>Ga0302322_100002342_pt1 | contig 15946 bp, 10 predicted proteins | sample Fen_T0_2_FD_203757 | JGI IMG/M metagenome (GOLD analysis project Ga0302322, IMG submission 203757) | Peat permafrost microbial communities from Stordalen Mire near Abisko, Sweden - Fen_T0_2 | ecosystem: Environmental > Terrestrial > Soil > Wetlands > Permafrost | place: Sweden: Abisko... | reverse complement strand
TCCCTGGCCATCAAGGTCAGCCAATCGTTCGCACGCGTGGTCATCAATCATCGCGCCGGCCGATACCGAACGCCGCTGGTTTCTGCCGCGGAACCGTCAGGCTGAGATCAGACCTCGCCGATCGCCGCCACCGTTGTGCGCGGAACCCACAGACAAAGGCGTCCCATCCGTCCCGTGAGATCGAGTCCGAACTTCGAAGCGACAACGCGCAGGGGAAAGGCATGTGGGTAGGGGAACCGCTGCACGTTCTTCAAGCCCTCCTCAACCATTAGCCGTTCGAGCGAATGGCCGTCGAAGTAGAGAACATGTTCCGGGATCTTGAACGAAGGCCAGCGCGACCCTAGAACCCTTCGCCATGGACTCGCCATGTCCGGAACGCCGAAAAGGACACGCCCGCCGGGACGCAGCAGGTTCTTCACGTGCTGCAAGAAAGTCCGCGGCCGATAGACGTGCTCCAGCACCTGGAATGCAGCGACAAGGTCATAGCGTTCATCGCCAGGCACCGAATCGACGCCGCCCAGGTACACGCGATGCGCGTGCTGGCGCGCCTGCTCAGCCGCCGCGGGCGAATACTCGGTGGCATCGAGCCGCCGAAAGCTCGCACGCGCTTGTGCAAGGAAATAGCCAAGGCCACATCCAATTTCCAACAGATCGCCCCCGACCAAACCGCGACGTTCCAGTTGCTCGACAACGCGCCCGAAGGTTCGTCCCAAAGCAATGGCCTGGCTGGTGTAGTTGTCGTATCCGCTCTGTCCAGCGCAGTAGTAGTCGGCCGACCGGTAGCGAGCGTTCATCACCGATTCCAATAGGCGCGGCGACAGGTAGTTGAACCGACAGACTCCGCAGGTCGCGAGGGCGAAAGGCTTGAACTCCGATTCGAACGACAGCATCGCCTGCTGGGCCCCACACAAGGGACAAGGAGGGCACTCAAGCTCCGTAGCGACATCGACGTCCGCCACCACGCCGCTCTGCCGTGACGATGACGTCATCGCGCTCCGGCACAAAGGTGGCGCGACTCGCTGCACGCAGGCTGGCGTGTCTCGATTTGAACGCAGAAGGATTGCATGGGTCTAGGGTCTCTTGGGTTCGTCATCCAGAAAAGTGAGCAGGAAAACTAGGGACGGGCCTTCTTAACGATGGGTATCCCAGACGCGGCAGATTCGGCCGGACTGGTTGGTTGGCAGTGCTTCTCCTTGAATTGCAAGGCAAGGGCGTAGCCCCGATTGATGGACAAGGCCCGGCTGGCGGCAGAGCAAGCCCTCTCCGGGTGCCCTTCGGCCAGCTGGATTTCGGCGAGGTTGTACCACGCCTTCCAGTCAGTCTCGCTTGCAACAAGCAGCAGTCGGCGAAGCGTCGACTTGGCATCGTTCAGTCTCCCTACGTTAAGGTAGATCACGGCAAGGTTGTTGAGCGCGCGCCGGTTGTTCGGATCGGATCGCAGCGAATGTTCGAGCAGTTGCACGGCATCGGCAGAATCGCCACGCGTGGTGGCCTCGACGGACGCGCGGTAGAGCGCCGCCGAATTCTCTGGATCGCTGGCAAGGGCGGCGTCGGCAAGAGTCGCATCGTTTCTCCACATACCAATTTGGATGGACGTGATGAAGAAAGCGATGGCGCCCCACGAGGCGAAAGCGCCTGCTGCGAAGGTTCGTAGGCGACCGGTCAGTTTGCCAAGAACCAATCGGGCCATCCCGATCAGAGCGATCCCGAGAAAGAGAAGCGAGAGAAAGGCATAGCGATCCGCAAGCGCACCGATGCTCCGCACGCCCAAAGCAGCGGGGAGGGACAAGCATCCCGCGCCCGCCAGTCCTGAGAATACGAGTGCCAGCGAGCCTCGCGCGTCGTCGCGAGAGCATCTCCAAACCCAAGGAACAACCCCAGCCAGGAGAAGCAGAATTCCCCATCCCACGACAGTGTAGGCCGCTGGGAAAAGGCGATCCGGCGAAAGATCGACGGGCCAGACCATGCTTGTCAAATGGGCCAACACAACCCCCGGGGTGTCGACACAGGCGCGCACGACGCTCTGTTGCTGCGTCATCTGCAAAGCCGTGTGGTCCATGAGCAGTCTGCGAATGGGGAAGTACGCCAGGATGGTCAAGACGAGTCCCAAGGTGGGAACAAGAACCCGGCGAGGCCGCCCAGCAGCGAGAAGGAGGAATACAAAGGCAAAGGGAAGCGTCAGGTTCGACTCTTTGGCAAAGAGAGAAATCAGCTGAAGCACGAAGGCGATCGAACTCCAGCCGATGACCTGTCTCACCCTATCGTGCCGGCTCGCGGTCAGTGCCGCGCACAATGCGGCCAGTGAGAGAATTCCAGCCAGGAGGTCGGACCTGGCTGACACGTAGGCAAAGACTTCCACGTGCAGCGGGTGGAGTGCCCACAGGGCCGGGAGCCAAGGAACCAACCCCAGACGCAGACTGAGTGCGTAGACGAGGACGATGGAAAGCAAACCCAGCAGAAGGCTGTGGATATGCATGGCTCCCGCGTTGGTTCCGAAGAGGCGCAGGTCAATCCAATGGCTGAGCACACTCACCGGACGATAGCTCTCGTGGCGTGGAACGAGATCCTTGGGGAGGTTCTCGTAGTCGGCGCTCAGTCGGGCATGCTCGCCTTTCCTCAGAACGTCGCGCAGGGGACCGCGCATTCTCTCGTTGTTGACGAGACTGCCGAAGTCGTCCCAGACAAATGCGAACCCCACGCTGCGAGAGTAGACACCCAGATAGAGCACGACGGTAAGAACCACTCCGAGGCCCCCCGTGCTGCGCCACCACGGGCGCCGGCCGGCCCTCGGAAAGCCAGCAGAGTCTGGCTGAGAGTCTGGCTGGGAGTCTGGCTCCGCCGCGTGGCTCTCATGGAAAGGGTGCATGGACACGACTATCGCCTGGGCGTGCGCCCACCGCAACCGCCCACCACGACCGCCAACGCGTAGGCGTCTAAAAATGGACGGACGCCTGTTGGCTGCAACATTCTGACCCTTCATGTTCGGCTGACAGGCACATTGCCGCTGACAGATTCGTGCCAGCAAGCTGCGCAGGGTGGGTGGTGACTATTCATGGCGGAACCCCACTCGTCCTTCCATCTCGGTTCCTGCGCAAGCCGCCGGCCCGGCGCTTCCCCCCTGAAACAGTAGGGATCTAAAACAGGACCAATCTTGTCCTATTTTGATTGACCGTCGCCCAGGGGGGCTCGTATCTTCACGATTGCCCTCGCGCAACGTGCACGAGAGTGAAGTGGGAGGCTGCCCATGCACGACGATTCCTCGCTAGCCAGAACCTCATATTTCGTCGGGGTCGATGTTGGATCCACGACCGTCAAAGTTGTTGTGGTCGATCCGCGATCGCACGAGATCCTGTGGGCCGACTACCAGCGCCACCAAACCCGGCAGGCGGAAAAGGTGCTCGAGCTGCTGGAGGAAAGCCTCACGCGCTTCCCAGAGCTGGCATCGGCGCCCGAGACGGTGCGCATGTTCATCACCGGCTCCGGGGCGGGACCGCTCGGCGAACCCATCGGGGCACGCTTCGTTCAAGAGGTCAATGCGGTCACCTTGGCCGTGGAGAAGCTCTACCCCGACGTCGGCTCCGTGGTCGAGCTGGGCGGGCAGGACGCGAAGATCATCATCTTCAAGGAGGGTAAGGACGATCAGGGCCGCTCGACTGGCAAGACCGCGCTTGCGTCGATGAACGACAAGTGCGCCTCGGGCACGGGCGCCACCATCGACAAGTGCTTCCTCAAGGTCGGCATGCCCTCGGCCGAGGCCATGCAGCTGCGCTTTTCCGACGAGAAACTGCACCATGTGGCGGCCAAGTGCGGGGTCTTCGCGGAGACCGACATCGTCAACTTGGTCAAGGCGTCGATCCCCGCGCCCGAAATTATGTGCTCGCTCGCCGACGCCATCGTGATGCAGAACCTCTCGGTCCTCACGCGCGGCAACACCCTTCGCCACCGCGTGCTGTTGCTTGGCGGCCCCAACGCCTACCTACCCTTCTTGCAAGACTGCTGGCGCAAGCGCATCCCCGAAACCTGGGCCTCGCGCGGCTACGACTATCCCAAGGACAGGCCCATCGAGGAGCTCATCTTCGTGCCGCCCAAGGCCGAATACTACGCTGCCTTCGGTGCAGTCATGTACGGCCTGCAAGAGCCGGGACAGACAGGGCTCTTCCGCGGGCTCGACGACCTGCGCGCCTTCATCGCCTCGGGCCGCAAGGCCAAGCTGGGCGACGCCGCCGGCCCCCCGCTGGCCCGCTCGTCGACGGAGCTTGACGATTTCCGCACCCAGTACCGCATTCCGCGCTTCGAGCCGACCAAGCTGGTCGCGGGCAGCAAGGTGCGTGTGGTGGTGGGCATGGATGGCGGTTCGACCTCGTCGAAAGCAGTGGTCATCGACGAGCAACGCAACATCCTCAAGAAGGAATACCAGCTCTCCAAAGGCAACCCGATCCAGGACGTGAAGGAGATCCTTTCGCGCATCAAGGCTTGGGCCGACGGCCAACAGGCAATCCTCGACGTCATCGGCTTCGGCGCCACCGGCTACGCCGCCGACGTGCTGGAGAAGACCGTGCGCGCTGATGCCAACATCGTCGAGACCGTGGCCCACATGACCTCGGCCACCACCTACTTCGGCGACATCGACGTGGTGTGCGACATCGGCGGGCAGGACATCAAGGTGCTCTTCCTGCAAAACGGCGACATCAAGAATTTCCGGCTGTCGAACCAGTGCTCGGCCGGCAACGGCATGCTTTTGCAGGCCATGGCGGATCAGTTCGGCGTGCCCATCACCGAGTACGCGGACACCGCTTTCGCGGCTACGCTGTCACCGCGCTTCAGCTATGGCTGCGCGGTTTTCCTCGATTCGGATCGCGTGAACTTCCAAAAAGAAGGCTACGCCAAGGAAGAGCTGTTGGCAGGCCTGGCCCAGGTACTGCCCAAAAACGTCTGGCAGTACGTGGTGCAGATCCCGCGCATGGCCGCGCTGGGAAAGAGGTTCGTCCTGCAGGGTGGAACCCAATACAACCTGGCCGCCGTCAAGGCCCAGGTCGACTACATTAAAGAGCGCGTTCCTGGCGCCGAGGTACTGGTCCATCCCCACTGCGGCGAGGCCGGTGCCATCGGCGCGGCTTTTGAAGCCCTGCGCGTGGTCAAGCGCCGCGGTCACTCGACCTTCGTTGGCCTGGATTCCGCCATCGCCATGGAGTGGGAAGCGCGCAACGACGAGAGCACGCGCTGCCACTTCTGCGCCAACAACTGCGCCCGCACCTTCATCGACACGCACACGCCCGAGGGGGACAACGCGCGCTACATCAGTGGCTTCTCCTGCGAAAAGGGAACCGTCGAATCCAACGACGCCATGGTCGCCATCGCCACCGAGCGCAAGTCGGTCATGAAGCGATTCCCGAATCTCGTCGCCCACGAAGCACGCCAGCTCTTCAGGCACTTCTACGATGTGCGCCCGCTGCCCGAAGACGGCGAGCCCATTGAGGACATCGACGTGCAGAAAACCCTGCTTGGGGTTCGCCGCGAGGCCACCACGCGCGCATTCAGGCGGTCGAGTCCCGAGGCACTGGAGCGCCGGCGCAAGTTGCGCATCGGCATCCCGAAGATGCTCAACATTTGGTCCACGGCGCCGTTCTGGCGCACGTACCTCGAGGCCCTGGGTATGCCGAGGGCCAACGTGGTCTTTTCCGACAACACGTCAGAGGAAATGTGGATCGAGGGCGGCAAATACGGCTCGGTGGATCCCTGCTTCCCGGCCAAGGTGGGCCAGGCGCATGTGCACAACCTGCTCTTCCACCACCACAGCCCCGAAGTTCCACTGAACTACATCTTCAATCCCAGCCTGACCCACGTGCCGTCCTTCGTGAAGAACGCGCAGGACTACACCTCGTGTCCCATCGTCGCCGGCTCGCCCAACGTGCTCAAGGCGGCCTTCACCAAGGAGATGGACTTCTTCGCCCAGCGCGGGATCCGCTACATCGACTCGGCTTTCACCTTGATCGAGCCGCATCTTCTGCGCAAGCAGCTCTTCGAGGCTTTCGGCGAGGCGCTGCAAATCACCGAGGACGAATCCGACTTTGCTTGCACCGAAGCCTTCACGGCATTGAACCTTTTCGACGAGGAGATGCAGAAGAAGGGCCACGAGATTCTCGATGAGGTGGAGCGCGAGAACCGTGTCGCGATCTTGCTGCTTTCGCGCCCCTACCACCTCGACCCCGGCCTCAACCACGGCGTGCTTGAGGAATTCCAGTTGCTCGGCTTCCCGGTGCTCAGCATCCGATCGATTCCCAAGGACGAGGCATATCTCGGGCGCTACTTCGCCGAGGACTTGGCCAAGGGCCTCATCAAGAGTCCGCTCGAAATCAGCGATGTGTGGCCCGAGAACTATTCGTCGAATTCGGCCATGAAGGTGTGGGCGGCCAAGTTCGCCAGCCGCCACCCGCACGTGGTGATTCTGGATCTATCCTCGTTCAAGTGCGGGCACGATGCGCCCACCTACGGCATCATCGACAGCATCATCTCGTCGGCGGGAACGCCCTACTCGGCCCTGCACGACATCGACGCCAACAAGCCCGGCGGGTCCATCAAGATCCGGGTCAAGACCTACACCCACAGTCTCGGATTGCATCAGGAGCGGCTGGAAGACATGGCCAAGGCCAAGGCCGAGCTCGTCTACCGCGTCGACCTGAAGCGCCTGGAGCTTCTGCGTCGTAAGCAGCACGAACTTTCCGCGCGCGCCCTCGGCGACACCGGCATCGCGCGACAGATTACAGAACTGGTCGAACGGGTTGGTCGCTACGAACGCGACAGCAGCGAGGCCGCGGCGAGTGCCAAGGCCCTGGCCGCCAACGCCACGCTGGCCGACATGGGGCTGGTTCGCCTGGGCGTTCGGCGAAGCGACACGGATACCATCTCTCGTATTTAGTCGGGAAGGAGCTAGGTCATGATTGCGAACGAGACGACGGAAAAGCGGGCAACACGAAGCTTGCCGATCTTGCACGAAACAACTGCCCCTGCGGCCTTCAATCCATCATCCGAGCTGGCCGACCTGGAAGCCGAGCTGAAGCAATTCGAGCGCGACGAGCACAAGCGTTTGGGCTTGCCGGCGCAAGATCGCCACTGGCGCGACGCCATGATCGACCCGCAGTTCACCAAGAGCGAGCGCGCCAACACCACCCTCCTGGTGTCCGGTCTGACCGCTGCGCACGACCATTTGGTCAAATCTGCCCTGCGCGGCCTGGGCTACAACGTCGAGGTCATCGACGTGCCCGACAACGATGCCCTTCGCTACGGCAAGGAATTCGGCAATCGCGGGCAGTGCAATCCGACCTATTTCACCGTCGGCAATCTGGTCAAGCACCTGACCGATCGCTGCCGCGACGAGGCCATCACGCCCGCCGAGGCGGTGAAGAAGTACGTGTTCCTGACTGCAGGCGCCTGCGGCCCGTGCCGCTTCGGCATGTACGCCACCGAGTACCGCAAGGCCCTGCGTGACTCCGGCTTCGATGGCTTCCGGGTCATGCTCTTCCAGCAGCAGGGCGGCCTGGCCCAGGCCACGGGTCAGGAGAGCGGGCTCGAATTCACGCCCAAGTTCTTCATCGGACTGCTTTTGGCGCTGATGGCTGGCGACGTGATGAACGGCATGGGCTATCGCATTCGCCCCTTCGAGGTCGAGCCGGGCAGCACGGATCGGGCACTGGCACGCGCGCGCGAACACGTGCAAAATGCGCTGGCCAACCGCAAGTTCCTGCCCTTCGCGCTGTGGCGCGCGCGCAAGGAGCTGGCGTCGATCAAGTGCGACTTCACGCGCCCTGCACCGCGTGTTTCCATCATCGGCGAATTCTGGGCCATGACCACCGAGGGCGATGGCAACTACAAGCTGCAACGCTTTCTCGAACAAGAAGGCGCCGAGTGCGACGTCCAGCTGGTCACCAACTGGATCCTCTACAACGTCTGGGAAGCTCGCTACGACGCCCGAGCCCGCGCCTACCTACGCGGCCAGGACCAGGCCAAGGCCAGCCTTACGGCCAAGGCCGAGCGCGTGGAGCTGCATCGGGCGACGCTGGTGGCTGCGGACATTGCGCTGCGCCTGGTTTTCCAGAGCTTCGCGCGCTTGACCGGATTCCCCGGCTACCACCTGCCCGACATGGATGAAATCGCCAGCGTGGCGCATGAGCACTACGACAACCGTCTGCGCGGCGGCGAAGGCCACATGGAGGTGGGCAAGTTCATCCTCAATGTTCTCCGCAACAAGTCGCACATGACCCTGTCGGTGAAGCCCTTCGGCTGCATGCCCTCGTCGGGCATTTCCGACGGCGTGCAAAGCCTCATCACCGCTCGTTTCCCGCAAAGCCTTTTCTGCGCCATCGAGACCTCCGGCGACGGCAAGGTCAACGTGCAGAGCCGCGTGCAAATGTCCGTGTTCAAGGCGCGCCAGAAGGCACAGACCGAATATCAAGAAACGCTCGACCGCTTGGGCGTCACGCGCGAGCAGGTGCAGGCATTCTTTGCCGCGCACCCGCGCTACGCGAGCCCGCTGCACCGCTCGCCCCACGGCGGCGCGGGCACGGCCGTTGATCGTCTGGTCGAAGTGGCGCCCATGATTGGGAAATCGCCACTGCAAGTGCGTGCCATCGAGGCACGCCTGCACGGTGAGCGCGTCGTGCACTCCGCGCGTGGTCTCTTGCAAAAGGCTGTTCGCGGCGCCAAGGATCTGCGCGCGCAGTCTGGGCCGCTCGTCACCCGCCTGAAGAGCGTGCTCAATCGGCCGGCGGCGGCGCCATCGCCGGTGCCGCCCTCACCCGAGGCCGACAAGCCCGCGCCGGTTCGCTCGGCGAAGCTGTCGGTCGTGCACGCCGAGCACCTTGAAGCGCCGACACCCGTGGTGGAGACGAAGTCCCCCGTCGCCGACAAGAAACCCGCGGTCATCAAGGCCCCTGCCCTCCCGACGACCGAGCCGTCCACCGATCCCGCAAGCGCGCTTAGCGTGGCGCGCGGGGTGGGCAGCGCCGCCAAGGACTTTCACTGGCTAAAGGAAAACATCCCCTGCCAGTCGGCCTGCCCGGCCCACACCGACATCCCTGCCTATCTCAAGGCCATCGTCGACGGGCGCTACGATGAGGCCTACGAGATCAACCTGCGCGACAACGTCTTCCCCGGTGTCATGGGTCGCGTGTGCTCGCGTCCGTGCGAAGCGGCCTGCCGTCATGGCGAAGACGATCTGGGCGAGCCCGTGGCCATCTGTTGGAGCAAGCGTGCTTCCGCCGATCACCGCGCGGGCAAGCCCATGGTCCTGCCGCCGCTGGCGTCTCCGACGGGAAAACGCGTCGTCGTCGTGGGTGGCGGTCCTGCCGGACTGGCCGCCGCGCGCAACTTGGCCTTGCTCGGCCACGGCGTGGTCGTGCTGGAACAGCACGAGCGGGCTGGCGGCATGATGGTGCAGGACATTCCCGAATTCCGCTTGCCTCGCGACGTGGTGGAGCTGGAGATCGAGCAGATTCGACTGACCGGCGTGGAGATCCGCTGCGGCGTGGCCCTGGGCCGAGATGTGACCTTGGCGCAACTTGAGGCCGAGTACGATGCCGTGATCTTGGCAGCCGGAACCTTCCGCCCCAACAACCTGGACCTTCCCGGCAAGGACTTGCGCGGCATCGAGCACGGCATGGATTTCCTACTCAAGGTTGGTCAAGGACAAGAGGTCGCCCTGGGCCCCAACGTGCTGGTCATCGGTGGCGGCTTCACCGCCATGGATTGCGCGCGCACCGCGGCCCGCCTTGGCGCCAGCACCGTTCAACTCGGCGAAGCGCCCGGCGGACGCGGCCAGATCCCCGCGCTCAAGCTCGGCGCCGAAGCCGTGCGCGTACTCTACCGCCGCTCCAAAGAGGAAATGCTGATCACGCCCGGCGAGGTCGAAGACCTGCAACACGAGGGCATGGACATCGATATCATGGTGGCGCCCGTGGCCTATCTGGCCGGGGACAACGGCGAGGTGCGCGGGATGCGCTTCGTGCGCACCCAGATGGGCGAAACCGACGCCTCGGGCCGCCGCCGGCCCGAGCCCATCCCAGGCAGTGAGTTCGAATTGCCCGCCACCACGGTGCTGCTCGCCACCGGCCAGTTCCCCGACGGCTCCATCGTCGGCGAAAGCGGCAAGGGCCTGGTCAGCGCGGACGGTTGGCTGGCCACAGGGTCAGCGCATCGGACGAATCGCCCGAAGATCTTCGCGGCCGGCGACTTTGCCACCGGCGCGCGCACGCTGATCGATGCCATCGCCCACGCCAAGGAGTGCGCCCTGGTGGTGGATGAAGCATTGGTGGGCAAGCGACGGATGAACGAGGTCGCCATCGTCGAGGACGCCAAGACGACTGCCCGCACGCGCGAGATGGACGCGGTTCCCCGGCGCAAGATGCGTCTTCTGCCGGTACTCGACCGCACCCTGCGAGCCGAGGTCGAGCAAGGCTTCGACAAGGAGCGTGCCGCCGAGGAAACCACGCGCTGCTACCTCTGCCACCACAAGATGGAGATCGACGAGTCGCTGTGCACGAAGTGCGATCTGTGCCTGAACGTGAAGCCGCGCGCCGATTGCATCATCAAGGTCAGCGCCTTTAGCTACGACCAAACCGGCAAGATCTCCGGCTTCCAGCGCGCCACCGACGCGGACAAGAATCCGCGCATCTGGATCAACCAGGCCGATTGCATCCGCTGCGGCGCCTGCATCGATGTCTGCCCCGATGACGCCATTAGCCTGCAGAAGGTCAGCCTGCGCACGGTGATGGCCGCCAAGGCCTGACACAAGCCATCCCTCCGTATTCGTTTAGCCACAAGTCCAGCGATCGCGCCACAACTTGGCCGGCGTGGCCACGGAGGCCGTCGGCCAGGTTGAGTTTTGCCCTAGAGAGTGTCAGAAGGTGCCATGGCAAACCAAGGCGCTGGCTTCGATCCAGAGGAATTTGCTCGCGCGGCACGCGAGTTTGGCGCCCGGCTGCGCAACTCGCGACGCCTGCTGCTGATCGCCGGGCTGGTGATCGTGGGACTCGTCGGGATCTACGGTTCGTACTACCAGGTCGAACCCGACGAGGTTGGCCTGGTGACGCGCTTCGGACGTTTCGTTCGCACCAGCAACCCCGGCCCGCACGGCAAGATCCCCTTCGGTATCGAACGCGTGCAGAAGGTTCCGGTGCAACGGACGCTCAAGCAGGAATTCGGCTTTCGCACCGCCCTCGCGGACATCCAAAGCTCGTTCCACAAGGACGAAAGGACCAACGCCGAAGCTGTCATGCTGACCGGCGATCTCAACGTGGCAACGGTCGAGTGGATCGTTCAGTACAAGATCTCGGATCCGTACAAGTACCTGTTCAAGCTACGCGACGTCGAGGAGACCTTCCGCCTCATGAGCGAAGCCTCCATGCGCACGGTGGTGGGGGATCACAGCGTTACCGAGCTGCTTACCGTGGGCCGCGAGGCGATTGCCAGCAAGGCCAAGCAGTTGCTTTCCAATCTGTGCACCCTGTACGACAACGGCATCTCGGTGCAGCAGCTTATCCTGCAAAACGTGGATCCGCCTGAACCCGTGCGGCCGTCCTTCAACGCCGTCAACCAGGCCATTCAAGAGCGCGAGCGCGCCATCAACGACGCGTGGGCCGAGTACAACCAGGAGATCCCGCGCGCCCGCGGACTCGCCGAACAGAAAATCCAGGCCGCCGAGGGTTACGCCATCGACCGTGTGAACCGCGCCAAGGGCGACGCCCAGCGTTTCGTCGCACTGGAGGAACAATACCGCAAGGCCCCCGAGGTCACACGCACCCGCATCTATCTTGAAACCATCGCGGCGGTCTTGCCCGCGGCGGGACGAAAACTGATCTTCGACGAGAAGGCCAAGGGCATCTTGCCCATGTTTCCTCTCGGCCCGAGCCAGGAGGTGAAGCCATGAAGATCCGTACCCTCGTCATCGCCGGCGCGTTCGCGCTGCTGGGGATCATCACCCTCGCGTCCGCGCTCTACACGGTTTCCGAAACCGAGCAGGTCATCATCACCCAGTTCGGCGAGCCCATCGGACAGGCGGTCACCGAGGCGGGCCTGCATGTCAAGATGCCGTTCGCCCAGGAAGCCAACGTGTTCGAAAAGCGCTGGCTGGAATGGAACGGCAACGCCAACCAGGTGCCCACGCGCGACAAAAAGTACATCGGCGTGCAGACCTACGCCCGCTGGCGCATCGCCAACCCGCTGCTTTTCTTCCAGCGTCTGCGCGACGAGCGCCGCGCCCAGTCGCGCCTGGATGACATCATCGACGGCGAGACCCGCAACGTGATCGCCAGCCACGACCTTATCGAGGTGGTACGCACCACCAACCGTGCCTTCGAGAAGGCCGAAGAGGTCGAGGACATCATGGAGGCCGAGACCATGCGCGAGATTGCTCTCGGTCGCGACAAGATCACGCGCATGATCCTGGAACGCGTGAAGCATGTGGTGCCCGACTACGGCATCGAGCTGGTGGACGTGCAAATCGAGCGGGTCAACTACATCGAGAGCGTGCAGGCCAAGGTCTTCGAGCGCATGATCTCCGAGCGCAAACGCATCGCAGACCGCCACCGTTCGGAAGGCCAAGGCAAGAGCGCCGAGGTCAGGGGCAAGAAGGAGCGCGAGCTGAAGGTCATCGAGTCCGAGGCCTACCGCAAGACCCAGGAAACCATGGGCCGCGGCGACGCAGAGGCGACTACCATTTATGCCGACGCCTACAACCGCAATCGCGAGCTCTACCGCTTCCTCAAGACCATGGAAACCTACCGGGGCACCGTCGACAAGGAGACCTGGCTGGTGCTTTCCACCACCACCGATGTGTTCCGCTACCTGCAGTCGCAAAACGCCGCTGGCGGCGGCAAGGCCGGGACAGCAGCCAAGTAGTTCGCAATCATGATGCCGAAGACCGAACCCGATCCCTACGCCATCCTGGGCGTTGCCCGCAACGCCACCGACAGCGACATTCGCGCCGCCTACCATGCCCTGGTGGCCAAGTACCATCCCGACAAACACCAGGGCAATCCACTGGAAGGCTTGGCCGCCGAAAAGATGGCGGAAATCAACCGCGCCTATGAGATCCTTTCCGATCCCGCGCGCAGAGCGGCCTACGACGGCGGCCAGGGCGGTTGGCCACGCGCGGCTGCTGGCGGCTTTCCCAATGCGCCGGGAACGATTCCACGCAAGCCCATGCGCTGGCTGCAGGTCCTTGCGCTGCTCATGCTGCTGCCTATCGTGCTTCGGTTCGGCACTTTCATTGTGCGCGTGCTCATCCGGCTGGTTCGTGGTGCGCTCGAAATCTCCACCGTGGCGCGCGGGACGCCCCTAGGCGCAGTTCTCGTACTTGTTGCGCTTGTCGTGCTCCTGTACGTCCTCGTTCGCTGGCGCCGAGCCAAGCGCAAGCGCGACGCGAACAATACCTGACCAACACCCGCGGCTGGCCGTGGCGATAGGCCGATCGCTCGGAACGTTCAACCCAGCGGGGCCGAAGCCATATAGAGGGGAGCCATGTAGAGGGGCATCGCCCCCAGATCACGACCTGCGTCGGGAAGTTGGGCCATGTACTTCGTGGTCATGCTGCCGAGATCGGCCGCGGAATCGACGCCGGTTCCCGCATCCACGCCCGCCCCTGCCTCGCCCGAGGAGTCCTTCCTGGCATCCGGTACCGTGGCCGTATCGGCCAGTGATACATCCGACGGCACGGAGGCATCCGCCGGTGCATTCGCATCCTTCGCGATGGCCAGATCCGGCGCGCTATCCGGGCCTGTCGGCGGGGTGTCCTTGCCGACGAATACGTCGGCCATGTTGGCATCGGGAACAAACGGCGCAGAATAGACGGCCTCGGGTTTTCCACCTGGTGCGTCCTCGACGTGGCCAATCGGCGCATCGGGGTTGGGTGCTGAATAGACGGGCGTCGCGGTCATTTTCTCGCACCCAGCCACCGCCAGGCCAAGCCCCAGCGCTGGCGCCAGCATGCCTTGCATCCGCCGCTTAAGAAAGCCCTGGATTCGTTGCCTCATTTCGGATTCGCGCATGGCCAGCTCCTACAGTGCTGCCGATACTACGCCCGTCCGATCCGGTGGCCAAGCGACGGCGATCACGCCGCCACGCTAGTATCGGCCGAGCTTCTTCCAGATCCATCGGTGCACGCTGTGGGGAAATCCCGCTGCTGTGTGCATGATGAGGCATTCGCCATGGACCGCGGAGATCCCCTTCTCGCGACACAAGGCAACCGCCGCCGGGGATTCCGATCCTTGCTGCATCCACATCCGGCGGATCCCCAGCCGCGCGCAGTCCGCGGCCACCTTCTCGGTTTCGGCCGGCTGCACCACGGTGACCACCCCGCCAACCGGCTCGGGCAGATCGTCGAGCCGGTGGAAACAGCGCTCGCCTTCCACCGTCTCGGCCTGGGCGTTGACCGGGAACACCCGATAGCCCTGGTGCTTGAGGTGCTTGAAGAGCGTGTTGCCGAACCCGCGCGTGCGTGATACGCCGACGATAGCGAGGGATTTCTCCGCGACGAAATCTTCCTTGTCGTTCGTCATGTGCTTCCTCGACCGGGCAAGATGCCGTGGTCAGCATGGTAGGCCATGTGCGCGTCTGTCGGCAACCGATAGCATTGGAAATGGCATCCCTCGCTTCGGTTTGGGGTAGGATTTGACGATTGAATCACCGACCCATGACCGCAGGAGGCCTCCCATGAGTTTCTTCGCGCAACAGTTGCGTTCCGTCATCCAGTGGGAGAATCCCGACGCGGCCGTGCTCTTCCAGCGCTGGACCGACAGCGGCGACGAGATCAAGAACGCCTCCAAGCTCATCGTGGGGCCCGGCCAAGGCTGTGTGTTCGTGCACGAAGGCCGCGTAGAGGCGGTCTACACCGAGGAGGGACTCGTCGAACTGCACACGGCGAACCAACCGTTCTTCACGACCCTGTCCAAGTTCATGCAGGGCTTCAAGAGCGAACACAAGGTCGGTCTCCACTTCTTCCGCACCGCCAAGATCCTGAATCTCAAGTGGGGCACCGAATCCCAGATCAAATACGAAGATCCCAAGTACAAGTTCCCCGTCGCTCTGCGCGCCTTTGGCAACTACACCATGCGCATCGTGGATCCACGTGCGTTCTTCGTGCAGGTGGTGGGTGGCGCCAGCACGTTCCTGGTCGAGCACATCCGGGAGCCGCTCAATGCACGCTTGGTTCAGCCGCTGACCGACTTTTTCGCCGAGGCTGGCTTCACGTACACCCAGATCGATTCCCAGCGCGAAGAGATTGCGACCGCCCTTTCGGCCAAGCTCGCGCAAGAGTTCACCCAACTTGGATTCCTTCTCGAGGACTTCCGAATCCAGGGCACGAGCTTCGACGCCGACACCATGCGACGGATCAATCGTATCGCCGATACCAGCGCCGAGGCCCAGGCCGCCAGCACCGCGGGCGTCAGTTATGCGCAGCTCCAGCAGCTCGAGGCCCTGCGCGACGCCGCCAAAAACCAAGGGTCGGGGGGCGCCGGCATGGCCATGGCCGTGGGCATGGGCATGGCCGGGGCGGTGGTGCCTGCCATGGCGGGCCAGCCAGGTGCGCCGCATGATGACGCCGAGGCAAAGCTAAGGAAGCTCAAAGCGCTGCTCGACCAGCAGCTCATCACCCAGGCCGAATACGACGCCAAGAAGAAGGAAATCCTCTCCACGCTGTAACTCGACATCGGCACGAAGCCGCAAAATAAGACTAGACACGTCCGCATAGCGAAGAACGCGCCTGGTTTTCCGCGCAATTTCCGGATCGGCACGTTGCTTTTCGCTTGCAAAGCCCCCGTCGGTGAGTCCTATTGAACCCGCCTCGTTTAGGCGAGCCCGGGGCTCCGGGCTGAGATTGGGACAGGAACCGTCCCGGAAGCCTTCGAACCTGATGCGTGTCGCGCCGCCGTAGGGAAAACAGGTTTCACCGCGA
>Ga0302322_100002341_pt1 | contig 15946 bp, 15 predicted proteins | sample Fen_T0_2_FD_203757 | JGI IMG/M metagenome (GOLD analysis project Ga0302322, IMG submission 203757) | Peat permafrost microbial communities from Stordalen Mire near Abisko, Sweden - Fen_T0_2 | ecosystem: Environmental > Terrestrial > Soil > Wetlands > Permafrost | place: Sweden: Abisko... | reverse complement strand
GGCGTGGCTACGGGTTCGCCAACACCGGCAACCTGATCGCCCTGGCCAAGCTCAGCCTGGGCCACACCAAGCCCGTCCTACCCACTTGATCAGCAGGAGAGCCTCATGCAATCCGGGAACGGCCGCTGCTCTCGCCCGGCCGGCCGGAGCACCCGGCGCCCGGTCCGGGGGGATCGCTGCTGGCGGACCGGGGACCCCGCGTTCACCGGCGAGGCCCCACTGCATGATCGTCGGACCGGATTGCATGATCACTGCGGGGGAGGGGCGGGGTGCTGTCGGGAATCGGCCAGCAGAGCCTCACGAGGGAGGGCGGTCGCGCCGGCGGGAATCGCCCGCAGGGTCTCGCGGCGGGGTGGTCAGCCGGGGAGGGAGATGCCCAGGCGGCGGCCGAGCGTCACCCAGTTGGCGGCGATGCCGACCTGCACCTCCTCGAGGGTGAGCCGGCCTGAGCAGATCGCGTCGTGGGCGGCGTTCTCGACGGTGTCCTTGCTGTTGTTCGTGCTCGTCGCGCCGGTCCGGTCGTTCGGCTCGACCCACAGGTTGCGGGCGTCGTTCGGGTCGCCGCCGAGCTGCAGCGAGATGAGGTGGTCGTACTCGCCCGTGGTGGTCGACCCGGTGTAGCCGTAGGAGCGCACGTTGGCGGCCTTCTCCCGGCCGGTGACGTCCACGGGTGGCCGGATGTCGGAGCTGTACCCGGACCGGCAGATGGTGGTCTTCAGGTTCGCCTGCGTCACCCGCGGGTTGCGGGCGCCGGGCGTGCATGCCCGGTCGGGGAGCGGGTAGGCGCCCTCGTGGCGGTAGTGGCAGCTGCCCGCGGGTGGTTGCGGCTGCACGGTGTAGTGGGACTGCGGCCCCGCGCCGAACGGCAGCGACGACGTCCCGCCCGTGCCCGGGTCGGCCGCCGTCGACGACCGGACGCCGGACGACCGGCCCCCGCTCGCCGCGACCGGCGCCGCGGAGCCGGACCCGGGACCGGACCCCGACCCGGACTCGGACCGGTTCACGACGTAGGCCACGACGGCCACCGCGAGGATCACGAGGAGTCCGGCGAGCTGCATCCTGGTCTGCCGGTTCCTGGAGGTCGCCACGAGCGACGAGGGTATCGGCGGGCGCCGCGTGCCGGGTACCCCGGGCACCCGGCCGAGGTGCGGCCCGGTGCCCGGGGTCGTGCACGGATTGCATGATCACGATGAGGGGTGGGCGGGCGGGTTTCCCGGGTGGGTCAGAACTGGCCGGAGGTGTTGCAGGTGACCAGCTGGTCGACGCAGTCCTTGACGCGGCGGGCCATCGCCTCCGGCTCCCAGGCGAAGAAGGCGTCCCCGTGCATGGACGACGCCATGCCCGAGGAGAGCCGGAAGCCGTCCGCCGACCCGCTCGTCGGGTAGGAGATCGAGAACGTCACGGACGGGATCCGGACGCTGAACGCGGCCGGGCAGGTGCCGTTCGCGCCGAACGACACGTGGCTGCGGTGGTCGGGGCTGTCCAGGTGCTGGCCGTCCCAGCAGTCCGGGAACCGCATCGTGAAGTGGATCGTGCCGCCCGCGCAGACCGGCCAGTTGCCGTCGGTGCTGCGGGACGCGCCGTCGACCGGACCGCCCGCGCAGTAGAACTGGTGCACCGCTCCCGTCGGCGTCGCGGTCTGCACCTTCGGGTCACCGGTGATCATGCGCAGGCCGTTCGGCATCGGGACGGTCTTCGTCCGATCGGCGAGCAGCGAGCCGTAGTAGACGATGACCTGCTTCGGCTCGACGGCCTTCCCGTGCTCGATGAGCGTCGGGATCCAGTACGCGGAGTGGTCCTCGGCGGGCTCGCAGCTGGACGCCGTGAAGCGCATCAGGCTCGCCGCGGTGGTGTCCGCGGTCGTGGAGTCGTTGCCGATGAACGAGTGCAGGTGCGAGGCGCCCTTCTGGCCGGGGAAGACGATCGGGTCGTCGGCCGCGGAGTGGCTGTAGACGCAGGTCGCGTTGAACTCGGGGTTCTGCTTGGCGTTCGCCGGGGGCGTGCGCGGTGTCAGCGCCTGGAAGGCGGCCAGCTGCGCCTGCCAGGCGGCCGGGTCGACGGGCAGCCAGGTGCCGGGCGACGGCGTCATGCCGGGCATGCCGCTCATCGACGGACTGACCGACGGCGTGACGGACGGCGTGGCCGACGACGCCGTCGAAGGGCTCGTCGAGGGCGTCGTGCCCGGCGAGGCGGGCATCGAGTGCGCCGTCGAGGGTGACGGCGACGTCCCGCCCTGCGCGGGGGCGACGCCGAACCAGTTGAGGTTCACGAAGTCCTGCGCCTGCGGGCTGCGCACCACCACGTAGACGTCGTGCCGCCCGCCGGGCGACGGGCGGGTGTCGGCGACCGTCCGCCACGCCTGCCACCCGCCGGTCGCGGGGACGGCGACCGAGGCCAGCAGGCGCCCGGCGCGGGAGTCGAGGTGCAGCTCCACGGTGCCCGGCCGGTCCGCGTGGGCGGCGGCGAGCCGCACGGACGTCGTCACCGTGCCCGCGCGTCCGAGGTCGACCTTCGCGAAGCGCATCCAGTCACCGGACGCCAGCCATCCCACGTTCTGGCCGCCCCCGGCGTCGCCGGTCCGCTCGACCTTGACGCCGGACTGGGCCGTGAACGCCGCCATCCGTACCGCGCCCGCCGGCACCCCCGCCGTGGCCGGGCCGCTCGCGGTGGGCGTCGCGGCGGGCGCGGCCGTCCCGCCGGACGACGCCCAGGTGGCGGCGCCCGTCACGAGTGCGAGGTACACCCCGCCGACGACGACCATGGCACCGGTGCGGCGCCGGGCCGGTACCTGCGACCGCCGGGACCGCCCGGGTTGCCGGGACCGCCGACCGTGGACAACCGACACGACTTCTCCTCCTGCTCAAGGGGTGACGACCGCCCGGACGGTAGTGACGGTCGCGCGCGGGCCGGTAGTGCGAAGGACCCAGCGGGAGGGGATCGGCGGCGCGCCCGGTTCGGTACCCTGTGCGCGCCCGAGCTGCGACGACGGTGGAGACGACCGGTGGAGGGGAGCGCCCTGGAGGAGGACCGGGTCGAGCAGGTGGTCGCGGCGGCCCTGTGCCGGACCGCCCTGCTGACCCGGGCGGTGGCGGTGATGACCGCTGCGGCCGTGGGCCTGTTCGTCGCCGGTCAGGCGCCGCGCACGCTGGGCCTGATCGTGCTGACGGCGGCCACGACCGGCCTGCAGGTCGCGGCGCTCACCCGCTGGCCGGGCGTCGTCGGGGCCCCGGTGGGGTGGCTCGCCGTCGACGCCGCGCTCGTCGTCGCCGTGCTGGCGCTCAGCCAGGGTGCCCTGCCGTACTTCGTCTACGCGGCGGGGTCCGCGGCCGTCGCGGGGGTGCTCCTCGGCGCCGGGGCCGTGCCGCTGTGGGCCGCGCACGCGCTGCAGGGCTTCGTGGTGTGCGCCCTCCTGCTGCGGCACACCCGCCCGGCCGCGGCCGTGGCGCCGTTCGTGCTGGTCGCCCCCGTGGCGGCGCTGCTCGCGGGGCTCGGCGGCGTGCTGGCCGCGGGGGCCCTGCGCCGGCAGATGTTCCAGGCGATCGAGCTGGTGGCCGCCGCGCAGGTGTCCGCCGCGGCGGCCGAACGTGCCCGGCTCGCCCGCGAGCTGCACGACTCGGTCGCCAAGACGCTGCGCGGCATGTCGATGGCCGCGCTCGCCCTGCCCGACTCGCTGCGCCGCCAGCCGGCGCTGGCGGCCCAGCTGGCCGACGTCATCTCCTCGGGGGCGCACGCCGCCAGCCAGGAGGCGCGCCAGCTGATCGAGGGGCTGCGGCTCGACGTCCCGGACCGCGGCTTCACCGGCACCGTCCGCGAGCTGTGCCGGGTGTGGTCGGCGCAGAGCGGGGTCGTCGCGATCGCCCGGCTGGCCGACGTCGAACCGGCGGTGACGGTGCGCTACGAGCTGGCGATGATCCTGCGGGAGGCGCTGACGAACGTCGCCCGGCACGCCGCGGCGACCGAGGTCGTCGTCGTGCTGACCCGGGACGACGACGGGATCACGCTGACGGTCCGGGACGACGGCCGCGGGTTCGCCGTCCCGTCCGACCCGGCGGCCCTGCAGGACCGCGGCCACCTCGGGCTCGTGGGGATGGCCGAGCGGGCCCGCACCCTGGGCGGCGACCTCGCGGTGACGGCGCAGCCGGGCGGCGGCACGGTCGTGCGGGTCCGGGTGCCCGACGCGGTGGGGGCGACGGCGTGATCACGGTGCTGGTCGCGGACGACAACCCGACCGTGCGGGCCACGCTCCGCGTGCTGCTGCAGGCGCAGCCGGGGATCAGCGTGGTCGGGGAGGCCGCCGACGGGCGCCAGGCGCTCGCCCTGGCCCGGCGCCTGCGCCCGCAGGTCACCCTGCTCGACCACCGGATGCCGGTCGCCGACGGGCTCAGCGTGGTGGAGGACGTCGCCGCGCACAGCGCCGTCCTGGTGCTGACGGGCTCGGCGGAGATCGAGCTGATCGGGCCGATGCTGCGCGGCGGTGCCCGCGGGTACCTGGTGTACGGGCACTTCGACCCGGACGACCTGGTGCCCGCGATCCGGGCCGTCGCCGCCGGGCAGGGCTGGTTGACGCCGGCCGCGGCGTCCGTCGCCACCGACGCGCTGCGCGAGGCCCACGCCCGCGAGCGGGCGGTGGAGGCGCGGGTCGAGGGGCTGCGGGCGGTCCGCCGCCGGTACGGCCTCTCCGAGCGGGAGCGCGAGGTCGTCGACCTGCTCTGCGAGGGCCTGTCCAACGGCGCGATCGCCGAGCGGCTCGGCCTGTCGGAGAAGACGGTCAAGAACCACCTCGCACACGTCTTCGCCAAGCTCGACGTCGCGAGCCGCGCCGAGGCGATGGTGCGTTGGCAGGGCAGGGGGTGACCCGGATGGCCTCCCGCCGCCGGCGCCGGCAGGGTGGGCGTCCCTCGTGGGGCGTCGTCCTGCTGGCGCTCGGCGTCGCCGCGACGTCGCTCACGGTGCCGCCGCTGGTGCTGTCCTGGTCGGCGCAGGAGGGACCGGCGCCGTCCGCCGGGCCCGCCGCGCCGTCCGTCCCGGGGTCGTCCCCGGCGTCGTCGTCCCCGGCGTCCGTCCTGACGCCGACGGCCGTGAGCCCGGCGCGGACGGCCCCGGCCTTCCGGCGGATCCGGATCGACGCGGCCGACCCGGCCAACGAGACCTCGGGGACGGCGGTCACCGGCTGCCCGCTGTGCGCCTCCGGACGGCGGGTGCAGTACCTCGGGCAGGGGCACTACCTGATCGTGCACGTGCGCGGCGTCCCCGTGGGCGGGCGGCGCACGCTGACGATCGTCTACGAGACGGCCGAGCCGCGCCCGCTCGACGTCGCCGTCAACGGGGAGCCCGCCCGCCGCCTCACCCTGCCCGGTGCGGGGAGCTGGACGGCGCCCGCGCGGGTCAGCCTGTCGATCGACCTGCCGGCGGGCGACAGCGTGCTCAAGTTCTTCCGCCAGGAGCAGGCCGCCCCCGACCTGGACCAGTTCCTCATCACCTGATCCGGTCCGGTGAGGGGGCCGGGTCAGGGGGCGGGCGTCCACCCCAGGGCGGGGCCCAGGCGGGTGGCGATGTCGGTCAGGATCTGGACGTAGTCCTCGTGCGCGAACGTGAACGGCAACGCGAAGGCGACCTCGTCCACCTCCCGGTAGGCCGCGTGGGCGTGCAGCCGTTCGGCGATCTCCTCGGCCGGGCCGATCAGGTCCGGGGCGAAGAGCAGCTTGCCGGGCCCCTGCGGCGCCGCGGTCCGGGGGGTGCGCGCCGCCACGTAGTCGGCGTACCGGGCGCGCTGCCCGGCCGTCGCGCCGTCCGTCGGGATGACGACGAGCCCCTGCGACACCCTGGCCCGCTCGCCGTCCGGGTGGGCCTCGCGGAACGCGCGGATCTGGCCCTGCTGGACGCGGGCGAAGTCGTAGGGCTCCTCGGTCACCCCCGTGACGACGCTGCTGGCGAGCAGGTTCAGCCCCTGCTCGCCCGCCCACCGGGCCGAGCGCAGGCTGCCGGCGCCGTACCAGATCCGGTCGATCAGCCCCGGCGCGTGCGGCTGCACCCGGTCGGAGAACGCCTCGAAACCCTCGACCGCGGGGGCGGCGGTGACGGCGTCGCCCCGGACCGCCGCGAGCAGGCGCTCCACCCGCCGGTAGCTGAAGTCCTCGACGTCGGCGGTGTCCGGGTAGAGCGCCCCGCGGACGTGCTCCCACCGCATCGGCGGGCCCACGCTCACCCCTGGGTTGAGCCGGCCGCCGGACAGGACGTCGACGGTGGCCAGGTCCTCGGCGAGGCGCAGCGGGTTCTCCCAGCCCAGCGGGATGACCGCCGTCCCCAGCGCGATCCGCCGGGTGCGCTGGGAGGCCGCGGCGAGCACGGCCACCGGCGAGGAGATCCCGAACTGCAGGTGCCGATCGCGCAGCCAGACGCTGTCGAACCCCAGCTGCTCGCCCAGCTCGATGATCTGCAACGTCGACTCGTGCCCGCCCCGCGGGTCGGCCTCGTCGAACAGCCCGATCGTGAGGAAGCCCAGCGCGCGCAGCGGGCGAGGGGTCTCGGCCATGGCGTCCAGGGTCGCACGCGCGGTGTCCGACCGGTGCGGTGGGTACCCGGTTAGCGTGGAGGGTGTGCGGTTGCTGGAGCGGTCCGGGCTGATCGGGCGCCTCGACGGCGACCTGGCGGACGTCGAGGCCGGGGCCGGGCGCGTCGTGCTGGTGCGCGGGGAGGCCGGGATCGGCAAGACCGCCCTGGTCGAGGCGTGGACGCGCCGGCACGCGGCCGGCGTCCGGCTGCTGCGCGGGGTGTGCGACGGGTCCGCGGTGCCGCGGCCGCTCGGCCCCTTCCTCGACGCGTTCCCGCAGCTCGCCCGGGTCCCGGCGGGTCCGGACCGGGCCGCCCTGCTGGCCTGCGTCATCGAGGGTCTGGCCCCGGGCACCGATGCGACGGCGGGTGGCGCGGGGCGGCCCGCGGTCCTCGTCGTCGAGGACGTGCACTGGGCCGACGAGGCGACCCTGGAGCTGCTGCGCTCGCTGGCGGTCCGGATCGACGCCGTCCCCGCTCTGGTGATCGTCACCTACCGCTCCGACGAGGTCGACCCCGGGCACCCGCTCGGGCTGCTCGTGGGGGACCTGGCCGGCCGGGCCGCCGTCCGCCGGTACGACGTCCCGCCGCTGACGGCGGGGGCCGTCGCCGAGCTGGCGGCCGGCGCGCGGGTGGAGCTGGACCCGGCGGACCTGCACCGGCTGACCGGCGGGAACGCCTTCCACGTCACCGAGGTGCTCGCCGCGGGGGCGGACGCCGTCCCCGGGCCGGTGCGGGACGCCGTCCGGGCCCGGGTCGCCCGGCTGGGCCCGGCCGCCCGGGCTGCCCTGGACGTCGTGGCGGTCGCCGGGCTGCGCGCCGAGCCGGAGCTGCTGGAGGCCGTCCTCGGTGACGCCGCCTCCGCGGTCGACGAGGCGGTGCGGCGCGGGGTCCTCCTGGCGCGGGACGAGGGCCTGCAGTTCCGGCACGACCTGGCGCGGCGCGCCGTCGAGGACGACGTCCCGCCGATGCGCCGGATCGCGCTGCACCGGGCCGTCCTGCGCTGGCTGCTGACCGGTGCCGGTGCCGGCGCCCGCGACCCCGCGCGGACGGCGTACCACGCCGAGCAGGCCCGCGACGTCGCCGCCGCTCACGAGGCCGCCACCCGGGCCGCGCGGGCGAGCGCCGCCGCGGGCGCGCACCGCGAGGCGGTCCTCCAGTACGAGCGGACGCTGCGGACGGCGCCGGAGGGTGACCCGGGGCGGGTCGACCTGCTGGAGGCGTTGAGCTACGAGCTCTACCTCACCGGCCGGATCGACGACGCCATCGCGATCCGGGCCCAGGTCCTCCAGCTCCACCAGGCGGCGGGCGACCGGATGCGGATCGCCGCCAGCCACCGCTGGATGTCCCGCCTGCACTGGTTCGGCGCCCACGGCCCCGCCTCGGTCGAGCACGGACGGCGCGCCGCCGAGCTGCTGCGCCCGCAGGACCGGTCCGCCGAGGCCGCGATGGTGCTCAGCAACCTGGCGCAGCTCGCCATGCTGCGGGACGACGCCGAGGGCGCCCGGCGCTGGGGGCACCAGGCGGTGGAGCTGGCCCGGGCGGCGGGCGCCGACGACGTCGCGGTGCACGCGCTGATCAACCTCGCGTCGGTGGGTGGCGCTCCCGACGAGGCCGGTCCCCGCGTGCCGGCGCTGGCCGACGTCCTCGATCTCGCCCTCGCCGGCGGCATGCACGAGCACGCCGCGCGGGCCTACTGCAACCTCGTCTCGACGGCCCTGTCCGAGCGGGACCTGACTCTCGCCGAGCACTGGTCCCGGCCCGGCCTCGCGTTCTGCCGCGACCGCGACCTGGACTCCTGGGGCGTCTACCTGGGCGGGCTCCTCGCGCTGCTGCGCCTGCACCAGGGCCGGTTCGAGCAGGCCCGGCAGGCGGCGGACGGCGTGCTGCGGCGCCGCGACGTCCCGGCGGTGAACCGGGTCAACGCGCTCCTGGCCCTCGGCACGGTCCAGGCGCGGACCGGCGACCCCGGGGCCGCCGCCACGCTCGGCGCGGCGCTCGCCATCGCCGAGAGCTCGGGGGAGCCGCAGCGGCTGGGCCCGGCCGTGAGCGCCCTGGCGGAACTCGCCTGGCTGCGCGGCGATCCGTGGCCCGAGCGCCTCGACGCCGTCCACGCCCTCGCGCGCGACGGCTGGCCGTGGTACCGCGGGGAGCTCGCCTGCTGGCTCGCCCGCGCAGGCCGGGCGCCGTCGGCGGCGGACCTGCCGCTCCCGCACGCGCTGCAGCTGGCGGGCCGCTGGCCCGAGGCCGCCGCCGCGTGGGAGGCCGCCGGGAGCCCCTACGAGCAGGCGCTGGCCCTCGGCGAGTCGGAGGACGCCGCCGACGTCACACGGGCCCTGCGGATCCTGACCGACCTCGGCGCGACCGCGGCGGCGTCCCGGCTCGCGCCGCGCGCCGCGGCCCTCGGCGGCCGGGTGGCCCGCCCCCGCCTCGCGCCGACGCGCGCCCATCCCGCCGGGCTCACCGCCCGGCAGGCGGAGGTCCTGCGGCTGCTGGCCCTCGGGGCGTCGAACCTGGACGTCGCGGCGCGGCTCGGCATCTCGGCCCGGACGGCGGAACACCACGTGAGCGCCGTCCTGGCGAAGCTCGCCGTCACCACCCGCCGGGAGGCGGTCGCGCTCGCCGTCGACCGGGGGTGGGTCGATCTGGGTACTCCGCCGGCCTGATCTGGGTGGCCGTGCCCCATGCGGCGGCGCCGCGGCGCCGCGCATCCTGGGCGCAGTCCCGCGGGTGCGGGACCGACGAGAGGAGAGGCACGTGCCCCTGTTCATGGACACCCATCACATCGCGGGCGGCGTCACGGCCGCGGACGTCGCCCAGGCGCACGCCGCCGACCTGCAGGTGCAGGGCCGCTACGGGGTGGACTACCGGCACTACTGGGTCGACGAAGCCGGTGGCCGGATCTTCTGCCTGGTGGAGGCGCCGGACGCCGAGACCGCGACCACGGTCCACCGCGAGGCGCACGGCCTGGTGGCCGACTCGATCACCCCGGTCGTCGAGGGTGCCTGAGGGCTTCCGTAGGCGCACCGCATGAATCCCGTCACGGCGGGTATCCCCAGGGTTCCAGCCGTCGACGAGGGGACGACTCCCGATGAGCAAGATCAAGAGCCTGGTGGTCCTGGGCACCGGGTACGTGCTCGGCGCGCAGGCCGGGCGTGGGCGCTACGAGCAGCTGAAGCGCCAGGCCGCCCGGGTCGCCGAGCACCCGCGCACCCGGGCGCTCGCGCAGCAGGCGCGGCAGACGGTGGCGGCGAAGCTCCCGCCGTCGGTCGCGTCCCGGTTCCCTGCGGCGAGGCCTTCCGCGGCATCTTCCACGAGGCAGGACCCCGGCACGACCGTTCCGGTCCCGCCGCCGCCCACGGCCGACCTCCCGACCGCCGTCCCGACCGACCTCCCGGTCGACCGGGCCGACGGGGTCGACGGGGCCGACCGGGCCGACGACGTCGAGACGGGCTCGTGGCCGAGCCACCGGTGACCGTCTGAACGCACGCCCGACGAGCGGCCGGGCCCTGGATCCACCCGGGGCCCGGCCGCTTCGCCATCACCCGGCCGGGGGCCAGGGGCCGGCCGCCGGCGACCAGGTGGGGGTGTCGGGGGAGAGCTGGGTGCTCACTTCTTGTCGACCACGGTCGGGTAGACGTGCTCGAAGCTCAGGTGCTTGCCGAACCCGCCGGCCACGATGAGCGCGATGCCCAGGGCGACGACGGCCAGCACGATCGCGAAGCAGAGCACGGCCAGCGCACGGCCGGCGGCGTGCGGCGCGGGGCGGGCACCGGGTGCCTCGTCCCCCGCGCCGACGGCGAGCGACCGGATCCCGACCGCGAAGATCGCGGGCAGGCCGGCGCCGAGCACGAGCCCGGCCAGCAGGACCCGCCACGCGGCGTCGAGCCACAGGCTCACGGTGTGCATCGGTGGTTCCTCTCTCGGGTGGTCGCTCGAGGGCGGCGGGCCGTCAGGGCGCCGTCGAGCCGACGGGGACGGGAGGCTGCCCCCTCGGGGCGTCCCACGCGTCGTTGACGTTCTCGTGGTTGACCGGGACGCGGCGCGACCGCAGCCACAGGTATCCCGAGAGCAGGCACAGCACCACGAAGATGGTGACCGCGCCGACGGCGTCGCCGAGCAGGTGGCCGATCCACCACATCAGGGCGCCGACCAGGCCCGCGCTGGGCAGGGTGATGAGCCAGCCCGTCACCATCCGCCCGGCGACCCGCCACCGCACGATCGCCCCCGGCCGCCCGACGCCGGAGCCGAGGACCGACCCGGTCGCGACGTGGGTGGTCGACAGGGCGAACCCGAGGTGGCTGGAGGTCAGGATGACGGCGGCCGACGAACTCTGCGCGGCCAGTCCCTGCGGCGGGGCGATCTCGACCAGGCCCTTGCCGAGGGCGCGGATGACCCGCCAGCCGCCCAGGTAGGTGCCGCTGGCGATGGCGACCGCGCAGGCGACCTTCACCCAGAACGGGATGTTCTTGGTGTCGCTCCAGTGTCCGGAGGCGATGAGCGCGAGGGTGATCACACCCATCGTCTTCTGCGCGTCGTTCATGCCGTGCGCGAGCGAGACCAGGGAGGCGGTGCCGATCTGGCCCCAGCGGAACCCGGACTCCTGGTAGCGGCTGGCCACGCCCTCGGTGATCCGGTAGACGACCCAGGTGCCGGTGGCCGCGACGATCCCGGCGATCACGGGGGACAGGACGGCGGGCAGGATCACCTTGCCGACGACGCCGTCGATCTTGCTGCCGTCACCGTTCCAGTGGACCCCGCTCCAGCCGAGCCCGGCCGCCGTGGCGCCGATGAGGCCGCCGAACAGGGCGTGCGAGGAGCTGGAGGGCAGGCCCAGGAGCCAGGTGAGCAGGTTCCAGGCGATCGCCCCCACCAGGCCGGCGAACACGATCATCAACAGGGCGATCCCGCCGTCCGCGAGCAGTGACGGTTTCGGCGTCCCGTTCGCGTTCTGGATCGTGACGACCGCGTTCGTCACGGTCAGCGCCACCTCGATCGAGAGAAAGGCGCCGACCAGGTTCAGGACGCCCGACAGCAGCACGGCCGTCTTGGGCTGCAGCGCCCGGGTGGCGATCGACGTCGCCACCGCGTTCGCGGTGTCGTGGAAGCCGTTGGTGAAATCGAACGCCAACGCCGTGACCACGACCAGGGAAAGGATCAAAGTTGCAGTTGACACACGGCAATAATCTAGGGGAAATCTTCCGGTGACCAGAGATGTCAAGCTCCAGCCGTGAGGTGTTCGCCTGATGTTCAGCTCGCCGGGGTTTTCTTCGCCTCCTCTGGTCCTTATGTCGCCCATGCCCGGCGTGCCGGGCGCACGACGGCGATCCACCTCGGGGGGCGCGCCCAGGTGCCGGTCCCTAGGATCGCGGACGTGTCCACGGTGCTGATCGACGTGTTGGCGCTGCTTCTCGACCTGGCGAACATCCTCGGGGGTGTCCTCCTGGCGTCCGCCCTGTTGCCGGGCCGGCTGCCGGAGTCGCTGGCGCCGCTCGCCCTGGTGGTGGGCCTGGTCGCGCTGGCCGCGGGCGGTTACTGGGTCGTCGTGCACGTGACGAGCGGGCCCCACCTGTTCCACTTCGAGATCGTCGGGCTGGCCGTCGGTGCGCTCCTGCTGTGGGACCGCTTCACCGGGGGCACGCCGTCCTGGCGTGCCCCCGCAGGTCACGGCGCGCCGGCCACGGCCGCCCTGGCCGGGCCCACCCTGCTGGTCGGCGTGCTGGGCGTCATCGCCGTGGTGGTCGGCCTGCAGGGTCTGGTCACGCCGAACTGAACCGAGGTGGAGCCGGTCAGCCGTCCTCGTGCTCGCCCCGTTCCCGCTGCTGCGCCAGGTCGACGGCGAGGACGGCGGCCAGCACGAGCAGTTCGTCCTCGCCGTCGCCGATGTCGACCGCATAGGTGTCGCGCAGCCGGAAGAGCTTGCGCGTCGCCGTCGCGACCCGCTGGCCGCCGCGTTCCACGACGAACTCGTGGTCGATCAGGTCCCCGGTGATCTCCAGGTCGTCGGGGCCGGGCACGTCGATCGTGAACCGGTCGCGGAACGGGGTGAACAGGTGCCGCCGGACGTCGGCCGCGGGGCGCCCGTCGATCGTCACCCGGTAGGTGGGCCGCAGGGCGACGACCTTGCGCGTCACCTCGGCGACCACCCGGCCCTCGGGATCGCGCAGCACCAGCCGGTCGCGCAGGCTGAGGACCTTCCCGTCGACGCGCAGCACCGCCCGGCCCTGCTCGTCGGTGATGTCGAAATCGTCGCCCAGGCCGAGGAACCGTTCCCTGATCAGGTACATGCCGCCCCCTCGTCCGGCGCACCGCGGCGGCGCGTCCGCCCGATCGTGGGCCCGGGGCCGGAGGGCAGCAACTCGTCGTGCCACCCGGTGGAGGGGGTCACCCGCCGACGGCGCCCTCGAACTCGGCCTCGTAGTCGCCGCCCGCGTCGACGCCGGAGGGGCGCAGGCCGCTCGCCAGGGGTTCCACGTACCGCCGGACCGCCAGCGCCGCCGCCGCGCCCTCCCCGGCCGCGCTGGCCGCCTGCTTGGTCGACCCGCTGCGCACGTCCCCGGCGACGAACACGCCCGGCACGCTCGTCTGCATCCCGGCGTCGGCGATCACGAACCCGGCGGCGTCCGTCTCGACCAGGTCGCGCACGAGCGCGCTGTTGGGCGACAGGCCGATGAAGACGAAGACGCCGTCCGCCGGGATCTCCTCCCGCGCGCCGTCCCGCTCCACGACGAGGGCCCGCAGCCTGCCCCCGTCGGTGGCGAAGCCGACCGGGACCGCCGAGGTGACGACGTCGATCCGGTCGTGCTCCTCGACCTTGCCCGCCACGACCCGGCTCGCGCTGAGGGCGGGCCCGCGCGTCACGATCGTCACCCGGTCGGCGAACCGGGTGAGGAAGACGCCCTCCTCACCGGCGCTGTTGCCGCCCCCGATGACGACGAGCCGCCGGTCCCGGTAGAAGGCGCCGTCGCAGGTCGCGCAGAAGTGCACCCCGGCCCCGATGAGCTCCGCCTCGCCGTCGATGCCGAGCCGCCGGTACGTCGACCCGGTCGCCAGCAGGACGGCGAAGGCCGTGTAGGCGGCGCCGTCGCCGGTGCTCACGGTGCGGTAGTCGCCGTCCGTGCCGATCGCGGTCACCTCCTGCGCCGAGAGCACCTCGACGCCGAAGCGCTCCGCCTGGGCCTTGAGCCGGTCGGCGAACTCGGCGCCGCTCACGCCCTCCGGGAACCCGGGGAAGTTGTCCAGCCGCTCGGTGACCCCCGCCTGGCCGCCGACCCCGCCGCGCTCGACGACGAGCACGGACAGGCCCTCGCGGGCGGCGTACAGCGCGGCGGTCAGCCCGGCGGGGCCCGAGCCGACCACGATCAGGTCGTAGAAGGAGTTGCGGGCCGTCGTCTGCAGGCCCAGCTTGGCCGCGAGCTCGGCGTTGCTCGGCTCGACCAGCACGCTGCCGTCGTCGAAGACGATCGTCGGGATGACGTCCTTGCCGTCGTTGTGCTGCTGCACGACGGCGCGGCCGACCGGATCGGCGTCCACGTCGACGAAGCCGTACCGCACCCGCTGCTCACCCAGGAACGCCTTGGCGCGCTTGCAGTCCGAGCACCACGTCGTCCCGTACATCACGATCGCCATGGCGACAGTGTGGACGCCGGGGCGCCGCCCTCACCAGACGGACCTCACCATGCACAGGCGGCTTTGAACTCGCCCCGCGCCTTGGCGACGGCCTTGGCGTCGGCGGTCCGGTAGGCGGCGGCCAGGTCCGCGCCAGCCTGGCGCACGAGCGGGTCGCCGCTCGTGCGCGCCGTCGCCGCGAGCTGCTCGGCCTGGGCCCGCGCCTGGTCGTTGTTCATCGCGCCGTGGGCGACCTCGTTGTCCATGGTCGCGAAGCCGGTGCAGGTCATCCGGTCGAAGCCGTTGTGACCTGCCTGGTCGATCGCGCCGGTGTTGTCGGTGCAGGCGCTCAGTGCCACCACGAGCATCCCGGCCGACAGCAGCAGCGCCGGCCCTCTCGTCGCGTTCATGACGTCCTCTCCGGGAGGTCTGCCGGGATCGTCCCGGCGGGTGTGCCGGGGTCCACCAGTAGGCGCCGCCGGTTCAACGCGAACCCAGGGGCGGGTTAAGACGCACGTAGACCGTCCCCGGTTCACCGGTCCCGCCCGGAAAGCGCGACGGAAGCCCTGCGCCGGGTCAATCCCCGGTCAATGCCTCCTGTCGGGAGGCGTCCGGGCGGGGTTTTCCGCGTAACCGTGGCGACCTTCGGCGCGTACCCCTGGCGAGCCGGTCCCCACCTGGAGGAATGACTGATCATGAGCTGGGACAACCCCACGCGGTCACCCCGCGACCGGGAGCAGGCCCCCCCGCCGGGAGCCCTGCCCGTCCCGCGCAACTGGGTGCCCGAGGGCATGGTGCCGCCGTCGCCCCCGCTGGGGGTCTCGACGCCGTACGCCGCCTTCGCGCCGCCGCTGCCGAGCCCCTACGGGTCGCCCGTGCCGCCCGTGCGCCAGGAGCCCCCGGTGCGCCAGGAGCCCCAGGGGTACCGCGACGAGCCGCCGGCCGCCCGCGGCCGGGAGGTGCCCACGCCCTTCCGGGAGCGGCCGAGGCCGTCCCGCGAGGAGGAGCCCCGGTCCTACCGGGACGACCCCCGCCGGGACCGGGACGACCCCCGCCGGGACCGGGACGACCCCCGCCGGGACGGCGCGCACGAGGGCGGCAACCGGCACTTCTCCACCATGCTGGGCGACGACCGGCCGCCCCGCCGTGGGGGCGAGGGCAAGGCCCCGCGCCTGCTGCGCTACAAGCTGCAGATCCGCACCCTCCGCGTGATGTGGTCGACGATCTTCTTCGCCGTGGTCTTCCTGCCGCTCGTGCTCGCCCCGACCGCGGGCGGCGAGGTGCGGCCGTGGAGCCGCGGCGGTCTCGTCATCGAGCTGTGCCTGACGTCGGGCCTGCTGGCCCTCTCGACGCTCGCCGCGACGGTGATCCTGCCGTCCCGGATGCGCTCGATCACCCGCGCCTTCGGCATCGAGGGCATCCTGCACTCGCACAAGCTGCTCGCGCTGGTCACCACGGGCCTGGTGCTCCTGCACGTGGCGTTCGTGGCGATCGACAAGCCCTCGAACGTCATGCTGCTCGTCCCGACCAGCGGGCCCCCGCGAGCCCGGGCGGGCGAGGTCGCGACGATCGGGCTGGTGCTCATCTGCTGGCTCTCGCTGCGGCGGCGCAAGCTCAAGACCCGCTACGAGCACTGGCGGATGGTCCACGCGCTGCTGGCCGTCGCCGTCATCGCGGGCACCTACCTGCACATCTACTTCCTCAACCACCTGATGCAGGACCTCGCGGAGCGCTCCGTCTTCCTGGCCATCCTGCTCTTCATCGCGGGGGTCTTCGGCAACCGGTGGAT
>Ga0302322_100002339_pt1 | contig 15950 bp, 8 predicted proteins | sample Fen_T0_2_FD_203757 | JGI IMG/M metagenome (GOLD analysis project Ga0302322, IMG submission 203757) | Peat permafrost microbial communities from Stordalen Mire near Abisko, Sweden - Fen_T0_2 | ecosystem: Environmental > Terrestrial > Soil > Wetlands > Permafrost | place: Sweden: Abisko... | reverse complement strand
CTCCACCACTTTCTGTGAAGTGGATCCTCGGGTCTCCCATGCGATGCATTACAACGGGGACCTGGCAGATGGTATAGGCCAAGGTGCCCTGCTCCAGGTCAAGCGAGTGAAAGTCCCCTTCGGTGTCGACGAACCGGAAGACGCCAGGTCGGCTCAAGAATTCCTGCTGAGGTAGCCCCTTGGGCTGGAAGGAGATCCTGCCGCGCTTGATCTGAACCCCCATTTCGCTGAAGCGGGTGAGGAAGTCCTCCTTCACCTGACCGGTCATCCCCGGCTGCTGGGCCCCTGCGAAACTGGGAGTGTGGGAGTAGGGATCCGTGGGAATCGCCCCGTACTGCGCCGGGGACTTGTGTATGCCCAGGCCTTCCCGGATGTCCAGGAAGTGCTTCCGCAGGCGCTCCTGGGTGCCAGCCGTCCCGGCGGTGGACGCTTGCTGGACCTCATCGACCGCGAGGAGCAGCTTGGAGACCATGTGCCAGTAGATGCTGCCCAGTCCCTCATACTTGAAGAAGGTCCCGGAGCGCCCGGTGAACGACTGGTGGTCGAACACCTCCTCGTAGAGTGCCAGCAGGATGGCCTCGTCCCGATCCACGAGGGCCCGGTAGGCCGTGAGCCGCAGCGCTTCGAGGGCGGCCTGAAGGTCCACGCGGCTACGGAAGGATGCGTTGAAATGGAGGTGCCCTTCGCCATCGCGAATCGCGATGCACCCATCCCCGGATTTCAGGAGTGCCCTGAGCAGATCGGACCGGCTCTCCGCATCGGCGGGAAGGATATTCTTCTCCAGGAACCTGGGCAAGTCGCGGTCGGGATAGAGCAGGTAGCTGCCCAGATCCTCGCGGTAGAGGTTGCTGCGGCGCAAGGCATCCAGGAGATCGGCGGCCTCTTCCCCCGTGAGGAGGCCCGAGCTCAAGGCAGCGACCTGGCCTTCGAGCATTTTGTAGAGGGTGCGGATCTCGATGCCATCCCCGACGACCTTCATCAGGTTGTAGGCGTGGTAGAGGCCGTCCCCGCGCCGGTTCGCCCGGATGGCGTGGTCGATGTGGCGGAGCGCCACGTCGCAGAACTGCTTGAGCTGTGATCCGACAAGCGGGACGTACTCGCCAGAGAAGCCCTTGCCGTAGATCCGCTCACGATAGATGGTGGCTGCTCCTCCCAGGGCATCCAGGACCATCTTCCGCTCCCGGTCAGTGACCGGTTGGCCGGGTGAGGGCGTGGACCGATTGAGCGTCGCGGAGATGCCCCGGAAGAGCTCGGCGACCTCGATGGAAACCTCCATCGAGCCCTCCCCCGCCCCCTGGAACAGTTCCTGGCAGAAGGCGAGATAACGACGCAGGTAGCAGAGGGTCACCATGGACACCCCATACCCCACCAGGGCGTTGTTCGCGTCATTCCACTCAGGGCGCTGGGTATTCATCCAGATGCCTGCGCCAGGAATGAAATTCGACAGCTTTGAGAGCGCCACCACGAGCAGCTTTTCCGTGAAGTTGGCGCGCACCGGCCCGTGGAGCCCCATCAGGAGCTTCCCGTCGGCGCCCAGATTCGCGACCTGCTCCATGGCCTGGGCATGGGCATTCTGATCAAAGACGATGGTGTCGCGCGGGTTCGCCAACATCGCCTCGTAGGGCCTGATCCGGTACGGCACGTTTGCGTAGCTGAACAGCCGACGGCCCAGCAGGCCTGCCAGCGCGCCTGGATGGTAGCGGTCCGAAGCCTCCAGGAGCTTCAGGAGGTAGATCACCTGGTGATCCCCCCAGTAGCCGATGAAGGACCAGGGATCATCAGGATCGATGGTCTCCCATTCGAAGCCCTCCCGCTGGACGCGATAGGGGTTGTAGCCATCCGCGGTGGTGGAGTCCGCAAACTTGAAGATCATGCTTTCGAGGAAACCCGGGTAGGAAAAGGCCAGCGCTTCCCAATTCTGGAAGATGTCCCGCCAGTTGCCCTGGTAGTTGAAGATGCGCGTGCCATCCGGCTGCCGTACCTGGATGGAGAAGTTGTTCCAGGGTCGGCTCGGATCCCCATGCCGGCGACTGAAGGTCAGCGGCAGGTACTCACGGGCAAGCCGCTCCAGATCAGGATCGTCGCAGGCCACGATGCGATCCAGCCATTCTCTGCGGCTCAAGCCATCGGGCAGCTTCTCCAGGAAGGAGTCATAGCAGGCCGCGACTTCAGTGTTGGACTTGGCCAGGAAAGCCTGGAAGTCGGCCTTGGGCACGTGATAACCGCAGCCGGGAAGGCCCCCGCGCATGATGTTGAACAGGGCATTGGAGAAATGCCGACTGGCGTTCCGTTCGTCTTCGGTGATCTGCAGTCCATCGGCGCTGGCCACGTTGCGGACCAGGTTCTGCGTGCCCTTCGCCACATCCTCCAGCAGCTCGGTACGGAGGTCGGCGGAGGCCTCCAGGCGCATTTTCAGCGCGGTGACACCTGCCGCGTCCTGGGCGAGATCAGCGACGATGAACCACTCCTTCCGGATTCCGGGTTCCAGCTGGAGCGTGGCGCTCAACAGATAGGCTCCCCGCCTGCCCCGGATATCCGTCTCTTGCTGGAGGGGCAGCCCACGCCGGAAGGCAGCGATCTGGGTGCTCGAAAGCAGCCGGAGGGGATGTTCCAAACCTGTGGACCAGGCGACATTCACGCGGAGGGCTTCGCTGGGCTCAGCCTTATCGGCTGGCAGGGAGCTCAGCCGGAACAGGACCAGTCCCGAGTCTTCCAGCAGCTCGGTGCGCTTGTAGCCATCGCCGAGGGTGCTGTACTCCAGCTGGAATCGCCATCCCAGGCCGCAGGGGAGCACATTCTGGAGGCCGTCCAGCAGGTCCACTGAAACCGCCTGGGACCCCAGGTTGACCAGCTCCGAGCGCCGCACGAACCCGAACCGATCGCTGTTCATCCAGGCGCAGCGGAAGGTCAGACCCAGGTCTTCGTTCACTTCCTCGAAGAGGATCTTATTGCCGTAGACGCTCTTGTAGAGGTTCCGGGTGATCCGGTAGAGGCCCTCGTAGCGCTGCGAGAAGGGTTCCCATAGGCTGGTGCCACCTTCGCGGCTGATCCGCAGGACGGTCTTGCTGCCAGTGTGTTCCTGGCTGTCGTGGATGCGATCGTCAGCGTGATAGGGGAAGAGGGCGTGATCCGGGTCCTTCCGCCCCGCGGTGAGGGCGCCATTGCTGGAAATGAACAACCAGTGATCGGAATCGCTCACCAGGCTCATGAAGAAGGGGGGCATCCCATCCAGGTTGGATACCCGGAAGAACCGCTCGCCCTCGAGATCCACATACGTACCCTCCACGGCAGTTTCCGGGAAGGTCAGAGGAAATCCGGAAACGTAGGTGGTACTCATGCGCCCTTCCCGTCCTTGCCGGGACCCATCAACGGCACCGGTTCATAACTCGGGGACGTCGGTCCAGTGGGCTTGAGCTCAGGGAACAGGTCCCTCATCACGGGCTTGGCCTTGCGGGTCACCGTGAACAGGCCCCAGTGCCCTTCGGTGCCTTCGCCCTTCCAAGGTTCGTCGAAGGCCTCGAAGATGAAGGCAGTCACGCCATTCGCCTTAGCCCAGGCCGTGATCTCCTGGTAGTAGCGCTTCTGCTTCGTCTCGCTGCCCGCCTGCGGCGCGTGCCTATCGCCCAGGGTGTAGGAGGCCCAGCCCACTTCGCCGAAGACGATCGTCTTCCCGGGGTAGGTGCGCCGGATGGCGGCGTACTTGTCGATCGTGGCGGCCAGCCCACCATCAATGTCCACCTTCCCCCAGATCGGGTAGCTGTGGAGGGTGATGAAATCGAGGTACTTCACCAGCTTGTTGCCTGGCTTCGCCCAATACAGGTAGTCGTCGGCCACGGTGACCGCACAAGGAACGGACCGCTTCACCCGGGTCACGTATCCGATCAGTTCCTGTTCCGTCATTTGATGGTCGGACCAGCTGACGAGGGCCTCATTGCCCACGCTCACCGCGACCACGATGCCCGCGTAGGCATTGGCCAGCTGGATGCCATAGGCGACCTGGCGCTGATTGTCCGCCTGCTTTTCCGGCTTCCCGCTCAGCCACATCCCCAGCATGACCCGCAGGCCGAGCCGATGGTTCCGAATGGTCTCAAGCACATCCTTGGCGTGCTGGTCCGAGCCATAGAGACGGATGACCCTCCAATTCCGTTCCAGGATGCGCAGGTCCTCCAGGACCTGATCGGAACGGGGGAACACCTGCTTGTCGGGATCCTGTCCTTCGCGATATCCGGAATAGCAGATGGCGTTGCCCTGCCACTGCTGCCGCGCCAGATCAACGGGCTCCGACGCCCCGAGAGTCGTTCCAAGGGTGAGGCAGATGAGAAAGAGAAAGCGTCGTGTCATGTCGAGGTGTTCCATCCGGGAATCGGCAGACGCTTTCTCGTCCCATCCAGGACATGTCGAGCGGGGGCCGGCAAGGTGTTCATGGTCATTTCCTAGGCGGGCGCGGGTGGTTCGGGTTTCCGGGCCTTCAGGTCCTTCTCGATCTGGATCATCATCTGGTCGTCCAAGGGGTAGATCTTCATCAGGAGTGCGGCCAGCACCAGCAGCGCCGCGGGAAACACGCTCATGGACAATCGGATGCCGAGGAGCGAACGCATCGTCTGGTCGACGTTGGGCACGTAGCCGAACCAGGTGAGCAGCAATCCCGTCACCCAGGCTCCAAAGGCCAGCCCGATCTTGGTCCCGAAGATGGCCGAAGCGAAGACCAGCCCGGTATTGCGCCGCCCGGACCGCCATTCGGCATCATCGGCGGTATCCGCGAACATGGCCCAGAGCAGGGGCGAGTTGAACCCGATCACGAAGCTGGAGACGATCTGGAGCGCGAACATGAGCCCGATATCGGTGGGCTTGGCGAACCAGAAACCCGCGATGATGGTGCCTCCTCCACCGATGGCGGCCATGAAGAGCGCTTTCTTGTCGAACCGTTTCGCCACCACCGGTGCGATGACCACCGCCACCAGGAAGGCCAGGGCGTTGCTGACAAGGAAGGGACCCAGCAGGTCGTTGCGGTGGACGAAGTACTTGAAGTAGTAGGCCGAGACGGATCCCTTCAGGACGAAGGAGGTGATCATGATGATGGCGACCCCGATCATGACCACGAAGGCCCGACTGGCGAACATGTCTCGCAGGTCCCGCCCGAAGTCGGGGTTCTGGTTCTCCGGGGGGGACACGCGCTCCCGAGTGGTTAGGAAGCAGAGGATGAGCAGGACCAAGGCCAGTGCCCCGTAGAGCGCCATCGTCAGCTGCCACCCCTTCGTCAGGTCCGAAGGCAGGGTCAGGAAGTCCTTGGAGAGGAACCACCGCGTCCACTGGATCGGACTCGCGAGGAAGCTGTGCTGGGCGCGGAGCGTCCCCGCCATGCCGAACCACTGCGCCAGACTGGGCGTGCAGTACTGGACGATCACAGCCACCGAAAAGGCGCCGACGAACCGGAAGGAGGCCAGGGAGGTCCGCTCCTTGGAATTGGGCGTCATCACCCCCATCAGCGCGCTGTAGGGGATGTTCACGGCCGTGTAGAGCAGCATGAGCAGGCAGTACGTGACGTAGGCGTAGACTAGCTTTCCACCGCCGCCCAGGTTGGGTGTGCTGAAGGTCAGAACCCCCGCGAGCGCCAGCGGAAGGGCGAACCAGATCAAGTACGGGCGGAAGTGTCCCCAGCGGGTCCGGGTCCGATCGGCGATGGACCCCATGATCGGGTCCGCCACCGCGTCCAGGATGCGGGTCACCAGCATCATCGTTCCGACGGCGCCTGCAGAAATGCCGAAGACGTCCGTGTAGAAGAAGATGATGAAGAACTCGAACGTCTTCCAGTAGAAATTCGAGGCGGCATCACCGAGCGAGTAACCGACCTTCTCCCCGAACGAGAGCCTCCCCTGGACGGGTTCGGGTTGGTTCAGTATTGAATCGTCAGCCATGCCACTCACGGGAGCCCCTTGGGTTGTCGGTGAGGCGCAGCCATGAATCTGGGCGGGAAGGCTGGGCCATTGATCGAGTCTATTTCACAGGAACGTCTGGACGGGCGCCTGGCTGGATCCAGGAGCAGAGCCAGCCTCGATCAGAATTTGTAACGAGCCCCGAATTGGAGCCATCCGGGGTTGATGCCACCCTTGCGAATCAGCGTATCGGTACGCTGACGACCCGCCAGCTCGGTCATCTGGAAGAGCGCCTCACCGGTGATCTGCTTGGTGAAGGTGTATTCCAGCCCCAGCCGCAGTCCCCCCTTGATGCCCTTGCAATCGCGGAAGGGGAAGTGGTGGTCCGCATCGAAGGTGGATGGGCTCTCCGCTCCGGCGTACTTCGCGGTGTATTGATTCAACGACAGACCTACCAGGGCCCGAAGGTCCCGTATGTCGGTATCGATGAGGATGTCGCCCGATAACTGGACGAGCGTCAGGGAGGTCTTCAGGCCGTTCGACTCCTTCCCCGGCATGAGCCCCACGCCCAGCGACAGTCGGGCCGGGATGCCCGATTTGTAGACGGTGGTGTCCCAACCCCCGTTGAACATGAACCCCGTGGCGTTGTTGACGGCCTTCTTGTAGCTGTCTAGGCCGAGAATGAGTGCACCGCCGGCGCTGAAGTTCGTGGTCTGGGCGGCCAGGGGCAGTGCCAATAGGCCAAGCATGCAGGTGCGTACGACATTCATGGAATGCTCCTTCTCTCTGTCTGCTTAGAATTTGAACCCGAAGCTGAAATCGCCGACCTTTCGGCCACCGTACCCCTGGTTGTAGTCGCCGTACTTGGCTCCCACATCCCCGGGGGTCTGTCCATAGGTCCGGCCACTGTAGAACAGGGCCATGGCGCTTCCGGGTGCGACGTTGTTGTTCTGGTTCGGGGAGTCACCATTGAAGTAGCCGTACACGTTGGTCAAGACCATGTGGTTGAACAGATTGTCCAGGGACACGTAGCCGATCAGGTGCACCTTCCCCACGCCGATGGGGATGTCCCATTGGATCTTGGCTCCAATCTGGTAGTAGTCCACGCCGGTCTTGAATGCACCCATATCACCGGAGTAGGTGGGGAAGAAGGTCTGCCAATTGTTCGTGCGTTGATCGATGTCGATGACCCGTTCACCCGCGATAGCCCCCGGCAGCTGCAGCGCCGCAAACCCCGGCAGGGTCCGGTAGTCCGTCCACCCTTGCGCCTGAATGACCCCGCCCTGCCAGGTGTCAGCCTTGAAGGAGAAGGAGATGTTCCCGGCCCCCACTGGAATCGCGTAGGTGAGGAAGAGGTGGGCGATCTGATTGCGGCTGAGCACCCCGTGACCCACCGCAGCGGCCTGCTGCGATGGCGTCAGCAACTTTTCACGGAGCGACTTGTAGTTGTAGTAGTCGAGGTCGTTCGTGCCCGTGGACTGGTCCATGGTGAAGGAGCCCATCAGGCTCCAACGGCTGGACAGCTGCTTCTGGAAGGCCATTTCCAGCCCGGTGAAGACACGGTCGAATTCGGAGTTCCGCCAGATCGTCGCCTGCTTCCACAGGCGAAGCGGGTCATTGGGAGCCGGGCTCACCATGTGGACCATGGAAGCCATGCCGTAGTCATGGATGGGGCCTATGATGTTGTCCTTGTAGTTCCTGCGGGTGCCATTGATCCTGAAATACCCGGAATCATAGTTCCGCTGGTAACCGAGGCTGAACTCGATGGCATAGGGTGCCTTGAGCCCCTTGGCCAGGTAGGTCTGGCGGGCATCCAGCATGTCGTAGGCGGGCCCGTAGTTGCTGGTATCGGTCAAGGCCGCGTGGTCCACCCAGCGCACGCCGGCCATGTTCTGGCCCGTGTAGGTATATCCGTTGTAGGTCCCCACGGGCGCGTCCGTGGCGGCGGCGGCAGTATCAAATCCAGGTTGGGTGAGCCCGAGACCGGCGCCACTCCAGAGGTGCACGGTACGCACCTCCCAGGCATTTCCACGGAAGTTGTTGGCCACCGCGTCCGAATAGGCCGAAGCGAGCTTGGCCACCGAGAACGAGTAGACCTCCTTGTTGGTGCCATCCGGGTTGAACTTCATCAGGAACCGTGGTTCGAACACGGTCATGTCGTTCATCTGATTCCCGCCCTGGTCCTGCATCGTCAGCTTGTTGTAGCGGGCCCCGAGCATGACGTTCCACTGGGAGTTCACGGTCCAGTTGTCGTTGACATAGAGCGAGGTCGTACTGTTCTTCGAATCCCCGGGGTTGTCGTAGAACCGTTCCATATGAGCACTGGGGCCCCGGATGGCCTCCCAGTGCAGGAAGGGTGCCTGCGTGCCCAGACCATTCGGAATGTTGTCCCAGGCGGTCCAGCCGTTCGCCGAGGGATTCTCTCCGGGCCCGATCTGGAGGATTTCAGTAGGATCGCTGCCGGGGGCACCCCGGCGGAAGACCGGGTAAAGGTACTGTCCGGTGGCGGCGTTCAATTCCCAGCCACCGGTGAACACGCCCCGATTCCCGTACTTGGTGCGCCCGAAGTTGTAGAGGGTGGTGACCTTCTCACCCCCCATATCGATGTCATGGGTTCCGTTGAACATCTGGATGGTCTTCACGTTCACGGAGATGGTCTGATTGCCCCGCTTCTCGGGGTTGATATAGGTGGACATGTTGGTGAGCAGCGGGCCGTAGTTGTAGCCCTCGTCGGCCAGCCAAGAATGAGGGCTGCTTTCCCCACGAAGCCGTAGGTTCGGATCACCGCTGGCGAAATAGCCCGCCACGGCCACGCCTGGGTGGGGATTCGGCACATCATTGGCCGAGACGGCGGCGTAGGTCGTTCGCGCTTCGATGGTCCAGTTGGGGGCCAGCAGGCCATTCCAGGACAGGACGTAGGCTTTGGTTTCCGTCTTCATATCCCCGATGCCACGAAGGATGTTGCCTTCCCACGGGTCGGTGTTCTTCTGGCCCTGGACGCCACCCTGCGTCGTGCTCTCATTCAGGAGCGTAAGGCTCAGCGAATGGTCGGGCGTGAGCATGCCCGTCAGCTTCCCCTCCAGCTTCCTGAAGCGGATGGCAGAACTCAGCAGTGCGCCGGCATCCTCGGTGTTGATCGCGTAACCGCCTCCTGGGCCGGCGTTGATGACGCTGTCCACATTCGGATTGAGGCCGAAGGTGGACATGGGATGGAGCATCGTCTTGACCTGACTCCAGGGGAGGATGGATGTCGAGCCATCAGGGTTCTTCTGCACACCCAGCACTGTGTAGCCCAGGAGGCCCGTGGTGGCCTGGGAAGGCGTGAAACGCGTGCCCAGCGTGAACCAGAGGCGATCCTTGACGATCGGCCCGCTGAGAACCACGTCTGTGGTATGGGTCAGGTCTTCACGAAGGCGGTCGCTATTGTTATTGGCATTCGTCAGATAGAAGTCCGCGCCCATGGACGCCCGCGACATGTTGGCGCGCACCGTGCCTGCGAACGTGTTGGATCCGCTCTTCGTCACCATGTTCACCTGGCCGCCACTGACCAGACCGCTGCGGGCATTCAATCCCGAGGAGACCACCTGCACATCCTCGATGGAATCCGGCAGGGGGGCATAGAGCGAGGTCCCCTTCCCGGAGTCGTCCTTCACGTTGATGCCATCGATGCTGTAAAGGATCTGGTTGATGTCCGAGCCGCGGACCCGGGCCTCATTCTTATATCCTGCGACGCCGGGGGCCATGTTGGTGATGTCATCGAAACCCCGCATGTTTACGGGTATTTTCAGCAGCTGCTCTGCCGAATAGTTCACTGAAATCTTGTCGCTAGTCTTTGACTCCGCGGCGGTGCTTCCAATCACCTCAACCGTGGTGGAGGCCAATTCCGTGGTCTTGAGGGCGAACGGAAGGTCCAGGTTGGATCCAACGCCGATTCGCACCTCATTCGCGCTCTTCCCGAGCTTTCCATCGGCACTGACCTTGACGGTGTAGTTGCCCACGGGCAGCAGGAGGGCGCGGTACTTACCTTCGGCATCAGTGGTGAGGACCCGGGCCTGGAACAGCGCGGGGCTTTCCAGCGAAACGCGGGCGCCCTTGATGGGCTTGCCAGCATCATCGGTCACCTGGCCACGCAGGGCGCCGGTGGTCGTCTGCGCGATCAGGTTCACACCACCGGCCAGCATCACCGCAATGGTGGAGAGTTGGAGAGTGTTGCGCATGTTCATGATCTATCTCCACGGTTCAGAATGTTGGGCCTAGAAATGGAACACATAGGCGATTTCGGCATGAGGGACGAGGCGGCTCCTGGTCTGCAGCGAATCCATCGGGAATGCTCCCGAAGAGTAGGGGCCTGAAGCCCCAGTGGTGGAGCTGGTACCGGTACCTGCGTAGTGGTGGTACTCAATGGCCTTGTAGTCGAGAAGCACCAGGTTCAATTCCAGGCTGGAGTCCTTGTCCACCCGCCAGGTCACACCAGCAAAGGGGGTTGGATTCAGGCCACCCTTCACGGGGACGCCCAGGTAGAAGTCACGCCATCCAGCGGATCCGGAAGTGGCGTCCCATGGATTGCTCTGGGTATCGCCCACGTACTGGTGCTTGAAGCTTCCGCCAAACTGGATGCCCGCCTGCCAACGCCAGTCCTCCGCCAGCTTCTGGCTGAAGGAAGTCCGCACGGTGAATCCGGCAAACTGATTCCGTTTGTCTTCGACGGATTTGGACGGATTCATCGGCGATTGACTGACCGTCAACGCCGATGCGTCAGGCTGCGTGATGTAGTTGTCGCCCGTCTTGTAGATGTAGCCCAGTTCGAGCCCCAACCGTCCAACCCCGATGCCATAGCCGAGATTCAAGCCGAAGCCGGTGTAGGGCCCCCGCAGATGATCCTTGGGGCTTGGGGTGTACCCCAGGCGGAACTTGAACTCCTTGGAGAACCCCGCGTCCTGGGATCGGAGGGGAGTGAGCGACCCGCACAGGCACACCACCAGGCCCCATCCAAGCGCCTTCATTGTCTTCATCATGACTTCCTCCAATTGGAGCCCAGGGTCAGTGGACGCTGGACAAGCCGTTGAAATCCAAAATGGAATCGCTCAAAAGAAACACTCGAACCTGCGTGCCTTGAATCCTCAATCGAAAGACGGCGGGGCGGTGCCCACTTCACACCAAGACCTGCCAAGCGGTCGGAGGCGGCACCAGATGACCCGGCACCGCCTCTGAACTGATCACTTGTGGTAGTAGACGTTGTCGATGAACACCGTGCCTGTTGGGTAGGGCTCACTGACGATGACGATCTGGGCCTGGTTCTTGAACTTCATGCCGGTGAAGGATGAGAGCGGGATATCGATGCTCTGCCACTGCTTCAGCGCCGTCACCGGAACAGGGATCTCGACCCCGGTATCATCCCCTCCGCCATAGGCGCCGTCGGGCCCGAAGTCGACCAGCTTCACGTGGAACGCGGTCATGTCCGGAGTCCAGATGTCGATGTGGAAGTAGTTCATCTGGGTCGCGTCGATCTGATGGCCGATGAACTCGATGCCGGCATACCCGAGGCCTGAGTATTTCTTCATGGTCTCGCCGGCAATGGTGACTTCCGAGAAGCTGCCGACGACGCCCCAAGTGGCGTTCCATGTATCGACCGGGCTGTTTGTGTAGGCCTTCGACAGCAGGGAAATGACATCGCTCTGGGGCAGCGTGGGCTTCGGAGGGGCCGAGGTCGGGCTGGCGGGGGCCACGTTCACCGAGCCAACACCGGCGGGGAGGCTGCCCAGGCGGGCCGTGAGGTTGGCGGTTCCGAAGGCGAGCCCCTTCACCGTCCCATCCGCGCCGGGCAAGGCGATGGTGGGGGCATCCGAGGTCACGTCGAAGTAGCCGATGCCCAGATTGACGAGGGTCAGCGCGGGTAGCGCGTACGTCACGGTGTTGCCGCTGTTGTTCCCACTGGGGAGATTCGCTGTCTTGCCAAGATCAATGTTGATGGGATGCCAACCTACGACCGCCGCCGTAGGTGCGCCAAGCTCCGTAGCTGTGAGGTTCTCGTACTGGATGTCATCGAACCAGATGGCGTAGGAGGCCCCCGAGCTCCCCTGGGCGAAGTGGAAGAGCGCGACGTTGTCGCTGAGTTTGCTGGGGACCGGGATGGGTACGATGAATTTGGCCCATTCGGTGGTAAGCGGAAGGGGTTGCGTTTCTGCTTTGAAGCGGATGTCACCAGTGGCGGTGTCCCCGAATCCCGCCAAGGCCAGATTGACCGCCTTGCTCGCCTTGGCCCAGAAGGTCACGGCGTTGTAGAGGGACATGTTCTGCGGCGAGGGTGCCTTCAAGGTCCCACCGGTGTAGCCGGAGGCCGGTACCGTGACCTTCAGGGACGCCGACCAGGAATGATGCTCCAGTGGATCCACCGAGAGGGCGTTGGTCGAACCTCCGAAGGGTGCAAAAAAGACGCCTGCACTGAAGTCGTCGGTAAAGACCGGTCCCGCGAAGAGCGGCGTCACCTTCACCACGGCATCGGCCGTCTTGTCGCCAAGGGCCGCGCTCACCGTGCCCGTGCCCACGCTGACGCCAGTCATCAGACCCGAGCCGTTGACAGCTGCCACCGAATTGGCAGAAGCGGTGAACGTGACCCCGGAGGACACCACCGAAGACGAACCGTCCGCGTTGTGGACGGTGACGACCAGTTGCTCGGTCTGCCCGGGATACAAGGTTCTGGTATTAGGCGCGATGGAGATGTAGGAGGAGGCAGTGTTGGGGGTGGACTTTCCGCCGCATCCGGTCGACAAGGCCATTGCCACGGTGGCCAGAAGTGCCAGCACGCCTCGGAATCGATGGGTCGTCATGTCGCTCTCCTTTATTTGTGAAGGTCGTATCCAAGCGGGGCCATGAAAGTGTTTAAAAATAATGTTTTACAATAGATTTTCAGCTGCTTGGACCCGGTGGTCACCCGGCGGGGCCGGGAAACGGGTGTATCCGGATTCAATGCGCGGGAAGGGGCCAACGAGACACTGGGCCTTGAAGGCATTCCCATTCACTTGGTTCAAAGAAGACTGGGCAAGCCTGAATTCTAAAAATGCGTGTGTATATGGTCTTTTTTTGTTTTTTGATGTGATTTTTAAGTAACAATTCTTCATGTGCAGACAAACATTTACGTGATTTTTTTGGCCAACATACTGATTTTTTTATTTTAATGCATATTGATCACCGCGATAGCCTGCTCGGATTCACCCCTTTCGCCCCCTGCTCTCCTCCCAGGGTTCCTGGGCATGCAAACCGGACGACCGCCTGGCAAGCTCCAGCAGGCAGGATGGAAGCAGGTCAAGCCTGCAAATCCAACGGAGGCTAAGGCCCGCACCCCCCGGAATTCACAAACTGGCCGGTTGGGCGATGGCAGCAGAGCCCCTAAGAAACCCTCATGGATCGGATTCTGGGGCCACCTGGGAATTGTGGAAATAGTATGATCCTTTTTGATGCCTTCCATTCGCCACATTGCCCTGCTTGTCCCAGCCGGCGGCGGCTACAGCCGAGGCATCTGCCGGGGGGTGGCCACCTATGCCCTGGAACGGGATGACCTGCTCATCTTCCCCTATGAGCGTGCGGAGTTCATGAAACTCCCGGCTTGGCTCAAGAAGGGCCACATCGACGGAATCATCGGCTTCATCACCAACACGGATCTGGGGCAACAGATCAAGTCGCTGGGTGTGCCGATCGTGGATGTCCAGGGGGAGGGGAACTGCCCAGACACGCCCGTGATCGATACCGATCCTGGAATCGTGGCCCAACTGGCTGCGGACTTTTTCACCCAGGCAGGTTTCATCAATTTCGCATTCTGTGGCTATCCCGGCATCTTCTTTTCCGACCGACGGTCCGCAGCCTTCACTCAGATCTTCGCCTCCCGGGGGCAGCAGGTGAGCGTCTACCAGCCGCCACCCAAGGTCTCCGCCTCCATCAACCTCCAGTTCCGGGAGATGAGGGGCCTGGAATATGAGCCGGCCCTGGCTGCCTGGCTGGCCCGGCTACCCAAGCCCGTGGCGATTCTGGCCTGCAATGACACGCGCGGCCAACAGATCATCACGGCCTGTCGCGACTTGGGCATCGCCATGCCCTCCGAGGTTTCCGTGATCGGGGTGGACAACGACGACATCCTCTGCCGTCTTTGCCGCCCCACGTTGACCAGCATCTCACCGGATACCGAAGGAATCGGCCTGCTGGCCTCGGAGATGCTCATCCGCATGCTGGATGGGGGCATCGTCGAACCCCGACTTTACTATCACCCACCGCTGCGCGTCGTCGAACGCCAGTCCACAGACATCACCACTGCGGAGAATCCCACGGTCGTGGCCGCTTCCCGCATCATCCGCGACCGCGCCTGCCACGGTATCTCGGTCGAGCAGGTCTGCGAGCTGGTCGGGTGCTCGCGCTCTACCCTCGACAACCTGTTCAAGAAGCACCTCGGTCGACCGATGGCGGGGGAGGTGCTCCGGGTCCGGCTCAACCGTGGGATGCGACTGCTGGAGAACACGAATCTGTCGGTCGAAGAGGTCGGCCGTGAGTGCGGATTCAGTTCCGCCACCTACTTCTGCCGGTTCTTCAAGCGCGAGACCGGCACCACCCCGGCCCTGTTCCGTTCAGGTCTGTCCTCGCGCTGAGCCGGCGCATCCCAGGTCGAATCAAATAGGGTATCCATTTGCGAAAAAAGGCTATTTCCTGGCCTCTTTTTTGAGGGTCATGCTAGAAGATACGTCCCTTACCAAAAGAAGGTTCACCCATGAGAACACTTCCCTGCCTCCTGGTCCTCGCCCTGTATATGGGCTGTGGGGGCTCCTCCTCGCCCCAGACCCAAGGCCCCTCCAATCCCTCGGGCGCTTGGGTCCTGAGTTGGAGCGACGAGTTCAACGGCGCCAACGGGAGTGCCCCCGATGCCAGCAAGTGGACCTTTGACCTGGGCGGCAACGGGTGGGGCAACAACGAGCTGGAGACTTACACCAATCGCTCCCAGAACGCCCAGGTCCTGAACGGAAACCTCGTCATCACGGCCGCCAAGGAGACCTACGCCGGTACGGATGGCATCAGCCGGGACTACACCTCAGCCCGGCTGAAGACCCAGGGCCTGTTCGCCCAATCCGGCGGTCGATTCGAGGCCCGCATCAAGATCCCGGCCGGGCAAGGGCTCTGGCCCGCCTTCTGGCTCCTGGGGAACGACGTCAGCTCCAACGGGTGGCCCACCTGCGGCGAGATTGACATCATGGAAAACGTCGGCTTTCAGCCCGCCACGGTCTACGGCACCATCCATGGCCCCGGCTACAGCGGCGGGAGCGGCATCAGCTCCAGCAAGGCCTTGACCACCGGGAAGTTCGCCGACGACTTCCACATCTATGCCGTGGAGTGGGAAGGCACTCAGATCCGGTTCTACCTGGATGGATCCCTCTACGCGACTCGTACACCCGCTGACCTTCCCAACAACGGGTCAGTGTGGGTCTTCGACCACCCCTTCTTCATCATCCTGAACGTAGCGGTGGGGGGCAACTGGCCCGGTGCTCCGGACGGATCCACCGTCTTCCCCCAGCAGATGCTGGTGGACTACGTACGCGTCTACCGCCGCTCCTAGCCCAATCCATCGATCTCGAATCGGGAATGGATCGGCCCGATCCAGGAGAGCCACGTGCCAAAACGCTTAATCCCCTTCCTGCTGGCCCTGCTGTGCGGTGGTTCATTGGCCGTTGCCGCATCTCCGCAGCGGTCGAAGGCTCGGATCGAATTGAAGGACGGTTGGTATTTCATCGAGGGCCGGAAGGTCCTCATCAATGCCATCGGCTACGAGTCTGGAGCCCGTCCGGGCGAGACCCCCTACGGACAGGCAGGCCGGAACCTCGCCCAGATCCGACGCGATCTGAAGGTCATCCAGGCCGCAGGCTTCAATGGCATCCGTACCTGGTCCGAGATGTCAGAGGCCGAGCTCAAGGTGGTGCAGGCCTCAGGACTGAAGGCCATTTTCGGGATCTGGCTGAAGCCTGACGAGGACTTCTCGGATGCGAAGGTGGTGGAGAAAGACCTGGCCCTGATCAGGCAGGTGCTGGCCTACTCCAGGAAGTA
>Ga0302322_100002337_pt1 | contig 15957 bp, 13 predicted proteins | sample Fen_T0_2_FD_203757 | JGI IMG/M metagenome (GOLD analysis project Ga0302322, IMG submission 203757) | Peat permafrost microbial communities from Stordalen Mire near Abisko, Sweden - Fen_T0_2 | ecosystem: Environmental > Terrestrial > Soil > Wetlands > Permafrost | place: Sweden: Abisko... | reverse complement strand
CCGATGAAGTCCAGGCCGGCGCCGGCCGGACCGGCAAGATGTGGTCGATCCAGAACTGGGACGTGGAGCCGGACATCGTCGCGACCGCGAAAGGCATCGCCAGCGGCATGCCGATCAGCGCCTTCATCGCCCGGGAGTCGCTCATGACCCAGTGGGGTCCCGGCGCGCACGGCACGACGTACGGCGGCAATCCGCTCGCCTGCGCCGCCGCGCTCGAGACGATCAAGCAGCTCGAAGGCGGCCTGATGGCCAACGCCGCGGCCCGCGGCGAGCAGCTGATGACCGGTCTTCGGGCGCTCCAGGCCCGGTTCCCCGCCATCATCAAGGACGTCCGAGGCATCGGATTGATGATCGGCGTGGAATTCGACACGCACGAGCACGCGGCCGCCGCGGAATGGGCCAGCTTCCAGCGCGGAGTGCTGGTCCTCGAAGCCGGTATGACGGTCGTGCGACTGGCGCCGCCCCTTGTCCTCACCGAGGACGAGGCCGCCATCGGCCTGCGCCTCTTTGGCGAGGCCGTGGCCGAGGTCGCGGCCAAGTAGAGTTGCAGTGGTCGCTCGGGCGGCCCCGACCAATCGCCGCCCGCAGCCGCAGATAAGCCGCAGTTGAGCCGCAGGTGAGCGCCGATGAGTAAGGTCACCTCGATGCGCGACGCCGTCGCCGCCTTCGTCCATGACGGAGACATCGTCGCCATCGAAGGCTTCACGCATCTGATCTGCTTTGCCGCGGGACACGAGATCATCCGCCAGCGCAAGCGCGACCTGACTCTCGCGCGACTTACGCCGGACCTGATCTACGACCAGATGGTCGCGGCCGGAACTGCTCGCAAGCTCGTCTTCAGCTGGCTCGGTAATCCGGGCGTCGGCGGCCTGCACGCCATTCGCCGTCGCGTGGAGGATGCCGATCCGGCCCCGCTCGAGCTCGAGGAATACAGCCACTTCGGCATGGTCGGACGGTATACGGCCGGGGCGTCGAACCTGCCCTTCTTCCCGCTGCGCTCCTACTTCGAGACGGACCTGCCGAAGGCGAATCCGCTCATTCGGCCGATCCGCTCGCCGTTCGGCGAGGAGACCGTATATGCGGTTCCGCCGCTCAAACCGGACGTGACGATCGTCCACGCCCAACGGGCCGATGCCGATGGCAACACTCAGATGTGGGGTTTGCTCGGCTGCCAGAAAGAGGCCGCCTTCGCCGCCGAACGGGTGATCGTGGTCGTGGAGGAGCTGGTCGAGGAATCGGTCATCCGGGCAGACCCGAATCGAACCGTCTTCCCGGGCTTGATCGTGGATGCGGTCGTGGTCGAGCCGTTCGGGGCGCATCCGTCGTACGTCCAGGGCGCATACGACCGCGACAACCGCTTCTACCGCGACTGGGACGCCATCGCTCGCGAGGCGTCCACGACGCAGGCGTGGCTCGACGAGTGGGTCTATGGCGTCAGCGGCCGCGCGGAGTACGTGGAAAAGCTCGGTGCGGAGCGCGTGGCCGGGCTGAGGCCCTCGGGCGAGGCGCCTTCCGGTTCGGTCGACTATGGGGTTTACAAATGAGCGAGCCGCGCGTGTCCGCCGTGGGCTCGGAAGGCGCCGCGGCCTTCTCCAGGTCCGAGATGATGATCGTGGCCGCGGCCCGCGAGCTGGCCGGGCAGCGCGTCTGCTTCGTCGGCGTCGGGCTGCCGAACATCGCCGTGAATCTGGCCCGCCTCACCGTGGCTCCGGAGCTGGAACTCGTCTACGAGTCGGGCGCATACGGCGCCAAGCCGGCCCGGCTGCCGCTGTCGATCGGCGACCCGACCATCGTCACCGGCGCGACCGCCGTCGTCTCGATGTTCGAGCTGTTCAGCTTCTACCTGCAGGGCGGCCTCGTAGACGTGGGGTTCCTCGGCGCGGCCCAGATCGATCGCTTCGGCAACATCAACAGCACCGTGATCGGCGACTACGAGCACCCCAAGACGCGGCTTCCGGGCTCGGGCGGGGCGTGCGAGATCGCCATCAACGCTCGCCAGGTGTTCGTGATCATGCGCCAGTCAAAGCGCTCATTCGTCGAGCGGATCGACTTCCGGACCTCGCCCGGCAACCTCGGCGGGGCCGAAGCCGCAGCTCGAATCCGGCGCGAGGAGGGCTGGCTCGGCCGCGGGCCCTCGGTCGTGGTGACGGACCTGGGCATCTATCACTTCGACGACGCCGGCGAGATGCGCCTCGACTCGATCCATCCCGGTGCCACGCTCGAACAGATCCGCGAGACGATCGGCTGGGAGCCCGGGGTAGCCGAACCGCTGGCCACGACCCCCGCCCCCACGCCCGAAGAGCTGCGCCTGATCCGCGAGCAACTCGACCCCGAGGGCGCGTACACGAAGTAGGGGAGGGCTCAGTGGCCCCGCGGCGCCTCGAGAGCGTCGTCGGCGAGCCCGCCTCGGACGAGCACCGTAGGTTCGCAGCGGACCGGGAAGTTGACCGACTGGGCGACGAAGCACTTCGCCTCGGCGTCGGCATGGAGCGCCAGGGCGCGCTCGACCATCGAATCATCCGCGACGGTCACTACCGGTCGGAGGATGGCCTCGGTGAAGTGGCCGCCGCCGTCCGATTGCTCGACCATGGTGCCCTCGGCGGCGTCGGTGTACGCGGTCACGACGACGCCGGCCACGGCGGCGGCATGCAGGTACGTCAGCAGGTGGCATTGGGAGAGTGCGGCGACGAGCAGCTCCTCCGGGTTCCAGCGGTCCGTCTCGCCGCGGAAGCCGGGATCGGACGACGCCGCGATGGGCGGCTTTCCGACGCCTCGCACCTCGTGCGCGCGGCCGTAGTCGCGGTAGCCGCTCGTTCCGGAGCCGTGGTTGCCCTGCCACTCGAGGGTGATTTCGTAGTGATGGGTACGGCTCGTCATGACGGCATCATACGAAGGCGAGGCCCGGGGCCTTCTTGCCGAGGCCCGCTGCGCGGAGAGTGCGACTACTTGCGGACCGCCTCCGGCTTGCCGCGGACCACCATGACGGGGCAGTGGGCGTGGCGGACCACGAAGTCCGAGACGCTGCCGATGAAGAATCGGCTGACGCCGCTGCGGCCGTGCGAGCCGACGACGATGAGGTCCGCGTCCTCGGAGTCCGCCGCCGCGACGATCGCCTCGCCGGCCTCGCCTTCCCATACCAGGTACGTGGCATTCGCCCCTGCTGCGCGGGCTCGCTGCACAATGCCCTGCGCCCGTGCCGCCATCGAGTCGCGGGAATCGGCCTCGCGTGGCTCGGAGTGGCGCGGCTCGGGACTGGAGGCTCCGGCGGCGGTGGCGGCCTCGGACGGCTGGCGTGCCGAAGCCACGACGCTGACGACGAGAAGCCGCGCCTCCAACTGGATGGCGAGATCGATTGCCTGCTCACTTGCCGGCTCCGATGCGGCCGAGCCGTCGGTTGCAAGCAGAATCGTTTCGAGTCGGGGCATCAGCTCACTCCGGCGCCAACGGGGCGCGCCGGTCTCCGACCCGATGGTGGGCGCGCTCCGAGAGAGGGCCAAGGGACAAGCGGCCCGTTCCCAGCGGCGCTATGGCACCTGGTCCGGGCGAGATGCGCACGGTGGCGATGCGGCATGCACGGCGAATCAGCTTCCGGGCCCCTCTGACTCCCAGTCGCTCGATTCCCGCGATTCCTCGGGCTTGCCTCGTCCTCCGACTGCCGCGCCGTCGTCGCTCGTGCTGCTCGCCGCCTCGCCTATCGCCTGGCCGCCCGGCAGCGCAGCCCTCGGTTTGGTGCCGCGAGCCCAAGATTGAACGTTTCGCGGTATCGAAGCGTTGTTCGAACTGCAACGATGGAAAGCGGAGGAAGAAGCTTGCTGGCAGGAGTTGCGGTGGTCGCGCTCAGCGACGGCGACATAGAAGAACTGCTCGTTTCCCGGACGCCCGATGCGCATCGGCTGGCGACCTGGATCTTGCGCGACCCTGCCGCCGCAGAAGACGCTGTTCAGGAGGCGGCTATGGCGGCCTGGGATGGGCGCAGGAAGCTCCGGCATGCCGAGAATCCGGCCGCGTGGTTCACCAAGATCGTTGTCAACGTCTGCCGGGACGAGCTCCGGCGCCGCAGCAAAAGGCGCTTGCTGCCCGAGCCTCCGGCGTCCATCGCTGGCGGCTTACCCGATCTACTCGCCGTCCGCGACGAGATCGGACGTGCGGTCGCCCGCCTCTCTGCGGACGAGCAACTCGTCATCGGTCTCCGTTTCGGTCGTGACCTGACCGTGCCTCAGATCGCGGCTTACACCGGGCTTGCCGAGGGCACGGTCAAATCCAGGCTCCATCACTCGCTCGAACACGTCCGTTCCGCGCTGGCGGCCGAGCGTCGCGCTGAGGAACCCCGACGATGAACGACACCGAGATCGACCACGGGCTGCGCGCCTACTACGAGTCAATCGCGCCGGCGGATTCGACTCGTGCGACGAATCTCGTCGCGGCGTCGATAAGGGGACGGCGTGAGCGCGGCAACCGGCGGGAGCGGAGTAGCCGGCGGGCGCCGAGTGTGACCCGCAATGCCTGGGCGCGCCCCCGCGCGTTCATCGGCGTGGCGGTCGCATTGGCTGTTGTCGTCGTTGCCGGTGTCGGCTTCGCGGCCTTGCGCGCTGTATCAAACGGAGCTCTTCCGGGATCGCTCGGATCTCCATCAGCCACGGCGTCGACCCCGAACGACTCGACCGGTGTGAGCGAAACGCCGGTCGCCGTCGCGAGCAAGGCACCGACGACCGTGCCCACTCCGACGCTCCGCGCTGCCACGAAGTCGACGCCCGCGGGCAGGTTCAGCTGGACCGGCTCGATGAACGGCCGGTACGACACCGCGACGTTGCTCCTGGACGGCCGTGTCCTGATGACCGGTGACTACACTCGAACGACCACCGGCAACTTTACGGTGCCGGTCTACTCCAACTCGGCAGAACTCTTCGACCCCGCCACGGGCACGTTCAGACCGACTGGCTCGATGGTTCGGGCTCAAGGCGGAGCTACTGCTACCCGGCTTCAGGACGGCCGGACGCTGATCGTGGGCGGCATAGGCTTCAGTAACAATGGCGGCCAGCCTGTCGCGATGAAGTTCACAACGGCCGAGTTGTATGACCCGGCAACAGGCCAGTTCAGTCTCACCGGATCGATGACCGTGGGCCGGGCGGACCAGACCGCGACGCTCCTCGACGACGGCGACGTGCTGATCGCAGGCGGTGACGACTTGTCGGGGGCCCTTGCCACCGCTGAGTTGTACGACCCGAAGGCAGGAACCTTCCGTCCGACCGGGGCGATGACGACGGCGCGCGCCCGGGCGACAGCAACGCTCCTCTCCGATGGCCGCGTCCTCGTCATCGGTGGCATGGGCGCGACCAACCTCGGCTCTGCCGAGCTCTACGATCCGGGCACCGGGAAGTTCAGCCCGACGGGCTCGATGAGCACCCTTCGCTCGGCCTATACCGCCACTCTGCTCCGGGACGGAGACGTCTTGATTGCCGGTGGGCAGGGGGACGGCACGGCGTCGCTCGCCACTGCGGAGCTGTACGACCCTGCGACTGGGATGTTCGGCCCGACGGGATCGATGGCCACCAGCCGGGGCGGCCACACAGCGACGCTCCTCTCGGACGGCCGCGTCCTGATCGCGGGCGGCGCCCACTCCCGCGGAGTGGCCTTCGGCGTCCCCGGCCTGACCGCGCGAGACGCCGAGGCCGTCGACTTCCGACTTGTCTCGACGGAGACTCAGCAAGCTACCCCGCGGACCGACCGCCCCGACGGCTTCGAAGCCGTCTACGGCGGACAACCGGGCTTCGGTCCCGTCGGCCGGGGCACCCTCGGTGCGACTGTCCCTTCGAACGAGCTGACCTCGGCCGAGTTGTACGATCCGAGCACCGGTAAATTCAGCCCTACCGGCTCGATGGGGATCTTCCGGGCCGACGGCACCGCAACGCCGCTGGCCGACGGTCGCGTTCTTTTCGCTGGAGGCGACTCGCCCAGCGGGACCTCGGCCGAGTTGTATCAGCCGTAAACGCCATCGAGACCCCGTCCCGGTTCTCATGGCCGCCTTCGTCCGAATCGCCCGCCCGCCAGCTTCCCGCGGGCGGCGCGAGAGGCTGATACCTCTCCGCCCGGCGTCCCGCGCCGCAGGCAGGCGGCGGGGTGACCCACGCTCGCACGGGCGGCCTGCTAGGCTGCCGGTGATGACCGCATCGCAATCGGCTCCGAACGCGCACAAGGACTCCACGGGGCTGCTGGGCCTGCGCGACATGGCCACGGCGCTGGAGGCCTGGCGTCGCGATCCCAATGCCGCGACCCACGCCCGTTTGACCGGGGCATTCGCGACGGTCGTAGCCGGCTCGGGGCTGGGTGGAGGCCACCTCCACCTCCACGCCCCGCCCCTCGCCGAGGTCGAGTTGCGCGCCGCAAGCCTCCTCGACGAAGGCGCCGAGACCGCCGGCCTGCGCTCGTACGAACTACGTTTCGGCGATCGGATCCTGGCGACGCTCCAGCTCGACGCCCAGCCGGCGGCCGTCTTTTCGGTCGATGAATGTGCCCGCGGGCTCGAGATCATCGTTGGAGCGGCCTGGTCCGAGGCGCGCGCTGGTCAGGCCACAGACGAGCTGGCCGCAATCGACAGCGCCACCCGCGGCATCGCCGGGGTGCTCGACCTGGACCGCGTCCTGCAGCTGATCACCGACCGTGTCCGCGAACTCGCCCACGCCCAATACGCCGCCCTCGGCATCGTCGACCAGGAGGGCGGGATCGAGCGCTTTATCACGAGCGGCATCAGCCGGATCGAGCGTGAGCGGATCGGCCCGCCGCCGCACGGCCACGGCTTGCTCGGCGTGATCGTCGCGACCAGTCATCCGCTACGCATCCACGACATGGCCACCGACCCTCGGCGATACGGTCTGCCGGCGAACCATCCGGCGATGCACACGCTTCTCGGCGTTCCAATCGGCGCGAAGGGCCGCTCGATCGGCCGGCTGTACCTCACCAATAAGCTTCCTGCCGGCGACTTCACCGAGGACGACGAGCGGCTCGTCGAGATGTTCGCCCTGCACGCCGGCATTGCAATCGAGAACGCGCGACTTCACGAGCAGGTCCAGCGTCTGGCGATCGTCGAGGAGCGCGAGCGGATCGGCCGCGACCTCCACGACGGCATCATCCAGAGCATCTACGCCGTCGGCCTCTCGCTCGAGGACGTCGGGGACCTGATGGCGGACGAGCCGGACGTCGCGCGCGCCCGCGTCGAGCGCGCCATCGATTCGCTCGACCAATCGATCCGCGACATCCGCAACTTCATCTTCGGGTTGCGTCCCGAGCTGCTCGAGCAGGCGGGCCTCGTCGGAGGCCTGGCCGCTCTCGCCGACGAGTTTCGCGTCAACAGCATGGTTGACGTCGATGTCGAAACCTACGGCGTCGAGGAAGAGGATCTCTCTCCCGAGCAGACCGGCCAGCTGCTCTCGATCGCCCGTGAGGCTCTCAGCAACATCGCCCGGCACTCCAAGGCCACCCAGGGAACCGTCAGCGTGGAGGCTCACGACGGTACGATCACCTTGACCGTGACCGATAACGGCGTCGGCTTCGACCCCGAACTGGCACGCGGCCCTGGCCATCAGGGGTTGATCAATATGCGCGCTCGAGCCGTCGCGGTGGGCGGGCAACTTGTCCTGGAAAGCGCGCCTGGTGGCGGCACGCGTATCATCGTGGAGGTTGCGCGGCGCGAAACGCTTGGTACCGACGCGAACCAGGTAGGAGACGAATGACCGACCAGCTCGATGCACGCCCGCTGCGGCTGCTCGTGGTCGACGATCACGAGGTCGTGCGCCAGGGCCTCGTCTCGCTGCTCGACAGACGCGAGCACTTCCAGGTCGTAGCCGAAGCCGGAACCGCGGCCGAGGCCGTGGAGATGGCGCGCAAGTTCGAACCCGATCTCGTCGTGATGGACGTCCGCTTGCCGGATGGCTCCGGAATCGAGGCCTGCCGTGAGATCCGGGCCGAATTCCCGGCCACGCGCGTCGTGATTCTGACGAGCTACCCCGACGAAGAAGCCGTTCTTTCGGCGATCATCGCCGGCGCTTCCGGATACCTGCTCAAACAGATCCGCAGCCGCGATCTGGTCAGCGCCCTCGAGTCAGTCGGCCGCGGCGAGTCGCTGCTCGATCCGGCCGTCACGGAAAAGGTCCTCGACCGCGTCCGCCGCATCGCCACCGGCACGTACACCGACGAGATGGCCCAGCTGACCCAGCAGGAGCAGAAGATCCTGCTACTCGTCGCTGAAGGGAAGACCAACAAGGAGATTGCCTCCGAAGTCTTCCTGTCCGACAAGACGGTCAAGAACTACGTCAGCTCGATCCTCTCGAAGCTCAACCTGGAGCGCCGCGCTCAGGCGGCTGCATTCGTAGCCCGCCACCGCCTAAAGGGCGGCGCTTAGTCGCCTCGCGGGCGGTCCAGGACTTCGTTGTCGCCTGCGGTCCTCGCTCACGCACCTTTAGGTGCGCACGCTCCGGTCCTCGGCTCCGCCTCGCCCTGAACCGCCGGCTCGGCGACATGCGGGAACGGGCGGTCCAGGACTTCGTTGTTGCCTGCGGTCCTCGCTCACGCACCTTTAGGTGCGCACGCTCCGGTCCTCGGCTCCGCCTCGCGTGAAGCGCCGCCTCAGCTGCGACCCGCGCCACCCGGGCCGCCCGGCATCTCCGACCGTGGCGTTCGGCCCTCCCGCGGATTCGCGCGGCCTATACACTCCGCGTCATGCGAATCGTCAGCGCCGATGAGGCAGTCTCACAAATCAAGTCGGGCCAGCAGGTCTTCATGCACGGCGCGGCGGCTTCGCCGACGATCCTGCTGGAAGCGCTCGTGCGTCGAGCCCCCGAACTGCATGACGTCAAGATCGTCCACATGCATGCCGAGGGTCCGCACCCGCATCTCGAACCGGACATGCAGGGCCATTTCCTCCACAAGGCGCTCTTCATCGGCCCGAACGCGCGCAAGGCGGTCAACGAAGGTCGCGCCGAGTTCATCCCGGTCTTCCTGTCCGACATTCCCCGCCTGATCGACCAGAACTACCTGCCGCTAGATGCGGTTCTGTGCAACTTGACCCCGCCGGACGAGCACGGGTTCTGCTCGCTCGGAACATCTGTCGACGCGATGCTGAGCGCCGTCCGCAGCGCCAAGTCGGTCATCGCCCAGTTCAATAAGTCGATGCCGCGGACTCTCGGCGACAGCTTCGTCCACATCAGCAAGATCGACTACGCGGTCGAGGTGGACCAGCCGCCCTACGACCACAGCCCCGGTACCGGGGGCGAGGTCGAGCAGAAGATCGGCGGCTTCGTGGCGGATCTTATCCAGGACGAGGCCACCCTCCAGATGGGGATCGGGGACATCCCCAGCGCCGTGGGCAAGCAGCTATATCACAAGAAGAATCTGGGCGTTCACACCGAGATGTTCACGGACATCCTGGTCGACCTGGTTGAACGCGGCGTCGTCACTTGCGAAGCCAAAGAGGTCAACTGCGGCAAGATCGTGACCTCTTTCATGATGGGCACGCAGCGACTCTACAAGTTCGTCGACAACAACCCGATGGTCGAGATGCGGCCGGTCGACTACACCAACGACACTGCTCTGATCCGACGTTTCAGGCGCATGACGGCGATCAACTCGGCCATCGAGGTAGATATCACCGGACAGGTTTGCGCCGACTCGATCGGCAGTCGCATGTACAGCGGCGTCGGCGGCCAGATGGACTTCGTTCGAGGCGCCGCTCTCGCAGAGGAAGGTCAGGCGATCATCGCCCTGCCGTCCACCGCGGCCGGCGGCAAGTTCTCGCGCATCGCCTCATCGCTCAAAGAGGGCGCGGGCGTTACGACCACTCGCTCCCACGTGCAGACGATCGTGACGGAGTACGGCGTGGCCCAGCTATTCGGTCAGAGCCTGCGCGAGCGGGCCAAGCGTTTGATCGCGATCGCCCATCCGGATTTCCGCGACGAACTGACCGCGTACGCCAGAAAGCACCACGACCTATAGGTCGAGCGCCGGTAGCAGGCCGGCCCAGCCGCGGTTGAGTTGAGAGTTCGGGTCCAGCTCGCCGGCCGCCTCCCCGTTGCGGGGCATAAAAAAGGACGAACGCCGGGCGTCCCCTCCGGCGTTCGTCACGCGTGCAAGTCTGGGGTCGCGGCCCACACCTGCGCAGTGCCGAACGGCCCCCCGCGGCGGGAAACTCCGCCCCCGGCTGAGCGATCCTGGGGCGCGGTTGGGCGGGCTGCCTCGAGCAGTTTCGGGGCCGTCCGTCCGCGGGTCGCCGGTGAACCCCGACATCGCGGACCGCCGCCGGGATTCGCGCCGATTCAGGCGACCGGCCTCGGCGGCCCCTCCTTCAGGCGGGTCGCTCCCGCCCCGGCCCCTGTCGTTGCGGGCCATATGGCCCCCGGCATTAGGGAGCCCTGCCGCTACGGTCGGAGCGGGTGCGGCGCGCAGGCTATATCAATGCTCGTCGACACCAATCTACCTTTGCGCCGACTGCTCATCGTCAGTCAGCACCGCGCGGCAACCGAGGCTCTCTGCGATCACCTCTCGCGTCACGGTTTCACGATCGTGGCCCAGGCGACTTCCGCGGAGACTGCGGCACGCGAGGCTTTGGCCTCATGCCCGGATGTCGTGCTGCTCGATGCGGACGTGCCCGGCGGCTGGCGGCCGGTAGTCGCTGCGTTGCGCGACCGAATCCCTGCGGAGCGGATCGCCGTGCTCGCCTCCTACTGGCATGCGGACGAGCAGCGCGAGGCGGTCGCCAGCGGGATTGGCGGCACTCTGCTCAAGCACTTTGACGGAAGCGCACTGGCCCGCCAGCTGCGAGCATTGGGTGAACCGAACGACGTGACGAATCCCACTACGCCCGAGTTTCCAGGCATTCCGGCAATCATCGACGGCTCGGAAGCCATCGCTTACGTCGAGACACGGATCAGCGACGGCGCCTGCGCCTACCCGATCACGCCCTCGACAACCATGGCCGCGGTCTATCAGGTGGCCGTCGCAAATGGCACGCCGAACCTCTGGGGCACGACGCCGAAGTTCATCGAGCTCGAGTCGGAACATTCGTCCGCCTCGGCCGCCGAGGGCTTTGCGCTTGCCGGCGGTCGAGTCACGAACTTCACGGCCGGGCAAGGCCTCATCCTGATGAAGGAAGTCCTGTACGTGATCGCCGGCAAGCGCCTGCCCGCGGTCTTCCACGTCGGTGCCCGCGCGCTGACCAGCCAGAGCCTCAACATCCACGCCGGCCACGACGACATGATGGGCGTGGCGGACTGCGGCTGGGGCATGTTCTTCGCCCGCAACTGCCAGGAAGCGGCGGACCTGACCGCCATCGCCCGACGCGTCGCCGAAGATGGCGAGACGCCGTGGTTCGTCGCCCAGGATGGGTTTCTCACGACCCACACCATCGAGAACGTCCAGGTGCCCGAGGATGAGCTACTGAAGCGTTTCGTCGGCGACCCCCGCGTGACGGTTCGCGATCTGTTCGACCCGAAGGACGCCCTGATGACCGGCGTCGTCCAGAACCAGGACTCGTACATGAAGGGCCGCATCGCCCAGCGATCCTGGTATGGCAAGCTCATCGAGATCACCGAGCGGGCAATGACCGAATGGGAGTCCCTGACCGGGCGCCACTACGGCCTCATCGACACGTACAAGACCGAAGACGCCGACTACATCATGGTCTCGATGGGGACCATGGCCGACACTGCTCTTGCGGTCGTCGACCACCTCCGAGCCGCCGGTCGCAAGGTCGGCTGCGTGACGGTCACGTCGTTCCGCCCGTTCCCAGCCAAGCAGCTCGCGAAGGCCCTTGCCAACGCAAAGGTGGTCGCGGTCGTCGAGCGCACGGACGAGCCCGCGGCCGCGGACAACCCGCTCACTCGTGAACTCAAGTCGGCCCTCGCCGATGCTGCGATGGACGGCGCCCGCCTGCCGCGTGTCGTGTCGGCCTCGGCCGGCCTCGGCTCGCGCGACATCCAGCCCGGCGACCTCGCGGCCGTCTTCGACTGGATCGCCGATGAGAAGGCGGTCGCGGAGCGCAAGCATGCGGTCCTCGGGATCCGGCACCCGATGGCGCTGGCCAAGAGCGACGTCAACATCCGCCCCCGCGGTGCCTACAGCCTGCGCGGCCACTCGGTCGGCGGCTTCGGCTCGGTGACCACGAACAAGCTCGTGGCGACGACGGTCGGTGAGCTCTTCAACCTTTACGTCCAGGCCTACCCGCGTTACGGCTCGGAGAAGAAGGGCCTGCCCACGACGTATTTCCTCACGATCGCCGAGGAGCCGATCCGGCTCCACAACGAACTGACCGAAGTCGACTTCGTGCCGCTCTTCGACACCAACTCGTTCAAGCAGGGCGATCCGCTCGCCGGCCTTGTGAACGGCGGCACGGTCTTCGTGCCGACGCCGCTGACCGATCCCGACGAGATCTGGGCGGCCCTCCCGCCCTCGACCAGAGCTGAGATCCTGGCTCGCAAGATCCGCCTTCTCGCCCTAGACACCGCGGCGCTGGCCCTGAAGTACGCGCCTCGGGCGGACCTCGAGATCCGAATGCAGGGCGTCGCCCTCGTCGGCGTCTTCCTCAAGGTATCTCCCTTCGCGGAGCGGGCGGGTCTCGACCGACCGGCGCTGATGGAGGCCGTCCGCGCCAACCTGACCCGCTTCTTCGGCAAGCGCGGTAACTCGGTTGTCGACGCCAACCTGGCCGTCATTCAAGGCGCTTACGACGGCGTGATCGACGTCACGGCGGCGATCAAGGCCATGGGCCCGGTCTCGACGGCCACCGCGACGACGCGATGACCGAATCTCGAAGGGTTGGCGATGCGATGACGCCCAACCCGATCTCGATCTCCGAGGCGGCTTCCCTAGCGGAGGCGGTGGGCCTGCTCGACAGCAACAAGATCTCCGGCATGCCCGTGGTCGATCCGAGCGGGGAACTCGTCGGGGTCCTGAGTCAGACCGATCTCATCAAGGCACAGGCAAATCCTCAGCTTCAGGCGAACTGGCGAGGCCTCGCCGTGGGGCAAATCATGACCAAGCCGGCACTCACGATTCCGTCGACCGCGACCCTCGAACAGGCCGCGCGGCTCATGGGCGAGCGCCGAGTCCACCGTCTCGTCGTCACGGACGCGACGGCCACCCCGATCGGCATCATCTCGGCCAGCGACCTCGTCCGGTCCTGGTTGGGATAGCACGGCAGCACAGAGCGAGCGATGACAGACACGATTGCAACCGAGAAGAACGGAAAAGGCCACTTCGTCGGCCTGCTGGCGAACCTTCCCGCGGGTCCTGGGCGCATTGCGCCGCAGACCTTCGATAAGGCCACCTACGTCAAGGACTTCAACACGTCCGTGATCGATGCCTACCGCCGCGGCGTCGCCGACGTCGAACTCGCCGCCGACATGGGCGTCGGGCGGAGCATCATCCCCGCGGCAACGGCCGCGACCCGCGACTTCAGCAGCCTCTCGCCGCTGATTCCGCAGTTCGTCGCCGACCAGTGCGTGGGCTGCATGGCCTGCGTCAGCGCCTGTCCCGATAGCGCGATATTCGCCACGGCTCAGCCGAAGGCCGCGCTCACGGCCGCCATCGAGAAGTTCGCGGCCGCCCAGCCGAACCCGGCGCTGGCCGCCGAAACCGCCGCGACCCACTTCGTCCACACCACCAAGTACGCAGACGTGCCCGCCAAGCGCGGCATCGAGCCGGCCGACTTCGGGCTCTTCATCGATCCGGTGCACTGCAAGGGTTGCGCGGAGTGCGTGGACGTCTGCGTGGCACAGGGCCACAACGCGCTCGTCATGACGGAGAAGTGCGACTCCGAGCCGAGCGGCGAAAGCACTCTGGATCGCTACCGCCGCGACGTCTCGTTCTTGCGCAGCCTGCCGGCGACCCCAATCGAGTACCGCAACGAGAAGGCCCTGGCCGACATCATGCTCGGCGAGAACGCCTTCGGCTTCGTCGGCGGCGGCGGGTCCTGCTCGGGCTGCGGTGAAGGCACCGTGGTTCGGATGGTGATGGCCGCTACGCTGCAGGTCCACGGCGCTCAGAGCATGGGCATCGTCGCTGAGACCGGCTGCAACACCGTCTTCGCGAGCACGTATCCGTACAACCCGTTCACGGTTCCGTGGACCAACTCTCTCTTCGAGAACGGCCCGGCCGACGCGATGGGCATTCGCCTGCGCTGGGACCAGGACGGCCACGCCGATCGGCGGCTGTGGGTGTTCGGCGGCGACGGCGCGATGTACGACATCGGCTTCCAGTCACTCTCGCGCCTGGTCGCATCGGGGATGGACGTCAAAGTCCTGGTCCTCGACACCGGCGCCTATTCGAACACCGGCGGCCAGACCTCGACCGCTTCATTCGCCGCTCAAGTCGCCAAGCTCTCCGCCTATGGCAAGGTCGAGCACGGCAAGCAGGAGAAGCGCAAGGAGCTGGGCCGAATCATGATGGCCCACGGCGATGCCTACGTCGCCCAGGTCGCGGCCTGCAACCTGAACCACCTCTACAAGTCGGTCATCGAGGCGAACGCGTACCCCGGGCCGGCCGTCGTCATCGCCTACGCACCCTGCATGCCCGAGCACGGTATCGCGGACGACGCCGCGAACCGCCAGGCCAAGCTCGCCGTTGAGTCGAGGGCGTTCCCGCTCTTCACGTACGACCCGCGCCGGGGCGACTCGCTCGCCGAGCGGCTCTCGCTCCAGGGCAACCCGGCGGTCAAGGAAGACTGGTCGAAGAGCCCCGACGGGTCTATCTTCGACTTCGTCTCCTTCGCCCGCACGGAAGGCCGCTTCCGCCAGCACTTCGACGCCGAGGGCAACGCCTCGCACGAATTACAGGCCTCTCAGGAGGACCGCCTCCACAACTGGCACGTCCTCCAGGAGATGGCCGGCCTCCGCTAGAACATTCCTTCGCCGTCACCAGGAACCGGGGCTCCGCAAGGGGTCCCGGTTCCTGATTCGTGGGGTCCGGAGGGCCGATGATGCGAATGGGCGTCCCGCGCGTATTGCGGAACGCCGACTCTACGCCGTCACTTCCGCTCGACCGGCGTCGAAACCGGCGGCAAAAACGCCCAGGTCCGCGTCTATGATCTCGGGCCGCTTCTTGGCGGAGATCTCACGCAGCGCGGCCCGAACCGAATCCGGGGTCACCCAGCCCAACCGCGCCACGAGCGCGCCGAGGGCGACGATGCTGACGAGCTTGTCGTCGCCGCCTTTCGCGGCCAGTTCCGTGCACGGAAGCCGCAGTTCCACTATGTCGCCGCGAGCCGAGGTCTGCGAGATGACCAGCGACGAGTTGACGATCAACAACCCGCCCGGGGCCACGGACGGGCCGAACTTGCGCAGCGACGGCAGGTTCATCGCCACCGCGGCGTCGAACTGATCGACGACCGGCGAACCGATCGGATGATCCGCGACGATGACGGTGCACGAGGCGGTGCCGCCGCGCATCTCGGGACCATAGGAGGGGATCCAGAAAACCTCCAGCCCATCCTTGATCGCGGCACGGGCGAGGACCTGGCCGGTGAAGAGGAGGCCCTGACCGCCGAAGCCGGAGAACACGACCGAACGCTCCATCTCAGGCCTCCGGAACCGCGGGCGCCGACCCGGCCGCCGCCGCGCCACGATCCACGATGACCCCGAGTGGATACGCCTCGACGACCGGCCCCTTCAGATGCTCGATCGATTCCTGCGGCGTCATGCCCCAGCCAACTGGGCAGTTCGACAGGGCCTCAACCAGCGAGAAGCCGCCGCCCTCAATCTGGACCATGCACGCTCGCCGGATCATGGCCTTGAGTTTGCCGATCTGCGAGGCGTCGGCGACGCTGCCTCGAGCCGCGTAGGTGACCCCGGGCAGCTGCGCCAGCATCTCGGTGATCCGGATCGGGTAGCCCATAAGCAGCGGGTCGCGACCGGTCGGCGACGATGTGGTCCGCTGGCCGAGCAGCGTGGTCGGAGCCATCTGGCCGCCGGTCAT
>Ga0302322_100002336_pt1 | contig 15961 bp, 12 predicted proteins | sample Fen_T0_2_FD_203757 | JGI IMG/M metagenome (GOLD analysis project Ga0302322, IMG submission 203757) | Peat permafrost microbial communities from Stordalen Mire near Abisko, Sweden - Fen_T0_2 | ecosystem: Environmental > Terrestrial > Soil > Wetlands > Permafrost | place: Sweden: Abisko... | reverse complement strand
ACCAAGCCACCCGCGATAATTTATCGGCCCCACACAGAATGCCGCCCATGTAACCCAGCGCGATATCGCTCGGATCATAGGCGTTGGGGCTGCTCGGACAGTGCGGCAGCAGCGTTCGCAGTTGCTTGCGAAAATTCTGCTGATGCAGAAAATGCGACCATACGACCATCCCGCCATGAGCGGTTAACCGCTGGTCGGTAAATCCAATTCGGATGGACGAAGTTGTGTTTTTGGTGTCAATTGGCAGGCGCACCGTTTGGTCCGCCTCCAGTCGAGGCTCAGGAACTTGTTTTGGTTTCATCACCTCAAGCCCGCCAGACGGTGTCCCTCTTTTCAAGCTGAATCGTTCCGGCTAAGGTGCGCGCCAAGTGGCGAACACGCGCGTTGGCGGCGGTCTCCTGATCGGTCCGAGATGCGCGTGATTCGTGATTCGTGAATTGTGATCCTGTTTTGGGGGAAACGGCGGTGAGGGCGTCTATTTTGCGTCAATCTTTGGCGGGCCAAATTTCAGCAGGCGTTGAACTTCATCCCAGCGGCTGGGCTTGAGGCGGAGGAAGCGCAGCATCCAGAAATCTCCGCGCTGGCGAAATTTACGGATGCGGCGACGCCATTCCCGCACGTGCGCATGCATCTTGAAGGCATCGACAATCGCCGCAAGGTAGGCTTTGCGGATGAAGCTCCAGCGCCGCACCATGAGGAGTGCCAGGAAGGCCTCGGCCAGAAGCATGAGCAGATGTGGCAGCACCAGGAGCAGGAGCACATGCTGGGAGTTTTTGAGCAACAGGAGGATGCCGTTGCGGTTGGCCAAAAAGCGTTTGGAATCAGTAGACCGGGTCTCGACGGTTTTGGTTTCGCCCTTGGCATTGACCACTGCGGCGCCGCGATGGTGCAGGCGGGCGGTTGGCACCGAAACAATTTTGCCGCCGGCGATCCAGATTCGCCAGGAGAGGTCGGTCTCGTCGGCGTAAATTAAAATTTCCGGCGGGAAGCCGCCGATGGTGCGAAACATTTCGGTTTGCACGAACAGGCAGCAGCCCGGCGAAACAAAAGTTTCGGTCACTTCGGTCGCCGGCGCTCCTCCCACCACCATGCCAAAAAAATCCAATCCGGAAGCGCCGCCGCCTTGATACTTGTCGTCATCGTAATTTAACAGCAGCGGGCTGGCCCCGGCCGCACCCGCCCGCACGGTTTCGTCATAGAGTTTTTCCAGGCAATCCGGTTCCAGCCAGGTGTCGTTGTTGAGGAAAAGCAGAAATTCACCGGTGGCCACCGCGGCTCCATGATTGTTGGCGGCGCAATAAAAAAGGTTCGAACCGTTTTGAACGACCTGCCCTTGCGCGCCGGTCCGGGCCAGCCATTCACGGGTGAATTGGTCGGAACCATCCAGGGAGTGGTTATCCGTGAGAATGATCTCCAGGTGGTTGAGGATCGTTTGCTGCCCCAAGGAATCCAGGCAGCGCGGCATCCATATTTGCCCGTTATAATTCAAAATGACCACGCTGATACGTGGGCGGAGGACCGTGGCTGGCAAGTTTTTAGTCATCGAAAATTTGGAGGGGAAAGATTAAGTGCGGCGGTCGGTTGATGCAAGCGCACAGCGTGGCCGGCGGCGGTGAAATTTGAAACTCGACACGCTTGTGAGTTTGCGAACATCATCAATTCCGGCCGCTAATCAATCCTGTTGGCCGGGAGAATTTTATATGGATGAAAATAGTCCGAAATTTATCATGGGACACGTGTGGCTAAGCCTTGCCGGCCTGGTCCGGTTGCTGCTGGCCCACCCGCTGTTTGCCGTGCAACTCCTGACGGTGCGCGTGCGTTTTTTTCTGACCCGCCGGCTGGCGGCACCGCTGAATACGCCGGATGGCTTTTGCCTTCAGACCACCAACGAGTTGATATCCTATTGGAGTTTTTTTGTGGAACGCGAGGGCTCGGCGTCCGAATGGCTGGGGGCCCTGGCGACGACGCCGCAGCCGCTGGTGCTGGATGTGGGAGCCAACGCGGGATTGTTCACACACTTTGTCTGGCGACAGCGCCGGGACGTGGAAATCATCGCCTTTGAACCGCTGCCGAAGATGGTGGCCAAACTGGAGGCCTGGCGGCAGCGCACCGGCGCGAAGCTGGTGGTGCACAACCAGGCGGTGTCCAGCAGCTGCGGCTCCATGTCGTTTTATTTGACCGCAGAAAATGATACCGCCGCTTCGTTGAAGCCCCGCGACATCGCGACCCCGCCGGTGACCGTGGCGGTGGTGACGCTGGATTCGGTGGTGGGTGAACGGGAGGTTTTGCTGGCCAAGTTTGACGTGGAAGGGGCGGAAATCGAAGCCCTGGCGGGCGCGCAGAAAATGCTTCAGCGCACGCGGTTTCTTATTTTGGAAGCGCACACCGGTGAAGCGCTGGCGCGCATCCGCACCCAGCTGGGTTCCGCCTGGCAATGCCGGCGGGTGGGTGGCAGTGACTATTTTTTCTGGCGTCAGACCTGAAATTAACCAAGCATTTGGCTGTGAATTTGTATTCCAAACTCGAGTGGTTAAAAAAGGGGCTGCGGGCGGCGCGGCTTTACCGGCGCTGTGTGCGGCCGGGCGGCCTGTGTTTCGACATTGGTGCCAATAATGGCAGCCGCGCCGTGATTTTCACGCTCCTGGGCGCGCGCACCATTGCGTTGGAGCCCAATGAAAACCTGATTCGCCGGCTCAGGCGCCTGCCCCGGGTGACCGTGCTCAATCAGGCGGTGGCCAGCCAGCCGGGCCTGCAAAAAATGCAGTTCAACGCCAATGACCAGATTTCCAGCCTTAATCCGGAGTGGCGCGCCAAGTGGCCGGAGTTTCCCAACTGGTACGAGCGTGAGGTCGAATGCGTGACGCTGGATCAGCTGATCGCACAATATGGCCGGCCGGATTTTTGCAAGATTGACGTGGAAGGCTTTGAATCGGTGGTGCTGGCGGGGTTGTCGCAGCCGCTGCCGTTTTTGTCGTTTGAGGTGGCCGAGGATTATCCGGCGAACACCCGGGCCTGTCTGGACCACCTGACCGCCCTGGGGGATTACGAATACAACTTCGCCGTGGGCGATGATTTTTGCTGGCTGGCGTCGCCTTGGATGAACGGCGGGCAAATTTTTAAACTGCTGTCGCAGTATCCCGCCGGCGACGTCTATGCCCGGCTGCGCGGCGGAAAGAAATAATTACCCCGCGGCCAGCGCGGTGGTGAATTCTGCCAGACTTTTCTGTTCCTGGTTTTGCCCGATGCGGATCAAGGAGATCTTGGACCGGGCGCTGAGCGGCAGATAACGCCGCGGTTCCAGCTTGGGTGAAAAAATCACCAGCTGCGGCGTGTTGGCGCCGGCCGCCAGATGGGCCACGGACGAATCCGTGCCGGCAAAGAGTTCCGCGCGCTTGAGCACTTCGATCAAAACACCGAACGGCAGGCCGAAATGCGCCTCGATTTCCCAGGCCGGGTCGAGCTGCGACTTTTCATTGGGGGCGCCAACCACGAGGGGGCTAAAATCATGCGCCTTGAGCGTCCGGATGATTTCTCCAAACCCGGCCGCGCTGATGCGCTTTTTGGCATGGCCGGAAAAAGGATGCAGCACGGCCAGGCGTTTTCCTGAAAACGATTTCAAAAGCCCGGCGGCGGCGGCGGCCTCTTCCGGCGCCGTGTGAAAATCGTAGGGATAAAGTTCTTTGGGCACGCCCAGGTCGGCGCAAATGCGGTCAATTTTATGGCGGCCATACGTGCCGGTCACATGATAGAGAATTTCCGGCAGCGTCTGGATGCTGGGGAAAAACACGCGCTCATAGCGGCGGTCATGATTCAATTCGGCGATGTAGCGCCGCACTTTCCACTGGTCCAATAAATAGAATTGGACCGGGTTCCAAAAATGCGGCTGGCTGGCCGGATAAACCGTCACTTGGTTGACCAGCGGGTGGTGCTGCCAGAAGGCCGCACAGGCGGCGTTGAGGACGACGAGGTCAATGCTGGTGCCGGGCTGCCGCCGGCAATATTCCCGCAACACGCCGGACAGCATGATATTGTCGCCGATACCATGGAGATAAACAATGAGGGTGCGGGCCATGGTTATTTTTTCAGGGTCTGCCTTACCTGCAGGTCGGCGATCAGCTTCTTGTCTTGGCCACGCTGTTTGTAAGTCAACAGCCCCCACGCATTGCCCAGCACGCTGGCCGGGCAGGCCGGCAGATGCCAGAGCCAGCGGAGGTCGCCCTCCCGCAGCAGACCGCGCAGCGCGTGCCAGAGCGGGCCAAAGAAGGTCACGCAGTACGCCGCCGCGAGCCACAGCGGCACCGGCGGTTTCTCCTTCATCCAGTTCACCGGCATTTCTTCCTGCACCCGGAGAAAATGCACCGTCGCACGCCGCCGCTTCTGCACAAATTTCCAGAGCGTCTGGATGTAATAATGATGGACGCCGCGACCGCGAAGGCGCAGCCATTCGCGCTGTCCATTTTTCATGAGGAACATCGCCACATGCGTGTCTTGAAACTTTTCATTCGCCTGGACTGATTGCAGATCGGCGCGGCGATAGACAAAACCGTTGGCCCCGAGCGGATAGGAATACGTTCCCGCCGGCAGTTGCCAGCGTTCCACTTCGCCGGTGCGGGTCACGAGCTGCGGGTTGGCGCTCATCAGCCAGCAAACCGGGTCGCTGATATGGAGCAGGGCGGTGAGGTAGGCGCAGAACCCGCTCATTTTCGGTGACGCCAGATAATAGCTCTCCACGCCCAGGGCCTGCGGGTTGGCTTGCAGTCCGGCCACGGCCAGCGCGAAATAATCCGGGTGCGTGATTTCATTGTCCGCATCCACGAAGACAATGTATTCGCCGGTGGCATGCTGGAGTGCGAGGCGTTTGCCTTCCTCCATGTTTTTACCGTTGTCATCGAGGACGCGCGCGCCAAACTGTTCGGCAATGGTCCGGGTGCGGTCCGTGGAATGGGCGTCGGCCAGGATGATTTCCACCTGTTTACGCGGATAATCTTGCCGGGCGATGCTGGCGAGGCAGTTCTCCAAAATGGCCTCGGCGTTCAGCGTGGGTATTATCACGCTGAGGCGCGGAGCGGGTTCTGGATTAGGCGGCATCGCACTACTTTAACGACAAAAAAAATTAATTCAACCCGGCAGGTCCCGGGCTGGCTAGCCGGGTGATTTGACTTCGTGATTTTGGCTGATAATGTTCAGGACAATCAAAACTTTGGATGAAGCAATTTTTGGAAAAAACGAGCTGGCAATTCTACCATGCCGTTCACACGAACGGCCTGTTGGCGGATCTGGTTTACAGTGCCGCCTTCTATTTGAACCGGGTTCGGCGCCATTTTCAATATCGCTCCAGCAACCAAGTAACGGTGGAGGAACTTTGGCGGCATCGTGAACTGCAAGCGTCGGGCGTCCTTTCCACCGGCGTGACCAACATCTGCAATGCCAAGTGCTCGTTCTGCGCCTACCCGAAGGTCGTCGCCAACAAGACCCTGCAAACCGGGGTCATGTCGTTGGAGGTGTTCCAGCGCGCGGTCGATGAATGGGCGGCGCTGGGCGGGCAAAGCATAGATCTCACACCCGTCGTGGGCGATCCCTTGGTGGATCCCGGGCTGCTGGACAAACTGGATTATGCGGTCAAGGTTGCCCGGATCAAGCGCGTCTGTCTCACCACCAATGCCATTTTGCTGGATAAAAATGACAACTACCGCCAGCTGATTGATCGCGGGGTGGCGGAGGTCTACATCAGCACCCAGGGCGCCAGCAAGGAAATGTATGAGCAGGTCTACGGGGTGAAGCAATATGACGAGGTCATGTCCGGCGTCCGGAACCTGATGGAATACAACCGCTCGAAAGGCGAGCCGGCCCGCATTGCCGTGCGCTTCCGTAACGCGGAAAAGCCCAGCCAGATCATCCGCTCGCCGGATTTTCAGACCCAAATCAAGCCGTTCCTCTCGCAACGCGTACGCGTTAATTTTACCGTGGATTTCGACAATTGGGGCGGCACCATCCTGCCCTCTGATATGAAGGGCTCGATGAAGATGCGCCAGCTGCCGGCGCGGCTGGACCTTCCTTGCCAAGCGCTCTTTACCTTTGCGGTGCGGCATGATGGGAGCGTTCGCTTGTGCGGTTGCCGGCTCACCAAAAATGATTTTGATGATCTCGTCGTGGGTAACATCAAGGACAATTCCTTGCAGGACATCGCCAAGAGCGAGCGGGCTTGGAAGATCATCAAAGGCTTCTACGCCGGCCAGCGGCCGGAAACGTGTCTGGGTTGCACGCTGTACCAGCCCATCAACCGACGCTGGCTCCAGCAGCGCGCCCTGAGCAAAGACGCCGCTCCGGCACCGAAATAGCAGCGGCTGGTTTTGGAGGTGCCAAGGCCGTGGTTTGCGCCCCTGGGTTAATTGGCAAAAGCGTCAGCGCGCCCCGCCGACCGCGACTTAAAGCTGGACGATGCCCCTTTTCCGGTGCGTCACGGATACCGATGGTAAGAATCCCGACGAGGCGCAACATCGGCACGCATTCACACTGATTGAACTGCTGGTGGTCGTTGCCAAGATCGCCATTCTTACCGCCCTGTTGCTACCGGTGCAGCCCATCTGTACGATAATCCAGCACGAAACGGGCGACGTGTTGGTTGATTTTAGGACGAATACAGAGGGAGATTCCGTTTTTCTTGAACGCTTTGATCGCGCCAGCTTCGCAGAGGCTATACCTGATTCCTTGTTGGACGCTTTAAAGGTTGCAGGCAGCTCGGCTCTTGCGTACCCGCAGATAAACTGTGAATGGATTTTGGTCAAACCCTCGTTTTTCTTTTAAAAATGGTCGGGGCGGGGAGATTTGAACTCCCGACCTCTTGCACCCCAAGCAAGCGCGCTAGCCGGGCTACGCTACGCCCCGAACCACTAAATTTGTCAACTTTTACAGCTTTGCACCGGAAACCAACAGCCTGACCCGCAATCAGAGACCGGGGATCGCTGCCGGACGATCATCTTGCCCGATTAACGCTGAAGGGCAAGCTCATTCGCCAAGGTCTAAGCACAAATTTTATCGTGAAAAAACCGGGGCGCCGGATAAATCTTGTCCTGAAACCAACGATGTTTACTGTTTTGCCCATGAGTCATATTCGTTCTGGTTTGGTGGTGGCACTGGGGCTGGCCGCAGTTTCGGCCAGCTTCGGCCAATTGCCTCCCACAGCCAGTATTCCCGTCACAAATCTGTATCAGGGGGTAACCATCGTGGATCCTTATCAATGGCTGGAAGACGCGGCCGATCCTGCCGTAAGTGACTGGACCCGGCAACAGAACGAGCACACGCGCGCCTATTTCAAGCAATTGGACTTTCAGGCGGGCTTGACCCAGGAACTGACGGAGTTGGTCGCGGATGAATCGGCCAGCTACGGACTGGCCGAGTGCCGGGGTGGAACCATCCTGGCCACGCGCTTCAAGCCACCCGCACAACAGCCCGTGCTGGTGCGGTTGAAGTCGGTTTATCCGCCTGCTTTGCGCCAGGTGGTGTTTGATCCGAACATCTGGAATACCAATGGCACCACCGCCATGGACTGGTTCGCAGCTTCCACCGACGGGCGGTTCGTGGCCATTTCGCTGTCAGAAAAAGGCAGCGAGGATGGCGTGCTCCATTTCTTCGAGACGGCTACGGGGCGGTCGCTGCCGGACACCATTCCCGGCGTGCAATATCCCACCGGCGGCGGCGCGGCGGCTTGGAATGCCGATGGCACCGGGATTTTTTACACGCGCTATCCGCGCGCCGGTGAGCGCCCGGAAGGCGACCTGCATTTCTACCAGCAAATCTGGTTTCATAGGCTGGGCACGCCCGCGGCGGCTGACACTTATGAACTGGGCCGTGATTTCCCGCGCATTGCGGAGATTGAACTCGCGGCGAGCGCGGATGGCCGCTGGCTGCTGGCCACGGTGGCCAACGGCGACGGCGGAGACTATGCCCATTACGTGCGCGATGCCGCCGGGGCGTGGCATTCACTCACCCGTTTCGAGGACGGCATCAAAACCGTCAAGTTTGGCCAGGATGACGTGCTGTATCTGCTCAGCAAAAAAAATGCGCCGCGCGGAAAAATCCTCCGGCTGCCGCTGGCTGATTTGGACCTGGCGAAGGCCGCCGTGGTCGTCCCGCAAGGGCAGGGAGTGGTGAGCGACTTTGCGTCGTCCGCCAGCGGGCTCTACGTAGCGATCATGGAAGGCGGGCCGTCGCGGCTGTGGTATTATCCGCGCCACGGTTCCGCCATCGACGTGCCGGTGTTGCCGGTTTCATCGGTCGGCGGGCTGCATTGCTGGCACGGCGACGAGCTGCTGTTTGCGAACTCCAGTTTCCTCGTTCCTTCCGGCTGGTACGAATGGTCGCCGGGCATGGCCAAGCCGCGTCCGACCGCGCTGCGCATGACTTCGCCGGCGAACTTTGACGACATCGAGGTGGTGCGGGAATGGGCGGCTTCGAAGGACGGAACAAAAATTCCGATCAGCATCCTGCGCAAGAAAGGTCTGCCGCTGGATGGGAACAATCCCACGTTGCTGACGGGCTATGGCGGCTACGGCATTTGCCTCACGCCCAGCTTCAGTTCCATGCGGCGGATCTGGTTTGATGCCGGCGGCGTCTACGCCATCGCCAATCTGCGCGGCGGCGGCGAGTTTGGGGAGGCCTGGCATTTGGCGGGCAATTTGACACACAAGCAAACGGTCTTCGATGATTTCATTGCGTGTGCCGAACACCTGGTGCAGCGGAAATACGCGCGGCCGGAGAAGCTGGCGGTCATGGGCAGCAGCAACGGCGGCCTGCTGATGGGCGCGTTCCTGACGCAGCGGCCCGACCTGGCCCGCGCCGTGGTTTCCCGCGTGGGCATCTATGACATGCTGCGCGTGGAACTGGATCCAAACGGGGCGTTCAACATCACCGAGTTCGGCTCGGTGAAGGTGCCTGATCAATTCAAGGCGCTTTATGCGTATTCGCCGTATCAGCACGTGTACGCGGGCACCAATTATCCCGCGGTACTGTTTCCCTGTGGCGAGACGGACGGCCGGGTCAACCCGGCGCATTCGCGGAAGATGACCGCCCGGCTGCAGGCGGCAACGGGCTCCGGCCGGCCGATTCTGCTGCGTACCACCGCCACCGCCGGCCACGGCATGGGCTCCTCGCTGGCCGACCGCGTGTCGGAGCAGGCCGACATCTACGCTTTCCTGTTTCAAGAACTCGGCGTGGACACTTCGCCCTGGCAATTCAAGTGACGGGCGGCGGACCATCGCCAGCGGCGACAGCAGTGTCAACCGGGCCGCGCGGCCGGGTGGACTTAAAAAGTGCCGAAATCGTCTGCAATGGGAACGAAACGATGGCAGTTTTGGATTAAAAATTGGGTTTGATTGGGGTCTTATTGGGTTCGTTTTAAACTATTTATTATTCTAATAATTTACGCATAGCGTTAATATATAGCGTCTTATATAAAAAAACGTTTGGGTTCGTTTCGTAATTTTTAATATTTCAGCGGAACACTGCCATGGTGGGAAGAAGGGGGAAAGTTTTCCCATTCCGGCGGAGCGGGACGGTACGGCTTGGAATCTGAATCTTTAAAAACTTTAACGTTAAATTTTTCACAGTCAAAGAATCTTAGTTTGTGCCACGCGTGGCACCGGCAGGCAAACGCGAATGGGCTCCCTCAGCTTGGGTCTTGGAGCAGATTTATGCCGAAATTTTTACGCTGACTTTGTGGGATTGTAAAGTAATTTTTAAGAGAATTTTGCCTGTGGTTTTCAGAGAGGGAGAAAATGCTTTCGGGCGGTGGTAGCTTGAACCTACTCCAATCGCAAATCGTGCAGGAACAACAAGTTGAGCCGAGGCTTCGAAAATAAAGGCTCTCAGCAAGAACCTGAGGCTGGTTTATGGGGTGCGGTTCTGAATCGACCTGCTTACGGAAGACCTCTTTTGCACAGCAGGTTTAAAAGTCGGAATTTATTATCAATAAAAGACTTATAATTAAAAAGATGGTTTTTGCTGCTTCAGCTGAATGTGTCTTGACGTTTAAATATTTGGGCGTATAAAAAAATTATAAGCTAACACTGAGGTTTTAGTTATGAAATTAACACGACTCTTCACCGTCCCCATCCCATGCGGACGCGTTATTCTGACATTGCTTCTGTTGCCCGCCTGGCAATGCTTTGCCCAACTGCCGTATCCCGTGCCCGGGGTCAACCCCGTCCGAATCACCAGCCCGGCGAATCACGCAACTTTTTATGCGCCGGTCGATATTCCGATTTTTGCATTTGCCCGCTTGCCGGTCTCTATTTATCCGCCGATCAGCCCCATTGGTGGTTTGGTTACCAATGTCGAATTCTACGCTGGCAGCAATGATCTGGGTTCAGGGTTCAATATTGGCGCGACCACGCTGCCGACGTTTCCCATCTATGCAAACTTTTTCATCAAGCCCTACCCAAGCTTGAGCGGGAATTACTGTCTGACCTGGAGCAATCCCCCCGCTGGCGTGTATGTTTTAACTGCCGTGGCAAAAACCAGCGCTGGCTTGTCGAGAACTTCCGCTCCGGTGAATGTCACGATTCTGACATCTCCGACCAATGCAAATCCGATGGATACCGTGAGCATTTTCGCCACCGACCCGGTTGCGATTGCCGGCACCAATGCCTGGGTATGGCGGGGGCTGACAAATACCACGTCAAGTTGGACAAACTGGAACCGGGCAACCCTACAGTGGTTCACCAACTGGGGTCCGAAAAATGCCACGTTCACCGTTGGCCGTTTTGGGAATGCCATCAGCAACCTGACGGTGAATTTTTCCATCGGTGGCACGGCCAGCAATGGTGTGGACTATGCTGCCTTGCCGGATTATGTCACCATTCCGGCCGGGGCGGCGTACACCTTGATTCCCATTGTGCCGATTGACCATGGCGCGTCGAATGTCAACAAGACCGTCATACTCGTGCTGAAGACCAATGCCGCCGTCGAGTACCGGATCGGTTTCCCGGCACGGGCGGCCGCGCTCATTCTTGAAAATTGGCGGCGGGCACCCTCCGCACTTTTGCCCGATGGCAGTTTCCATCTTGCTGCCAGCGGCCCGGATGGGGCCTGGTTTTACGTGCAGTATACAACCGATTTGGTGAACTGGCAGTCCGTCAGCACCAATCAGGTGTTTCAAGGCTCGATTGATTTCGTCGATCCTGATGCCAATAATTATGCGAGTCGGTTTTATCGGGCCGTTCCGGTTGGCGAAACGACAGCACCATAATTCGGATCGAAAGTTTTGCCCACTGGTCGGGGAAATAAAAAAGACACCCGGACGAATCCGGGTGCCTGGAAAGTTAAGCGGAAAATTACTTCTTAACGCCGAGGATCGCGTCCTTGGCCGCTTTGGCCACGCGGAATTTCACGACGCGCTTGGCCTTGATCTTGATCTGTTCGCCCGTGGCCGGATTGCGGCCGATGCGCGCGGCGCGGTTGACCAACACCAGTTTGCCGAGGCCGGGAATGGTGAAGCTGTTCTTGGCGTTTTTGTAGGCGGTTTCCGCGATGAACTCGAGAATTTCAACGGCCTGCTTTTTGGTGATGCCGTTCTTTTCCGCGATTTCAGCGGCGATTTGTGATTTGGTCAGTGCTTTAGCCATGATTTGTTGTGTATTTGTTACGTTGTTGACAAGGCATTAAAGCGAGTCAACCTGCCCTCGCCAAGTAAAAAGTGCGTTTTTATTAAGGAATTTGTAGTTTCCTCCGCCGGCCGGAAGGAGGTGTTTTACGAGCCAGTATGGCAGAACCCGCCGGTTTGCCCCGCCTCACAAATGTGTGGTTCTGCAGCTCCCGCTATTTTCGGGCTGCAAATCGTGGGCTGGCAAAATAGACTCCGCCCATGCACCCGCTCCGCTTTCTGCCCATCTGGCTGGGCTTGATTTTTGGCGGCAGCATGGTGTTGGCCCAAATCGTCATGCCCGCCTCGCCGGAGCTGACCCGGATCCAGCAGCTCACCTCAGCGGCCGGGGCCGGGGCCGACGTGAATTACTCGATCCATCTGGAGGGGGTGGTTTTGTGGGCGGATCCACAGGCGGGGAAGTTGGTTTTACAGGATGGCTCCGGGGTGGCCGAATTGGAATTGGATTGGCGCAATCCATCCGTGCGACCGGGACAGCTCGTGCGGGTGGCCGGGAACGGAACGATCACTCATCTCGGCGGCAGTTACCGGCTGGGTGTCCACGGGCCCGTGGTGGACAATGACGGCGTGCATTGGATGCAGGAAAAATCCGGGGCGGTTTATCTGGCGGCGGGGCGGCATCCGCTGCGCGTGGAATGGTTCAACGGGGTGGAAAAGTATGGCCTCGACGTGGAATACAGCGGGCCGGGTTTGCCGCGTCAGAAAATTCCCGATGCCAGCCTGTTCCGTCCGTTTCCGGAAAACCCGGACGACCCGAACGCGCTGATAAACGGGTTGAACTACGAATGCTTCGCGGTGCCGGGGGAAGTGCTGCCGGAAGCGGCCTCGTCGCTGGTGCTGACCCGCGGCGTGACGGCCGGGTTCGATCTCGGCGTGAAGTGTCGCGCGGAGCATGTGGGGCTGCGCTTCAGCGGTTTCATTGCTGTGTCACAGGCCGGCCTCTATAAATTTTACACGCGGTCGGATGATGGCAGCCGGTTGTTTATTGATGCGCCGTCGTTGTCGGTGACCGTGACCGGCCAGGCGGAACTGCCGGCGCCGCGTCCGCTGACGCTGGGACAGCGGCTGGACGGGGAGTACGTCTGGGCGCAGGTGACCGGCACGGTGACCTTTGCCGGCGAACACGCCAACGGGCTGACGCTGGAACTGCATTCCGATACCGGGCGGATGCGGGTGGAGATTGCGGATGCCACCGGGCTCTCCTCCGCCGCGCTGCTGAACCACCAGGTGCGCATGGTGGGCGTCGCGCAAGGTGCTTACACCACTGACGGGCAGCAATTGGCAGGCACCTTGCTGGTGTCCGGGGCGGAGAATGTTGCGTGGGTGGAAACCAGCCGGGCGGTGCCTCAGGGCATGGCCGAAATGACCAACGCGCTGGCCGTTTTGACCACGGCTGGCGAAGTCCACCGCTTGAAGCGCGAAGCGGCGCAGAGCGGTTATCAGGTGAAAATCCAAGGCGTGGTGACGTGCGTGCTGCCTGAACATCAGGCTTTTACACTGCAGGATGCCACGCGCGGGTTGTATGTGGAAGATCATGCCGGCAGTCTGGCCCAAGTGCCTCGGCCCGGTGACTTTATGGAAATTCAAGGCACCACCGATCCCAGCCTGTTTGCGCCCATCGTCAAAGCCAGTCAGCTTACCAGCCTGGGCGGCGGGCAACTGCCGGTCCCGGTGCGGCCCACGTGGGATCAATTGCTCACCGGCAGCCTCGACGCCCAGTATGTGGAAGTGCAGGGCATCATCACCGCCGTCAGCTCCAACGGCGTGACGCTGCTCCTGCGCGAGGGGCGGATCAAACTGGAACTGCGGGTGCCCGGCGTCCAGCCGGCAGCGCTGGAGCATTATGAGAACGCCCTGGTCCGCGTGCGGGGCTGCCTCTTTGCCAACTGGGATTATGTGACGCATGAAGTGAAACCCGGCGAGATCCGCATATATGGCGCGGAAATCTCCGTGGATCAACCGGCGCCGGCCGACTTGTTCACCACGCCTGCCAAGACGGCGGCGGAACTGCTCCAGTTCGATCCGCAGGCCGGCGTGTTTCAGCGCGTGAAAGTGGCCGGGCAGATTCTGCACGCGCGCGACGCGGAGTATTTCATGACCGATGGCAAAAGCGGGCTGCGTTTCATCGTCAAAAAGCCGGAGCCCCTGACCAATGGCGACTGGGTGGAAGTCGTGGGCTTTCCCGAATTGAGCGGCGCCGCGCCGGTCTTGCGCGAAGCCGTCGTCCGCAAGACCGACCACGCGCCGCTGCCGCCCTGCCGGGATTTGACGGCGGCCGAGCTGGTGCACGCGGGCTGTGACGCCACGCTGGTGCGCGTCCGGGGCGTGCTGGTCAGCGTGCGGGAATCACCGGCCGAACAGGTGCTGGAAATCCAAAATGGCGTCCGCACTTTTGTGGCGCGCCTGCCGGGTGAACCGCATGCGCTTGGTTCGCTGCCGGTGGGATGCCAGCTTGAGCTGACGGGCGTTTACGCGGGGCAGGGTGGCAATCAGGCCGTGGGGCAGGACGTTTCCTCGTTTGAACTGCTGCTCAATGCCCCGGCCGATCTCCGGGTGCTCGCGCGGCCGCCGTGGTGGACGCTTGAGCGGCTGCTCTTCATCATGGGCGCGCTGGCGTGCGTGCTGGCGGTGACCGTGCTCTGGATCACGCAACTGCACCGCCAGGTGGAGCAGCGCACCGCCGAGTTGGAAATCCAGATCAAGGAACGCCAGCGCGTGGAACAGCAGCGACTCATGGAACAGGAGCGCGCCCGCGTGGCGCAGGATTTGCATGATGAACTCGGCTCCAGCCTCACGGAAATCAGCATGCTCGGCGCCCGCGCCCGCGCGGCGGGGGTCGCGGATGAAACGCGGCGGCGCTACCTGGACCAGATGACCGACAAGGCCCGAGAAATGGTCGCGGCACTGGATGAAATCGTCTGGGCCATGAATCCGCGTCACGATTCGCTGGCCTCGCTCGTCAGCTATTTTGGCCTCTACGCGGACCGGTTTCTGGGCCTGGCCGGCGTCGCCTGGCGGCTGGAAGATGCCGCCGTGCCGCCGGATTTCGTGGTGGATTCCCGCCATCGCCACCAACTGTTCCTCGCCTTCAAGGAGGCGCTGACCAATATCGTCCGCCACGCTCATGCCACCGAGGTGCGGCTGCGCATCGGGCTGGAGGCGGGCGAACTGCGCCTGGTCGTCGCCGACAATGGCCGCGGCCTGCCGGACCGCCTGCGCACGGAAGAAATGGACGGCGTGAACAACATGCGCATACGGCTGGAGAAACTGGGCGGCCGGTTCGAGCTCGCCAGCGAAGCCGGGCGCGGCACCACGCTGCGCTTCTTTGTGCCGGCGGTATAAAATCATATGACCAAAATTGCCATAGTGGAGGACAACCGGACCATCCGGGAAAGCCTGGTGGAATTTGTCCAGACCGACCCGGAAAACCGCTGCGTTTGCACCTGTGCCACCGCCGAGGAGGCGTTGAAGGTGATTCCGAAGCACCAGCCGGAAATCGTCCTGATGGACATCCAGCTCCCGAATCTTTCCGGCATCGAATGCTGCGCGCAGCTCAAGCAATTGCTGCCGTCCGTGCAAATCATCATGGTCACCGTGTACGAGGACACCGAGCGCATTTTCAAGGCCCTGCGCGCCGGGGCCTGCGGCTATTTGCTGAAACGCTGTTCGCCGGAAGAATTGAATGCCGCCATCCGCGAGGTGCAGCAGGGCGGGGCGCCCATGTCGCGCGAAATCGCCCGCAAAGTCATCTTCTCCTTTCAGGAACCGCTCGCCACCGCCGCCGAGGTGGAAGACCTGTCGCCGCGCGAGCGGGAGATTTTGGAACTGCTCGCCGAGGGTTTTCCCAACAAGCAAATCGCCAGCCGCATGGGGGTGACCGATGGCACCGTCCGCTGGCATCTCCGGCATGTTTATCACAAGCTGCACGTCCGCTCCCGCACCGAGGCGGCGCTGAAATTCCGCTCCGCCAGTGCGGAGTGAGGCGGGGGTCGGCGGGGAAAATTCAAAGGGGATGGTGCCACTACAAAGATATCGCCCCTGATGGGGCTACCTAACCGTTGCCGTACGGGGAAAACGTTGGTTCCTTGGAAAATGGGCTGGCCAAACCCATTGTTCCTGGGTAAACTCCGCCTACCGGCATTGCCCCCATTCAATGCCGGTAGGCGAGGCTTTTTAAGCCGCAGTGGTGGCGGACATTAAACCACTCGTCAGGGGACAATGAGCAACTCCGTGACCTGCTTGGGGCCGGTGTGATTGACGCCAAATCGCTGGTGGGGTGGTCGCCAATTGTCAGCCAAGGTG
>Ga0302322_100002335_pt1 | contig 15963 bp, 16 predicted proteins | sample Fen_T0_2_FD_203757 | JGI IMG/M metagenome (GOLD analysis project Ga0302322, IMG submission 203757) | Peat permafrost microbial communities from Stordalen Mire near Abisko, Sweden - Fen_T0_2 | ecosystem: Environmental > Terrestrial > Soil > Wetlands > Permafrost | place: Sweden: Abisko... | reverse complement strand
CCGTCGAGCAGGCAACCGGCGTGCCTTCCTGAAACGCCTCGAGAAGAGGAAAGCCGCCGCCCTCGAAAAGGCTGGGAAAGACGAGAAAGTCCGCCAAGCGGTACAGGGCGCGCAGATGGCCAGGATCGACATAGCCAAGAAAAGTGACCTGCCCTTCCAAGCGCAGCGCACGCGCCTGCTCCCGAACCTGGGGCCAGTCGTGCGCTGGCCTGCCCGTGCACACCAGATTGGCCACGACACCTTGGCTGTCGCGTAGCCTCGCCAGCGACTTCAGTAACCGCACATGGTTCTTGTGTGGCCAGAACTGCGCCGGATAGAACATGAATCGCGACGGCAGCGCGTATTGGCGCCGAATCGACTCCACGTCGGCAGGAACGGGGTTGCGATAAAAGCTGGTCGGCGCCCCACGCGGGATGGCAACGACTTTCTCCTCGGGCACGCGGTACTGCGCAATGATGTCCGCCTTGGCAGCGTACGACTCGGCCGCCACCGCCGTGGCCAGGCGGCAACTGCTACCGTGAAGGACGTCGCGCTGAGCGACCTCGGCCGACGTGAAGAACTCGGGATAGTGCCGATGCTGCAAATCGTGGGGATTGTAGACCGAGGGAATTCGGGTGTTCTCGAAGTATTGGAAAGGAAAATGCACCACGTCGCAGGCAAGTGATTCGAAGAACCCATCCGATTCGGTGGGTTTGAAAGCGGCCGCCCCGCGCAGGCGGTACTGCACGCGTGCGTACCACGGGGCCACCACCTCGGCGAGCCCACCCAGACGGCGGATGATGGCGGCCTTCCCCCCTTGTCTTGGACGCACCCTCAGGCGCTGATTCGCGCCCATGGCCTCCGCCAACCGCTTCTCGTTGTCCGGCATGGCCACCAGCACATAGCGCTCAGGGCCGTCGTCCAGGCGCCCGAGCGCCCCCACGAGCGACATGAGAAACTGTTCGATGCCACCGGCAAAGCCGCCCATCGGAAGTTCCGCGTGGAGGGCAATGGTAAGCGGTTGTGTCATGGCAGGGATCCCCGGGATGAACGGGAATACTACTTGCGAATCGCCACGTACCGGTAGCTCACAAAGTCGTTTCCAGCGAGGCTGTCCCGTTCGACGCTGACAACGCGCAGGCCATGGGCTTGCAGGAAGGCCATGACGTCATGGGGTGGCTGGCAGTGCATCTCCATGACGTACTCCGAACGGGCGGGTTCCTGCTTCCGCAATGCCCGCAGCACGGCGGTCAGGCCAACCCGCTGGGCAACCGCACCCACAGCCCGACGGGCCTTGGTACTCCAAGTCCTGACCCCAGGCAGTTGGAAAAACAACACGCCCCCCGGTGCCAGAACGCGGGCGAACTCGGCCAGGTACTTCTGCGCGTAGCGGGGCTCCATGTGTTGCAGGCAAATCAAGGTCAGCACGAAATCGAAGGTGCCGTCGGCAAAGAGGGCCAGGCTGTCCTGCTCGTTCAAGTGGTACTTGCAGCGCTCGCCAACCCGGTTGTAGCGATCGGCCAGCGTAATCATCGAGGACGCGATGTCGACGCCGTGGACGGAATCGAAATGGTCGGCCAGCGCCTGCGACAGGCGCCCTACACCACAACCAAAATCCAGCGCAGCCCCACGCCGCACCTTGACCCCCAGGGACGCCAACTCCTGGAAGACCTGCGCCACTTGTTCTCGGCCCGTGGCGAAGAACTCCTCGGGGCTCCAGCGTCCGCCGGCCTTGCCCGGCACGGTCAGGATCGCCCAGAGTGGATCCTCTTGCCCCATGCCATCCCAGTGGCGGCGTAGTTCCTGGATTTCCATGTAACAGGCTTTGATGCGTAAGGCGTCTATCGCGGGAGCAACAACAGGTCGGTATGGCCGATGCCGGTGCCGAGCTGATCGAACAAGGCATCCATCGCATCTGTCGGATGAACAATGGCAGTGGAGTCGCTCAAGTTGTAGTAGCCAGAGAAGGAGCGCCGCACGGTATCTCGAAATATCGGCCACCCCTGCGATCGCTTCATGCCGTAGGGCCAGAACTCACATACGACCGGCACGCTGCCGCGTTGGAGGGAAGTTGCCCCAGCCAGCACAAAGCCATCATATCCCTGAGTGTCGATCCAGACCAATCCGACATCCGCGGGCTGCAATTTCTCGCTAGAGAGCAAGGCGTCGAGCGTGGTCACGGGCACCTGAATGGTGGCGCGTTGGGCCTCTTGAGACGCGCCTTCGGTAGAATCAGTATTCACGCGAACCCGGTGGTCGCCAAAATTCTGTTCGGATTGCTCAAGCATCACCTCGCCATCTTTATCACCTAGCGCCATTGGTACGAGCCGGGCAAATGCCTCCAAGTCGTTCAAGGCCATCGTGGCCTTCAGCAGCCGAAAATTGACCGGATCTGGCTCTGCGCACAGCGCACGGTTGAAGTGTCCCGACTGGGAGGCATACACGGTCATGAACCCTACGTTGGCCCCGATATCCAGGAAGGCGCGACCCTTGAAGGCGATACATGGCGCATGCTGTTCAAGTAGCTGGAGGGCTCGGTCAAACACCTCCCGCTCGAAAGCTTTGCCCTGAATCAGGGAAAAACCGATTGTGTCGTCCTTGGGCGAGACAGCGAAAAGCGAACCTGCTGCCTTGCAGATCACGAATTGAAGATGGGGAAAGGCTCGACCCAAGGCTAGCAGCACGGGTCGACGGAACTCCTCGGTGAAGTCGAATCGCTCCAATAGCCGCGATGCCAATCGACGCTCCCACTGCCGGGGATCGAGTGCGCGGATCTGCAACTCGCGCAGCAGATTCAGAAGCTGCTGCGGAAAGCCGGTAGCCTGGTCCCGAGTCATGTGGCCGAAATTGCCATGTCGGTGCAAGAAAGCAACATCAAACCCGATCCCGTCTTCCCCTTTGACCCGTCCCGAGGCCATCGCCAGTCGGGGCGGTTGCACCATAAGATTTGGCATGGCCCAAACACGGCCGATCCTCCTAGGAACTGCGCTCGCCCGCAGGAAGGCTGCGCGGAGCTCCCGAAACAGAGTTCACAAAATCCAAAGTCGTTCTTGCCGTGTTTTCCCAGCCAAATTCCTGGGCGCGCCGATACCCCTTGGCCACCAATTCGGATCGCATCGCCTGGCTTTGCAGCAGGGAAACGATACCGCTTGCGATAGCCTCCGGATCGAGCGGATTGACGAACAGGGCCGCGTCGCCAGCCACCTCGATGAGCGGCTCCATGTGCGAGCAGATGACGGGGACGCCGCAGGCCATGGCCTCGATGACGGGCAGGCCGAAGCCCTCGTGAAGCGTGGGAAAGACGAAGGCCTCGCAGCCTTGGTAGATCAACGGCACGTCCTCGAAAGGAACCCAGCCTAGAAGGATGACGTCGTTCTCTAGGCCCAGCTCGCGGATCTTCCGCACCAGGACGTCCTCGCCCTTGTCGCGGGCGCCAATGAGCAGGAGCTTGAGCTCCGGGATCTGCTTCTTGGCATGCACGAGCGCCTCGAACAGGCGGGCATGGTTCTTGTGCGGAAGCGATGCCGCCGCATACAGAAGGTAGCGCTCGGGCAGTCCGTAGCGCTCCTTGATGGCCGCGGTCAACGGCGGCCGATGGTCGCTGAACAATTCTCGATCCACGCCCAGGTGACTGACCGCGATGCGCTCAGACGGAATCCGGTAGAACTTCACGATGTCGTTCTTGACATGGTTTGAAATCGTAATGATGCCGTCGGCGCTTTTGGCGCTCGCGTAGATGATGCTCTTGAGAAAGAGCAAATACATGCGATGGAAATTGTGAGGCTGATTGATGTGCTGAAGGTCGTAGAGCACCAGCACGGATTTCGCCGGGCAGAAGATGGGCGAGGTCAGGCCGGTGGACAGCAAGACATCGATCTTGCGCGAGCGCACCTGGAAGGGCAGCACGAACTGCTCCCACAGGATTCGGATGGGACGGCTGGTGGCCCTGATCGGGCACGGCACCACCGTGATTCCCGGCGCCAGCGCCTCGAAAATGCCGGCGCTTTCCTTGTTGATGAAGATGGAATACTTGTTGCGCGAGTCAAGGGCGGACAACCACTTCACCAGGTTGCGTGTGTAGGTTTCCGCGCCGCCCACCTTGCCCGGCAGCAAATAGAGGGCGTTGATTCCGATATGCAAGGATGCCTCTGCGTTCTTCTTCAATAGAGGTTCCTGTTGACAAGTAGGGTCTGCAAATTCTTCAACGACAATTGCCTTGCATCGGCCAAGCGGACACCACGGTTCATGGCACAGTACTTAATAAGCGCATAGGGTGCGGTCAGGCAAAATTCAATCGGCTTCTTCCTCAGAAAGGGAAAGGTGGCGCGCGCCTGGTACCACCGGGCACAGTAGCCGTACACACGATTGGCCGGTGCCCAGTGAAAGTACTTGTAGACCACATCCAGACACTCGCGAGAATTCTCCAAGGCGTGCTGCTCGGAAACCGTCTTGGATTCGCCGTGCAGCCTGTAGTGCGAAAGGATTTCGGCTAGATACTGGAAGCGACACTGACCGGACATTCGGATCCACAGGTCGTAGTCCATGACGTAGCGAAGACTGGCATCGGGGTAGCCGACGCGCTCCAGAACAGAGCGACGAAAAAAGGTCGACGGCTGGCAAATGAAGTTCACGACCGCCAGGCGTTCGCGACAAAAGTCCTCGGTGGGATAGGCCCCAAGACGCGCGCCCGACGCGTCCACGTAGTCGGTCTTGCCATAGACCACCTCGCAGGTCGCATCTTTCGAAAAGGCATCGCAGACCGTTTGCAAAGCGCCGGGCGTGTAGGTGTCGTCCGAGTTCAACCAGCCCAGGATGTCGCCCGTCGACAGCTTCAAGCCCGTGTTGATGGCATCGCTTTGGCCATCGTCGCGTTCGCTTAGCCAGCGAAACCGGATGTTTCGGCAGCGCGTGGGCCACTCGCCCCGCAGCAGCAGTGACTCGTATTTCTTGATGATCTCGACCGAGTTGTCCGTCGACCCCCCGTCGACAAGGATGTAGTCGATAGAGAAATCACCTTCCTGCCCAAGCACGCTGCAAATCGTCTCTTCGAGATACCGGCCCTGATTCCACGAGGGCGTGGCGACGGAAACCGTGGGGACGGCCTCGATTTTGTCCTTGTTCGTCAACGTGCGCGAAACTACCTTTCTATCGCGGGAAAACTACCCCAAAAGGAGACGCCAAGGCTAGGGCAGATTCAGTATTGGAAGGGCGAATAGGTCCCGATTTCTTCCCGATTTCCGCGACGGCGGCGTGGCGAGGCCCCGCTGCGACTTGACTTCCTGTCGGGGGCATCAATGATTAAAAGGCCGCCCCGCAAGCAGCCAACATGCCGACGACAAAATCAGGCCAATCCAGTAAGGAAGCTCCCGATACCCGCCACAAGGCCTTGGCCATCAACTTGGACGGGCGCCGCTACGGCACCTTCGCCGAAATCGGCGCTGGCCAAGAGGTCGCCCGTTGGTTCTTCCGCGTTGGCGGTGCGGCCGGGACCATCGCCAAGACCATGTCGGCCTACGACATGGCGGTCAGCGACGCCATCTACGGCCACACCGAACGCTACGTGTCGCGTGAGCGGTTGCAGAGCATGCTCGACTATGAGCACGAGAAGAACGTCAAGCGGCTGAGCACCGCCCGCGGTGACACCACGGCGTTCTTCGTGTTCGCCGATACCGTGGCGGCCAAGGGGTTTCGCAACACCAGCGAATGCCACGGCTGGCTGGGGCTGAAATTCCAGGCCCACCCGCGCGACAACGAGAGCCAAATCCTTCTGCACGTGCGCATGCTCGATCACGAAACCAGCTTGCAGCAGGAAGCCCTGGGCATCGTGGGTGTCAACCTGCTTTACGGCGCGTTCTTTCTACACCACGAGCCCGAGCAGCTGGTGGAGTCGTTGCTCGACAACCTGTCCACCGAACGCATCGAGATCGACATGATCGCGTTCTCGGGCATCGAGTTCCGCCACGTCGACAACCGCCTGATGAGCCTCAAGCTGGTGCAGCTGGGCCTATCCCAGGCCGCCATGTTCGGACCCAAAGGCGAGGTCTTGCAGCCCAGCGAGGTGCTGCACCACAAGCCCGTCCTGGTTCTGCGCGGCACCTTCCGCCCCGTGACCAAGGTGAACATCGACATGTTGCGCTGTGCACGAACGGCTGTTGCCCAGGCTCAGGGCAGGCCCGAGGATGACATCGTCGAGATTATGGAGGTCACGATGCGCAACCTCCTTTCCGAGGGTGGCGAGGTCGACCCGCGTGACTTCCTGGCTCGGGCCGACGTCCTTGGTGCGGCTGGCAAGACCGTGCTCGTTTCCGACTATTTTGAGTACTTCCGGCTGGCGGGCTACTTACGTCGCTATACCAGCAGTGCCATCGCCATCGTGCTTGGCACGGGAGCGCTCGACCAGCTTCTCGACGAGAAGTATTACACCGGGCTCGACGGAGGCATCCTGGAATCCTTCGGCCGACTCTTCAGCAAAGACGTGAAACTCTACGTGTACCCCATGCTGGATCCGGCCACGGGCAGGCTTGCCACCGCATCCACCATGCATGTTCCCGAGGGCCTGGCCAAGCTTCACGGTTACCTCCTCGATCGCGGCTCGATCGTTCCGCTCGAGAACTACGACCCAAGTGTCTTGCCCATCCTTTCGCGTGAGGTCTTCCGTCGCCTGAAGACAGGCGATTCCTCTTGGGAAAACATGGTCCCCGAGGAAGTCGCCCAGATCATCAAGCGTCGCGGTCTTTTCGGACACGCCGTGCGCGCCTAAAACGGTTTGACAGTGCATGCTGCCGTTGTTAGTCTTAACTAACAATGTCTCAAGCACCTAGCACAGCTGTCGATGGCGAGATCAGCTCGTCGCTAGAGGACTACCTTGAGACGATCTACCTGCTCGTGCAGGAGCAGGGATTCGCACGCGTCAAGGACGTGGCACGTGCGCGCGAGGTGAAGGCCGCCTCGGTCTCCATCGCCCTGCGCAAACTGGCCGAGCTGGATCTCGTGCGCTACGAGCGTCGCGAGTACATCGCGCTCACACCCGAGGGTGAAAAGGCCGGGCGTCGGGTCTTCTCGCGCCATCGTTTGCTGACCAGGTTTTTCGAGGAGGTTCTGAGCATGCCGGCCGAGGCCGCCAGCGAGCAGGCCTGCGCTATGGAGCACAGCCTGACCGACGAGGCGATGGTGCGCATGGTGCGCTTCTTCGAGTTCCTGGGCGCCTGCCCTTCCGTCATCGAGAGTTTTCGCCAGTGTCCAATGGTGCAAGATCGAAAGACCACGGCGCATGTTCGCATGCCGCAGTGGTGTTCGGTTTGTGCGAAGAAGAAGGAGTTCCAGTCCATGAGTTTGGCCGACATCAAACCGGGCAAGAGCGCGGTGGTAACCAAGATCGACGCGGTCGGAGCCCTTCGCCAGCGCCTGCTCGACATGGGCGTGCTGCCCGAGACCACCATCGACATCGAGCGTGTTGGGCTGGGCGGCGATCCCTTCTGGGTGCGCTGTCAGGGCGCGCGACTGGCCCTGCGCCGCTCGGAGGCGAATTCCATTCTCGTACGCACCCCGGAGTGATTTTCAAGACAGGTTTACCGTCCGATGTCCCCCACCGATAGCCCCGCAGCAAGTTCCCAGCCAGCGACCGACATCCGCGTCGCCCTGGCCGGCAACCCCAATTGCGGCAAGACCTCGCTGTTCAATGCCCTGACCGGGGCGCGCCAGCACGTCGCCAACTATCCCGGAGTCACGGTCGAGCGCCGCACCGGCCGCTGCGAGATCGACGAGTTCTCGCTCAATGTCATCGATCTGCCTGGCACCTACAGTCTCAGCTCGTTTTCCCCCGACGAGCGCGTCGCGCAGGACGAGCTGACCGACGCGCCCGACGTGGTGGTGGTGGTGGCCGACTCCACGCAACTGGAGCGGAATCTGGTCTTGCTTGCCCAAATCATGCAAACCGGCGCCAACCCCGTCCTGTGCCTCAACATGTCGGATGAGGCCCAGGCCGCAGGTCAGCGCATCGATCTTGCGCTGATGGAAAAGCTGCTTGGCTTTCCCGTGGTCGAGACCGTCGGCCATCGCGCCCAAGGCGTGGCCGATTTGAAACGCGCCATCGCGCGCGCCGCGGGCCACCCCGCCGGACCAAGCCGACTGGTGCTGGGCGAAACCATGGACAGCGCAGTGGCATCGATCCGGCGGCTGTTACCAAGCCAAGAGCACGCCATCTTTCGCAGCGACTGGATGGCTACCCGCCTGCTGGTCGGCGATGGTGAATACGGCCCGCGCGTGGCCGCCATGCCAGGCGGGCAGGCCGCCCTGAAGGAGGCCGAACGCCAGCGCACCCGCATCGAGGCGCGCACCCACGCGGACATCGCCGTGTTCGTGACCGAGCGCTACTTCGGCTTCGTCGATGGACTTCTGCGCGAGGTGCGCACCCAAGACTCACGCGTCGACGCGCGCCAGATGACTGACCACATCGATGCCGTGCTGGTCCACCGACTGCTCGGCCTGCCCATCTTCGCCCTGGTCATGTACGCCATCTTCTGGCTGACCTTCAAGGTCGGCGAAGTGCCCATGAATTGGATCGACTCGGGCGTGCAGTTTTTGTCCGGCCGACTCGCGGCGTTTTGGCCAGCGGGCTCCCCGTCGCTGTTGCGTTCCCTTCTCGTGGATGGGGTGGTAGGCGGGGTGGGCGGTGTCATCGTGTTTCTGCCCAACATCGTCTTGCTGTTCTTGGGCCTCGCCTTTCTGGAAGACACCGGCTACATGGCGCGCGCGGCGTTTCTTACCGACCGGCTCATGCACCGGTTTGGCCTGCACGGCAAAAGCTTCATCCCCATGCTTTCAGGCTTCGGCTGTTCGGTGCCTGGGATCTTGGCTACCCGCACGCTGGAAAATCCCCGCGATCGCATCGTCACCATGCTGGTGCTGCCGCTCATGTCGTGCGGCGCACGCCTGACCATCTGGATGCTGCTGATTCCGGCCTTCTTCCCGCCTGCCTGGCGCGCGCCCATGCTGTGGTTCATCTACGCCGTCGGCATCGCCATGGCGCTCCTCCTGGCGCTGCTCTTGCGCAAGACCCTGCTGCGCGGGGAAGACGCGCCCTTCGTGATGGAGCTGCCGCCCTACCGGCTGCCGACCCTGCGCAGTGTTCTTCTCAAGATGACCGAGCGGGCAAGCCTCTACCTGCGCAAGGCCGGCACGACCATCCTGGGCATCTCGATTCTTCTGTGGGCTGCCACGTCGTTCCCCAAACCCTCGCACTACGTGGTCGATGCGCAGATCGCCTCGGGCCGAATCACGGTGTCCGCCACCGCCGGAACAGGCGATGGACGTACGCGGCTTAGCGAGCAGGACGTGGCCGGCCGGCGCAAGGCCGAGGATCTGGAACACTCGGTCGCCGGCCGCATCGGCCATGCCCTGGAGCCCGCGTTCCGGCCGCTCGGTTTCGACTGGAAGATCCTGACCGCCATGATCGGCGCCTTCGCCGCCAAGGAGATCTTCGTGGCCCAGATGGGCATCGTCTACTCCATCGCCGACGCCGACAAGGGCAGCGAGGGCCTGCGTGCGATTTTGGCCCGTGACTACAGCCCGCTCGTCGGATTGAGCATGATGATCTTCTTGCTCATCGGAACCCCGTGCATGGCCACCGTGGTCGTCACGCGCCGGGAATCGGGCAAGTGGGGCTATGCCCTGTTGCAACTGGGCGGTCTAACAGGAATTGCCTACGGGCTCTCTTTGCTGGTGTATCAAGTCGGCCGGTTATTGATGTAGGCGAGGCATTGGTCATGGAGAACTTCATCGTCTTTTCTATCGTCGCCGCGGCAGGAATGTGGGGCGCCTATCGCCTCCTCCGCAAGCGCAAGGCCACCTCGTGCGGGTCCGGCTGCGCGGGATGCAGCTGTCCTAGCAAGTCCGAGCCACCTCTCGTAACCCTGCGGCGCTGACCGCACCCTGCACCATCCATCCCAACGAGCCCCAAGCGTGCACACAAATTTGAAACAAGTTCATCTCGACGATTCTGTTGCTGGCGATCTGCGCTGCGATTGTGGCAAGTTGCTTGCACGGATTCTCCGCACGGTGCTCGAGCTCAAGTGCCCGCGCTGCAAGCGCGTCGTACTGGTGGTCGGTGGCCGACGTTTCGAAGAGGCGGGGACCGCCCCATGCACATGCTCAAAAGAACTTCCACCACTGGCCACCTGACAGGAAATCCTCCGGTTTTGCGTATCATCGTCTGTTGCCTTCTCGTTCTGATAGGAACGACCGCGGCGGCACACGCGGAAGAGGTGACCTCGCCTCCCCCCGTCGTGCAGACGCCAGCGGTCCCCGAAGCCGCGCAAGGCCCAGAGCGATTCATCGCCGGTTTCCACAGCACCTATATCTGGCAGCGAAAACCGACCATGTCGGCGGCGTACACCCTACCTGACGCCAACAGTCTTCAGCAAGGATCTGAAACCGGCTACACCCTGTCGGCAACGCTGTTCTTGGGCGCTCGTCCGTGGCAGCACACCGAGATCTTCATCAATCCAGAGGTCATCCAAAGCGCGAACATCTCCGGCTTGCATGGCCTCGGCGGGCCCAGCAACGGCGAGGCCCAAAAGGGCGGTGGGCCAACACCTTCCCTGTACCTGGCCAGGGCATTCATCCGGCAGACGATCTCACTCGGCGGCGACCCCATCCCGTTGCAGGCCGGCCCCAACCAGTTCGCCACCACAGTCTCGCGCCGCCGCTTGGTGGTGACCGTGGGCAACATGTCGATCCTCGACGTCTTCGATCCCAATGGACTCACTCACGACGCGCGCACCCAGTTTCTCAACTGGGCACTGCTGACCCACGGTGCCTTCGACTACGCCGCGGACGCGCGCGGTTACACCTGGGGACTCGCCGTGGAATACCACCATGACGATTGGGCTTTTCGCGCCGGTCGCTTCGTTGGCCCCAAGCAATCGAATGGGCTTGCGCTCGATTTCAACCTCTTCAATCACTACGGCGACAGCGTGGAGGTCGAACACCACCACAGCCTGCGCGGTCGGCAGGGCAGTGTTCGCGTCCTCGGCTTTCGCAACCACGAACGCATGGGCAGCTTTGGCGACGCCATGGACTACGCCGCCGCCAACGGTGGCACCCCGGCGATGGAAAAAGTGCGGCGAGATCAGTCCAAGTACGGTCTCGGGATTGCGCTGGATCAGGCCGTTAGCCGGGACGCCAGCGTCTTCCTGCGCGGCAGTTTCAACGATGGCCGGACTGAAACCTATTCGTTCACGGAAATCGAGCGCTCGTTGGTCCTAGGGGCCAACTCGCATGGTTCGCTTTGGCATCGCTCCAGCGATGCCTTCGGCGCAGCTTGGGTCATCAATGGACTTTCCGAATCGCACCGCGACTACCTGCGCGCCGGGGGCCTCGGTTTCTTCATCGGGGATGGCCAGCTGAACTACCGGCCCGAGCAACTGTTCGAGGTCTACTATGCCGCGGCGACCTTTCGTGGGCTGTGGCTGAGCCTCGATTTTCAGCACATCGCCAACCCCGCCTACAATGCCGATCGCGGCCCGGTCAACTTTCTAGGCGTGCGCATGCATCTGGAGCTCTAGGCTGCCTTTTCGTCGCTGAGGAAGAGATCCTGAATCTCGCCAAGCAACGAGAGAACCTCGTCAGCAACACCCTGCAAGGCCCCAGGTTGCAGTCCAACCCGCTCGCGCGCGTCTGGGCTGAGACGGGACAAACGATGTTCGCCGTTGGAGCCCAGGTCCAGGGTTTGCACAAGCAGATCCGCTAGGTGGACGACTGCGGTCGCTGGCGTATGGCCACGCGAGCCTGCGGAATGGTGGTTGGCGGTGGAGTCGCGGTAGAAAGGCGGCAACGTCCAAGATGTCATGAGAGCAGCGCCCACCGCCGCGTGATCGCAGCCAAACACGCAACGCTCGGTTTCATCCAGGGGCTTGTCGGTCTCGCGATGCCGCTCAAGTGCGAGTTGCGACCGCTCTGGAAGCGACTGGTAAAGCGCCAGGCTGCCGATGTCGTGCAGCAGTCCGGCCACGAAAAAGCGCTCGACATTGGTCTCGCGGCGCAGGCGTGCGATGGCCCGCGCGGCGATACTGCAGGCAAGACTGTGCCTCCAAAATGATTTCATACTGACGAACTGGGCGTCCACACCCTTGAATTGAGAAAGGACCACCGTGGCCAGCACCAGGTCGTGAAGCTGCCGCGTCCCGATGATGCGAACCGCGTCCTCGATCCCCTCCACGCGACGGGAGAATCCATAAAATGCGCTGTTAGCGATGCGAAGCAGGCGCGCGCACAAGGCCTGGTCGTAGCTGAGGATGGTCCCAATTCCCGCAATAGAGCTGGCGGGGTGATTGATAGCCTTGTCCACCTGGAAGTAAATGTTGGGCAGCGAAGCCAGGGTGCCCACGCGCGCGACGATGGTTTCCGGGCTGATGGGCGGTCCCAATGGATTGCGCTGCGGAAGCGGCTTGCCTGGCCGCGCAGGCGTGGGCAACGATGCGGGTTTGTCCTTGCCGGATCGAGGCGCAAGACGCCGCGCAACGGCAATCAGTTCGGCGAGCGTGGGATTGGCCAAGTCCTCGCTGCCGAAGAAGCGCAGGAATTCAGGCGATGAATCACCTTCCGGGGACGGCGCACTCGATACCTGTGCCGAATCCTTTGAAGGCTCTGGCGCGGCAACCTGTGCGTTAGGCAAGGACATAACGACTCCCCCAGTCTTGTTATCGGCAGCCTCGCCAAATACTTGATGGCGAGCCGTCGGAGGCCCAGGCAATGGCCGATAGCCAGCCTTCACGACGCCAAGTCAGCCGCCATCATCGCCAGGCTACACGCCGACGGGTTGTCGGCTCGACTGCCTGAAGAGGTTCCAGAACGCCGCCAACTCAAGGCAGCGCTGGCCATCGTGGATCTCCACCAGGAGCGCTACCTGCAGCTTGTCAATCGCTTGGAAAGCTGGCTCGCTCGCCACTGGCCAGAGTTGCCTCCCGATCTCTCGCCCGCTCAATCCTCTTCGCGCACCACAGATCCTTTCCACCGCATCGTCCTGACGGCGGAACGGATCTCGTGTGCCCACCGACCCCCAATCAGTCCCTCTTCTTTTTGCTTGAACTGCCTACGAGCGCTGCAACGGCTTGTTCGACGGCACCATCGCAGAGTCGCCGTCATTCCTTTCGCCGCATTTTCGGTCGCCTGTGCACCCCAGAGCGCAACTCCGATTGCTGATCGGCCCCGCCGGCATCAGGTTCGTCCAATGCTCCGGCAACCACGGGAGGGAGTCCGCAGAATTGCCGCTGGGGAGCATCAAGAGGGTGACCTTGCCACAGCCAGTCCCTGCATACGTCTTCGCGGGTCAACTGGGCGCTGTAGACAGCCGTTACGGGCGGAAGCGGCTTGAAGATTTCGTATGCACCAATTGAGGCACCGACTCCGAGAGCGGCCAGCAGGCTTCCCCTGCGGTGCGAGCGCAGGAACCGCGCGACTCGCGTCCGCATCTCCAACTCACGCATGATTCACAGTCCAAAGTGTGTGCATTGGTCTTGTGTCCGTCGAACGCCTTGCCGTTAAGCGGTGGGCGGCCGTCTGCGGCCGACCATCCGCTTCAACGGCTTGTTCGGCGGCGCGCTATTGGTCATGCCGCCGACCTAAGATTCTCGCGAATCATCCGCGGGTGACGAGCCGCGATTCTCAGGAGACCGATGGCCGGACCTTCTGGTTTTCTTCGGCCTTGTTCCCAGTTTCGGAGCGTGTGCACACTGATGCCCATCGCTTGGGCGAACTGGGACTGCGAAAGGCCGACGAAGCGCCTGAGAGCAGCGACGTCCTCCCCGGACTCGATCTGCCCAGCCACCAAACGCTTGCGCACACGAGCCGGAATCGCGCGAGCCAGTTGTTCCTCGGTAAGTTCAGGAATGTCAGTCATAGCGCTGCTCCTTGGACGTGGCTCCGATAGAGATCCGCCTCGCGCTTCGACGCCCAACGGGCGCTGATGAGGCGAATCGTGTCCTCATCACGCTCCGTGTACACGACAAGAACGAGACCCTTCTTGATAGGTCCGATGGCGATGAACCGGTCCTCGTCATCGGAATGGGCATCATCGAAGATTTCCAGGTAGTCGTCTCCACGATGGAACAGAGCACTGGCTTCCTCAAAGGAAACGCCGTGCTTCTTCCGATTCGTGCGGCTCTTGGATTCATCCCAGACGACCCTCACAGCTCAAGTATAGTTCAAGGGCTTACTAAGTCAATGACTTAGCTTGGGTCGTCCACCGAACGCTTTGCCGTTCAGCGGCGGGCGCCGCAGGCGACCGTCAGTCAGGCTGCAACGGCTTGTTCGGCGGCGCAGGGCACGGGACTCTGCCGTCGTACCGATAAGACCACGGTACCAGCAATGAAGTCATGCAAAGCCCGCCTCTGTTTGTTGAACAGCATCGTCACAAATTCACTTAGGAACCAGATACTGCCAACATTCGCGGCCCAAGCGAACCAGCCAGGCTCATGTGCTGCACGAAGCGCAGCGCGCGCAGACCATCCAAGGCCGATGTACTCGGAATCGGAGATGGCGATGAACGTTGCAATCCACCCGAAGGTTGTGACAACCGCGAGGCACAACTCGACCGCACTTCGCAGCCAAGCTTCACGCCAGCGAAGCGGTTCCCCGGTCACTCGTACCACCTGGATGCCCATGGCCCACTTGCCTACAGTCTTGCCGAATCGACCGTGGCCGTAGATTGAATAGGCCTGCCCAAGACCAGCATGCAGAATGGAAAAGACAAGTGCGGCGCGCTGGGAGACCGATTCCAGGCTGTGGTAGGCCAGGATCAGCGGCACGAAGACCAGGAGATCGATCCACATCGCTGCGAATCGCTGGGAGAATGTTGCGAAGGGCTTCATGGGTGCAAGAGTCGGCTCGTCCGCCGAACGCCTTGCCGATAAGCGGCGAAGGCCGTAGGTGATGGTCGATAGTATCACTGCCGGGGCCGCGCGGCGGCCTTCCGATCATCTGAAGAGCCGCGGGGCCCCGGCTCGTCGAACGTCGACCGAGAGTTGACAGGCCTTCGTCCGCTTCATCGGCATGTTAGCCTGCGCAAGGCACGGAATTATGATTCGCAGGATGCGGGCAACTTCCAAGTAGTTCTCCTCGTTCGTCTTGAACGTCACCTCGACGTTCGAGAACTTCTTGCGGCGTAGTTCGAGACAGAACCGGTGCCGGTCCAAAGTGGCCCGCACGACCTTGAAATGACCGATGTAGTCCTGGTCATGGGTCTCAAGGTAGCAAAGGCCGCCGTCGTCATCCTCGAACTGCCGTTGGATAAGCACATAGGGACCGTCACCGTCGTCCGCAACCTCGAAATTCACCTGATAGTAGTCGCCGCTCTTCGCTACGGACACGTGATCAAGTTGGACCTTCACTGGTTCTCTCCACGTCAGGCTAACTGTTGCGCATTCAGCGGCGGCGCGCAAGCGCCGTCCGCTGCAATGCGCGGTTATCCACCGTCCTCCAGACGCCGCTCCGAAATGAAGCCACCCGAGACATCGTCAACCACTGAGAAGCCCTTCGCCTCAAGCGCCGACAACAACAGCGGTGTTTGGCCTGTGCCGTAGATCTCCAGCCGAGACAGGGGCGGTGAATGGCTGTAGCCGCCGTGGTGAAGCTCGATGTCGCCGAGCCGAGCGGCTGCGACCTCGTCGGGAGCTCGTGTCCCATCGTCGTCAAAGATGGTAGCCCCCTCGTCCAGGCTGTGCCTCGGCACGACGTCATCCCACACCTTCTTCACAGCTACCCGATTCTCAGGACTCGCCACGATCCAGACGTGCAGCCGACGAACGAGTCCAAGCAGTCGGGATCCGAACGTTCGGTCGACAACAAGGGCGACGGTGTAGTGTTCTGGAGACATCGTTCAGTCTGGCTAGTCAGAATGGAACGACCGACTCACACCGGGATCGTGGGTTACGCTCAGGCCTGGTGAGAGACACCAAACGCAGAGCCACAACGGAGGAGTCGGTCATG
>Ga0302322_100002334_pt1 | contig 15970 bp, 15 predicted proteins | sample Fen_T0_2_FD_203757 | JGI IMG/M metagenome (GOLD analysis project Ga0302322, IMG submission 203757) | Peat permafrost microbial communities from Stordalen Mire near Abisko, Sweden - Fen_T0_2 | ecosystem: Environmental > Terrestrial > Soil > Wetlands > Permafrost | place: Sweden: Abisko... | reverse complement strand
CCGCCGGTCGCCGGTGCTCGTGCTCGTCACCCACCACGTCGAGGAGATCCCGCCGGGATTCACCCACGCGATGCTGCTGCGTGACGGACGAGTCATCGCCGCCGGGATGCTGAACGAGGTCCTGACGGACGAGAATCTGTCCCAGACGTTCGGAATTCCGCTCGAGGTCCGCCGGGACGGGAACCGTTGGACCGCTCGGATGCGTCAAGCCTGACATAGGGGACGAGTCGCGTCCCCTGTTCGCGGGAGGACGGCCCGGCATGGACCCTCAGTGGCTCCTCTGGCTGGCTCTGGCCCTGGTGGCCGGCGTGGTCGAGATCTTCACGCTCAGCCTGGTCTTCGCGATGGTCGCCGGCGGGGCGCTCGCGGCGGCCGCCGTCGCCGCCGCGACCGGCAGCCCGACGGCGTCCGTGCTCGCCTTCGCCGTCAGCACTGGGCTGCTCCTGGCCGTCGTGCGGCCCCCGCTGCGCCGGCTCTCGGACCGCGGCGGCACGGCCGCGGTCACCGGCACGGCGGCCCTCGTCGGCCGCGAGGCCCGGGTCACCCGGCAGGTGTCGGCCTCCGACGGCGAGGTGAGCCTCGCCGGCGAGATCTGGACGGCGCGCGCCCCCGGCGACGGCGGCGTGCTGGAGACCGGCAGCCTGGTGATCGTCGACCGGATCGACGGCGCCACCGCGGTGGTCCACGCCCGGCGCGAGCTCGGGCCCCGCACCCTGCACGACCCCGCCGTCCTGCCGGACGGCGACCACCCCACGGACGGACCGGAGTCCTGAGCCATGGAAACCTCCAACATCATCCTTCTCGTGGTGCTCGCGCTCGTGGTGATCTTCGTGATCTCGGTCGTGGTCCGGACCATCCGGATCGTGCCGCAGGCCTCGGCGATCATCATCGAGCGCCTGGGCCGCTACTCCCGGACGCTGGAGCCGGGACTGCACTTCCTGGTGCCCTTCATCGACCGGCCCCGCGCCACCGTCGATCTGCGCGAGCAGGTGGTCTCGTTCCCGCCGCAGCCGGTGATCACGTCCGACAACCTCGTCGTCAACATCGACACGGTCATCTACTTCCAGCCGACCGACCCCAAGGCAGCCGTCTATGAGATCTTCAACTACATCCAGGGCATCGAGCAGCTCACCGTCACCACGCTGCGCAACGTCATCGGTTCGCTCGACCTGGAGCAGACCCTGACCAGCCGCGACAACATCAACGCGCAGCTGCGCGGCGTCCTCGACGACGCGACCGGCCGCTGGGGCATCCGGGTCAACCGGGTCGAGCTGAAGGCCATCGACCCGCCGCACAGCGTGCAGGACTCGATGGAGAAGCAGATGCGCGCCGAGCGGGACCGCCGGGCGGCGATCCTCACCGCCGAGGGTGTGAAGCAGTCGCAGATCCTCACCGCCGAGGGTGACCGGCAGTCCTCGATCCTGCGCGCCGAGGGCCAGGCCCAGGCCGCCGTCCTCAAGGCCCAGGGCGAGGCGCGCGCCATCCAGCAGGTGTTCGACGCCATCCACCGCGGCAACCCCGACTCCAAGCTGCTGGCCTACCAGTACCTGCAGGTGCTGCCGCAGATCGCGCAGAGCCCGGCCAACAAGGTGTGGATCGTCCCGACCGAGCTGACCCAGGCGCTGCGCGGCATCGGCAACGCCCTCGGCGGCTCGGAGGACGGACGGGGCACCTGGACGCCGGGCGTGCCCGGCGCCGACGCCTCGGGCAACGGCCGCCCGTTCGCCGAGACGCAGCTGGAGGACCCGGCGGTCGCGGTGCAGCGGGCCGAGGCGGAGGTCGCCGGCGCCGAGGGCTCCGTGGCGGAGTCCCGCATCGGTGATCGGTGATCGGCGATCGGTGACCCTCCCCCGTAGGGACGCCGTCCGCCAGGTTGACGCCCGTTAACCGTTCGGGATGGGATGGACCGACAGTCCCGTGACCGGGTGACACCGGTCACGGGCACCGAGGCATCCAGGGCGGAGGACGCAGTGCACCTGAGCGCCGAGGAGGCGGTGGACTTCGCCGCCGACCTGGCCCAGCGACGCGCGACCGCCCTGGCGGACGCCGGCCACCTCGACGAGGCGATCGGCGTCTACGACGAGGAGGCCCGTGGCTACCGGGCCCGGCTGAGCGGCCTGGTCGGCGTCCCGACGGACCCCTCCACCGCCCGGCGCCAGGGGCTGCACCTGGGCAAGGTCCTGATGGAGATCGGCTCGCTGCACGCGCGGATGCGCCGGGCCCAGGCCGCGCTGGAGAACACCGCCGAGGCGCTGAGCACCGTCCGCCGGCTCGGGCCGGCGGACTCGCCCATGGCCGGGTACGTGCTGTCCCGGGTGCTGTGGGGCTACGCCTGGGTGCGGGTCGGGCTCGGGGTCGAGCTGCCCCAGGCACTGCTCGCCGTCGAGGAGGCCGAGGAAATCCTGCGTGACCTCGCCCGGACGCCGCCTCCGGCGTTGGCGCAGGTCATCGCGGGGGACCTGCCCGTCCTGCAGTCGTTCCTCGCGCACCTGCGCTCGCGGGCGGCGGCCGAGCGGTCGTTCTAGCTCAGCGCGGGTGCGCGGCGATGATCGCCGCCTGCGCCGCGAGCACCAGGTCGACGTACCACTCGGCGTGGTTGTAGGTCAGCAGCGCGTCGTGCACGCCCTGGACGCCCCGGCCTGCGCCGGACGCGCACAGGTAGCGGGCCGCGGTGGGGATCGCGTCGGCGGGGTTCCAGGGGTCGGTGACCTGGTCGCCGTCCCCGTCGACGGCGTACGCCGCGAAGGTGGCCGGCATGAACTGCATGGGCCCGATGGCGCCGGCCGACGACGGCCCGTTGTTGCGCCCGTGGCCGGACTCGACCTGACCGACCGCGGCCAGCAGCGTCCAGTCCAGCCCGGGGCAGGTGGTGGCGGCGGCGCGGTAGGCCCGTTCGTAGCCGGCCGGGATGCTCAGCGCCCCGACCGGTCCGGACGAGGGCAGCCGGGCCGCCTCGGCGTCCCGACGGGCCGCGTCCAGCCGTTCGGCCGCCTGCCGGGCGAGCTCGGCGTCGCGGGCGATCGCCTGCAGCCGGGACAGCTCGCCCCGCGCCTGAGCGAGCGCCCAGGCGGCGTCGTCCTCCTCGGTGTGCAGGGAGGTGAGGAGGGCACCGATCCCGTCCGCGGCGGCCAGGGCGGCGGCACTGCGCCGCCGGGCACCGGCCGCGCCCTCGTCGGCCTCGGCGTACAGCCGGGCCGTCTCCGCCAGCTGCCGCTGCGCCACCTCGTGGCCCATCGACAGGCGCCAGAGCGCGTCCTGGACGGTGTCCGCGGTCAGCAGGGCGAGCCCGCCGTGGGCGGCCGCCCCCTGGATGTACACCTGGCGCGCCCGGTCGGCGAGCTCGCCCCGGCGGACGGCGACCTCCGCGTCGGCCGCGCGGGCGTCGGCGTCCGCGGTGGCGATACCGGTGTACGCGGCGGCGAGGCGGCGCGCTGCCGCGACCGCCGTCGCGCTGCGGTCGCGGTACTCCTGGGTGAGGGCCGCCACCCGCGCGGCCAGCTCGCTGACCTGCGCGTCCGTGGCCGGGGCGGCGGTGGTCGCCGGGGTGGCAGGGGTCGCCGGGGTGGCAAGGGTCGCCGGGGCGGCGGCGGTCGCCGTCGGGGTCAGGGCCGGCAGCAGGGTCAGCACGAGGCCGAGGACGACGGTCGGCACGCCGGTCCGGACGGCGCTGCGGAGCGGGCCCGCCGTCCGGGCCGGGCCCGCCGGGCGGTGTCCACGACCCGAGACCATGCCGGGGATGTCGGCACCCGGCGCCGCGGGCTTGACCGGCGGCCACCCCGGGCCGGCTTCGCGGGCGAGCCGGGCCGGGGAGATAGTCTCCCCGCGTGACGGTGTGGGAAGGCCTGGCGGTGCTCCTGGCGGGCGCGGGCGCAGGCCTCATCAACACCGTCGTCGGCTCGGGGACGCTGATCACCTTCCCGACCCTGCTGGCCCTGGGCTACGCGCCGGTGACGGCGAACGTGTCGAACAACATCGGTCTGGTCTTCGGCAGCCTGACCGGTACCTGGGGCTACCGGCGCGAGCTGGTCGGCACCGGGCCCCTGCTGGCGCGGCTCGTGCCGGCGTCGTTCGCCGGCGGCGTGCTCGGGGCGATCCTCCTGCTGAGGCTGCCGGCGCGGGCGTTCGAGGCGATCGTGCCGGTGCTCATCGTGATCGCGCTGGTGCTCGTGGTCCTGCAGCCGCGCATCGCGGCGGCCACCGCCGCCCGCCGGGCGCGGGACGGCGCGGACCCCTCGGCCGGTACCCGGGTCCAGGCAGCGGCCCAAGGAGGCACCTTCCTCGCCGGGGTCTACGGCGGGTACTTCGGCGCCGCGCAGGGGGTGCTCCTGGTGGGCCTGCTCGGGGCCCTGCTCGACGCGTCCCTGCAGCGGGTCAACGGGATCAAGAACCTGCTGTCTGCGGTCGTCAACGGGGTCGCCGCCGTGACGTTCCTGATCGTCGCGCCGGGCGAGGTCGACTGGCGGGTGACCGGGCTCATCGCCGTCGGCTCGATCGGCGGCGGCCTGGTCGGCGCTCGGGTGGGCCGGCGGCTGCCGCCGCGGGTGCTGCGCGCCGTCATCGTCGTGGTCGGGCTCGTGGCCGTCGTCCGGCTCCTGGTGGCGCTGTGAGCGCGGCCGGGCCGTCCGGGGAGGCGGGCGTGGCCGTCGTCCGGCGGGTCGAGGGCCCGGACGACGACCGCCTCGCCGACTACGTCGGCCTGACCGACGTCGCCCTGCGCTCGCGGCGCGAGCCGGAGCAGGGCCTGTACATGGCGGAGAGCGAGAAGGTGATCCGGCGCGCGCTGGCGGCCGGGCACGTCCCGCGGTCCCTGCTGCTGTCCGACCGGTGGCTGGAGCCCATGGCGGACCTGGTCGAGCAGGTGGCCCGGCTCGGCGCGCCGGTTCTCGTCGGGACGCCCGCGGTGCTGCAGGAGATCACCGGCTTCAACGTGCACCGCGGGGCGATCGCGGCGATGCACCGCCCGGACCCGGTGCCGGTCGCCGACGTCCTCGCCGGGGCCCGCCGGGTCGTCGTGCTCGAGGACGTCGTGGACCACACGAACGTGGGGGCCGTGTTCCGGTCCGTGGCGGGGATCGGGGCCGACGCCGTCCTGGTGAGCCCACGCTGCGCCGATCCGCTGTACCGGCGCGCGGTGCGGGTGTCGATGGGGACGGTGTTCCAGGTGCCGTGGGCGCGGCTCGAGCCGTGGCCGGGCGGGCTGTCGCTGCTGCGCGAGCACGGGTTCGTGGTGGCGGCGCTCGCCCTGACACCGACGGCGGTCGCCCTCGACGTCCTGGCGGCCGCCCCGCCCGACCGGCTGGCGCTCGTGCTCGGGACCGAGGGTGACGGCCTGAGCGACGTCGCCCTCGACGTCGCCGACCTGGCCGTGCGGATCCCGATGGCGGGCGGCGTCGACTCGCTCAACGTGGCGGCGGCGGCCGCCGTCGCGCTGTGGGCGACCCGGCCCGCGCCGTCGTGACCGAGGCGGGCCGGCCCTAGCCCTGGCCCGCCAGGCCCTCGATGACCTCGGCGCCGGGCAGGGACGCGAGCAGCTCACCCGGGAACAGCAGCTTGCCCTGCCGGACCCCCGCGCCCACCAGGACCGTCGCGGCGGCGGCCACCCGCGCGTCGACGAACAGGCGCCAGCCCACGGGCAGGCCCACCGGGGTGATCGCCCCGTACTCCATGCCCGTCTCGGCGACCGCGCGCTCGGTCGGCAGGAACGAGGCCTTGCGCACGTCGAGCAGGCGCTTGACGGTCCCGTTGACGTCGGCGCGCGTCGTGGCGAGCACCAGGCACGCGGCCAGCCGCTCGACGCCCTCGCGCCGGCCGGCGACGACGACGCAGTTGGCGCTGAGGTCGGCCGGGACGTCGTGCGCGGCGACCAGGGCGGCGGTGTCGCTCACGGCGGGGTCGATCTCGCAGACCCAGCCGCGCGCGGCGAGCGCCGGCAGGTCGCGGAGGGCGGCGCGCACGGTGGCGCCCAGCAGGTCGGGGCGGTCGGCGACGGGCACCAGCTTGAGGGTGCCCAGCACGGGGGGCCCGGCAGGAGAGTCGGTCACCGGGTCATGGTGACGCAGCCGCGGCCGACGGCGCACGCCGGCGACGTCAGGACTGCGTCGGCCCGATCAGGACAGCAGTTCGTCGAGCGGACGGCGCGGCGTGGCGGGCGCCTCGACGAGGGCCCTGCCGATCCGCAGCAGCACCTGCGGCCGGCCCACGATCCCCAGGGCCTCGGCGACCTCGGGACGGACGGTCGCGTCCTGCAGAGCCTGGTCGGTGAAGGTGGCGACGAGCCCCTTGGCCGTCGCCGTGAGCAGCAGGCGCTCCAGCGCGAGCCCGCTGATGACCCAGTCGTGCCGGGAGTCCTCGCGGGTGGAGATCACCAGGACGGTGCTGCGGGCCAGCTCCTCCTCGACCTCCCCGGCCTCGGGCGTGCCGCGGTGGCCGCCGTGCACCAGCGAGTCGACCGGGAACGGCGAGGTGCCCAGCGCCGAGCTGGGGATGCCGTCGACGTGGTCGCGGCCGCCCCGGCGCACCCAGCGCTCCACCTCGTCGCGGAGCTGGGCGTCGGCGGCCTGGGCGCTGACGGCGCGCTGCAGCAGGTGGGCCAGCCGCCGGCGGGCCGCGGAGTCGGCGACGCTGAGCCGGGCGCCCTCCGCCGAGGCCGCCTGCCGCATCTCCAGCAGGTCCTCCTCGGCGACGACGTGCGAGCGGTAGACCCGGCGGTGGGTGTGCCGCAGCGGGATCATCTGGTGCAGCCGGACGTCGTCCTCGGTGGGCGGTCGCCGCCCGACGGCCCGGACGGTCGCGATGAGGCCCGGATCGGCAGGGTCGGGCAGGAGCGCGACGTCCGGCCGGTAACCGAGGGCACGCAGCGCCAGGCGGGCGTTGAGGACGGCGCCGCCGCACGAGACCAGCCGGTCACGCCCGGTCGGGTCGATCACGGGGAGTGAACGGTCCGGATCCTCGAGGACGGCCAGTCCGTCGGCGAGGACGCGCAGCCGCCACGGCTGGCTGTTGTGGATGGACGGCGCCCACCGGGCCGCTTCGGCCATCGCCGTCGTGACCTCGGAGGTCAGATGGAGAACGACGGACTCCTGGTGACCCCCGGGCGGGCCGTACCGGCTGTCCGCAGGTGCAGTCATGGCGACCTCCAGGCGGGTGCAGTCGTCACGGTACGCAGCGCCCCCGCGACCGGCCTCGGGTCCAAGGTCCTTCCGGGGCAGGGCCGTTCAGCCGGCTTCGGGTGCCTCCGGGCAGGCCTCGTCCAGGGCGTCGCGGTACCCGCCGTCGGCCACCGCTCGACCCGCGCGGCCCGACGGGGCAGGCTCGGGCCCGACGTCCCCGTCGGCGCGCAGCCCGGCGACCACGGCCTCGCTGATCTGCTCGAGCTGGGCGATCTGGGTGGGGGAGAGGCGGTCGATCAGGTGTCGGCGGACCGACTCGACGTGCGCGGGCGCCGCGGCGTCGAGGGCGGCGAAGCCGTCGTCGGTGAGCCGGGCGAAGGACCCGCGGCGGTCGGTCGGGCAGCTCTCGCGGCGGACCCACCCGGCGTCCTCGAGCCGGGCGACGGCGTGCGAGAGGCGGCTGCGCGAGGATTCCGCCGCCTGGGCCAGCTCGCTCATACGCAGGACCCGGTCGGGTGCCTCGGAGAGCCGGACCAGGATCTCGTAGTACGCGTGCGGGATGCCGCTGTCGCGCTGCAGCTCGCGGTCCAGCTGGGCGTTGAGCAGCTGGGTGGCCGTCAGGAACGAGCGCCAGGCCCGCTGTTCGTCGGGCGTCAACCAGCGTGTCATGCCTGTAGTGTAGCACGTGTTGATTGAGACTTGAACTACTTGATGATCGCGCGCCCATCGGGTGAACGGTCGGAGCGACGTCGTACGGGCAGTAACCAGCCGGACACGTGAGGTAGTGTCGTGCCGTCGGGTCGGGGGGCTCGAATCATCCCCTGACGACGTCACCGGTCCCGGTCGGGACCGGCGGTGGGTCGTCCCGTCGGACCTGGTGGAGGGCTGGCTGATGCTCAGGCGTGGCGGACGGTCCTGGTTCTCGGCCTCTCCCGGCGACCGCCCCGAGGCGGCGGGACAACAGGCGCAACTCCCGCTCGGGGTGTCGCCGTCCGTGACCGGCACGGGGGACGGCGTGAGCCGGGCCACCGCGCGGTTGCGCGGCGACGAGGCGCTCAACCTGCTCGACTCCTCGCCGGACGCCGTCATCGGCCTTGACGCGTACGCCCGGGTCGTCTTCGCCAACGCGGTCGCCGAGCGCACGTTCGGCGAGCACCGCGGCGGCCTGGTGGGCGCCGGCGTCGACGACCTGGTGCCGCACCTGGCCCGCGCGGTGACCTCGCTGCGGATGCGGGTCGAGGCGGGGGACGCCGTCCCCGGTCCGGCCGGCACCGGTACCGAGCTGGCCGGCGTCCGTGCGGACGGGTCGCGGTTCCCGGCGACGGTGTGGCTGACGCCCGTCCGCGGCGGGCGCCGGATGCTCATCGCGGCGACCGTCCGCGACCTGACGCCGCAGCGCACCGCGGACGCCCGGGCCCGCCGGCAGGCGGCCGAGCTCAACCGGGCCCTGCAGCACACCGAGCAGGCGCGCCAGCAGGTGGCCGCGGTGCTCCGGGCCGTGACCGAGCGTGTGATCATCATCGCGGACGCCGCCGGGATCATCGTGGCCTTCAACCGTGCGGCCGAGCGCCTGCTCGGCTACTCCGCCGCGGAGCTCATCGGCCAGCCCACGACCCGGCTCAGCGATCCTGACGAGCTGGCCGCGGTGGCCCAGGAGCTCGGCATGGACCCCGGCCTGGACCCGTTGCTCGAGCTCACCCGCTCCGGCCTGCCGAACACCCAGGACTGGTCCTACCTGACGAACCGCGGCGAGCGGCGGCCGGTGAGCCTGCGCATCACCGCGGTCGGCAACCGGGCCGACCCGGCGGGCTTCGTGTGCGTCGCGGAGGACCGCAGCAGCTTCGCCTGGTCGCCCGTCGGGTCGGGTGGGCCGCCGTCCGGTCACGTCGCCGGGTCGGACCGGTTGCTGCTCGACCTGGACGACGCCGAGACACGCTCGCTGCGCTGGCAGGTCGGCGGCTCGCGCTACGCCCGCCGCAGCTAGCCTCCTCCGCAGTTCCCCGACGTGACCATGCACGGTTGAACCCGGAAAGCCGGTTCAACCGTGCATGATCACGACGGGGTCTGCGTGCTCTGCGGCGTCTCGCGGTCGTGCGGCGCGGCGAGGGCGTCGTCCACCGTGGGGTAGATGCAGAACGCGCGGTCGAGCGCGGTGATCTGGAAGATCGTCGCGACGGGGGGCCGGCAGCCTGCGATGCGCAGCTCGCCGTCCGTCGTCCGGGCCCGCTTGTGCGCGGTGACCAGCACCCCGAGGCCGGACGAGTCCAGGAACGACACCTGGGAGAGGTCGACGACGAGGGTGTCCTCGCCCTGCGCGAAGGCCGAGAGCAGGTGGTCACGGAGGGCCGGCCCGGTGTGGACGTCGATCTCCCCGTTCACGGTGACCACCCGCCAGTCGTCCACCCTGGTGCTGGACACGATCGCCTGGGTCACATCTCCTCCTTGCCGTGGTGCGCTGTCCCGGCATCTCACCGTGTCCGGAGCGGCCGTGCCACCCCAGGTGCCCACCGCCGCGCGACACGCCCCCCTCAGGTCCGGACAAGCCGGACGACGTGACCGCACACCCCCTCGAACGGGGGGTGTGGTGTCACTGTCAGCGGTGCGGGCTAGGGTCTGCAGAGCCGGGCCCGCGACGTCGCGGGCGCGTGGCGAAGGCATCCGGAGGTGACGTGGTGGACTTCGAGCCGTCGCAGCGGGCGCGCGAGTACCTGGCCCGCCTGCAGGACTTCATGGTCGAGCACGTGTACCCGGCCGAGCCGGTGCACGCCCGCCAGCGCGCGGAGCTCGTCGCCGCCGGGCGGCCGCACGACGTCCCGCCGGTCGTGGAGGACCTCAAGCTCGTCGCCCGGGCGGCCGGGCTCTGGAACCTCTTCCTCCCCGGCGCGACCGACCCCCCGCACGGGCTCTCGGTCCTCGACTACGCGCCGCTCGCCGAGGAGACCGGCCGGTCGCCGGTGATCGCCCCCGAGGCGATCAACTGCGCGGCGCCGGACACCGGGAACATGGAGGTCCTGCACCTGTTCGGCACGCCGGAGCAGCGTGAGCGGTGGCTGGAGCCGCTGCTGGCCGGCCGGATCCGCTCCGGCTTCGCGATGACCGAGCCGGACGTCGCCAGCAGTGACGCCACGAACATCGCGACGCGCGTCGAGACCGACGGCGACGAGTTCGTGATCAACGGGCGCAAGTGGTGGACGACGGGCGCGAACGACCCGCGGTGCCGCGTCCTCGTCGTCATGGGGCGCACCGACCCGGACGGCGAGCGGCACCGGCAGCAGTCGATGGTGCTCGTCCCGATCGACACCCCCGGCGTCGTCGTCGAGCGCAACCTGCCGGTGTTCGGCTACGTCGACCAGCACGGTCACGCGGAGATCAGCTTCACCGACGCCCGGGTGCCGGTCACGAACCTGGTGGGGGAGCGCGGCGGCGGGTTCGCCATCGCGCAGGCGCGGCTGGGGCCGGGTCGGGTGCACCACTGCATGCGGGCGCTGGGCACGGCCGAGCGCGCCGTCGACCTGATGTGCGAGCGGGCCCTCGCCCGGACGGCGTTCGGCGGCCCGCTGGCCGACCGGGGCGTCGTCCGGGAGGCGATCGCGCGCTCGCGGATCGCCGTCGACTCGGCGCGCCTGCTCGTGCTGCGGGCCGCGTGGACCATCGACCGGCACGGTCCGAAGGCCGCCCGGCAGCAGATCGCCGCGATCAAGGCCGCGGTGCCGGCGGTGGCGCTGGAGGTCCTCGACCGGGCGATCCAGGTGCACGGCGCGGCTGGCGTCAGCGACGACACCCCGCTCGCGGCCCTGTGGGCGGCGACGCGTACGCTCCGCATCGCGGACGGCCCCGACGAGGTGCACCTGCGCGACGTCGCGCGCCTGGAGCTGCGCCGCGTCGGTGGCCGCGCCGGCGGGGCCGGCGGGGGCGTCAGTCGCGCCCGAGGGACCGGCTGACCCCGGCCACGAGCGCGGTCGCCAGGATCCACCCCGCCGCGACCAGCCCGTCGGCGACCCACTGGGTCGCGCCGGCCGGGTCGTAGGCGGAGCGGAGCCCGAACGCGCCGATGGGGATGAGCAGGTCGACGGTGTAGACGAGCGCGGCGAAGTGCGGGTGGTGCTCGGGATCGACCGGGCCGGGCGGCCAGGCGGCGAAGACCGCCGTCCCGACGGCCATCAGGACGGCGAGCCAGACGCCGGCCAGCCAGGACCGGTAGCCGTAGCCGACCAGCGCGTCGAGCAGGTAGCCGCCGACGCGGCGCAGCGGGTGCAGGGTGGCGCGCCGGTGCCGCTCCTTGGCGAGGAGCACCCGGCGGGCGTCGTCGTCGTGCCCGAGCCGGCGGTAGTACGCCGCGAGCTGCTCGAACGGTTGCGGCCGGTAGGACTGGGCGTCGCGGGCGAGCCACTGGCACCGGGCCCGGACGCCGATCGCGTCGCCCATCGGCAGCAGGTGGTCGTAGCTGAAGCCGTCGAGGCGCATCGAGGTGGGCCAGCGTTCAGGCGCGTCGCGCAGGGCGCCGACGTGCGCGCGGCTGAGGTCGACGAGCCCGTGGACCTCCGCGGGCATCAGGATGAGCTCGCCCGCCTGCAGGCCGCGGGCGCGCAGGGCCCGGTCCGGTCCGTGCAGCCGGGCGTCGTAGAAGCTGACCTCGCCGGAGATCTGCGCCCCGCGCAGCAGCAGCTGCCCGTCGGTGGAGAAGCCGGCGCTGCAGGCGAGCCGGTTGGTGGCGACGTCGTCCAGGCAGAGCGCGACGCCGCCGGGGTTGCTGAAGCGGGCGCCCTCGAGCAGGATCCCGCCGTCCACCCGGGCGCCGATGAGCCGGGTCTCGCCGTCGGTCCGCAGGCCGCCGCGCCCGAAGACGCCGCCGCCGACGACCATCCCGCCGGCGGACAGCGCCCGGTCACCGGGGTTGAGGAACGCGACGGCGGACAGGTGCACCGTGCCGCTGATGTGCGCGTTCTCCAGGCTGGCGCGGCCGGTGACGACGGAGCGGGACAGGCGCAGGTCCCCGCGGACCTCCGTGAGCCGCGCGTCCAGGCCGGGCAGCTCGCACGCGATGAACTCCAGCGTCCGGGTGGTGGCGCCGGTGAGCTGCGGGGGCTGCTCGAACCGGCAGCGGTCGAAGTGGACGGGCGCCGCGACCTCCGCGTACGACAGGTCCAGCAGGCCGGTCACCACGGCGTCGCGCAGCCGGACGGCGGGCACGGTCGCGTCACGGCGGCCCGGGGGTGCGGTGAGCAGGCCGGCGACGACGTGCCCGGAGACCTCCGCGCCGCCGGCGTCCGCCCACGCCCCGGCGGGGAACGCCGCCGTGAGCCCCTGCTCGGCCGCCGTGAGATCCCCCGTTCGCACGGCCGCCATCCTGCCAGCCTCTCCGCCGTGATCATGCACGCTTGAGTTGATCATGCACGGTTGAACGCAGCCTCGCCAGGTTCAACCGTGCATGATCAACTCAAGCGTGCATGATCGAGCCTGTTGCACGAACATGGAATTCGGGATCATGTGGTGAGCCTGCCCAGAATCGAGGCCTCTAGAGGCCCGAAGTGGGGGGAGCGGGCTCCACGCGGGGCTGAATCGACGCCCTGGTGGATTCATGATCGCCAGCTTTGGGTTCGTGCAACAGGCTCGATCACGGCAGGGTGTCGGGGGCCTCGCGGTCAGAGGACGCCGGCGGGGCCGACGGCGTCCAGCCGGGCGCGGGAGGGGGCGCGGCCGCGCAGCTCGCGCGCGACGTCCTCGGCGGCCCGCAGGACGCGCAGCACGTTGCGGCCGGCGATCCGGCGCAGGTCGGGGTCGGAGTAGCCGCGCCGGCGCAGCTCGGCGAACAGGCGCGGGTAGGTGGCGACGTCCTCCAGGCCCACCGGCAGTTCCGGGACGCCGTCGAAGTCGCCGCCGATGCCCACGTGGTGGATGCCGGCGACCTCGCGGACGTGGTCGACGTGGTCGGCGACCTCGTGCAGCGTCGCCGGGGGATAGGGGTTGCGGTCGATCCACTCCTCGCGGCGCCGGCGCAGCTCGGCGGGGTCGTCGGGGACCTCCGCCCGCCATCGGCGCTCCAGCGCGGACAGCTCCAGCCAGACGTCGGCGATGGGCTGCGAGACGAACCCGGGCACGAACGTGACCATGCAGACGCCGCCCTGCCGCGCCGTCCGCTCGAGGACGTCGTCGGGAACGTTGCGTGGGTGGTCGCACAGCGCCCGCGCCCCGGAGTGGCTGAAGATCACCGGCGCATGGCTGACGGCGAGCGCGTCGTGCATGGTGGCGACGGCGGTGTGGGAGAGGTCGACGAGCATCCCGAGCCGGTTCATCTCGCGCACCACCTCGCGGCCGAACGGCGCCATGCCACCGTGCACCGGCGCGTCGGTCGCCGAGTCCGCCCAGGCCGTGTTGTCGTTGTGCGTGAGCGTGAGGTAGCGGACGCCGAGCACGTAGACGGCCCGCAGGACGCCGAGCGAGCAGTCGATCCCGTGGCCGCCCTCCATCCCGGCGAGGCTCGCGATCCGGCTGGTGGAGACCGCGCGCTCGACGTCGTCCGCGCTCAGCGCGCGCACCAGCCGGCCCGGGTGGCGGGCGATGAGCATGCGCAGGGCGTCGAGCTGCTCCAGGACGGCGGTGACCGCGGCGGCACCGGGCAGCGTGGACGGTACGTACACGGACCAGAACTGCGCGCCGACGCCGCCCGCCCGCAGCCGCGGCAGGTCCGTGTGCAGGGACGGCACCGAGCCGCCGACGTCGATGCGGTCGAGGTCGTACCAGGCGCGCTCGCGCAGCTCCCACAGCAGGTCGTTGTGCCCGTCGACCAGGGGCGCGTCACGCAGCAGCTCGCGCAGGTCCGCCAGCTCGCCGTCGTCGTCCGTCATGCCCCTGATGCTGCACCACGGGCGCGACCAGGTGAAACGTGGGGGATCACCACCGCGGGCCACCGGTGGGCCGGCCGGCGGGTCAGCCGGCGATCACGCGGGGGCCGGCGCACCACGTCGTTATCGAGCCGTGTCGTACCGACCTCTTGACCGGTGTTTGTAAGGCTGGTGTCCTAACTAACGTGACCACGCAGGCCTCGGCCCCCGAACGGCGCCCCCGCGCGCTGCGCCCCAGCGGCAAGGCGCTGCCCGCTGACGCCCGGGCCCACAACCGGGCGCTGGTCCTGCAGTCGCTGTTCCGGGCGGGGCCCTACAGCCGGGCCGACCTGGCCCGGATGACCGGGCTGACCCGGGTCACCGTGTCCGACCTGGTGACCGACCTGCTCGCCGACGGGCTCGTCGACGAGCTGGGGCCCCGCACCGAGTCGCGGATCGGCAAGCCCGCCACGCTGGTGGCCCTCAAGCGGGACGCCGCGGACGTCGTCGCGATCAGCCTGTCGGACGACCAGGCCCTGACCGGCGCCCTGCTCGACCTCGCCGGCACCGTCCACCGGCGGGCCAGCCTGCCGCGCGAGGCCCGGACCGGCGAGGCCGCCGTCGAGGCCGTCACCCAGCTCGCCCGCACCCTCGTCGCCGACGCCACCCACCCGGTGCTCGGCGTCGGGATCGGCAGCCCGGGCGTCGTCGACCCCGCCGGCACCGTGCTCGCGGCGCCCAACATGGGCTGGAGCGACGTCCGGCTGGCCGAGCGCCTCGCCGCGGACCTCGCCCTGCCCGTCCACGTCGCCAACGACGCCAACACCGCGGCCCTCGCCGAGCACACCTTCGGCGGCGCCGACGACGGCGGCACGCTCGTGCTCACCGTCGGCCAGGGCGTCGGCGCCGGGCTCCTCCTGGACGGCGCGCTGGTCCAGGGACGCCGGTTCGCCGCCGGTGAGATCGGGCACGTCGTCGTCGACGAGTCCGGCCCGCTGTGCGCCTGCGGCCGCCGCGGCTGCCTGGAGACCTTCCTCGCCGTCCCGCTGCTGCGCCGCAGCCTCGCCGCGACCCCGGACGACGCCGCCCGCGTGCTCACCGACGCGGGGGAGCGGCTCGGGCTCGCGCTGGCTCCCGTGGTCAGCACCCTCAACCTCAGCCTGGTCGTGCTCAACGGTCCCGCCGACCTGCTCGCCGGCCCGCTGCTCGACGCCGCCGTGGCCGCCGTCCGCCGGCGGATCATGCCCGTCGTCGGCGACCACCTCGAGGTCCGCCTGTCCGCCCTGCCCGAGGACGCCGTCCTGCTGGGTGCCGCCTCGCTCGTCCTGTCCCGCCAGCTCGGGGTCGCCTGACACCCCGGTTGCACCCCCGCACCGCCACCCACCCGCACCACCCGTACCACCTGCTTGCTCGCTCGCTCCCGCTCCCTCGTCGCCGCACCGCCCGACCGGCCCTCGCCAGGGCCGGAGACTGGAGGATCCGTATGACCACGCGACGTCTCGTCCCGATCACCGTGCTCGCCACCCTCGCGCTCGCCGCGTGCGGGGGCGGGTCCAGCGGCGGTTCCGGCACCGCCACCTCGGCGTCCGCCGCGCCCGCGATGGTGCGGCTCTGGCTCAACGGCGAGGACACGCCGCAGGCCATGGTCGACTACGCCTCCGCGGAGTTCACCAAGCTGCACCCCGAGAGCAAGGTCGTCTTCGAGCGGCAGCAGTGGACCGGCATCGTCGAGAAGCTGACGACGTCGCTGTCCAGCAACGACTCCCCGGACGTCGTCGAGCTCGGCAACACCCAGGCCCAGTCGTTCGAGGCGGCCGGGGCGCTGGCCGACCTCACCGCCAAGAAGGCCGACCTCGGCGGTGACGACCTGGTGCAGAGCCTCGTCGAGTCCGGCAGCTACGACGGCAAGTTCTTCGGCGCTCCCTACTACGGCGGCGCCCGCGTCGTGTTCTACCGCAAGGACCTCCTGGCGAAGGCCGGCCTGAAGATCCCGACGACGACCCAGGAGTTCGTCGACGCCGGGATCGCGCTCAAGAAAGC
>Ga0302322_100002333_pt1 | contig 15977 bp, 17 predicted proteins | sample Fen_T0_2_FD_203757 | JGI IMG/M metagenome (GOLD analysis project Ga0302322, IMG submission 203757) | Peat permafrost microbial communities from Stordalen Mire near Abisko, Sweden - Fen_T0_2 | ecosystem: Environmental > Terrestrial > Soil > Wetlands > Permafrost | place: Sweden: Abisko... | reverse complement strand
CGTATCTGACCGACGTGCTGACGCGCCTCGACTCGACGCTTGCTGACCAAGTCGACATGCTTTTGCCGCAGAACTGGGCAGTTCTGACGCCGTAGATCAACCCCGGCCTTCGCCGGACGGATACGGCGCGATCGATGGCGTGCTTTCCCAGGGCCGCGTCGTCCTTTGCTACTGGGACAGCGCCAAGACCAACAAGCCTCCGGACATGAACGCTTTTTGGAACATGTGGAAAACGGTAGTCGCCAAGTATGGGGCGAACGAGAACGCCTATTTCGAGATTTTCAACGAACCGAACATGTACAGCACGAACGACCTCATCGCGCTGTACTCCAGCTGGCTCACGCAATTTCCGACCGTTCCGAAGAGCAGGGTCATTCTCGATGGGACCGGGGACGCCCAGAACGTTCCCAATATTGGCTCGGCCAGCGCTCTGAACGGCTGCCTTCTAGCGGTGCACGAGTACAGCTTTTTTGGCTCGAACACCTGGACTAGTGAGTCCCAATGGGTGAGCCACTTCAAGGGTGAAGTCGGCAATTACGCGGACCGCACTGTGTGCACCGAATGGGGCGGGCCCATGAGCCCCGGCAGCAAAAATGGGACCAGCTACGGCGCACTCGACTACAGCAAGTCGCCGTCGAATTATTTCGAGGCCTACGTCCGCGGCATCAGCGGCCAGCTGAGCGCCTGGAAGATGGGAAGCTTCTACTGGGCCGGTCTCAAGGATGGGGACTGGTACAGCATGACGACACGGAGCGGCACCGGTTCCAACACGGCGCTTTCTGTTCCGAACCCGTCGGGTTTGGCGCAGCTCCAGAATGCCTGGACCGGTGGCGGCACTGCGGGCGCTGGCGGCACTGCAAGCGGCGGCGCCACTGCGGGCGGCGGCGCCACTGCGGGCGCCGGTGGCACCACGAGCCACGCCGGAGCGGGGGGTACGACAGGCGCCGGAGCGGGCGGGATCGGTGGCGTGACGCTCGGAACCGGGGGGAGCGCCGGATTGGCAGGGGCGAGCTCAGTTGGTCACGGCGGCTCGATGGTAGGCACTGGCGGCGCGAGCGGCGGCGGAGAACCATCGGCAGGGATCGGCGGCACGACCGCCGCCGCTGGCGGCAGCCAGGCGAGCTTCGGTGGGACGGGAAGCGCTGGGACCACTGCTGGCGGCTCGTCTTCACCGACGGATGCCGGTGGAGATGCGAGCACGGGGTGCTCGTGCACCACGGCCAGAGGCAGCCGTAACTCTGCCGGCGGGCTCGCCCTCCTGATCTTCGCTGCAATCGGCGTGGCGAGGCGACGAAAGTCACACCGCGCGCGAGGCCGCTGATCTGCCGGCCTCCGTGGCAACACGGTAGCCGCCGAGAACGCAAGGACGAGGCGGCGATGGGACGGCAGAAGTCGGATGATCGCGTAGTACCGGAAGGGCGTCGAAAGGCGTCGCGAGCTGAGGCAAGTCAGCAAGGGAAGGCGGTCACGGTCAACAAACAGGCAGAGCAGCTCGAACACTTTGCTGGGACCGCTGAAAGTCCTCCGGGAGCCACGCCCGTGCGACCGTCGAGCCCACTCGACGAGAAGTGGAATGGGGTGCCGAAGCCAGCAACGGGAAAGGGCAAAGCTCTGTCGCCGATGACGATGGAGGAGATAGCCCATGAGACAAATTCGTGATCTCGGCGCCAAAGCGCGCGCCGCTGGTGTGCATTTGATCGCGGGACAAGTCGCCTCGCAGACCACCTCACGCATCATTCTGGATCAGAACGGCGCCGAGCGTTTGCTCGGCAAGGGGGATCTCCTTGCCAGTCTCGGTCGTGGCGTCATTCGCGCTCAGGCTCCGCTGCTCTCGGAGCGGTGAGACTTGCTAGCGCTGCTCGGTGATCTCCGGCCCGCTCAAACGGTGCACCAAGCGGCCACTGCGCAGCGTGGCCAGCACGCTTGGGGCGATCAGAGGCACGTCGCGTTCGCGCTCCGCGTCGAGCAGAGCCAGGTGGGCGGGAGACCCGGTGAAGGGGCCATGCGCGGGTAGCCCGAGCAGGGCGGCGGGCTCGCTGGTGATGCCTTCGAACAGCTGTTTGCGGCTCGCGGGGTCGCTGGCGCGGCCGACGATGCCTGCTAGCCAAGCGGCTTGCAGCAGGTTGCCGTTGCCAAAGGGAGCGAACGGGTTTTGAAGGTTGTTGTTGGCAATCGCGACGCGCACGCCGTGAGCGCGGGCGCGCGCGATCGGCGCTAGGCTGCGCGTGCCGGGCTCGCCGTGGCCCGCGAGGTACAGGTCGGTGGTCGGTAATACGGCGAGGCCAATGCCAGCCGCTGCCAGCTCGTCGAGCGCTGCGGCTTGTGCATCGGGGGCCATCGCGGCCAGCGTGGTCACGTGACCGATCGTGACCTTGCCTTGCATGGCGTGGGCGCGAGTGCGCTCGGCGACCAAATTCAAGAGCGACCGGCCGGGGTCGTCGCTGAAATCCAAGTGCAGATCCACAGGCGTGCCGTGGTGCTCGGCGAGCGCGAACACGATCTCCAAATGCCGCGCGGGGTCGGTGTCCACGTACGGGCAGCCGCCGATCACGGGCGCGCCTTCGCTCATCGCCGCCGTCATCAGCTCGACCATGCCCGACGCTTCTAGGCCGCGTTGGGGGAAGGCTACGAGCTGGAGCTCGATGCGCTCGGCCACGCGCCCGGCGAGCTCGCGCTGGAAGTGCCAGAGCTCGAGGCCCACCGCGGGGTCGATCTCCACGTGCACGCGCGCGGCGCTGACGCCTTGGCTCACGAGTCGATCGATTGCGCGCTCTGCGTTCGCTTGCACTTGCTGCAGGCTGAGGCTGCTGCGAAGCGCGGCCACGCTGGCAATGGCCGCTGGCAGCGTGGCCTGGGTGGTGCCGGCCATGCCGAGCAGGAACGCTTTATCGAGGTGCACGTGCGCGTCCACGAACGCGGGCACGATCAGCCGCCCGCTAGCCTGCAGCGTGCGCGGCGTGTTCCCTGAGTTCGACTCCGCTGCCGAACGCGGCGCGTATTCGCTGATTTGCTGCACGTGACCCTTCGCCAGGGTCAACGTGTGCAGCGCTTCGCCGTCGGCCAAGCGTGCCTGCTCGATGCGCTCGATCAACATTGGATCAACACCCCTGTAAGCGCCGGGCTGCGCGCTCGTGCCCGGCGAGGATTTCGGTCATGCCGGGGTGCACGAGCTGGCCGCCTTCGACAATCGCTTCGCCACCCACGAACACGTGGCTCGGTGCGTTCGGGCCGCAGCGCAACCAGGCGTCGATCGGATCCGACACTGCGCCCGCAAATTGCACGCCGCGGAGCGGCCAGACGCAGAGGTCGGCGTTCGCGCCCACCCGCAGCACGCCGATTTCTCCGTCGCGGCCCAGGCAGCGCGCGCCGCCACGCGTGGCGAGCCTCAGCGCGTCGCGCGCGCCGAACGCGGCGGGCCCGGAACGAAAGCGATTGGCGATCATGGCCATGCGGCTTTCGAGCCACATCGAGGCTGAATCGGAGTTCGAAGAGCCGTCCACTCCGAGGCCGACGGCCACGCCCGCGCGCAAGAGCTCGGGCACGGGCGCGATGCCCACGCCCATGATCAGGCCCGCCGTCGCGCAGTGCGCCACGCTGACGCCCGCGGCGCCCAAGCGCGCGCGCTCGCTCTCGCTCGGGAAGAAGCAATGGGCGACCCAAGTGCGTGGGCTGGCCCAGCCGACTGACTCGAACCACTCCACGGGGCTACAGCCGTAGAGCTCGCGGCAGTAGGCTTCGTCCACCTGATCGCCCGATAGGTGCGTGTGCAGGCGCACGTCGAGCGCTTCTGCGAGCTGCGCGGTCTCGCTCATCAGTTCGTTCGTGGCGCCGAATACGGAGTGCGGGCCGAGGGCGACCTGCAGCATCGCGTCGCTCGTGCGCTGGTGGTACTTCGAGACCAAGCGCTCGCAATCCTTCAGTACGGCGTCCACGCTTTCCAGCATGTGGTCGGGCATCGGGCTGCCGTGTCGCTGGCCGCGATTGACCGAGCCGCGCGTGGCGTGAAAACGCAAGCCGAGCTCCTGCGCCGCCAAAATCTCGGCTTCTACGAAGCTTGGCTGATCGGGCGGCTGCAAGTACAAGTGGTCGCTCGTCGTGGTGCACCCACCGAGCGCGAGCTCCGCCAGCCCCACCTGCGTGGAGAGCCGGATCCCGTCGACGTCGATGCGCGCCCAGAGCGGATACAGCGCGCCCAGCCAGCCCAAGAACCCGGTAGTGGTCATAGGCCGATAGCTGCGCGTCAGATTCTGCCACAAGTGGTGGTGTGCATTGACTAGGCCTGGAGTGACCAGGCAATCCCGCGCGTCGATCCTCCGCCGCGCGGCAGGTTCGCTGCCGGCCGTGCCGAGCCCTATGATGCGCCCGGCGCTCAGCGCGACCCAGCCCGAAGGGATCTCGCGGTCGTCGTCGTCGACCGTGGCCACGAGGCGAGCGCCGGCGATCAGCAGCTCCACCTCGCCGGCTGCCTCACCCGCCCTCGCAACCACCGACGTGTGCTGCTGAGCCGTCATAGGTGCAGCGAGGGATCGATGAATTCATTGGACACGACGTCTGCGGCCGACAGCTTCTCCGGCACCTTCACACCACGCGTGGCGAACAGCGGCTTGAGCAAGGCGATAGTCTTGTCGACGCGCGCCAGGTCGAAGTTGCCGAGCGTGGAATCCGGGCCATTGCTTACGATTTTAAGGTCTTTCATGACCGCGACCGCGTTCGCGTTGCCGGCGGCGGTGATCGGCGGGCCGTCGCCCAGGGTTTGCGCAATTTTGAGCAGCGCGCCATTGGTCGGGGCTGGATCGGTCATGTACGCGATCTGTGCCTTTTGAATCAGGGGCACCAGCGCTTTCAAGCACGCCTTATCGGTGGCCAGCTGATTGGATCGCACGGCCAAGCCCTGCGGATAAATCTCGTATCCGGAGTCGTGCACGAGCAGGAATTTGACCGGCTTCTTCCAGCTCTCGACGTCATGCTCCCAGCGAAACGGCTCGTTGCTGGCATAGCCCTGTTGCATCAGCTTGCCGCGCTCTGCCACGAAGCGGCTGGGCGTGCCGTCGAAGGAGGCGTCCTTCTGCGCAGCAGTGACGTAGCCCTTGGAGAGCAGGTAATCCATGAAGGGCAGGCCTTCGATGTACACGATCTTGGCCTTGGTCGTGGCCACGTCTGCCCAGGTTTTCACGGTGTACGTGCCGGGATCCCACATCACGATTTGCGGGTTGATGTCGAGCGGTGCCACCACGCCCAGCGTTGGGAACTTGTCCGCCGCTTGCACGGCGTCGTCGGTCGCGACGTAGCCGAGATAGATGGACGGATCTTGGTACATCAGCGCCGGCAGCGGTTGAAAGCCGATGAACGGTCCGCCGAGGCGCACCTCCACTTCCACCCCCGTGCCGGCGAGCGGCCCCGAGTAACTGCCTTTCTTTTTGTCGACTGTGCCATTGGGTCCGACCAATTGATAAGCGGCCGCACGCTCAGGCGTCGCGTACCAATCGGTTTGAATCACGATTTTATCGGGACAAATGCCCTTGAGTGAGCCCGCGGGGCTGGGCGCGCTACCCGCGGGGCTGGCTGCGGCGCTGTGTGTACTGGCCGCAGCGTCGTTGGTCTTTTGATTGCAGGCCGACAGAGCAGACAGTGCTGCCACCGCGCACGAGAGTGCGCGTCGTTCGAAGGTGCTCATGATCTTGGATTCCTAGGTTATTGAGACGGTTACTCGTGCTTTGCCAGCCCACGCCATCCGTCGACGAAGCGGCCAAGAACTTCGAACACGCCGAACAGCAGCAGGCCGAGCAAGGAAGACAGCAAGAGGGCCGTCATCAGCTGTTCGGTCGCCAAGCGTTGGCGGTAGATGTCGATCAGGCGGCCGATGCCCGGCTCGCCCTGTCGGAAGAAGAAATCGGCTACGATCGAGCCGATGACTGCGAGCCCGGCGGAGATCTTACAGCCGGTGATGATCGCCGGCAGCGCCGCGGGCAGCTGCAAGTAGATCAAGCGTTGCCGGCGGCTGGCGCGAATCAACGTAAAGAGATCGTGATGCCCCGTGTCCACCGACTTCATGCCGTACAAGGTGTTGGTGATCAGCGGGAACAGCGAGACCAATACGCAGACGATCACCCGGCTTTGGAAGTCGAAGCCGAACCAGTAGCCGAGCAGCGGAACGACCGCCAAAATCGGGATCGTTTGCAGCGCGATCGCGTAGGGATAAATCGAATATTCGAGCCAACGCGCTTGGCTCATCAAGATCCCGGTCAGCACACCGAGCACGATCGCGATCGAGAGACCGACCAGCGCGACCTCGGTGGTGGAAGCGAGCGCGCCCAGCATCTCCACGAGTGACGCCTTGTCCAGCACGCCTTTGAGCAACACGCTCTCGGGAGTGGGCAGGAGAAAGCGACGCTCCGGATCGAGCAGCACACGGCTCGTGAATGACCAAGCGCCGAGCACGCCGAGCAAGACCAGGCACGGCGCCAGCACGCGCGCGAAGGAGTTCGGGCGACGCGGAGGCGCGTTGTGCAGGGAGCGAACGCCGGAACGCTGCGGATTGTCCCCGGGAGTTCCAGGTACGGTCGCGGCGCTCATCGCGAAGCCTCCCGCAACGCCAGCGCGACGCGGCTCGTGACCTCGGTGAACTCCGGCGTGTAGGTGAGCTCGGGCGTGCGCGGGTAGGGGAACGGGATCTCGATGTCGGCTGCGACGCGTCCCGGCCGCGCCGAAAGCACGATTACGCGCGTGGACAAGAACACCGACTCGCGCACCGAGTGAGTCACGAATAGGCCCGCAAATGGCTCGATCGTAAACATGTTCACGAGCTGCTCGTTCAGGCTCTCGCGCGTCATGTCGTCCAGCGCGCCGAACGGCTCGTCGAACAGGAACACGCGCGGCCCCATCGTCAGCATGCGCGCAATCGAGGTGCGCATGCGCATGCCGCCCGATAGCTGAGCGGGCTTATGGTGCTCGAAGCCCTGCAGACCGACCCGCGCAATCGCCGACAGCGCGCGCGCCTTGCACACATTGGGCGGGAGACCGGCAACGTGGAGTGGCAGCTCTACGTTGCGGAGTACGCTGCGCCACGGCAAGAGCGTTGCGTCTTGGAAGACATAGCCCAGGCTATCCTCGCTCTTGTGCACCGTACCCGCGGAGGGGCGCTCGAAGCCCGCCACCAAGCGCAGCAGCGTGGACTTGCCGGAGCCCGAAGGCCCGAGCAAGGACACGAACTCGCCCGGCTTCACCGACAGGGAGATATCCTCCACGGCGTGCGTCCCATTCGGGAAGGTGAGCGACACCCGCTCGAAGCGAACGGCATCTTCACGATCGGTCATTTTCACCGGGCGCAGCGCGCGCGCCTCGCTTTGAGCTCTTGGGTTCATGATCGTTTCCGGCTCCGGTGCTGAGGCTCCCCGCATTGGGTGGGAAAACGAGTGACGAGCGGGTCTGAGTGAACTGAACGCCTGGTTTCCGAAGGACTTCGCTGACATGTCGGGCCTCACAGAAGTGGTTGGGTGGGGCGATTTCAGAAAAAGGTCGTGCTCCGAGTTCGAATCAGTGGCCATGGAGCAACGCTCGATAGATGACGTCATAGGCGAGGAGCTTGAGCGCTAAGCAGGCAACGGTGGCGAGGAAGAAGCCGCGTACCAAGCGCGCGCTCGCGCGCACTGCGAGGTGGGCCCCGATGTAGCCACCGACCAGGTTTGCGATCGCGAGCGGCACACCGACGCGCCAATCGATCAAGTGCGCGGCGAAGAACACGACCGACGCTGCCGCGCACGACACCAAGTTGACGGGCTTCATCAGCGCGACGGACTCGAGCATGCGCAGTCCGAAGCAGGCCACGCCGAGGAACGTCATCAGCGTGGTGTAGCCGCCCGAGAACAGTCCGCCGTAGATGCCGAGCACGAACGTGAACACGAAGCCGAGCGTTGCTGCCGGCGCAGGCACCGAGATCGTGCGCGCCGTGGCTTGCGGGCGCGCCGCCATGAACAGCACGAGCGCGGCCATCGATACGCCGACGATCGTCTTGACCGCGGCCTCCGGCAGCTTCACCGCGAGCTCCGCGCCGATGGCAGAGGAGACAATCGTGAGCAGGCACAACGGCACGACCAGGCGCAGCGAGATCAGCTTGTCGCGCGCGAAACGCGCGGTCGCCGACACGGTCATGAACAGCACCGCGAACATGTTCGTGGCCACCGCTTGGCGCGATGACATACCGACCATCATCATCACCGGCACGTTGATCAGCGAGTTTCCGCCCGTGATCGCGCCGATGGCGCCGGTGGCGACCATGATCAGCGTCAGCACGAAAATTTGAGTCGTCGACATCGTGGTTCGTTCAGGAGCTGGCGGCCTGGCCGTCTTTGCGCGGATCCGAGCCGGCGCAGTAGCCACGGGGCATGCGGCGCACGATCTGCGCGCCACCGAAGATCAGCGTGGGCGCGTCGCGGAGCAGGCGATGACCACGCCGCGCGAGCTCGCTTCCGAACGCGCTGGCGTAGGGCGCCTCGAGCGCGATCTCCGAGCGCTCGGTCACGTGCCAGCGCGGCGCATCGCACACCGCTTGCGGATTCTGGCCGTAGGCGTAACTGCGCAGCACGCTTTGTACGTGCCCTTGCGGCTGCATGTGCCCGCCGATCACGCCGAGGGCCATGTCGGCCGCGCCCGCGCGCGTCACGAAGCCCGGCATGATCGTGTGGTAGGGGCGCTTGCCGCCCGCCACGCACGAGGGATGCCGCGGATCGAGCCGAAAACCGAGCCCGCGATTGTGCAAGCTGATGCCGGTCCCCGGCACGACCACGCCCGAGCCAAAGCCGAGGTAGTTCGACTGGATCAGCGATACCATTCGGCCCTCGGCGTCCCCACAAGCGACGTACACAGTGCCGTGATCGGCTTTCGGGAAGCGCGCCGCGGGCGCCGCGCGGTCGACGCGGATCTGCGCGGCCAATGCGCGCACTCTGCCTGGCTCGAGCAGCTGCTCGGCGCTCACCGTCATCGCGTCGGGATCGGCCAAGTGCCGTTCGCACTGCGCGAACGCGGCTTTCATGGCCTCGATCTGCAGGTGCACGCCGCTCACGTCATCGACCGCGTAGCGCTCGATCTCGAGCTCGGCGAGGATCGAAAGCGCGAGCAGCGAGGCCAAGCCCTGACCATTGGGCGGCAGCTCGTGCAGGCGTACGCCCGCGACATCGACGTGCAGCGGCGTGACCCACGTCGCGCGTTGCTCGGCCAAATCCTGCACGCTGAGCGCGCCGCCCGCGCTGCTTGCCGCGCCTGCAATGCGCTCCGCTAGGCGTCCGCGGTAAAAGGATTCACCGTTGCTTTCGCCGATCTCGAGTAAGCTCTCGGCCGCGTCGGGCAGCGTGAACCAATCGCCCGCATCGGGCGCGCGCCCGCCCGGCAAGAACGTGCGCTCGAACTCGCCAAAGCCTCGAAAGCGCTCGGGCGCCTCCGCCCACAGCGCCGCCACGCGCGGCGAAACGGGAAAGCCGTCCCGAGCATAGCTAATCGCCGGGGCGAGCAACTCGCCGAGCGGCCGCGACGCAAAGCGCTCAGCGAGCGCGCTCCAGCCGCTGACCGCGCCCGGTACCGTCACCGAATCCCAGCCCAGCGCGGGCATGCTGCTCTGGCCGCTGAAGCGCGCGGGCGACCAGGCCAGCGGCGCGCGGCCGGAAGCGTTCAAGCCGTGCAGCGCCGCGCCATCCCAAACCAGGGCGAACAGATCGCCCCCCAGGCCGTTCATGGTCGGCTCGACCACGGTCAACACCGAAGCGGCCGCCAACGCGGCGTCGATCGCGTTGCCTCCCCGCTCCAGAACGGCCATTCCCGCCTGCGTGGCCAAACCGTGGGAGGCAGCGACTGCTTGGCGCCCAAGCATCGGCGCGCGCTGGGAGGCGTAGGGCAGTTCAAAACTCAGCGCGGGTTTTGGGCGATTTCCGGGGTTCATGGGTCAGCAACTCTGAGCCCGGTATACGTAAGTAAATGCTTACTTACAGTTGCGCGTAGGTTTCTGGAATGTTTTTTCGGTCGATTTCGGAGCCGCCAAATAGGCCCGCAGCATGGCCTCCGCCTCATCGCGATACTCGCGCTGCCAGTCCTCGGCCAGTACTTGGGTGCGGAAGATGATCGACAGCGTGTACGCGTTCGAACGGTGAAAATAGCTCAGCGCCACCATCTTCACGTACAAACGCAGGGGGTCGATGCCGGGGCGGAATACGCCTTCGCGTTCGCCGCGCAAGAGAAGCTCCGAAATCAGATCGATCAGCGGTGAGGCCACGATCGGCGTTTTCACCGAGCGCTCGAGGAAGCGCGCGCGCAGCAGGTTCTCGCCCGTCAGCAGGTGCATCAGTTCTGGGTGGGCGCCAAAGTGATCGTGCACGAAGTCGAACAGCTCGATCATGCCGTCCAGCGGCGGCACGTGGTCGACGACGAGCTTCAGCTCGGCGCTGCGCAGGTCGCTCAATACGTGCTCGAGAACCGCGACGTACAGGCCGTCTTTGTCGCCAAAGTAGTGATAAATCATGCGCGGGTTCGAGTGCGCGGCCTTGCAAATCGCGTCCACTCGCGCGCCCGCGTAACCGTTGACCGCGAACTCCTGCGTCGCCGCGACCAAAATCCGTGCGCGCGTCGCGTCCGCATCGCGAGCCTTGGGCACCGCTACGGGCGCGCCCTCCGTCGGCCGAGCTTCTCGTCGTTGAGCCATCGCGAGCGAGAATCGACGAGCGCCACGGCGAGCGCAAGGCCCGACTCTTCACACTCGCGGACATTTAGCCGAGGGCGCGACTGGCTCCTAGCGCAGTGAAGGACCGCTTCACGCACGAAGCGCACCCCGAGCGTCAGCCATTCGTGGGTGGCCGTGTCAGGGATGCTGATACAGTTCGAGCCGTTGTTGTAGGTACCGTAAGTGGCCTTGCATCCCGGGATATGTTTGCGCGGTACGCTCAGAGTACAAGCGCTTGGCGGCCGACTACGCAACCTCGGCGCCCGCAGCCACTTTCTGGGGCTGCCAGTGGGCAATCAGCCCGGCCAATACGTCGTGCCGGGTGTCGGGCCCGACGGCTATGTTGTCCGCTATCAGGGGCAGTTCATGGTACCGATGGACGGTTCGTATGGGTTCGAGCTCGACGCTCATGGCGAAAGTCGGCTATCGATTGATGGGCAAGTCCTGATTGCCAGCGCGTCGCAACGGGGCGGCGCACAGGTCGCGCAACTGGCGCAAGGCACACACACATTGGCACTCGAGTACCTGAGAACCCAAGGCCAAGCTCGGCCAACGGGGCACCAATCGGGACAACCCGTTCGTCCCCCAATATGTTGATTGTCCGCTCTCGCGCAGGGCACGAAAGCAATCGCGTTCGCGCCTGGTTCTGACGGGGGCTGAGCTCGGCTTGCGCGCGCCGCCGCCCCTGGTAACGTAGCGGCATGCGTACCAGAGGGGCCGGTCGCTGTACTTGGCAACGCTTCTTTGCGTTTGCGTGGCCTGGGCTTGTCACCATGACGAGGGGTTGTCCGGTGCGACGCCGGCGCAAGCGGCAGCGCGGGGAAGACCTCGAGTGGCGGCGCCGCGGGAACTTCGGGGAGTGGCGTTTCGGGCGGTGGCGGCGAGATCACAACCGGAGCCGCCGGAGCTCCTTTAGGCCTTCCCGGTGCGGCTGCCGGCGCGGGTAGCGGCGGCTCTAGTGGGCGCCCCGCCGGCGCAGGCGAGGGGCCAATGGTTGCTGGAGCGTCCGGCAACCCAGCGGACAATCCCGTGAGTTGCGGGACGACGTCCTGCAACGCCGTCGACGTCGTGTGGTATCCCATCTCGCCCTGTTGCGCAGACGCCGCCTCGAACCACTGCGGACTCGATTTGTCCAGTATGTCCCGGTATGGGCTGAAATTTTCCGATGCTTGTCAGCCAACCGCGCAACCCGGTTCGCTCGATGCGAACTGCCCGAATGTGCACGGTGCCGTGAGCGGTGCCTACTTGTCCATCAACTTCCCCGGTTGCTGCAGGCCGAATCACACCTGCGGGTACATGGTCGACAAGATCGGCGACAGCGTCCCGCCTGGAGCAGCGCCGCGGTCCTGTCGCGTGTGGCGATATCGGGGGCGGTGGCTCGGACAACGGTCAGGGCGGCGCCCCTGGGAACGCGCCCTAGCCCCGCGGACTTTGGGGGATGCGCGTCGGCGAGGTGCATGGACCGGTGCGAGGCCGACGACAAGTGCGACATCCCGGGCCGCCCCGACAAGACCTGGCTGTTTGCGATCACCTTTCGCGTCGTGCAGCGGCTGCAGCGCGACAAGTTCCGGCAGCAGCGGCACACCGCGCGCTACGTGCGCGAGCAGCCGCCCGCCGTCGTTGATGCGGCCAGCGAAACCGAGCGCGCCGAGTACCTGCGCTACCTGCTCGCCCTTTTGCCGAACCCGCAGCGCGCGATCGCGAGGCGATGCGCGTCTTGGTGCGCTGCAGCCAGGGCAAGGATCCGATTCTGGCGCGCACCTTTGCGCGGCAGCATCCGAGCTCCCCCATGCTGGGCCGGCTGCTGCGCGCCTGCACCCCGCTCGAGCCCGCGGTGTCGCCGTCAGCGGTCGATTTTCCAAAAATAGACAAATGAACCGGCACGGCTCGCGGAACGAACGGATTGAAAGGCGCGCGGATGGAAGGGCTCATGATCACGAGGACTTTGGCATGGAGCGCTACGGGGGGAGTTTCTTTGCTAGTGGCGCTGTCTTGCAGCGGGAAGCTCAAGGACGTTGGAGCTATCGACGCTGGCGGCAAGAGCGCCTCGGGAGGGAGCGCCGGGTCGACTTCGGACAGTGGCGGCACGAGCGCCTCGGGAGGGAGCGCCAGGTCGACTTCGGACAGTGGCGGCACGACCGAATCGGGAGGGAGCGCCAGGTCGAGCTCGGACGTTTGCCTGACGTCGGGTGGCTGCCTCGTAGCCGGCATCAACGGCCAACAACACGACCGCGGGGGCAGTGGAGGATCGGGAGGTGGCGACGCCACGGCCATCGCTGGCTCTGATCGCACTTGCTTTAGCGAGCTCAACGCGAACACGGGTGACACAGCGCCTAGCGTGGGTCCGCAGAACGCCGTCTTCGTCGACGCTCACATCGCTGCAGGCAGCGACGTCAAGAACTACGCCGACCAGATAGTGTTCGGGGACATCGGGGTTTGGGAGGCGTACGCTAACTTTCCTACCAGCGACCTGGCGGCCGACACGACGATCTCGCTGCCGACCGAGATCTCACGCGCTTTGCCCAACTTGGGCCAGTTCTACATCACGCGGCAAAGTTGTGCGGGCACGCCGGCGGCAGGGCACAAGCTGAGCGTGGAGGTCTGGTGGAAGCTGGGCGGCGCCATCGGCGGCTTCCCCACGGAAGGCTTGGCGCTCGGCACGGTGTCGAAGAACGAGCCGGTGTGGTTCGACGATACGGTGCATGCCTTCGTGACGGGTGAGCCCGAAGCCAAGCGCGTCATGAACACGCTCAACAAGCTCGTCATCGAGCACGTCTTTGCCGACGACGACCCGACGGACGCCGGCAAAGTCACGCTCGGGTTGTGGCTCCTGCCCGACTTCGATTTCCCAAGCAAGTTCTACATCGGCAAAGTGAAGTGGGACTGACTGCGTGGGCCACCTCAAGCCGGCGATGCTTGTGTCGCGTCTATGCCCCGATGAGAGCCGAACTAATGATTGAACACAGGAGAGCAACAATGAGCGTCCAGCAAATGGCGGGAAAACTATTGGCAATGGCCGGGATTTTGGGCCTGTCCGCATGCTCTGTCACGGACGTCCATGACGTCGGTCACCTGAACGGCGGCGGGAATTCAGGTTCCAGCTTTGGCGGGACGCCGAGCTCAAAAGGCGGAGCAAACTCAGCGACTTCGGGTGCTGGCTCCGGGGGATTCAGCGCCGGAACGGGCGGAGCAAACTCAACGAGCGCGAGCGGCAGCGCAGGGAAGACCTCGAGTGGCGGCGCCGCGGGAACTTCGGGGAGTGGCGTTTCGGGCGGTGGCGGCGAGATCGCAACCGGAGCCGCCGGAGCTCCTTTAGGGTCGTTGCCTTGCAGCCTTGCCGGTGCGGATTGGTGTAACGAACCCACGGGCGTTGACTACGGACTCCACCTGGCGCTGGCTCCCGATGGCGGAGTCGTGTTTGTCGGAGTTACAGCATGGCCGGACGGCGGACCTGGTTTCGATCTGTTCGTCGTGAAGTACGCCGCGACCGGCGAGCTCGTCTGGATTCAACGGGTCGGCACGGACAAGGGAGATGAACCAGAAGGGATCGCGATCGACTCCACAGGGGACATCACCGTTGTCGGCCTCACCTACGCAAACTCGTTCGAGGGGTATAACTACACGGGCGAGCTCCTCGTTAAGCTATCGTCCAGCGGCGAGGTCTTGTGGACCCAGGGGGTCGACGGCCCTTACGACGAGAAGGTCTTGGCCGTCGCCACCGACGCGAGCGATAACCTAATCACTCTGGGAACCGGACCGGAGGGTGGCTACCTGGCCAGCTACTCTCCCGACGGCGACGTGCTCTGGAAGGGCCCTGTGCCGTCCTTCTCATCCACCGCCCTCGCGCGCCTGACGTTCGACTCGGTTAACGTGGACGCGGCGGGAGAAATCAACGTGTGGAGCAGGAGGTCACCCGTCACGATGGCGAAGTTCTCGTCGAGTGGCGAGCCGCTGGATACCTTTGAAGCGCCGAACGATGGGCGGATCTTGGTCGAAGATCCGAATCACAACGTGCTGGCCTTCATCATCGACGCCACCTCGATCAGTCGCGTTGATCCGCGCAGCGCGGCCGTAGTCTGGAGCGCCGCCCTCGACGGGGATTTCAAGACGTCCGGCAACGCCGCACTGGACAGGAGCGACAACGTTTTCCTAGGCGGCTGGACGGTGGACCAAACGCGGTCCGCCAGCTACGTGGTCGCGTACTCCTCGACAGGCGAACGGCTTTGGAGCAAACCCGTCGCGATCATCACCCCACGCTCGCTCGTGGCCGGCACTCAGGGCGACGTATTCATCGAGAACGGCACACTCGTCGCGCACATTGTCCCCTGAGGCTCTTGCGAGAAGCGCCTCAGGTCGCCGAATCGAAACGCCGAATCTCGGACTTCGATGGACCAATGCCAAGCCGGTAGCTGCGTCGGAACCCCGTCGTCCACGCCACCGAGTTGCGCGCTCACCCACGTGATCTCAGGCCCGCCCAAGCAGCTCGAGATAACGGTCCAAGACCCGGACAATGGGCTAGCGAGCGTGGAGATCTACGCGAAGCCGCGGCTCAGACGCCTGGGCCTCTTGCGCAACCGAACGCATTTCAGCTTCTGAACGCGCATTCGCGGTGCTTGCACTCAATTGAGATCGCGGGGCGTTCGTGGCCGGTGGTGCCGACGCGCGCTCCGCGATGCTTCTTGGCGTGCGCGTCATTCTGGTGCACCCGCATGCAGTCATGGACACCGCTCGCATACCGGAGCAGGCGCTGACGTCGAGTCTACTGCGGATAGCACGGCCGAGCCGCGAGACACGCGCCGTTCAGGCATGTGTAAGTCGCGCAATCGGTTGCCGTTTGGCATGCTGCGCCGTTGTCCAGGGGAAGGGCGCAATGGTCTTCGATGCAACGAAGACCCTGCTGGCAGAAATAGACCTCATCGCAGCCTTCGCCGAGAACCGAGAAACGAAGGCAACGGTTCTCCGTCAAATCGCAGTGGTCGCCTATCACACACTCCGCTCGTGCCGCTATCAGCGCCCGTCGAATGGCCGCCGCAGGCAACCAGGAGGAGGGCTATCGGCACCAGTCTCGTACAGGGAACTTTTTTCATTTGGCTACCTTTTGGCGAGCGCTGAAGCATCAGAGTCGAAAGCATCTGCCCGTGTGACTAGGGGCGACCCGGGATGTCGCACTTGTCGGCGGCCTCGCACCGGTCCATGCACCTCGCCGACGCGCATCCCCCAAAGTCCGCGGGGCTAGGGCGCGTTCCCAGGGGCGCCGCCCTGACCGTTGTCCGAG
>Ga0302322_100002332_pt1 | contig 15979 bp, 17 predicted proteins | sample Fen_T0_2_FD_203757 | JGI IMG/M metagenome (GOLD analysis project Ga0302322, IMG submission 203757) | Peat permafrost microbial communities from Stordalen Mire near Abisko, Sweden - Fen_T0_2 | ecosystem: Environmental > Terrestrial > Soil > Wetlands > Permafrost | place: Sweden: Abisko... | reverse complement strand
CGTCGATGTTCGTGGCGCACGTGGGGCCCGTGTAACCCTCGACGCAGCCACAGACGGCGGCCCCGGTCGCGTTCAACGTGCAAGTGCCGCCGTTCTTACACGGATCTTCGGTACAGGCATTGGCGGCGATTTGATCGCACAGTTTGCCGGCGAAGCCGCTATCACAGCTGCAGCCGAACTCCGTGCTGCTCGAAGCGAGCTCCATACAGGCGCCGTGGACGCACGGATTGGGATCGCAACTCGATGCGGTCGCGGCTTCCCCACCTTGACCACCTTGGCCAGCGGCTTCGGCCTGACCGGCCTCGCCCGAGCCTGCGCCGCCCGATTTCCCGGAGCCGCCGGAGCCGCCTCTACCCGCGTTGCCGCCGTTCGAAATCGAGCCCGCGTGCCCACCGCCACCGGCAGCCCCCGTCGGCTTGATGGAATCGTCATCGCTACAAGCGACGGCGATCACGCCAAGCAACCCCAGCGCTACGCATGAGAATACTTTCATTGCTTCGTCTTTCCTAAGTGAAGTCGAGCTTCACCCGACCTGTTGTCCGCCCATCGTGCGAGCAGCCTTCGGAGAACGGCTTGCCGCACCGATCGTCGTCGCCCCGTGCGGCGCGTTCGACACGATCTTAATCCCACTCAGTCTAGCGGTATCGAATGCGGAATGTATAGAGCGGCGGCGCGGTGGACCGCGTGTCGATAGAGGGTTGCTCGGCAACCGAGCAACGCGTGTTGCGATCTGGCGCGTGCGAAAAGCGCCACATCGGTGCACGAACGACGTTGCTCGGGAAAGAGCCTGCCCGCGAGATCGCGCGCAGGCTAGGCGCGGCCGCCCCGCGCCGCCGGGCCGCGCTCACGCGCCGAGGAGCGAACGAATGCCCAAGAGCGAACGAGGATCTTCGTCAGCGCGCGCTGATCTCGCGCGCGAGGTCGAGCAGTTTGCTCGAGTAGCCCCACTCGTTGTCGTACCAAGCGACCAATTTGACGAACGTCGAGTCGAGCGCAATCCCTGCCTTGGAGTCGAAGACGGAGGTGCAAGCTTCGCCACGAATGTCCGTCGATACGAGCTCTTACTCCGTGTACGCGAGCACCCCTCTGAGTGAGCCTTCCGAGGCTTGCTTGATTGCCGTGCAGATCTCTCGGTAGCTCGCGCCCCGCTCTAGCTCGCAAGTCAGATCGACGACGGACACGTCCGATGTCGGCACGCGGAACGACATGCCGGTGAGCCGTCCCTTCAGTCGGGGCAATACCTTGCTGACGGCTTCGGCCGCCCCGGTCGACGCAGGTCGTGCGTCGCTTGCGCATGGACGAAGCACAGCGTTTGCTCGCAGAAACCGAGCTCCCGCTCAAGGACATCACCCTGAGGACGGGCATGGGTGACCAAACCACCCTGTGGCGCGCTTTCACCCGGCAACTAGGAGTGACGCCCGCCGCCTATCGCGAGCGCTTTTCGTCGGCTGGCGCGCACTAGCCACTCGCAGGTTGCCGAGCTCAGTGTTTGGCCGCTCCGGCTGCGCCAATGCCGTCCAATTCTGCAAGCACATCCGACGAAAGCGTCAGCTTGCCGACGGCCAGGTTCTCGCGCAAGTGAGCGAGCGACGACGTGCCGGGGATCAACAGGACGTTGGGCGACCGATGCAAGAGCCACGCGAGCGCGACTTGCATCGCGGTTACTCCGAGCCGCTCCGCGACAGAAGACAGCGTGCCCGACTGCAACGGCGAGAAGCCGCCGAGCGGGAAGAACGGCACGTAAGCGACGCCCTGGCGCGCCAGCTCGTCGATCAGCGCGTCGTCCTCGCGGTGCGCCAAGTTGTAGTTGTTCTGCACGCACACGACCGGAGTGATCGCCTGGGCCTCCGCTACTTGCGTGGCGGTGACATTGCTCAGGCCGATGTGACGGATCAGTCCTTGTTTTTGTAGCGCTGCCAGCACCGTGATCTGCTCCGCGATAGAGCCCTCCTCCGGGCCGTGGACGGCCCCCATCATTCTGTAGTTGACGATGTCGAGCGCTTCAACGCCCAAGTTGCGCAAGTTGTCGTGTACAGCCTCGGTCAACTCCCGAGCCGAGATCGCACGCTGCCATGATTTGTCGGCTGGGCGGCGAGCGCCGAGTTTGGTCACGATCACCAGCCCCTCGGGGTACGGGTGGAGCGCGCGGCGGATGAGCTCGTTGGTCACGTGCGGACCATAAAAGTCGCTGGTGTCGATGTGATTGACGCCCGCCCCGATTGCTTCACGGAGCACGGAAAGCGCAGCATCCACGTCACGCGGGGGCCCCCAAACCCCAGGTCCGGCGAGCTGCATCGCGCCGTAGCCCAATCGATGCACCGTCAGGGCCGTGCCTGGAAATGTGAACTCTCCGCCTAGAATCTGGGTTTGCTTCATGTTCATGCGAAGAAGCTAATGCCCGAACCAGCGATGAACCAGCGAATAGGGTGGATGAAAATCATGAACCCAATTCATGAGTCGCCCCCTTGCCCGGCGCCGCCCGCTGCGCGCGGACGAGCGAGGGCGGAGTCGACCTTGCGGCATCAGCGGGCCCGTTACGTCGCGGATGAGGGCCCGGGCCATACTCCGCCCGCTTGCGCGCGGGCCGGGCAAATCGTATGGGACCCAATATATGGGATCCAAATCAACGAACCGCGCCGCCGCCGGGCCCGAAGTCGGCACCGGGGCCGCTGTGCCTCCGCCCGATGAAGTCCGCCAGATTCTCAATTCGCTCCGGCAGATCGTGCGTTCGCTGCGCGTTTCGTCGCGCGCCGCCGAGCAGCGGGTGGGGCTATCGGGGGCACAACTGTTCGTTTTGCAGTGCCTCGCCCGTCGAAGTCCGTGTTCGGTCAACGAGTTGGCGGCGCGCACCGCGACCGACCAGAGCTCCGTGTCGGTCGTGGTCAGTCGCCTGGTCGCGTTGGGCCACGTCCGGCGCACGACTTCGAAGACGGACCGTCGCCGCGTCGACCTCAGCCTGAGCCGCTCGGGTAGGGCGTTGCTCGAGAGCGCGCCGGAAGCCGTCCAAGACCGATTGATCGCGGCGCTCGACCAATTGCCCAAAACGGAGCTGAAGCAGCTCTCGCGGCTGCTCGGCAAGGTGGTCCTGGGCACCGGCGCTGCAGACCAAGTCCCGAGCTTGTTCTTCGAAGAAACCTTGTCCGTTGTCGCAAAAGGTCGCCCTCGAAATGGCTGACATCGACCCCCGGACTCCGATTTCGACGAACGGGCTGCTGCCCGTCGCGCCTTCTTTGTCGCCCACGCTCGAGGCGGCACACGTGCCGCGCGTGACGAGCGTACTCGACCCGCGTGTCTTGTTCATCAGCGCCCTCGCCGTCGGTGTCGCGTTCGTCGCGGGCATCGTCGCACGAGTGCTGGTGGCGATGATCGCGCTGGTAACCAATGCGGCATTTCTTGGCCGTCTCTCCCTTCGCCCCGTCGCGCCCGCCGAACACCACTTGGGTCTTTGGGTCGTCGTCGTGCCTGCGTTGGGCGGCATGATCGTTGGGTTGATGGCGCGGTTCGGTTCCAAGGCCATTCGTGGACACGGCATTCCAGAAGCCATGGAGCAAGTGCTCACCAACGAGAGCCGCATTCCGCCCCGACTCACCTTTCTCAAACCGTTGTCGGCAGCCATCGCCATCGGAACGGGCGGGCCATTTGGGGCCGAGGGGCCGATCATCGCTACCGGCGGAGCGCTCGGCTCGCTTCTGGGTCAATTGGTCGAGACCTCCGCCGTCGAGCGCAAGACACTGCTTGCGGCGGGAGCCGCGGCGGGCATGGCCGCCACTTTCGGCAGCCCGGTGTCCGCGGTGCTGCTGGCCGTGGAGCTACTGCTGTTCGAGTTCCGCCCGCGATCCATCATCCCGGTGGCCCTGGCTAGCGCGACCGCAGCTGGCGTGCGCATGGCGCTCGTGGGGTCGACGCCGGTCTTCGCCATGCCGCAGCTCCAGCAGCCGAGCGGTGAGGCGCTCGCCTTTTACGTCTTGCTCGGTGGACTGCTTGGGGTGGTGGCTACCGGCGTCACACGGGCGGTATATGCGGTGGAAGACGCGTTCGAGAAGCTGCCCATTCACTGGATGTGGTGGCCCGCCATTGGCGGGTTGGGGGTGGGCGTAGTCGGCCATTTCTCGCCGCGTACGATGGGCGTGGGCTACGACAACATCGAAAATGTGCTTTCGGGCTCGCTCACGGGGCAGGCTTTGCTCGTCCTGTTCACGTTGAAATTCGTGTCCTGGTCAATCGCGCTCGGCAGTGGAACTTCGGGCGGTACTCTCGCCCCGCTCTTCACCATCGGGGGCGGCTTGGGCGCGACCTTGGGCGCAGCGGCGGCGCTCGCCTTCCCGCAACTCGGCATCGATCCGCGTATCGCCGCGCTGGTCGGCATGGCGGCGATTTTTGCTGGAGCTTCACGGGCGCTATTGGCATCCGTCGTGTTTGCTTTCGAGACCACACTGCAGCCGCTCGGCCTGCTGCCGCTGCTCGGCGGCTGCACCGCTGCGTTCCTGGTCTCTTGCATGCTGATGCAGAACACCATCATGACCGAGAAGATTGCGCGTCGCGGCGTTCGCGTGCCGAGCGAGTATGCGGCCGATTTTCTGGATCAAGTGCGCGTTGGAGACCACGCGACCCGCGAAGTGGTGGCCTTTGCCGCCAGCGATACCTTGTCTCGCCTGCGTGATTGGTTCGAAAGTGGGGTACCCGGCAGCACGCACCATGGCTTCCCAGTGGTCGATGTCACGGAACGGCTGCTCGGTGTCGTGACCCGCCGCGAGATCGCAGACCGCAACGCAGCGGGTGAGCTGTCCGTGGGCCAACTCGTGAGGCGACCGCCCGCGGTGGCGTTCGAGGACAGCTCCTTGCGCGAGGCCGCGGACCTGATGGTAAGCCAGGGGGTCGGTCGCCTGCCGGTGGTTTCGCGGGCCGCCCCCGGACAAGTCATTGGGATGCTGACACGCAGCGATCTGCTTACTGCACACGCCGTTCGACTGAACGAAAATTATCCTAGCCGGCCGCGTTTGAAGCTGCCTTTTCTGCGCATCGTGCGTGTCTGAAGAGGGCCCGACATTCGCTGCCGGAACGCCAAAACGTGACCTTCGTCGTGACCGGAAATTGCTCGCGCTGTCGCTACACCGACTGCGTCGTGGTCTGCCCGGTCGACTGCTTCCGCGGTGACGACGAGATGCTGTATATCGATCCCGACGGTTGCATCGATTGCGGCGCGTGCGTCCCGGTATGTCCGGTTGACGCCATTTACGATGAGGGCAGCCTGCCGGAGGAGGAAGCGTGCTGGCTCATGCTCAACGCACGCCGTGCCCCCGCCCTGCCTATAGTGAACCGCCGACAAGCACCGCTGCAGACGGCGTATGCCCGCGCGCTCCAGCGTGGATTCAAACCAAGCGAGTGATCGGCCGGGCGCGGGCTCGGCTCTCGACGGCGGCTTCAGCGATGCGCAGACACCGGCGGGGCCGAACGGCGCGCCAAGAACGTGGTCGCTCGGCGCAGCGCTGGCATGGTGTCGATGGCGTGCAGCGCATGGCGGTACATCTGATGCGTAATCTTGGCGCGCGTCGAGCGCGACATCACCAACGCTTGCCGGGTCACTCGCTCCGTGGGATCCCAACGAGCTTTCGAGACGTCCTTGCCCGTGGACAGGTTCACTCGCGAAAAGCCGTGCATGATTGCGTATTGAATGGCCTCCGCTACCGTCGTCGTCATCACGCTATAGGGCGCAAAGTCGGGATCGTACCCCGAGTAGTACAGGTACAAGGTATCACCCGCCGCGAAACCAATCCGCACTGCGACCACCTTTCCGTCGACTAGCAACTGAAAGATTCGGAGCGCGCCGCGTTCGGCAAAACGACGACAAACGTCGTGCAGAAAGTATCGGGCTTCCGCAGTGGAAAAGATGTCGAAGTGGTGCACCGTGTCGTTCACTTGGGCACGAGCCGCGTGCAGTCGAAAGAAGTGCTCGAGCGCGGGCTCCACGGAGGCAACCGTTTCAGCCACCTGCAGGCGGAACTCGAGGCCGTCCCGTTTCAGCGAATTATAACACTTGCGCAGAGACTCCTTGATGTTACGAGGCAACGCAGTGCGGAACGCGGGCCAGGAGTCCGGTAACGTGAGGGTGTAGTCCGCTGTCTCTCCAACCCACGCGAAGTCGGGAGATTGCGCGACCTCACCCAAATCGAGTTCCGCGGGGACCCCACTCAGCAGCATGCAATCCCAGGCATCCCCATTCTTGAGCGCGTGTTCGACCAGTGCGCGATAGGCCTCCGCATGCCACTCTGGCATCGCCACCAAACCCCGCTGCTCCGTGATGTTTGGGTCCGCGCCGAAAAATTGCAGTTGGCGCACACGGATCGGGCCCACCGAGGGCCGACGGCTGATCAGCATTGGCGCGACCGCAACCAGTCGCCCGTCGTCCGTGCGGATGGTCCGAATGCTCAGCGAGTCGGTCACCCCTAGCTTTTCTTCTCGAAGCTGCGCCCACCACGCGAATGCCCAATCCCAGGTCGCGAATGGCGTCCCCGCGTGCCCCTCGATGGCGCGCCATTCGCTCTTCAGCGCGGTAAACGACTCGAGCGACCTGAGCTCTTCGACCAGTAACCGCCTCGGGTGAAGGCCCAACTCACAGTCGTCCGTCATTTTGTTTGACTCGGCAGATGCACGCACTGTGCCCTAGGGAAATGCGGCTTCATTTCACGAGCGAGCCTCAAATGGCGCGAGGCAGGATGGCACGTCCCGACACTGCCGCCCCAGCGCACGCTCCCCAGATTCGCGCCCGCGCGCGCAGCTGACACGGTTGGGGCGAACCTGCGGCAGCGCCTCGGTCAGCTTGTCCGCGCCGGATCCGTGGCGACCGCACGGCCTCAAAAAGCCGTGTAACATTCGAAACCGCCGCTCCTCTGCGGGACCCCGATACGCTCCCAAGCGCGTGCGGCGTTGCCAGCGCCTGCCCGTTCGGTCGATGCTGCACGCGGAGGAAAAGCCATGCGCCCGTCGATTCGATTCAACTCACTCTCCTTGCTCTTTGCCGCACTCTCTGGACTGCCGCTGGCCGCGTGCGCCGCGCGCGAACCCCCGCCCGTGGTCGCGCCCCTGGAACCGGCCCCGGTCATGACCAGCGCCGCACCGGCGGCCACCCTCCCGGCACCGGCCCCCGTTGCGTCGCCAGCGGCCCCTGCTTCGCCGGCCCCTGCGGCTTCGCCCGCCGCCGAATCGACCATGACGCATCTCAATCATCGACACCCGCTGGTTGCCCTGTTTCTCGTCAGCGTCGACGCGCTCAATCTCACTGCCGACCAAAAGGCGCCTATCGAGGGCATCAAGGCTGACTTGACCAAACACTCGGAGGTCGCCAAGGAACCGCGCGAGAAGCTGCGGGCGGACGTCGTCGCCTCAGTGGTTTCGGGCAAGTTCGACCAAGCCAAGATCGACGCCGACATTCGCGCAATGAGCGCCGCGGTGGCTGCGACGCTGCCCGCCTTACAAGACGACATGAACCGATTGCATCAAACGCTGACCACCGAACAGCGGAAGAAGCTAATCGAAGTGATACGGGAAAAGGGCAACGAGATGCACGAGCACGGGATGGCCATGCACGAGCACGGGATGGCCATGCACGAGCACGGGATGGCCATGCACGAGCACGGGATGGCCATGCACGAGCAGGCGGAGAAGGACGAGCACGGACATCCCGTCAAGGCTGACGGGCACGAACACGAGCAGGTCGGCAAAGAAGCCGACGATCACGGCAGGTGGGAAGGACCGCTCGCGAAGTTGGGCGAAGAGCTCAGCCTCACGCCTGACCAAAGTGCCAAGATCCGCACCAAGGTCCGTGCGCTTGCCAGGGCGCAGCACGCGGCAATGAAAGACAAGATGGCCGCTTCCGAGAAGCACATGGCCGCAGTCGGTACTGCCTTCGAGGCGGACAAGTTCGACGCCAAGAGGGCAGGCGTCGGGGCGCAAGCACCGGGGCTCGTGAACTCCGTGGCGAGTGATCGCGTGCAGTTCGTGCAAGCCGTCCTTCCGGCATTGACCCCGGAGCAACGGCCGAAGTTTGCCGCGCACATTCAAGCGCACGATGCGGAGATGTACTGATCTCGCCAGCGCCGCAAGCCAAGCCTGAAGTTAGCCACCGGTGTTTGCCGCCCCGAAAGAGCGGCGAGCGCCGGTGGTTCGGCACGACGAATTCAGCAGAGCCTCAGCGATTCACTGACAGTTGACGCGGCTCGTCGCGAGCACCAAATCATCGATCCAGATTTCGTTGCTGGCGTTGCTGAAGCTTTGCCAGCCGATCATGAATTCGTTCCACTTCCCGCTCAGCCAAGTCGCCGGCATCGTGCCGTTTTGCCACTGGTCACCCGAATTCACGGCGATCACTTCCGTTCCGTCCGCCCACGCGTGAACTTCGTGTTGAGCCTGATCACCAATGAAGGCGACTTCGATGCACGCCCATTTGTTGGCGGCAATCAGTGGGCCCTTGCCCCACAGATCCATCTTCGGAGTGATGTTGTCGGTCGGCACCTCGTTGACACCAATCACGCCCTTGATTTCACCGAAGCGGATCTCGTTGTCCTTGTCCTTACGGATCCCCAGTAACGTTTCGTGGTTTGCGCCAGGGTTCTGCCCGAGCTGACGCGTCATGTAGAAGTAGCCGCGGACGTACAGCTTGTTCGTGCCGCTGGCGAGTGGCAGCGTCAAAAACGCCGGGCTGGTTCCGCCTTTGACGTGCAATGAGTTCTTGCCGCCATGCGGACGAGTCGCATCGACGATGGCTTGAATATCGCCCTGGGGGTTGGTCGTATCCGTGTTGTAAGCGAGGAAATTGTGCCAACCGGTAGGCTGCTTGCCGACCGTATCGAGTTCGAAATCAGCGCTGAGGATTGCGTTTGCGGGGGCCCCACCGCTGCCAGCGATTGCGCCTGCCGAGCCTGCCGAGCCTGCCGAGCCTGCCGACCCCGGCTGGCCTGAACTACCCGCCGTCCCGACCGCACCACCGGTAGCCGATCCGGAAGCACCCAATGAACCGGAGCTGCCGCTTGCACCGCCGGCGTTGAAGCTTCCACCCGCAGGGCTTCCGCCGTTTGCGGGCGTGCTGCCGGCAATGCCCGGCGCCCCACTCATGCTCTGGGGGCTCCCGCCCGAGCTGTGACCTCCCGAGCCCGAATTCACGGGGTCGCTCGAGCTGCAGGCCAGATGGCTGCTAGCGATCAGGGAAAGCACGAGGAACGGTCGGGAAAAAGGCAGGGCAAGGCGATTCATGAAGGACCCCACCGTGACACGGCGAACGGCTGGTTGCCAGCGCGCGGTGTTGAAGTCGTGAGAGCGGAGATTTTGCGGTAAGCGCGAAAAGAAGCTCGGTCCGATTGTAAGCTCGTCTTCATTCGCATTGTCCCGCGGGCTCCAATGTCGGATGACCTCTTGCGGCAACGTACCCCGCCAGCGTCAGCGGGGCTCACGCGCCGTTGCGTCGCCGCGCGCAGCTCTTGCGCCGAGTGCAGATGCTGCGCACGCACCGAAGATTTCAGCTGACCGCCGCTCGATTCGTTGCCGTCTATTTGAGTCTCGATTTCAATCGACGGTGGCACCCAGTTTGCATTCCTACGGCTCGTGAGTAACGCGCAAGCCGTCACCGGAAGCGAGCAGGCTAGCTTCAACCGCGTGGCGGCGCTCAATGAAGCCGCCAAACAACTGATTGCTCGCTCGCACGTGGTCAATTTATTGGCGCTCGACGCGCGGGTTCAGAGCAAGCGGGAGGGCAGTAGCTTGCGAGGCTTCGATGAGGTGTCGTCCCAGATGCAACACTGGAGTCGTGACCTGCACTCGGCGCTCGAACGCTTGGCAGCGTTGAGTCGTGAGGTGGTGGTGGAAGTCAGCACGGTCTCGAAGGAAGGGCATCTGTTGGCCCTGCTACGGCGCGCGGCGAACTCCAGTACGAGCCCGCTCGCTGACGAAACTCGCTTTCGACTCGAAGCGCTACACCACGGGCGAGAGTGTACTTTGTTGGGCCTATGGCGAAAAGTGGATGAAACTCTGGGCGATCTCGACCTGCTGGGAATGATGGCCGTCGTGCTGTCGCGCTCCGCCATGATCGAGGCTTCCAGTGGCACGGCCGAGCAGCGCGCCCAGCTGGGACATGTCGCCCAGGAGTTCTATTGCAACTCCGAAGCGGTAGTGACCGTACTGAAGGCGATCCTCAACCAGATGAAGCGAGCGTAGATGAAGAAGGCGACGACCCTGTACGAAAACGGAAACCACCGCTGGCAGGTGATTGCACGGGATCCCGAGCGCCCTTCGCATCTGATCGATACGAACGAGTACCTGATCACGAGTAACTCGGTCACCATGCTCACCGACCCGGGCGGGCAGGAGATTTTTCCTGCCGTCTTTGCTGCCCTGAGCGAGGTGGCCGATCCCCGTCGGGTGACGCACGTCTTTGCGTCGCATCAGGATCCGGACGTAATCTCGTCACTGGCTTTGTGGCTGGCACTCAAACCAGAAATCAAGTGCTACACGAGCTGGCTTTGGTGCACGTTCATCCCTCACTTTGGGGGCAGCAACGACACCTTCATTCCAGTTCCGGATGACGGCATGACGATCGACTTTGGCGGCATCACGATGTCGATCGTTCCCGCGCACTTCCTACACTCGTCCGGCAACCACCACCTCTACGACCCTCAGGCCAAGATCCTATTCAGCGGCGACGTCGGCGCTGCTCTCTTGCCCCCGGACCAAGACAGCCTTTTCGTAACCAACTTCGACCAGCACGTCCGCCACGCCAAGGGCTTTCACCAGCGCTGGATGGGCTCACGCGACGCCCGTGATGCGTGGTGCGCTCGCGCCGCCCGACTGGACATCGAAATGATGTGTCCGCAGCACGGTGCCATCTATCGCGGCAAAGACGTTCAGCGGTTCATCGATTGGTTCGCGGAGCTCGAAGTCGGCGTGTTGCGGTCCGGCAGCTGAAGCAAGCAAGTCCGTGCCTACGGGGCTGCTTTTCGCCAAGAGCGGGTGGGGAAACCACGCACCTAGCGGCGACCGGCGGGAAATGACCGCCGAACGCACTCCTCGGCCCGGCCCCTGATTCAATCGACACTCGAATTCCTGTCGACTCGTTCTCGCCACTTCTCAAATTTCGAAAGGGACCGTTCAACGCTGCCATGTGCATGGATCCCGACTGCAAATGGTAGGAGCGTTGCGATCCTCCGACGCCATAGGGGGCGCGATCGATGGGCTAACGTCGCGTTCCGACGTCAAGGTGCTGCTCGTCGACGACGACGCCGCCGTGCGCAACGCTCTGCGACGCGTACTTCAGCACAGCGGCTATCGGGTCGTCTCTTGCGGCAGTGCGGCGGAGGCCCTCGAGCAACTGGCGGCGGACAGCTACGACGCAATGCTCAGCGACGTGCGCATGCCCGGCATGAGTGGTCTCAAGTTGCTACGCGCCGTCCGTGAACACGACTTGGACTTGCCCGTGATTTTGATCACGGGGAGCCCAGACCTGGGCAGCGCCACCGAAGCCGTCGAGTACGGCGCTCTTCAATATCTAATCAAGCCAGTCGAGAGCGAACGCTTGGAAGAAGCGGTCGATCGCGCCGCGGCCGACGGGCGAATGGCCCGCGCCAGACGCCGGTACATCGCGGACTATGGAAGCTCGACATTTCGCGTCGGCGAGCGAGCCGGCATCGCCGCTACTTTGGCGCGTGCCTTCGACTCGCTAGCCGTCGCCTATCAGCCCATCTTGCACGCCGTGGACGGCTCGCTGTTCGCCTACGAAGCTTTGATGCGCAGTGGCGAGCCCGACCTGCCCCACCCACATGCCGTCATGAGGGCTGCGGAAAGCGTCGATCGTTTGCAACACTTGGGTGGCACCATGCGCAGGCTGGTCGCCCTCGATCTAGCGACGACCCAGCAATCCATCTTCTTCGTCAATCTCCACCCGGAAGACTTGAGCGACGAAGCGCTGTACGATGCAGACGCGCCGCTGACCCAATTCGCGCGCCGGGTCGTGTTCGAAATCACCGAACGCGCTGCGCTCGAACACGTCGGCGACTTGCGCGATCATATTTTCGAGCTTCGTGCCCTGGGCTTTCGCATCGCGTGGGTCGACGACCTTGGTGCTACCTACTCGGGGCTCACCAGCTTCAGGCAGCTCAAGCCCGACTTCGTAAAACTCGATATGGAGCTCGTTCGGGGCATCGAGCGAAACGAAATTAAGCGAAGGATGGTGCGCTCGATGATCGAGCGTTGTCACGGCACCGGGAAGCTCGTGATCGCCGAAGGCGTGGAGACCCCGGACGAAAAGCAGACGCTCGTGGATCTCGGGTGCGACTTGCTGCAGGGCTATCTGCTCGGCCGGCCGGTGAAGGGCACCCCGAGCTTGCCCGCGAGTAAACTGCTCGAGTCTGGTGAGTAAGGCCGTTCGAGTCAGTGGGATATTGCCCGGCAGCGGGTCAGGGCGTTGCGGCCGCCTTGAGGCGCTGCGCGAGGCGCTCCTCCAGCGCCGTTGCCTCGATGCCCAGCGCGGCGGCGGCTGCCAATAGCAGGGCGTGCTCGCGCGGGTCGAGGTGCTGATCGACCGCTGCCGCGTCGACCAATAGCGCCAAGACCCGGGCTTGGGCGCTACCGTCCAGCGCCCGCAACACCTCCATCGCCGTCCCGAGATTGCGCAGGCTGAGCGGGGCATCCGGCTCGGGCAGCTTCCAGCGGCTGGCCGCGCGCCGTACGAACTCACGTTCCTCCGGGCGAATCACGCCGTCGGCCGCGACGACTGCCTCCAACAACGCAGAGATCTTGGCTCGCATCTCGTTGTCCATCGAACGAGGGTAGGGCCGGACGCGCAACAAAGAAAGTCGATTTGCCGCCGGTGCTGGGCCGCCGCACCCCGATGTTTACTGGCAACGAAACGACTACCGTACTTCGAATGACGCGGTCACGACGGCGAGGGCGTCCTTCTCGAGCGTCGTTTTGTCGTTGTTGCCTTCGCTGGAGACGGCGCTCGAGAATTTGGGGTTCACTTGCATCACACCCATGTGGGCCGTGATGAGCTTGCCCAGGTGCGAGCCGGTGTTGGCGGCAATCTGTTCTGCGCGTAGCCGAGCGTCCTTGGATGCATCGGCGAGCATCTGGATCTTGAGCGGCGCGAGCTTGGTGTAAACGTAGAGCGGCGCGTCGGATTGTATGTACACGCCTCGGTCGAGGAGCTGAGTTGCTTCACGCGAGAGTTGCTCGACTTTGGCGATGTCGGTCGACTCGATCTCGATGTCTTGCTCCGCGTGGTAGGCCGCGACCACCTCTTCTTGAACGACACCTTCGTTGGTCCGGGGGTGCACCTCGGTAATCGAGGCCGCGAACACCGTGATTTCGTGTTCGGTCAAACCGCGGGCCCGAATGAAAGCGACGACCACCGGTACATCTGCGGCGAGCTTCTTGTAGGCCGCCGTTAGGTCTGCGTTTTGGGCCAACAGGTGCGCGCGCCAGACGATCAAATCCGAGTGAATGCGCCGCGAGGCGGAACCCGTGACGGTCACGCGCTTTTCTTGGTGCTTGATTTCGAACGACTGCACCACCGCTCGGGCCAAGATCATCGCGACTACCACGCCCGCGGTGGCAACGACGAATGCCCGGATGATTCCGGCGCCGCCCCGCTTGGTTTCGACCTTGGTCTCGGTCTCGGTCATGAGACCGAAGAGCTTAGCACGATGACGCAACACTACTCCGCGACAGGTGCGCGAAGCGACGCCGGATCGATTTTGAAATCCCAGTTCCAGCCTGCGCAAGTCGAGTTGGGCATCACCTGCGCCAGCTCCGCGCCGAAGCGCGTCATGGCGTCGTCCGCGTCTTGTCCGCCATAACTCATGCTCACCAGTGCGACCGAGCGATGTTCCGGCACCGAAAAAAGAGCTGCCGAGACCTCCAATCGGTTCGGGTCGGGGGCGCCCCCGGCCGAATTCTGGGCCTGGTGGCGTCTTTTGCGCTGAGTGGTCATGCCGTTCGGGACAGGAGCCCCTTCTGGGGGCTCGCCTTGGCCTTGGTGCTGGGGGAGTCTTCCCGCGAGCGTTACTACGAGCAACAGGTCGCCCCTGGCCGCGGGGGCGAGCTGCGCGAGTAAGCTGCCAGTCGGTCCTTCCGCGCGCGACCGGTCATCGACCGCGTTCGCCAATTCTTGGTTGGACCGAACCAGCGAGTCGAAGCCGACTTCGCACGGCGAGGACCCCAGTGCCGGCACCAAGTGCGGCGCGAGCTTGTCCCACGTGTCAATCGTCATGCGCCCGTCTTTGTAGATGCCCAACACCGAAACGGAGTGCCGGGCCGGTACGAAGCTCGCGGCCGTTTGCGTGTTGAATCGAGCGCCGCCAGCGTTGCACGCGGAGACCAAGAGGACGATCGCTAGCGGGAGAGCTCGCACGCGCGGGACAGTCGTGCGAAGTGTCTCCCGCGTCCATCTGGGCACGCGCCGGCCAAGCCGCATCAGCCGTCGAGCTCCGGATGCGCACGCCAGTGGTCGCTGCCCGGCAGTAGCAACCGCAGCTCGGCGCTCATGGGGGCGACGCCGCGGAAGCCAGCGTCGCCATCCAGTTCGTATTCGCGAACTTTGTTCCAAGAACAGCCCGCGTTCAGCAGGAGTTCGGCGAGGCGAACCGTACCGGCGGTGCTGGATTCCACGAACACCGTGTCCCGCTGACGCCATTCATCGTCGCTCAAGACGGACTCTGTTTCGTTCGACAGTGCGAGCAGTGGCAGGCTCGATAGATCCTTCTCGTTCAGCCAGGGATGCTTTCTGGTCACGCTGGGAAAATAGCGGAACGTCTTGGGGCGTTGAACGAGTCCGATTGGCGGGTCGTCGTCCGGCCACTGTGCTCGGTAAATGACCCTGCGTACTTCAGTCCACGTGCTGCTGAGCTCGAGCACGCTGTGCTCCGGATCGTGGAAGGCGCAAGCGAGCAGAAACAAGCCCAGATCGCGGCACGCCTGCTCATCCACATACAGCGCGAGATTGTCGACTCGATGCCAACCGTTGTAATCGCGAGCGACCTTGCGAAAGTGAATGCGGTCGCTGCTCAGGCGCGCTGGCGGTACCGGCAAGTTCTCCCGCTTGAACAGGAAGTCCACCTCATCTGGAGGACCATCGGGGACTGCCGCTCGAAGCTCGGCAAAGACGCGGTGCAAGTCGATCATCTCGCGAACTCTAGCCGCGGTCAGCTCGGAGCGCGACCAGCGCCAACTCTCGAAGCCTCCGCCCGCTCAATCGTCGCTTGGGAGCGACTGGCAGAACCCGCCAGGTTCAACGGCCGATGCGCGAGCGCCGAGTGAGCGTGCGCGCCCAGGCTCGCCTGCCATGGCACTTGCCGCGAGCTCGCGCGGCTGCGGCACGACCCAGCCGGCGGCACCTCACCTGCGGCTTGTCTCCCCGCGCACGTTGCGCATCAACGCGCGGAGCGTGCGCGCGTGGACACAATCGCGCCCGGCAAACCTTTGGCGAACTGGAGCGTGCCGCAGAATGACTATGTTCGCGACGTTCGTTCCATGATTGCGTCAAACGCTCTACGCGGAGGTGTGCTGGCTGTGAAAATTCATCCCGGGATTGGCGTGGCTCGAGTCGGCAACAGTCCGCAAACCTTCATCGGCCCGGAAACCGTGGATATCCCGCCAGCCCCAGCCGGCGGCTATAGGGATGGCGAGGGGCTGTTGCGTCGACAGGCGGCGCGGTTCCGCGTATTCGATGGTTCGACCCCGGTCGCGGGTACGACCGTGTCCTGGACCGTAACGCTTCAAGGCGGAACGCAGACCATCAGCGGCGCGAGCCAGATCGCGCCTATCGTCGTCGGGGCGGCAACTGTCGCGGAGTTGCAGACGGATCCGGACGGGAACTTGCTGGTCCTTTCGTGCCAGATCGATAGCGGGGGTGACAACGGCTGTTGCGATGGGCCAGTGCAGGCGACCGTGACGGTCGGCACCACCACGACCACGGCCGTTTCTGCCTGGGTCTCGATAG
>Ga0302322_100002331_pt1 | contig 15982 bp, 17 predicted proteins | sample Fen_T0_2_FD_203757 | JGI IMG/M metagenome (GOLD analysis project Ga0302322, IMG submission 203757) | Peat permafrost microbial communities from Stordalen Mire near Abisko, Sweden - Fen_T0_2 | ecosystem: Environmental > Terrestrial > Soil > Wetlands > Permafrost | place: Sweden: Abisko... | reverse complement strand
GCTGTTTGAAAGCGAGCTTTATGGACATAAAAAAGGCTCATTCACGAATGCCTATGAGGATAAGACCGGCAGATTTACAATGGCAGACAGAGGCACATTATTCCTCGATGAGATAGGAAACATACCTGTAAGTCTTCAGGCGAAGATCCTGACAGTACTGCAGACCCGTATTGTTACACCGGTAGGTTCGGTGAAGGAGATGCCTGTCGATTTCCGGCTGATCAGCGCCACCAACAAAAATCTCTCGGTGATGGTCGCTCAGAATCAGTTCAGGCAGGACCTTCTCTTTAGAATGAATACAATACAGATCCATCTTCCTCCGCTCAGGGAAAGAACCGAAGATATTGAAGATCTTGCATTGCATTATCTGAAGATATACGGACGAAAGTACGGTAAACCAGATCTCGGACTGGCTGAAGATGCAATTGAAAAATTAAAAAGAAATCCATGGTATGGAAATATCAGGGAGTTACAGCATACCATGGAGAAAGCGGTTATCCTGTCGGAGGAAGAAAGGCTGCATGCTTCAGACTTTATTCTGATTGACAGTGACGTAGCTCCGCTGAATCAGACAGAGACCCTTGAGGATATGGAGAGAAAGATGATAATCAGTACATTGAAAAAGAATAATTTTAACCAGGGGTTGTCAGCTGAACAGCTGGGCATCACCAGGCAGACACTCTACAATAAAATTAAAAAATATGGTGTCTGAAAAACTCCTTAATTACCGTGCCGGAATTTTCCTGCTGCTGCTGAATATTATTTCATTTACGGGTGCAGGAATTATGATTGCAACCGGACACTATCTTACTGCCTCCTTGTTTGTGATCGCCGGAGGGATAGTAATACTGCTGCTTGTAAGGATCTACAACGCTACAAACGAAACAATTACCTTCTTCTTTGATTCTCTGCGAAATGATGATACAACACTTCATTTCGCTACAAACATCAGGAACAGGACCCTGACCAGGCTATATGAAAGTATGAACCACCTGAACCGCCATTTTCAGGAAATCAGGATTAAAAATGAATATAACGAATCGTATTACAGGACATTAATTCAGCACGCATCAACTGGTATAATTGTACTTGACCCTAACAACAAGGTCGAGTTGATAAACAAAGCCGCATGTCAGTATGCAGGATTCTCTCCTGAATCTACAAATCTGAATTCGCTCATGATTAAGCATCCTGCCTTTTATGAAGCAGTTTGTAATCTTAAGCCGGGTGAGAATGTGACATACAGAAATCTGATTTCGAATAATCTTCAGATACTTATGTTCAGAGCATCAATGATAAGAAGGAAAGATACAGAACTCAAGCTTGTTTCCATTCAGGACATCAGGCATGAACTCGAATTCAGGGAACTTGATTCATACCGGAAACTGATCAGTGTGCTGACCCACGAGATCATGAATCTGCTCTCACCGCTGACCACCGTCTCAAAGGAGCTTTATTCAATGTTTCGCGCTAATGATAAACCTAAAATGCTGTCGCAGATCGACGACGGAACGATAAAGACTGCTGTTAACGGCCTTCAGCTTATAAATGAACAGAGTAACGGACTCCTTAATTTTGTTAACAATTACCGGAAGATCTCAAAGCTTCCTCAACCTGAATTTGCAACGTTTGAGGTTGAGGGATGGGTCGAGCAGCTGAAAATCGCATTCTCAGGGAAGATGGTGGAAAGTAACATCAACTTCACGATAACTACAGATAAGTCATTGAAAGAAATCATTGCAGATAAGAAGCTGATTAACCAGGTTATTATAAATCTTATAAACAATTCAATAGAAGCTCTTCTGGAAGAAACCAACGACAGGCAGATAAGGATGCAGCTTTTAAGAACACCTCAGAATAATGTGAACATCAGGATAATAAACAACGGACCACTTATTCCTCCGGCACTGCTTGAAAAGATCTTTGTACCTTTCTTTACCACTAAAAAGAGCGGATCGGGTATCGGACTGAGCATTTCACAGGAGATAATGAAATTGCACAATGGCTCCATCACAGCTGTTTCGTCAGAAGAGAGCAATACTTGCTTTATAGTGGAATTCTGACGGGTCTGGCGGTCTGCCGGTTTTGCGGTCTTGCGGTCTTGCAGTCATTCTAAGGGGCTTCAGCCGGTTTCCGTAATATCGTTCATGGTGCATCGTCAGTTTGCCTGTGCTTAATATTTGTCAAGACTGCAGTATTGCAGGGTTTTTTCACGCATAGCTAAACAGTTGTTTCTGAAGGCGTTGCAGATCGTTTAATATCAATTCCTTTAGTATGTTGAGTTCCATCTGTTGAGTAACCATCGGCTTTCCAGCATTCTATCCCACCAAAGAGTTCTTTCACTCTAAAACCAAGTTTTGCCATCTTCAGGGCACCCCAGGTTGAAGCATTGCAACCAATTCCTTTGCAGTAGCAGACATAAGTTATTGTTTTATCAAGTTTTTTGGTGGTATTTTCATCCATCTCTCTGTGAGGCAGGCTTATTGCACCCGGAATATGTTCCTTCAGAAAAGCGGGAGCTCTTCTTGTATCAAGCGGAACAACTGATTCACCTTTTTCCAAACCAGTGAAGAGATCCCATGGATCCATTTCATAATCAAGTTTATTCTGATAATATTCGATTTGTTTATTCATAGCAGTTTTATTTTAATCTTAAAATGAAAACAATGATCGGAATATTATTGTTCGGCAGGGACATTGTAGGTATAGTTTAGATTCGAAATACCAGAATCCTAAATTTCTTGTTGATTACCATAAAGAGCCTCATATGTCCCTGGTTATCTTAATATTACCAATATAGTATTTATCTTTTTCACTATCACTGCCGGCCATATCGAACGAGAATGCATTAAACTTCATATCAGCCGGAATTCCTTTAACATATTCCGCAATCAATTTCTTATCAATATATATCCGGAGCACTTCGTTGTTTTTCTGGATACTTACGGCTATACGGTTTACTTTTTTATTGTTTGAAAATCCTGTTGCCACATACCACTTAGTCCCGGAAGCATAGCCAGCCGGGAATTTAGTTTCCAGTGTTGCCTCTCCGTCTGCTCCTCCGGATCCTGGCCGCAGTTTCAAACTGATAAAGGCTTCTGCTACTCCTTCGGTTTTTTCATATGACAACAGGAGTACCAATCCTTTTGCACCCCAGGTAAAATTTTCAGGTACAATTACATCGTATGACATAGTGAAATTTTGAGGTAATGGTTTTTTAAGGCCGGCCGGAATTAGCGTGTTCCCTGCTATTACAACCCAGTTCTCAGTAGTACCTTCAACAGTACTTACAACAGGACTAACTCCATTATGATTGGTTTTGACATTCCAGCCTGTTGGCTTTTTACCAATAGTTGTTGCAGAGAAATCTTCAAAAAAATGGATGCTCTTATCAAGCACAGAATTTTTACCTGTTTCTGCTTTTGTTGAGACTACTACAGCTTCTTTTGATGAAGGAGAATGCCTGGGTTTATAAAGCTGTCCTTTTACTTTCTCCGGGGCAAAGAAAAAATTATACACATAATCAAAATTGAAATTGTTAATGATGGATTCGTGCATAAACTTTTGTTTGGGGTTATTTGGAGTCCAGTACCATGAGGATAATATCCATTGAGGCTTATCCTCTTTACATAATTCATACATGGCGGGATCAATAGTGTATATTGGATATTTAAATGCCATACTTCCATTGCCCTCGAAGACATCCTTGTAGTTTTCAAGCATAATATCGGGTTGTTCTGCAAATGTTTCGGCAGTTTCACTCAACCGGTTCTTATATTTTTCCTGATTATTTTTCAGGCATGTCATGCGTTTGTTATACTTTACATCCAGGTAACCCATTAAATAATCAATGCTCTTCTGTTTATCTTTATTCTGCTCATAAATTTTCTTCTTCTCATCCTCATAAGCTTTAGGTATTGCCGTTTCGAGTAATTGCAGGTATTCCCCTTTTGTTACTTTTATAAATGGAGATTTATTGTTTTTGCATAGCAAGACATACTCGGTTCCGTTACCTGCTTCTATATTCTTTACCCAGAAAGTAATGTAAGGTTTAAGATTTTCAACTTTCGAAAGATCCTCCGTCTGTTTTTCTTCATCCCTCCCTTCAAAAGAAGGCATTGTAAAATAATACCTTGTAGCTGTACTCAAGTCAGGTATAGGCCAGCCTGGGACTGCATTTGCCGATATATCCCAGGGTGTTTCCGATTCCTGTTTCCGTTCTACTTTTCCAGCACTGTTATAGCTTACATCCCAGGTATATGCTGTAGCGCCATAGCCTTGAGGCCATGCTGATTTATAGGTATCGTATTGGCCGGTTTTCGGGAATATGTTTTTCCTGATATCACCAATTCCACCTTTAGGCAAATAGCTGGCTTGCATCCAGTTTACCAGCGAGTCGCAAACAGAGAGCTGAGCAACACTGAAAACACGGTTGTCAATTTTTTTAATCTCTTTTACACCTTTTAAATGATACACCTTTAACCAGCCAAAAACACTGTCTTCAACTGATTGTGGCTGAGTGACCCGGGCATTAATTATATGACAACTTAACGTCAATGCACCGATAAATAACAGAATGATTTTTTTCATAATAATTGCGTTTAACAAACTGACAGGATTTTTGAATGTATGAAAAGTACCGTTTAGGTTGCCTTATATAAAATTCTGTATAACAACAACATCTCAGTTAATTAAATGTTTACACTCATACCAAATCAAACAGACGAAAGAAGTCGGAATTCGGAAGACGGAAGCCATGAAAATCAAGAGGCGAAGAAATTATCTAATCTGCGGGGAAAAAAACTCAGATATTCAGGGACTTAGGGACGAAGAGACTAACTTGGTTAAAGTGAATCTTGAATTATAAAAGTGATTTTTACTGGTAGAAATGCTGACTTTAAACACCTTTTCTACTGCTGTATTTCATTTATTTTTGGTATTAAGGACTATCAGATGCTGTAACGCTGGAAAACCCATAATCACCGTTATATGTTTGCTCATTGAACCCCATGCCAGGATTCCCTGACGAAAATATTTTGTCAGTGGCCTGACCAATCAGCACTCCATTTTTATATGCTGAGATAACATTCCCTACTACTGTTGCTTTGACTATATCACCTGTTTTTGCCTGATACTGTGAGCCGGACTGGTTGAAAAGATAAGTGAAGTCTCCCAAAGGCCCGTTCCATCTGACAATGATGAGGTAGGCCCTGCCATTCGGTTTGAGTGAAAAAGCGATTTCATATCCATTGCACAAATGAGCTGATAGCGTGGAACGCAAACGAAGTTCCACCTCAGGATAGCAAGTGTCGCTATTGCATGCATTTTCGATATTTCCGACGGTAGCCAGGACCATCTGGTCAGGGCCCCATTTTCCTGTCAACAAAGCTGTCGCATCAGCATAGGGCGCAGTTCCTGGATGCGTATGGGTTTGTCCGGCAGTTGTGGAGATATAACCCCAGTCCAGACCTTCTTTGCTCCCATTGATCCAGTTATCACTTTCAGAGATGGGACTTTCAGTCAGAGGAAAATTGGTAGAATATGTTCTGCCAGGCACAGCCTTTAAATCCGATCTATCAGATTTGTTACTCGTAATCTCATAAGCCGGGATTTTAAACTGGCCACCTAATCTAAAAAGGGAGGTAATTAAAATAGTTAAGAGAAGAAAGTTTTTCATATCGTATTCATAAATAAATCAAACAGATTGTCATGATCACTACCCCTTTTCAGACCATGGGTTTACAAAAATAAGATTTCTTTTTTGTTGCTCAGGCAGGTCTCAAATCTTTTTGCCCCCCTGCCCCCCTAAAGGGGGGTTCGTTCAGTAATATGCTAAAAAGTTTTTGGGTTTCAAACGGTCTCAGAGAATTATTTGGAAAAGTAATTTATAAGTAGATAAAAGTCACAAATTAAAAATAGAATAAAGTAGATAATTTTAGAATAAAAGTAAAAATCCTATTAGTCACGGCGCGCGGGCAAATCCCAAAAAGGTGTGAAATTAATGGCTTTGGGCCCCATGTGGCGTTGGCTTGTGGGCAACAAAGCCATTAATTTGGCTTTTTGGGGGCCTTTTTCTTTGGTTACTTTCTTTTGGGCAGGCAAAAGAAAGTAACAAAACCATCCTAAGTCAAAGAGTATTAATAAAATTTTGATTAAAATTCACTTTATTTGATTAATAAAACTCATCATTAAAAATCGATCAAATGACCTGTAGATCAACTATCCTTTTTTGTTTTTTACTCCTTATCTCATTTTTATTTTCAGGACAGGCACGTTCCCAGGATAAAAACTGGACACACTTCCGTGGCAGCAGCCTCAATGGAATAGCAAAAGCAAAAGATATTCCGCTGACATGGAATGATTCTGTCATTATATGGAAAACCAAAATTCATGATGAAGGTTATTCCTCTCCTGTTGTTTATGACAATCAGGTATGGATTACAACGGCAACTCCTGATGGGAAAGAGCTATATGCTGTTTGTACAGATTTTCAGACCGGAAAAATAGTTTACGATATGAAGGTTTTTACCCCTGATGACATTGAAGGCAAGCACTCTCTGAATACCTATGCCTCGCCCACATCCTGCATCGAAAAAGGGTTTGTTTATGTTCATTACGGAAGTCTGGGTACTGCCTGTATAAATACCTCGGATGGCTCCATTGTGTGGAAACGCACAGATTTCAAATGTAAGCATGCCCAGGGTCCGGCCTCATCACCAATATTATATAAGAATCTCCTGATACTTCATCTCGAAGGTACCGATGTAAGGTTTATCGTTGCGCTCGATAAATCGAACGGGAAGATTGTCTGGAAAACCAGCAGGCCTGAGGAGCCATATGAGCCTCTTGCTCCAATCGGACGGAAGGCATACATTACCCCGTTAGTAATGAATGTTGAGGGACGCGATATGTTGATATCGAATGGTTCTGCCGTTTGTATAGCTTATGATCCAAACGACGGGAAGGAAATATGGAGAGTTGTTGACGGAGCCGAATCAACTATAGCAATGCCTGTTTCAGAAAATGGTGTTGTATTCTGGTACACAGGGTTTACCATGGGTAATAATGATAAAAAATATACGGAATTTATTGCTGTCAATCCAAATGGGAAAGGTGATATTACCAGTACGAATGTACTCTGGAAGAAACGTGAAGAACTATCACGAAACCAGAGTCTGACGCCAGTTATAAAGGACGGATTGATATATACTGTCAATACCAGAAATATCATGATGTGTATTGAAGCAGCTACGGGAAAGGAAATATGGTCGACACATGTTACCTCAAATTTTGATTCTTCTCCAATTTATATAAACGGGAATATCTTCTTTTTCTCTGTGAAAGGTGAGGTTCTTGTAATTAAAGCAGGTCGAAAATTTGAACCTGTGGCAAAAAGTCAGATGGATTCAGGTATCTGGGCTACCCCGGCTGTTTTAAGGAACTCCGTAATACTCAGGACACAAAAGTATCTGTACAGGATAGGAAGATGAGATGTGAGATATGAGTATTAGCACAGGGCACAGGGCACAGGGCTCAGTGCTCAGGGAAAAACACCTCTCGCCTGATTACTGTCGCCTGGAACTGGGTTGTCAAAATAGAGTGCGGTCTTTTACAACTTTACAACTTCTACAACATTATAATCATCTTCAGCAACTCCCCCCTGCTCTTCCCCAGTTTATCGCTGAGAGCTGCAAGCATTGCATTCTCTTCTCCTTCTTTAAAATCCAGATCTTTCTGGGAAAGACTCTTATACGTTTTAAGGAGTTTTGCTTTCCTGGTTTTCCAGTATCCTCCTTTATCCGTTTTCATGGCTAGTTTAAGTTAAGTCCTTTAATATCCAGACCTTTTGACTTTGAAACGAATTCTGTTTAGGGATGTTGCGGTATTTATCAAACTTTTGACGAACAGATATCAGGCAGTGGTGAATGGAAGAGAGCGTTTTTTTTTCTCCCTCTCACCCATTCACCTCTTTTTACTATCACGGAATCTCCACTTCGGTTCGATCTCCCTTTCATGAACTTATCATACCTTTACCTGGACAGAAACAATAATCGGATCTTTAACCGTGTGCCTGTCTTTATCCTTCTGAATTTTGGGGTCAGTCATGATTGAATTAAGCTTGTCCATATCTGTTACTTCGAGAACCATTACAACAGATTTAGGATCATCAGCATCCTGAAACGTTTTAAAACCAGTTACTGCAGGAGCAAATAACCGGGCTCTGTCTTCATGACCTTTAAGCCATGTATTGAAGTCACCTACTTTGTGACGGACTACTACTGTTGCCATAATTAAATATTTTTAGTGAATAAATTGAAATGAGAAAACTGAGTCAATATCCTTATAATAAGGTATCAGGTAACATAGCATTATTGAAAATGTTCAATTTTAACACTACCATATTGTGAATATGATACTGATGCAGTATATAACAGAAAGGCAGATCAAAACCAGTATACCCCTGAGGTTAACCCGAATGATCATACACTACTTAGTGACACATTAATTATTATCTTAGCCTGAGTAATCTAAAAGATTTCCTACATGAACAGCATTTTGAGAGCATCCGTTACTGTGCTTGCATTAATTTTTCCATCGATTACAGGCTTCAACCAGATCACCCTGAAAAAGGTCAGTGAGGAACTTGTATTTAAATCATCTCCTTTTGCACAATGTCATGCTTCCACAATTGTGGAGGTTACACCCGGTAGATATATGGTGGCTGCTTTCGGAGGCACAGCTGAAGGAAATAAGGATGTCTGCATCTGGCTCACCACCAGTGAGAATGACAAATTTGGAAAACCTGTTAAGATTGCGGACGGAATCATAAATGACTCTTTGATTTATCCATGCTGGAATCCTGTACTTTTTAAAACCCGGGAGGGCATGCTCATCCTGTGGTATAAGGAAGGCCCGTCTCCGAGGACCTGGTGGGGAATGGTACGTACTTCGACAGATGACGGAATCACATGGACTTCTCCTGAACGATTACCTACTGGAATCCTGGGCCCCATAAAAAACAAACCTGTACAATTGCCTGATGGAACCATTCTTTCTCCATCAAGTGTTGAGACAAGCCAGAGCTGGAAAGTGCACATTGAAAAATCCTTGGATTCCGGAAAAACATGGAAGGTTATACCTGTAGATTCCGGAACAAAGTTCAATGTAATTCAACCAACGATTTTGCTCCATCCCGACAATAAGGTGCAGATCTTGTGCAGGAGTAAGAATAATGCCATAGTACAGGCTTTTTCCAGGGATGATGGAAATACCTGGGGGAAATTAACTAGAACAGAATTGGCAAATCCGAATTCCGGTATTGATGCTGTCACACTTAAAGATGGATGGTTCATACTTGTATACAACCCAACCATTCAGGGGGATGAAGACAGGGCCAGACTTAATGTTGCGATTTCAAAAGATGGTATGGAATGGAAGGATGCACTTATTCTTGAAAATGAAAGTAAAGGTGAATTTAGTTATCCGGCTGTGATTCAAACAAGTGATGGAAGAATCAACATAGCCTACACCTATAACCGTGTAAATATAAAACACGTTGTTTTGGAAGAAAGGCCTGATTTGTAGACGTTGCATGCAACGTCCCTACGATTCCCATTTAACCGGATTGTTAATAATATAATCCCGGATCCTGTCCAATTCCCTGGCAGAATGAATTATATGATCGTAATACCGGGGTTGCCATGAAAAACCATGATCAGACAAATGGATATTTTTTGAAACCGCCGATTTATATGACCGGATAACCGCTGCCAATGACCCTGGTTTGGGTGAAATGTGCGACATGAATTCGTTTTGTACCGATTGTAGGGACGTTGCATGCAACGTCCCTACTACGGAGGATGGGGATTGAATAATTATGATCCCGTGAACATGATTCGGCATAACAACAAATTCTTCCAGTGAAACGAATGAAAAATGTTCTGATATTTCGTAACAAAATTTATATGCAATCCGCCCCGATTCAGACATTAGACGATAATGAGTAGAAATTTGATGATCTTTATGCCATGATAAACTACCCGCAATTGAAAAATCCTGACAAAAATAACCTGAAGGAATTGTTTGATCTTATTCCTCAGATCGAAGACACAAAATCATTTGGTGAAATGAAAGGAGCCAAAAGGCAAACAAACGGATATGTCGAAATGCCCTATATTTCACTCACAGTCCTGGTCAAAAACTTCCTGGATCTGGTTTATAAATCAGGGATAATACTTGATTTTGACTGGACAACCTGGGATGAAGGCAAGGAATTAATAAAAATGAAAGATTTTGCTCTACTCGACATTGAAACACTCTGCAAATTAATTACAGCAATTGTACGTTCAGATAGATTTAATGAAGGATACTTGCTTGGGAACTTTGAAAACGGGAATATATTAAAGATTCTAATAAACCTAAAGAACAAAATTGAACTTGCAAAAGATTAATGATCAGTATTCCCCTTGCGCCATTCAACTCACAACCTAAGGATCATTACATCACTGAATTACGTCGAGTTAATTAGTATCCCCAAAGACCCTGGAAATAAAAGTGAGGAGGGAGAGTTACACAGAGAATCTTGCTCTGAGCTCTGTGCCTTTAAGTCTGTGTGTTGCAATAAATAGAACCATTATGAAATAAAGATACTTTCTGAACTTGAACTTAAAAACAAAAGAAAAAAGACGCTTAGGTTTTGGTATCGTTGTGATCCTGAATAAAAGTGACAGATAAAGGTAAAAACGGTTAAATTTTCCCTAGCCGCCTCAATTCCCAGAAACACTTAGCAGTCGCGTGAATATCAACGGCTGCATTATGTTCCTCTTCAAAGTTTTCTCTGAAAAGTTTGTGGTGCAGTTCTGATAACTTTGGCCATTTATACCCATATAGTCCATCAATTTTGCAGAAATTTGTCGTTCCTTGCATCGTACAGATCTTTCTTTTTGAAGCTAAACTATCAGGCATACTGTTACGCAGAAATTCAGCGCCGACAATCTTCTCATCGAAACTTATATTGTGGGCAACCAGATATTCAGATTCGGTAATTAAAGCATGAAATTCCTGCAGGACAGGTAATAAAGCTTTCCCTTCCTCAAAAGCTTTCTCATTTGTGATACCGTGAATTCGGGAAGCCTCAGCCGGGATTGAATAACCAACAGGCTTAATTATAAAATCACCTCCGGAAATCAGATTTCCATTTCTGTCATAATACAAATAGGCCAACTGAACCAATCGTGGCCAATTGTTAAGGTCAGTGACCGGGGCTTTCCAGTTTTTTGGAAGACCGGTTGTTTCTGTGTCAAAGAATAAATACATAAAGTTTCAGATAATAGGTATAAGTGTTTAATATGAATTGTGAAGTTATTGTTACTTTGAAGAACAGCGCAAGGGCACAAAGGTGCCTGAGGCGTGAGGAGAAGATTGAGAGACGAATAGAAGAAGGGACTTAAAATGCGATTCTTTTATTGGGTCTTTGAGCCATTATTTGACTTAAAACCGATCCGTTTTCGTTGTTTTAAATCGGTTTCCTCCTGTTTTGATTGTTCTAGTTCTTTGAGATATTCAAATATTATACTTATCTGATTGTCATGTTCATCGAGCTTTGTCTGTATCTTTTCAAGTTGATGTGACATATCCTTATGAATGGATAGAATCTCCCGCAACCTTACAAAAGTATCAATAATAAGCAAGCTAACTTTCTCAGCTCTTTCACTGTTAAGAACACTTGAAAGCATTAAAATACCGTGTTCTGTAAATGCTAAGGGAAGATACTTTACATGCTGACCTCTCTTTAAGATCACATTTTGTGATCTTAAACAAGTCTTTCTAAAAAGATTTTAAATTTGGAGGACGCAAATTGCGATCTCCAATTCCATCTTGAGGACGCAAATTGCGACCTCAAGTTAACTGGTACTAAGGTTATCACAAATTGTGATAAGCCAGTCATGATTCATAATTTCTCATATGCCCCACATTTGAATTCTTCATCATCTTCCTGTTCAGCCCTGTTCATATTGCATAATAGATTTTCATCCCAGTTATCTATATAGTTCTTAATACAAATCAAGCAAAGAGCAGGCTTTTTAATTGAATCCATATTGATTATAAAACCATCTTCATCAAATATTCCATTGATTTTGCGGGGATCCATGAAATTAATATTTATGCGGCCATCCTTATCCCGCTTATCGAGGGCGCCATCAATTTCATAATCACCTGCTGGATAATCTCTTCCGGTTATACAGCTGAAACAGCCAAATGGAGAAGAAGCTGAACCTACTATCCAGATATCTTTTCCGCATTGGCACTTTACACCATTTTTATAATCATCAAGCGCAGCGTCAATCCTGACTCTCAGAACTTTTTCTTTTTCATTTGGATTATTATGCAAATGAATTTTTACATAATCGTCAATTGTAATCGGGATACACATAATTTTATAATTAAGGTTTATATCCAGCACAATTCAATGGATATCACAATTTGTGATTTCCAATTTTAAATAAAAAATATCTGCCTCAAATAAACGCAGCGAGCGTTTCAAACCAAATTTACAATAGACTAATGGAATAACAAAAAGATTGTATTATGTATTATTGGCGATAGGCGATGATGGAAATCCAAATCCATTAACCACGGATTTATACGAGAATTACACGGAGATATTTGTCCTTAGTCTCTTTGTCTCCTTTTCTCCCCCTCACCCATTCTCCCCTTCTCCCCTTCCTTCCATTTAATGACTTAACTCGTTAATAAACTCCCCCTTCGTCGATACCCCCTACCTGTGCAGATTCCTGTTTGTCCATGCGGAAAGCGTAAAGCGTAGAGCGTAGAGCAAGAGATGTTGATCTGCGTTAATCTGCGGGAACAGCGGGAAAAATGAAGACTAAGAGACTCAGAGACTTAGAGACGAAGAAAATTTCCTGGTGAAACTTTGTGTCCTTGTGTCTGGGTGGCAAAAAGGGTCTTCTTAAATAAAATGGTGCAAAAGATCATTGCAATTCAAATATTTGTTATATTTGTATGAATTATCATGCATTAACCATTAATATACCACTTAATGACTGATATATCATACATACACTGGCAAGCTGCAAGTGATACCTCTTTAATCCGGACATTAGGAGCTTTTATAAAGCATCACAGGGTACAGCAAAATAAATCTCAGACACAACTGGCTAAAGAGGCCGGAATAGCCCGTTCAACTTTGAGTCTTTTCGAGAACGGAGAGAGTACAAGCTTAATAATATTTATCCAGTTACTCCGGGCTTTAAAACTGCTCCATCTGCTTCAGCAATTTGAAATTAAAGAGGAACTAAGCCCTCTGCAACTGGCAAAACTTGAATATTCTCCTAAAAAGACAAGGGCACGCAGAAAAAATGCAGAAAGTAAGAACCCTGAACCTAAATCAGACTGGTAACACAATGGATACAGCTTATGTAAATCTTTGGAATAACCGCGTTGGCGCTGTTGCATGGAACGCTGTAAGAGGAATTGGCACCTTTCAGTTTGAACCTTCCTTTGTAACAAGTAATCTGGATATAGCACCTTTGAAAATGCCATTGAGAGAAGTCCGGAATCAGCCTAAAAATTTCCCGGAACTAAGGAATAGTATCTCATTCAAAGGACTCCCCGGATTATTAGCTGATGCTCTTCCCGACAAATACGGAAATGCTCTTGTTAACACATGGCTTGCTCGAAACGGACGACCTTCTGACAGTTTAAATCCTGTTGAATTGCTCTGCTTTATCGGAAAACGGGGTATGGGAGCCATGGAATTTGAACCTGCTGTTCCAAAGGGACCGGATACATCCACAGTTGTCGAAATTGGCAGCCTGGTACAGATTGCAAATGAAATACTTTCGGGCAGACAGGACTTTTCAACAAATCTTTCCGAAAACGAAGAGCGGGCGCTGCTTGATATATTGAAAATCGGTACCTCAGCAGGCGGGGCAAGAGCAAAAGCAGTTATTGCTTTTAACCCTGTAACCCGGGAGGTTAGAAGCGGACAGGTCCCTGCTCCAAAAGGATTCACCCACTGGCTGATAAAATTCGATGGAGTTACTGACTCTCAGTTCGGTGCAGCACATGGATATGGTCGCATTGAAATGGCATACCATCTGATGGCTAAAGCCGCAGAAATTGAAATGACCGAATGCCGGTTGTTTGAAGAAAACGGAAGAGCTCATTTTATGACGCGCAGATTTGACCGCGAACCAGGGAAAGGGAAGATTCATATGCAGAGTTTTTTCGCTATGCAGCATTATGATTTCAATGATATATCCTCCTTCAGCTACGAACAACTCTTCGAGACTATGCGTATGCTTGGACTGCCATATCCCGAAGCAGAACAGTTGTTCAGAAGGATGGTATTTAATGTAATCGCACGGAATTGCGATGACCATACAAAAAACTTTGCATTCCTGATGGATAAAACCGGCACCTGGAGCCTTTCACCGGCATTTGATATCTGCCATTCATTCAGACCAGGAAGCACCTGGGTAAGCCAGCAATCGCTTAGCGTGAATGGCAAGAGGAAAGATATCATCCGGGATGATTTTTTATCGGTTGCTAAAAACATGAATATCAAAAAAGCCGGGAATATAATAACACAAATAAATGAGGTGGTTAAGAACTGGCAATCTTATGCAGAAGAGACAAAAGTAGAACCGGAGCTAAGAGATGCAATAAGAAAAACTCTTATAGATTTAAATAAATAGATGTTGGGTCTTTTTTGAGTGTGATGGGTTAGTGATGGCTGGCCCGTTTTTTTTCGGAAACTGATTTGACAATAGTCTGTCCGTGTATTATCTGGTTTTTGTCTTTTATTTTTGAAAGGGAGTTTTCGTACGCTTCATGTACAAGTTTTTCACTATAACTTTTCGGAAATTTTGTTTTATCCTTCACAAGAATATAATGATATTGATTGCCTTGACCTAACAGAATTTTCTCCGGATCTGAAAGCTCATTGCCCCAGTAAAAACCAAAGTGGATATTCTTACTTGTCCGGCCAACTGCTATTGAACAAAAAGTATGTCCCTGTCTGTCTGTCGGGGACCATCCAAAAGCAACTGCATTGTAGTTATCATATATCAGTTCATTTGTCATAGGATATAAGTCCCATACAAAATCCCTGAGCCACATTACCAGTTCTGTTATTTTATCCCCGAATGGTTCTAAAAACACTAAAAGGTTTTCTGTCTGCTCTTTACTCATTTGATATTTGCGATTTGATAGAGAACAATAGACATTAAGAAAAGTTGAACGGCTAAGCGGAAAGCATTGAGCGGAGAGCGAGGAGGGTGGAGCGTAAAGCGAAGAGCTTAGAGACGAAGAGATGGGGAGACTATAATTTGTGAAACTTTGTGTCTTTGTGCCTTGATGGCAAAAGAAGAGGAAACTGTGTAACGTGATAATCCTGATCAGCGATTAGGCCATTGTGCCTTTAAGCCATTACGCCGTTGAGCCGTTATTTGTTTTAAAACCGATTCTTTTTCGTGGCTTAAAATCGGTTTCCTCCTGTTTTGATTGTTCAAGTTCTTTGAGATATTCAAAGATCAGAGTGACCTTTTCATCAAGCTCCAAATCCTTCTTTTCAAGCTGCTCAAGTTTCCTAAGGATGTCCTTATGCGATTCAATCATCGTTCTCATCCTTGTAAACACCCGGATAATCTGTATATTAACAGAAATTGCTCTTTCACTGTTTAAGACACTGGAAAGCATAGCTACTCCTTGTTCAGTAAATACCATTGGCCTGAATCGAGAACCACCCCAACTTGATGTCACAATTTGTGATCTCAAGTTTCTAAACTCCTCATCTGTAAGCTGAAACATAAAATCGTCAGGAAAGCGTTTGAGATTTCTCTTTACTGCCTGATTTAAAACCCTGGTATCAACTCCGTATAATTCAGCAAGATCCCGATCAATCATAACTTTCTTCTCTCTGATAATATAAATTTTATCTATTATCGTTTCGTCCGGG
>Ga0302322_100002330_pt1 | contig 15986 bp, 21 predicted proteins | sample Fen_T0_2_FD_203757 | JGI IMG/M metagenome (GOLD analysis project Ga0302322, IMG submission 203757) | Peat permafrost microbial communities from Stordalen Mire near Abisko, Sweden - Fen_T0_2 | ecosystem: Environmental > Terrestrial > Soil > Wetlands > Permafrost | place: Sweden: Abisko... | reverse complement strand
CGCGAAGGGCTGGATGGCCGACCGAGCGCTGTCGCTCCCGGGCATCCTTCGGCTGCCCGTGGCCCTCGTGGAGTGCGACGGCGACATCGCGGTCCGGTCCGACGGGTCCATCCCGTTCGAGATCCAGGTCGAGGACCCCCGTGATGCGGACCCGTCCCGCCTCGCCCCGATCACGAGGATCAGCCTCCCCGCGGGGATGCCGGTCCGCCTGGGCGTCGCGACGTCCGGGACCTACCGTCACCAGTGGGAGGGTCGGGCGCACATCGTCGACCCGGCCACCGGCGAGCCGGCGAACGCCGGGATCGTGAGCGCCACGGTGATCGCGCCGGACGCCATCGCCGCCGAGGCGCTCGCCAAGGTCGTCGTCCTGCGCGGTGCCGCCGCGGCCCCGATGCTCGCCGCGGTCGGGGCGACGGCCATCGCGCTCACGGATCGTGACACCCAGCTCCGGTTTCCCGGGATCGAGCGATGGATCGCATGACCACCCCGCCGGGGTCCATGGCCCCCATCGCGCCCGTGGCACCCTCGCGTCGCCGCCGGGACACGGCCCTCGGGGGGTCGCTGCTGGTTGCCGGCCTGCTGATCGGCGTGCTCGCCGGCCCGGCCGCCGGCGCGCTCGGCGAGATCAGCGGAGACAAGCTGTTCTGGACAGCGTCACGGCTGAGCGCGTTCCTGGCCTACCTGGCCTTCGCCGGGTCGGTGTGCTACGGACTCGGCATGGCGTCCGGGCTCATCGACGCGATCGCCGGCAGGCTGGTCTCGTTCACCCTCCACCAGGATCTCGCACTGGCGGGTCTCGCGTTCACCGCGGCCCACGTGTTCCTGTTGCTGGGCGACGCCTACATCGGCTTCGACATCCCCAGCCTGCTGATCCCGGGCCAGTCTCCCTACCGGACCCTCGCGGTGGCCGTCGGGCAGGTCGCGGCCTGGGCGGCCCTCGTCTTCGCCGTGTCGTTCTACGTGCGGGGTGTCATCGGTCCCAGGCTCTGGCGCAGCCTCCACACGCTGTCCGTGGTCGTGTTCGTGCTCGCCACGATCCACGGCCTGTTCGCGGGAAGCGACTCCGGGCTCGACGTGCTCTGGTGGGTCTATGTCGCGGTGAGCCTGGTCGTGGTGTTCCTGGCCGCGTACCGCGTTGCGAACCGCGGTAGCCGCAGGCTCCGCCCGGAACGCGTGGGCCGCTGATCGCCGACCGCCTACACTCCCGCCATGACGACACGGCGCGTGACCTGGCGGCGATCGGACGAGGTGACCTCGGACGAGGTGTGCACGATGACCGTCCGCGACGGCGGCCTCTCGCTGATCGGCACGGTCCTCGGGGCCGACGGCGGCACCCCCGTCCGGACGGAGTACCGCATCTTCGCCGACGGCACCGGGATGACCACCGCGGTCCACGTCCGCGACCTGCGCGGGTTCGAGCAGCGCTCCGTCACGTTGATGCGCGACGCGAAGGGCGGCTGGACGGTCGACGGGCTGCCCGCCCGCGAGCTCAAGGGGTGCACCGACGTCGATCTCGGCTGCAGCCCGGCCACCAATACGCTGCCGGTCCGCCGCCTGCGGCTCGGGGTGGGGGCGTCCCACACGATCAAGGCGGCGTGGGTGCGCTTTCCGGACCTCGTCGTGATCCCGGCCGCGCAGACGTACACGCGGCTCGACGAGTTCACCTACCGGTACGCCAGCGGCGCCTTCGAGGCGGATCTGACCGTCGACGATGCGGACCTGGTGACGTCGTACGCCGTTTGGCAGCGCACGGGCGTGGGCATCGGCCCGGAGGACACCGAGCCGCTGGACGCGCGCCGCTAGCGCTTCGGCGGGCCCTCGGCCTCGGCGGCCTGGTTCGTGGCCGGTGCCCCGGCGGCCTCCTGCGCCGCCCGGTACGCGGCCAGGTCCGCCTTGGCCTTGCGGTCCAGGAACGGGACCAGGCAGGGCGCCATGAAGAGGCCGGCGACGAGCACCGGGACGAACAGCATCACGATGCCGTCCGCCGCCTCGGGCAGGATCGCGCGCACGAGGAATGCGCCCACGCCATAGCCAAGCAGGCCGGCAGGCAGCGACAGGATCGCCAGGATGGTCGGCAGCCGCCGCTTCATCGGGTCCTCGTCACCTCCGCCGGCGTCCCTGGGCGGGGCTAGTAGCGGCGACGGGGCGACGTCTCTTCCTTGCTCGGCTTGGGCTCGCGTCCCGGGCGCGGAGGGCGCGGGAGGGTGCCGGGCGCCATGTCGGGCTGCCGCGGGATCGGGCCGCGTGCGTGCACAGCGGCGACCTCCCGGGCGAACTCCGCCGCCACGGGGGCCGGGATGCTGGCCTCCCAGGCTCGCTGGACCTCGGCCATCCGGACGTTCTCCGCCGCGCGTCGCTCGCGCTCTGCCTTCGAATGCTTGGTCATCTTGCCTCGATCTGGTGCCGGCCCGGGGTTCGGGACGTCGCCCGATCGTACGCGGATTGCGCAAAAGGCGCGAACGCGGCCCTGCCCTGCGAGCCAGCGTGGTCCGCGGACACGACGCGGGTCCTTGCGGGGCCGTCGCGGAAATCGTCGCTTCCGATGCCGTCCGAGGCCCCGGCCGGGCGTGTGCGACCCGTCCACGGCCCCGTACCCTGTGCACCGTGCGCGGTGCCCGCGATGGACGGGCGCGCGAGGACGGAGGGCAAGCACGTGGCCACCGCCGAAGAGACCGGCCAGAAGGTCCAGCGGATCCTCATCGGGGAGTACAACGACGTCCGGCTGACGAAGGACGGCGGGTTCGCCGTGCCGTTCGGCAGCTCGACCGCCTTCGTGGAGCCCACCGACTGGGCCGCCGACGCCGAGGGCAACCCCCGCTCGCTGGTCCGCATCTGGGCGCCGCTGGGCCGGGATGTCCCGCCCACGCCCGAGCTGTTCCGTTGGGCGGCCACCGAGGGCCAGTCCAAGTGGTTCGGCAGCGTCTCGGTCGTCGAGGGCGCTGAGGGCAAGAACGCCTTCGTCATGTTCGACCACGCGATCCTGGGCGACTTCCTCGATCCGGCGGAGCTCATCAGCGCCGTGACGGCGATCATGGTCACCGCCGACGAGCTGGACGAGATCGTCCACGACAAGTTCGGCGGCAAGCGGTACACCGACCCCGACTGATGGGCTACCGCGACCAGGTCCGCGACGAGGCCGTCGCAGCCGCCAAGGCCTTCTCCCACCCCGAGGTCCAGCCGCGCCACCTCCTCTGGGGGCTCCTCGAGGTGCTCGACGCATCCGCGCCGGCGTCCGTCTCGCGGGCGGGCGCGCGCGCCCTCCTCCTGCCCCGGGGCACGGCCGTGGCGTCCCCTTCCGTGCCGGCCGCCATCGAGGAGCGGCTCGCCGGCGTGACGGGCCGCGAGACGGCCGTGGCGCTGTGCGCGGAGCTGGCCGGCGAGCTGCTCGGCGCCGGCCCGGCCGCGGACGCCGCCCCGGCTGCCGGCGCCGCCGCCACCGCGACGCAGTCCGAGGCAACGGCCGAGACGCCGGCCCCGAACCCGAAGCCGGCCGCGAAGGCCGACGCGATCCCGGCACTGCTCGCGGAGCTTGACGCGCTCGTGGGCCTCGGAACCGCCAAGGCGTCGGTCCGGCGGCTCATCGCCGTGCAGCGGCTCAACGCGGAACGCAGGGCGCAGGGCCTGCCCGAGGTGAGCGGCAGCCACCACGTGGTGTTCACGGGCCCGCCGGGAACCGGCAAGACCACCGTCGCACGCCTGCTCGGCCGCCTGTACGGGGCGATCGGCGTGGTGCGCTCGGGCCACCTGGTCGAGGCGTCGCGCGCGGACCTGGTCGCAGGCTACGTCGGCCAGACGGCGCTCAAGGTGCAGGCGGTCGTGGACAAGGCGCTCGGCGGCGTGCTGTTCATCGACGAGGCGTACGCGCTTGCCCGCGGCGACACCCAGGACTTCGGCGAGGAGGCGGTGGCCACCCTCGTCAAGCTCATGGAGGACCACCGCGACGACCTGGTCGTGATCGTGGCCGGCTACCCCGACGAGATGCGCACCTTCATCGACTCCAACCCGGGCCTCCGGAGCCGGTTCACCCACTACGTGGACTTCCCGGACTACTCCACCGACGAGCTGGTCCGAATCTTCGGGGCCATCGCGGCGCAGTCCAGGGTGGAGCTGGCGCCCGACGTGCTCGCCGCCTTGCCGTCGCTCGTGGCGATGGCGAAGGCCCACGAGAACTTCGGCAACGCGCGCTACATCCGCTCGCTGTTCGAGCTGTCGTTCGCCAACATGGCCCAGCGGGCGCTGGCGGACGAGCGTATCGATCCGGCGGAGATCGGGACGCTGATCGCCGCCGACCTGCCCGCCCCCGACGACGAAGGCTGGAGCGCCCAGCGGCACATCGGCTTCCGGAGGCCGTAGCCCGTCTCGGCGCGTTCGTCGTCATCGTCGGTGTCGTCACCCGATCGACAACCGTCTCCGCCCAAGGTGCCCCCAGGCGACCCACCGGGATCGCCGAATCGCACCAGCAAAGGAGACGATTTGCGGAACCTCATCACGGCTGGGGCCGTCGCCGGAGCACTCCTGCTCGGGGGTGCCGGCGCGGCCCTGATCCTCCCCTCGCTCGCCGCGGCGGCGGACCCGAGCGCGGCACCCGCCGCGAGCCCGTCGGCCTCCGGGGTCCCGGGGTCCAACCCGGGCGATGCCGGCGGCCATCGCGGCGGCCCGGGCGGCGGCCATGGCATGTTCGGCGGCGGTCCCAACGAGGCCGTCTCCGACGCGTCGGTCGTGGCCAAGGCGATCGGCATCACCGAGGCCGACCTCGACACCGCCCTCCAGGGCGGCACGAGCGTGGCCGACGTGGCCAAGGCGCACAACGTCGCCGTGCAGACGGTGATCGACGCGCTCGTCGCCGATGGCAGGACCGAGATCGCCGCCGCCGTCACGGCGGGGACGATGACCCAGGCCCAGGCCGACACCGAGCTGGCGAACCTGACCCAGCGCGTGACCGACCAGGTCAACGGGACCTTCACGGGTCGCGGCGGCCCGGGCGGCGGCCATGGTCACGGACCCATCGACGGCGCAAACGGCGCCGCCCCCAGCGCCAGCCCCTCCACGAGCGGCTGACCCATCACCGGCCCGGGCGCCACGCGGCCCCGGGCCGGTATCCTGCCCGCGTCGCGCGTCACTGCACCACCGATGAGGCCATGCCGATCGACACCTCCGCCGCCATCCTCGTGACCTCCGGCGTCGACCTTGACCGCTGGCTCTCCGCGCACGCGGCCGAGCGACGGGAGGTGGTCGTGGCGATCTTCAACAAGGCGTCCGGGCGCCAGACGGTGAACCTGTCGGGCCTCCAGGAGGTCGCCGCCTGCCACGGCTGGGTGGACACGCAGATCAAGCGGATCAACGACGAGCGCTACGCGATCCGGTTCGTCCCGCGGCGCCCCGGCTCCAACTGGACCGAGGGCAACAGGGCGGTCGCGCGGCGCCTGCTCGCCGAGGGCCGCCTCACGCCCGCGGGCATCGCCAGCCTCCCGGACGACCTCCAGGCGGCCGGGTCCGGTCAGGCCGACCCGAGCCGCAGCTCGTAGCAGGGGCTGAGCGGATCGTCCCGGTATGGCCCGAACGGGGCGCACCGCCGGAATCCCACTGACTCGTAGAGCCCGATCGCCTCCCGCTGGTGGATGCCGGTCTCGAGCCGCAGGAGCGTGACCCCCTCCTCGCGCGCGTCGTCCGCCAGCCGCTCCAGGATTCGCCGCCCGAAGCCGACGCCGCGGTTCCCGGGCCGCACGAACATGCGCTTGACCTCGCCGTACCGTTCCGTGCCGTCGTCGGCGAAGAGGATCCCGCCGCAACCCACGGGGACCCCGTCCGAGCGCAGGACGAAGAGGTGGACGTCGTCGGCGATGAGCCGCTCCACGCTGAACCCGTGCCGGCTCTCCGCCGGGTAGCGCGACGCGAGGTGGCCCTCGAGCTCCAGGATGAGCGCGCTGGCCGCGGGCGCGTCGGGACGCTCGCGGCTGACGGTCACGGCCATGCCAGGATCCTGCCACGCTCCGCCGGAGTTGCACAGCGCCTCCCGGACACCCGACTATACGGGCGTGGCACACCCGTGGCCCCTGTTCGACCTCCGCATCCGCACGCCGCGCCTCGAGCTCCGGCTGTCGACCGATGACGACCTCGTCGCCCTCGCGGCCGTGGCGCGGGCGGGCATCCACGACCGGGCGGAGACCCCCTTCCTGGTCCCCTGGGACGAGCTTCCCTCCCCCGCGTTCGAGCGCCAGTTCCTCGGCTTCTGGTGGAGAACGCGCGGCGGCTGGAAGCCGGACGACTGGACCCTGGGGCTCGCGGTGATCGCGGACGGGCGTCCAATCGGCGTCCAGGACCTGGCGGCCCGGGACTTCGCCCACCGGCGCTCGGTCCTGACGGGGAGCTGGCTGGGCCTGTCGCACCAGGGCCGCGGGTACGGGACGGAGATGCGCGCCGCGGTCCTCTGGCTGGCATTCGAGGAGCTGGGCGCACTCGTCGCGGAGTCCGGGTACATCGACGGCAACGACGCCTCGGCGCGAGTCTCCACCAAGCTCGGGTACACGGCCAACGGCGAGCGGCTCGTCGCGCCCAAGGGCCACCCCGTCACGGAGCACCTGGTCCGCGCGACGCCGGAGACGTGGCGCAGGGACCTGGTTCCGGTGACGGTCGAGGGGCTCGATGCCTGCCGTGGCCTGTTCGGCGAGCGCGAGCTCGACCTGGAGAGTTGGTCCTCCACCTGATGGGCCGCCCGTTCGCCGACACGGGACGGGACCTCCGGCCGGGGCGGGCGGGCCGCAAGGACCGCACACGACCGCGCGGCGGTCCCTATCCTCAGCGCCCATGAACGACATCTGGGTCTGCTCGACCTGCAAGTCGATCAACCGCCAGCGCGATGACCGCTGCTACCGGTGCGCCGGACGCCGGGAGCAGGCCATGGCCGCCCAGGGGCCCGATGTGCGCGTCGCGTCCGCGGTCGCGGAGAGGGCCGCCCGCGGCTACGCGTCGTCAAAGCCCATCGCGCTCGTCACGGCGGCGCTCATCCTGGCGGTCGCCGGCCTCGGGCTCGTCCTGATGGTCCTGCAGCTCCAGGCGATCCCGGCCATGCGCCAGGCCTTCCTGTCCGCGGTCTCCACCGGCAGCTCGGCGCCGCTCGACGCCTACGCGCTGGAGCAGCTTCGATTGGTCGTGCCGTCCATGGTCAGGTCAGGCCTGGTCGTGCTCGCGGTGCTGGGGTTCGGCCTGTGGCTCAGCCGCGTGGTGCTCAACATCCCGGCGCTCGGTGGCGGGACGCCCCGGTGGGGTCCGTGGAAGGCGTTCCTGTACCCGATCATCCCGATCGTGAACCTCATCAAGGTCCCCGGCATGGTCCAGGACGCGCTGTACCGCCTCGACCCGAAGGCGGGCGGCCTGTTCTTGGTGCTCGCGGCGTGGATCGGCTTCTTCGGGAGCTGGCTCGTTGGGATCGTGGGCGGGTGGATGATCACCGGAGCCGCCGTCGATTCCGTCATGCGCGCGGGCACGGTCGAGGGGGCGCTCAACGCCTTCGGATCGATGCTGGACCAGGCATCGGTGCTGACCCTGATCACCGAGCTGATGGTGGCCACCGGGGCCGTGCTCCTCGTCGTCATCATGCTCCGCATCGAGGGACGCGCCGCAGCCCGTGACCGCGAGATCCGTGCCGCCGTGCTCGGCACCGGGCGTGCGGCGTGACCGAGCCCGAGGCCGCCGCCGAGCCCGAGGCCGCCGCCGAGCCCGAGGCCGCCGCCGAGCCCGAGGCCGCCGCCGAGCCCGAGGCCGCCGCCGAGCCCGAGGCCGCCGCCGAGCCCGAGGCCGCCGCCGAGCCCGAGGCCGCCCAGTCCGTTCCCCGCGGGCGGCGGCGACGGCGCGTCGCCATCGCCCTCTCGGTGATCCTGCTCCCGGTCGTGCTCGTCGCCGGTGTCGCCGGCGGCCTGGTGGCCTGGGATTCGGGCTACGAGGGACGGATCCTGCCCGGCGTGCGCGCCGGTACCGCGGACCTGTCCGGCCTGGACCGCGCCGGCGCCGCCGCCGCCATCGCGAGCGCCTACCCGTACGGCAGCGGGCGCGTCGTGATCCGGACGCCGGACGGCGACGTCGTGATCCCGTACGCGGACTTCGGACGCCGCGCCGACATCGACGCAATGGTCGACGAGGCCATGGCGAGCGGTCGCGCCGGCACCACGCTCGAGCGCGCGATCGGCGAGCTCCGCCAGGCCATGGATGGCGCCACGATCGCCCCGAGGGCGCTCATGGATCGGGCGGCCCTCGCCGCCGCCGTGGCCGACGCCGTGACCCCGCTCGCAAAGGATCCCGTGGATGCAACGATCGCCATGACGCCGGCCGGGCCCGTCACGACGGCCGCTCGCGCCGGCCGCGCCGCCGACGCCGCTCCCGTCGTGGCCGAGGCGATCGCCGCCGTGACCGGCACGGACGCTCCGCCCGAGGTCGTCGTCACGGCGCACACGGTGTCAGTCGCCCCCGCGATCGACGACGAAGCCGTCGCGATCGCGAGGGTGCGCGGGACCCGGCTGGTGGGCGACATCCACGTGACGTGGGGCACGAAGGCCTGGACGATCAAGGCGGACACGGTGCGGGGCTGGGTCCGATTCGAGACACGGCCCGACGGCACGGTCGCGCCGGTCGCGGACACGAGCGCCGTCGCGGGGTCGCTCGCGAAGGCCGCGAAGGCCGTTGCGAAGGCGCCGGTCGATGCGGCGTTCATCAGGACGAAGGGCGGCAGGATCATCGGCGTCGTGGCCAGCAAGAACGGCCGGACCCTCAACACGGACGCCACGGTCGCGCGCATCGCCGCCGAGCTGGAGGCCCGCGGCACCGGCAGCCCGCCCGCCAAGGTCGCGGTCGCCACCGCGGTCGTCGCCCCGAAGCTGACCACCGAGGAGGCTCGCAAGACCGCGCCGCTCATGGTCAAGCTCGGCTCCTGGACGACATACTTCCCCATCAGCGAGCGGAACTACTTCGGCGCCAATATCTGGCGCCCGGCGCAGATCATCGACGGCACCGTGCTCGCCCCCGGCGCGACCTTCGACTGGTGGGACGCGATCTGGCCGGTCACCACCGCGCGCGGGTTCGGTCCGGGCGGCGTGATCCGCAGCGACCATACCGATCCCACGGGCGCCCTGGGCGGCGGCATGTGCTCCAGCTCCACGACGCTGTTCAACGCGGCACTCCGGGCCGGCCTCGAGATCCGCGCGCGCTCGAACCACAAGTACTACATCAACCGCTACCCGCTGGGCCTGGACGCGACGGTCTCGATCATGGGCGGCGGCCGCCAGACGATGTCCTTCACCAACGATACGGGTCACCCGATCGTCATCCGGGCCTTCAAGATCCGAAAGGGCGTCCGTGGCTACGTCCGGTACCAGATCTGGGGCATCCCGGACGGGCGGACGGTGCAGCTGACCTCACCCGCGGTCAGCAACGTCCGCCAGGCCACTACCAGGACCGTCACGGTGGCGACCCTGGCGCACGGCGTCCGCAAGCAGACCGAGTACCCGTCAAACGGCATGGACGTTGCCGTGACGCGGGTCGTGCGCGACAGCAAGGGCCGGGTCGTCCACCGCGAGGTGTGGCGCACGCACTACGTCCTCTGGAACGGCCGGATCGAGGTCGGCCAGTAGGGGGGACGCGCGCCACCTCGCGCGCGGCCCCGTGGCGGGCGCACCCACGGCAGCTCGCCGCGGGCCCCTGTGCCGACGGCCTCAGCCGTTCCCGGGGGTTCCCCACCCCAGCGCGGCCTCGACGGCCGCTACCAGCTCGCGCCGCGTGTACGGCTTCGCCAGGAAGCGCGCCCCCTCGACCACGCCGGGGCCGAGCACGACGTCGGCAGGGTAGCCGGACATCAGGACGACGCCGACCTGCGGCCTGGCGGCCCGCACCGCCTCGGCCACCTCCCTGCCGCCCACCCCGTCCAGGCCGACGTCGGTGAGCAGCACGTCGAACCGGTTGGCCGGCGATCGCGCGACGTCGATCGCGTCCTCGCCCGACGCGCAGGCGACGATCCGGAAGCCGGCCATCTCCAGCATCCGTTCGGCGACCATCCGGATCGAGGCCTCGTCCTCGACGAGGAGGACGGTAGGGGCCGCGTCAGCCATCGCTGTCGAGGTACGCGAGGACCGCGAGCACGCGCCGGTGGTCGTTCCGCGTGTCGGGCAGGTCCAGCTTGCCGATGATGCTCGTGATGTGCTTCTCCGCCGCACCTTCGGTGATGGTCAGGGCCTCGGCGATGCCCGCGTTCGTGCGGCCCTCCGCCATCGCCGCGAGCACCTCGCGCTCCCGGGGCGTCAGCGCGGACAGGCGGTCGTCCTGGCGGCGCCGGACCATGAGCTGCGCGACGACCTCGGGGTCCAGCGCGGTCCCGCCCTGCGCGACCCGCCGCAGCGCGTCGAGGAACTCGCGCACGTCCGCGACGCGGTCCTTGAGCAGGTAGCCCACGCCGCCGCCGCGGTCGGCCAGCAGCTCGCTCGCGTACTGGCGCTCGACATACTGGCTCAGGACCAGGATCGGCGTGCCCGGCACGAGCCGGCGGGCCTCCAGGGCGGCGCGCAGCCCCTCGTCGCGCTGCGTGGGCGGCATGCGGACGTCCACCACCGAGACGTCGGGGCGGTGCTCCACGGCCGCGCTCACGAACGAGGGCCCGTCGCCCGCCTTCGCGACGACGGTGGCGCCGGAATCCTCGATGAGCCGGGTGAGCCCCTCGCGCAACAGGACGGAGTCCTCCGCGATCACCACCCGCAGCCCCGCGACGCTCATCCCCAGATCATGCCCCAACCGGAGGGCACGCGGACCGGTGCCGCGGCCGTTGGTGGGGATTCCCCCACCCCGAGGATGCCCGCTGCCCGGCTGGGAGCGACGGAGCGGGACCCCTAGGGTTGTGGCATGACCAGTCCCATCACGGAAGAACCCACGCGTCTCCTCCAACCGCTCCGCCGCTCGACCCCGGGAATGGTAGGGTCGGTCCGATGACCGCGGACACCGCACAGACCGCCCCGCTCCTTCCACCGGCCCCCACCCCCCCGCCGGCGGCTCCCGCCCCGGCGAGCCCCGGCCGGCCCGGCCGCGGGCTCGTCAGGACCTTCCTGCTCTCCCCGGTCGATCCGCGGGCCTGGCGCGCCGTGTTCGCCATCGGCGCCGGGCTGTTCACGACCGTCTTCGCGTTCTCGGTCGTCACGACCCTGTTCTCGGTCGGAGGCTCGCTCCTGATCCTCCTCGTGGGGTTCGGCCTCGTCGCGCTCGGGGTGGAGGCGGCGCGGGTCGCCGCGATGGTCGAGCGCTGGCGCATGACGATCGTCGACGACCGCCCCCTGATCGCGCACCCGTACAAGACCGCCGACCTGTCGCCCAGCGAGCCGTACGGGCCGTGGATCCGCAAGCTCGCCGAGGCGGCCTTCTTCGACCCCAGCCGCTGGCTGGACGTGGTCTACGTCCTGGTCGCGCTGCCCCTCGCCGTCCTCGAGTTCGCCCTGGCCGTCACGCTCTGGACGGTGTCGGCCGCGCTGCTGCTCGCCCCGCTTGCCCTCCTGTTCCCCCGGGCGTGGGTCCGGTTCTCGCTCGGCAACCTGCCGTTCAGCCCCGAGGCCGGAGTTGCGGTCGCGGTCGTCATCGGGCTGCTCCTGCTCCCGGTGGCCGCGTCGGTGACGCGCGGCATGGCCATCCTCCACCGCTACGTCGTGGAGGGCCTGCTGTGCATCAACCCCGCGGAGGCCCTGCGCCGCGACAACGAGCGCCTCCGCGGCAGCCGCTCCGCCGCCATCGAGCTCGAGGCGACCGAGCTCCGCCGGATCGAGCGAGACCTGCACGACGGGGCCCAGCAGCGGCTCGTCATGCTCGCGATCGACCTCTCCCTCGCCGAGGACAAGGTCGACACGGATCCAGCCGCCGCAAGGAAGCTCATCGCCGGTGCCCGCGACCAGGCCCGCCAGGCCCTGGGCGAGCTGCGCGACGTCGTGCGTGGTTCTGCCCCGGCGATCCTGCTCGACCGCGGGCTCGCGGCCGCGCTCTCGGCCGTCGCCGGGCGCAGCCCCATCGCGACCACCGTGGACAGCAACCTCGCCCAGGGTGAGCGCCTGTCCCACGGCGTGGAGCGCGCGGCGTACTACGTCGTGTCCGAGGCGCTGACCAACGTCGCGAAGCACGGGCACGCCACCCGCTGCGCCGTCCGGCTGATCCGCCAGCCGGGCTGGCTGTTCGTGGAGATCCGCGACGACGGCGTCGGTGGCGCGGCGCTCGTCCCGGGCGGCGGCCTCGCCGGGCTCCGCGACCGGGTCGAGGCCCTGGACGGCCGGCTGGAGCTCCTCAGTCCCGTGGGGGGCCCGACGATCATCCGCGTAAGCCTGCCCGCCGCGGCCGCCTGAGTCGCCGTACCCCACCCGCGCGGGACGGCCGCACGGGCCCCCGGTCTCCGGGTACAGTATCGAACGCGCGTTCTATCTGTACGGAGGCCGGCGATGGCGGACTGGCTCGTGGACATCTCGACGGATCCGAGGCGGTTCCCGGTGGTCCACCACCGGCACGTGAACGGGACCCTGCGCGCGGAGCGGGACCGGACGCCGTCCGTGACCCTGGACCACGACGGGCGACGGGTGGAGCGCTGGACGTACGCCTGTGCCTGCGGGGAGATCTTCTGCTGGGATCGCAGGGCGGCGGGCTGAGGTGCCGGCGCCACGACGGGCTACGATCCCTCCGTGGCCACCGAGCGGATCTCCATCGACGCGGGTACCCGCCTCATCGTCCTCACCGGCGCCGGCATCTCGGCGGAGTCCGGTCTCGCCACCTTTCGCGGCGCCGGGGGCCTGTGGGAGGGCAGCCGGGTGGAGGACGTGGCCACGCCCGAGGCGTTCGAGGCCGATCCGGAACGCGTCTGGCGCTTCTACGGGGCGCGCCGCGCGGGAGCCGGTGCCGCCGGCCCCAACCGGGCGCACCTGGCGGTCGCGGAGATCGAGGCGCGCCTGGGCGACCGGTTCCTGCTCGCCACGCAGAACGTGGACGGGCTCCACGGGCTCGCCGGCAGCCGGCGCCTGGTGGAGCTCCACGGCTCGCTCTGGCGGTCGCGCTGCTCACGCTGCGAAGCGCCGCCGGTCGAGGACCGGGTCGTGGACGTGGCCCCTCCCCTCCCTGCCTGCGACGCCTGCGGGTCGCTCATGCGCCCGGACATCGTCTGGTTCGGCGAGATGCTGGACCCGGCCCACGAGTGGGCCGTGCGCCGGTTCCTGAAGGCGGCCGGCGTGGCGGGTGCCCGGCTCGTGTTCCTCGCGATCGGCACGTCCGGGAACGTGCACCCGGCCGCGGGCTACGTCCGGTACGCGAAGGACCTGGGCGCGGAGACGTGGCTCGCGAACGCGGACGAGGCCGCGAACGCCCGCTGGTTCGACCACGTCGTGACGGGTCCCGCGACCAGCGTCGTGCCCGCCCTGCTCGGCCTGGGCTGAGCCAGCGGCCGGCGCTCAGGGCGTCGCCGGTTCCACCGGGTGGCGCAGGATCGTCCGGAGTCGCTCGGGCGCGGAGCGCGACGGGTCGCCGAGGTAGATTTCGTGGTGGGCGCCCTCCGGCCGGTACCCGGCCGCGGCGATCGTGGCGTGCAGGCGCTCGATGCTGGGCCGCTCCGCCGCGTACGGACCCACATGCAGGACCTGGGCGACCCGGCCCTCGTCGAGCGTCCCGAGTCGCAGCCGGCCCGCCACGTCCGGCGCCATCTTCGCCCGCCCGGCCGCGATGGCCGACTCGAGCTCGTCGCCGGTCGCCTCTCCGGGAAGCGCGATCAGCAGGGTCCAGCGCCAGGCGGCCCGGTCGCCGCCGAGGATCAGGTCCAGGTCCGTCGCACCGTCGGCGGTCGCGTACAGGCCCTCCAACGGCCCCACCGTGCGCTCCAGGCCGCGCCGCTTGAGGGCGAACCGCAGCGTGTAGGCCGTCCCGTAGAGCCCGGGCATCAGCGGCCCGAACGCCTCGGGGCCCACCGCGCCCTCGCCATCCACCATCACAGCGCGCGCGGCGGGCAGCTCCAGGAACCGGGTGGCGCCGGGTCGGCAGGCGAGGGCCGTCGCGGCATCCTTCACGACCTCGAAGACGATCGATCCCATGCTGCCAAGGATGGGCTCCGGCGCCCGATGGCGGGAAGGGCGGTTGGGCCCCTGGGTGACGCGCCGGGCGGGCCCTACGTTCCCGGGCGCTCGACCCGGTAGCGCAGGTGCGTGACTCCGCGGCCGACGCGCACCTCCGGATCGTCCAACGCGACCGGGCCCCCGCTCCACGCCTCGAAGAACGGCCTGCCCCCGCCGAGCAGGACGGGCACGAGGGCGACCCACACCTCGTCGAGCAGTCCCATGGCGAGGGCCTGCGAGGCGATGGCGCCGGCCGTGACGCCGACGTTCCTGCCGTCCGCCGCCTCCAGCGCCATCGCGATGGCGCGCTCGACCCCGTCGGTGACGAAGGTGAATGGTGCATCCGGGTATGGCCACGTCACCGGGGCGCGGTGGGTCACGACGAACACCGGCACGCCGAGCGGGTGCCGGCCCTCCCAGCCGGCGGTGACGTCGAACGCCCGACGGCCCACCACGAGCGCGCCGAGGCCCGTGCTGAGCTCGTCCCACACGCGGGCGCTCTCGGCCGTCATCCGGAACAGGCGGCCTGCCTGGGCCGTCTGCACCTCGGTGTCGCCATTCGCGTACCACGCGAACAGCCGGTCGAACCCGGACTCCTCCGGGCCGGACACGAAGCCGTCCAGCGACATGCTTGCCGACGCGATGACCTTGCCCATGGATCCGCCCCATCGCGTGGCGTCCGTCGCCGCAGCGTGCGACGGGTGCGCGGCCGCCATCAGCCGCCGGCGGCGGCCCGCATGGTGGGGCTCTCCTGGACGGCCCAGCTGTTGCCGTCGGGGTCGTCGAAGAAGCACCACGAGTTCCAGTCGTCCCCGCGCCCGTCGACGAAGCCGCTCCCGTCGTGGTGCCGAACCGGGCTCACCGGCACGTCTCGCCCGGCCAGCGCCGCACGGGCGGCATCGACGTCCGCGACGCACAGCTGGATGCCCTTGAGGCTTCCGGGCTCCATCGCGCCGACGCCCGTCCCGATGATCACCGAGCAGCCGGAGCCGGGCGGCGTGAGCTGCACGACCCGCATGCCGGGTCCCGGCGCCGCATCGACATCCACGTGGAACCCCACCTGGTCGGCATAGAAGGCCTTCGCGCGGTCGACGTCCGTCACCGGCACGACGACCACCTCGAGCTTGAACTCCATCGCCCATTCCTCCCGTCCGTCGTGCTCACGCGCCCAGCCGCGCGAGGAGCTCGTCCAGCTGCTGGTACCCCTCCTCCATGCCTCCTGCCATGCCGTTCTCGAGCATCGCGTCGCGAGCCTCCGTGGCCTGGTAGGCCGAGATGGTGCGCACCAGCGTCCGGCCGCCGCCGAGGTCCTCGAGGAGCAGCGTGTCGAGCGCGACATGGCCAGGAGCCCCCTCGAACTCGAAGGTCTGGACGATGCGGTCCGGCGCGGGGTCGCCGTGGAAGACGCCACGGAACCCGTACTCGGTTCCATCGGTGTCCACGTGCACGTAGCGCCAGGCGCCGCCGTGGCGGACGTCGTACGCGTCCACGCGCATCGTCAGGCGGCGGGGCCCCAGCCACTGGGCCAGGAGCCCGGGCTCCGTGAAGGCGCGGAACACGAGGTCGCGGGGACCGTTGACCACGCGCTCGGTCTCGATGAGGGTCGTGCCGGGCTCGGCGGTGATGCGGATGGTGGCGGTGGTCACGGGACGTCTCCTTGGGGTGTGGGGGTTGAGGCGGCTTCGGCTGGGGGCTGGAGCGCGTCCGCGGGCGCGACGGTCGAGAGTCGGCCGAGGAGCTCGTCGAGCCGCTCGAAGCTCTCCTCCCAGTAGTCGCGGTAGCCGGTGATCCACGATGCGGCTTCCCGGAGCGGCTCTGCCCGGAGGTGGCTCAACCGGGCCGTCGCCCGGCGGCTGCGGGTGATGAGACCGGCCTCCTCCAGCACCCGCA
>Ga0302322_100002329_pt1 | contig 16009 bp, 18 predicted proteins | sample Fen_T0_2_FD_203757 | JGI IMG/M metagenome (GOLD analysis project Ga0302322, IMG submission 203757) | Peat permafrost microbial communities from Stordalen Mire near Abisko, Sweden - Fen_T0_2 | ecosystem: Environmental > Terrestrial > Soil > Wetlands > Permafrost | place: Sweden: Abisko... | reverse complement strand
TACTTTTGGGAAGGAGCGCAGTTTTAAAATTGATATAGTATAATATTTCAGCACCTTCTCAAAAATGTTTATTTAAAACAATTATACACTATTTTCGCTGCTTAAGTTTAATAAGCACTATTTAAAATTTATTATGCAGGCAGTAAATCTCCGTTCCTTTAAGAAAAAAGTAAAGGCAAATAAAAGAAGGATGAAGATCTTTCTTACTAAAACTGAAAATAATCCGCCTCGTGGTTTAGATAAACTGACGGCTGCGCTGGAGCCGGAAGTATGGAAAGAAGTAGACTGCCTTACCTGTGCCAATTGCTGTAAAACAATGACGCCCACTTATACCCCTGCTGATATCAGGCGTATTGCGGCACATTTTAATCAAACACCCCAACAGTTTAAAGACCGGTGGCTGGTGTACGAAAAGAGAGATAAAGACTGGCAAAATAAAAAACAGCCCTGCCAATTCCTGAACCTGAAAGACAATAAGTGTTCCATTTACGAGATCAGGCCTCTGGATTGTTCCGGCTTTCCGCATTTGCCCAAAAAGAAAATGGTGGAATACATTCACGTACACAAACAAAATATTGAATATTGTCCTGCTACTTATAAGCTGGTAGAGAAGATGATGGAAGCGGCAAAATTGTAGATTGCAGATTGACGATTTCAGATTTCCTTTGTTTCAGACTTGCATTCGGCAAATAGAAAAATAGTAAAATTCAAAGAAATCCGAAATCTAAAATCATCAATTTGAAATCAAAGAAAAACGTCCTCGATAAAAAAATACTCCACCGCCTGCCCCTTTAATATTGATATAGACAATATATCAAACTGTATCCTTTGCCATTGCGGAAACTGGTACAAGTATACTTCTGCTGCATTCATTAAATACCGGATCTTCTTTTTTGAAACAGCTTCTTCCGGATGCCCGAATTGTTTGGTGCGCCGTGTTTTTACTTCAATAAAATGGAGTACATTATCCCGGCTGGCAATAATATCCACTTCCCAGTGGCTGTGGCGCCAGTTTTTGTGCAAAAGGGTAAATCCTTTTATAGTAAGATGATCGGCTGCCATTGCTTCGCCTGTAGTGCCTGTGGTGTTATGATTAGCCATGAATTTATGCCTTTGTTAATGTTGTATATTACTAAGTCATTGATTTGCACTTAAAGGTTGTCAGCATATAAAATAAGTAATTAACAGCATGAGGATAATTGCACTTGCAAAATGATGGCAGGAAAATATTATTGCCTATTTTTGTGCAAAGATTGAACAATGCAAAAACAAAACAAGACCTCTATTTTAATTGCTGTACTACTGGTGCTGGCAGCGGCCATTTCTCGTGTGATATTGTATCCGCACAATTTTAGCCCCATGGTGGGTATGGCCCTCTTTGCAGGTGCTACATTTACTGATAAAAGGCTGGCATTTGCCCTGCCGATCTTCTCTATGTTGTTATCAGACATTATGTTTGAAGTAATGAAAAGTGGCCAGGGTTTTTGGGGCTGGGGCCAGTTAGTGGGATATGGCATTTTTGCTTTGATCACCTTGTTTGCCTTTACACTTAAAAAAGTAAATGTGCTTAATGTTATCGGATATGCTATTGCTTCTTCAGTAATATTTTTTGGATTGTCTAACCTGTCTTTCTTTGTAATAGACAATCCCGTTTATCATACTTACACACAAAATTTCAGCGGCCTTATCAGTTGCTATGTTGGTGCATTGCCATTTTTTAAAACCAGTATAGCTGCCGACCTGATTTATAGTGGTATTTTATTTGGCACTTATTATGCAGTTCAAAATGTGGCAGTAAAAAAACTGATCGCGTAATTGTAAAAATATTTTTATGAAGCCATCTCATTACGGGATGGCTTTTTTATTTTGTTGTAGTGTAACGCAGGTAAAGTGTTAACGAAGCGATGCAATAAGTGCTAGGCATCCTTATTTTCTTCGTACCATTCATCAATGGCCAGATCATTGCCATCGGCAGCAGCCGTGGCCAATTCATCACAACGGTTGTTGAAAGGATTAGTGGCATGGCCTTTTACCCAATGCATGGTAATTTTAAAACGGCGTGAGATATTGTAATACTGCTTCCACAAGTCGCTGTTTTTTTTACCGCCCTTAAAATTAGTTTTTATCCAGGTGTTCAGCCAACCTTCGCTTATTGCCCGCACCACATATTGACTGTCGGAATAAATATGTACCGGATGTTCTATTTTGGTTAAGGTCTGTAATGCTGTGATGACTGCTAATAATTCCATGCGGTTATTAGTAGTAAGCCGATAACCTTTTGATAATTCTTTGCGGTGATTGCCAAACATTAAAATAACACCAAAACCACCCGGGCCCGGGTTACCTCTTGCTGCACCATCTGTATAAATTTTTATTGTATTCAATAGCTGTAAATTATTTCGGTGCTAAGTTAGCTTTATGAGCAATGGAGAAAAAATAATTTTACGCGGCAGTTGCAATCACTAAAAATATCAACTGCAATAAAATAAAAAACGTGACCCATTTTCAGGAACACGCTTTAAAAAATGATAACACAATTTTATTATTGCAGACTACTATACACCATGGTTTCAAATTTACTTGCGAGGTCGCCATGGCTGTTGGAGCCTTGCTGGGTCATTATAAGGCAGATAAGATGTGCTTTAGGATCGGCCCAGTAAGTAGTACCGTAGTAACCTCCCCACGAAAACGATCCTTCATTACGCATCATCCTTGCAGCAGATTTAGCAGAAGTAATTTCAAAGCCAAGCCCAAAATTATCAATACCATTGATAGTAAAATCAAGTTGGCCGCTGGTCATAATTTGTACAGTGCGTGGCGATAAAATTTGATGACCATTATATTTGCCACCGTTTAAAAGCATTTGTAAAAAAACAGCGTAGTCAAAGGCGGTTGAAGAAAGGCCGGCACCACCGGAAAAATAATGCTTGTTCATCATTGGGTAATCAGGGTCAATATTTTTAAAAGTATGCGACCATTTGATGATGTGGTGGTTATTATCTTCTGTATAAACACCTGCCATGCGGCTGGCTTTTGTTGCAGGTACATTAAAATACGTATCCTTCATGCCTAATGGATCAAATATGTTTTTCTTTAAAAAATCATCCAGCGATGTACCGCTGATCACTTCAATAAGGCAGCCCAGCAGGTCTGTATTCAAACCATACAAAAATTTTTCGCCAGGCTGATTTTTCAAAGGCAGCTTTGCCAGCACATTCATTTTTTCCAACAGATTGGCATCAAAATAGCCAAGGCCCGATGGAACACCTGCTTTTGCATAAATCGCTTTCATTTCATCTGTACCAATGCCGGCATAATCAATGCCCGAAGTATGCGTAAGCAGATCGCGGAATGTAATATCTCTCTTTGCGGGAACTGTGGAGTAAGAGCTGTCGGCTGCATTAAACTTATCCAGCACCGCGGGGCTTTTAAATGCAGGAATAAAATCGGCAATAGGTTCATCCAGTAGCAATTTACCCTGTTCATACAAAATTAAAATGCCGGTGCTGGTGATGGCTTTTGTCTGGCTCATAATGCGGAAGATGGCATCTTTAGCCATTACTTTTTTGGTATCCACATCTGCAAGGCCATAACCTTTGTATTGCAGCAACTGGTTATCTTTTATCACTATCGTTACTGCGCCGGTCAACCAGTTTTTGCTGATGTAGCTGTTCACTAAATCATCAATCCGCAACAGGCGATCCATATTTACAGTTGCATTGGGTTTTGCGTTGGTTTGTATTTGCTGTGCAAAAGCAGTTGCAGTAATAAGCAGCATACTTGCCGCTAAAAAAAATGTACTACGCAAAAAATATTTTTTCATGATTGCTTAATATTAGAAAGGCAGTGTAATTTATTGTAAAAAATCTAACTTTTAACTAGGTAATATAATGCTGCGTAATATGGTATGCCGAAATTTTGTTATGCCCGGCAAAATCCAATTGATAAATTTTTATTTCAATTTATGCCATGAAACAGATGCTGTATAATAATTTTACTGACCAAGTTTAATTGTTAGTGTATCATCAAAAAAATCCAGTTCGCAGCGAACATAGGCGCATACAATCCTTCCATTCTGCCTGGCCGGAATCCACAATGCCGAAAATTTTTCCAGGGCTTCTCTTAAAGCGGCTTCATTTATGATGATACGGGGTTCTTTTTGTATATTAAGCAGCAGAGATTGGGAAGTGACTAAAAATCTGAATTCCACTTTGCCATTTGCCAAGGGTGTGTTTTTTGTTTTAAGATAAGCAACGATACTGTCGGCAAGTGCCGCAGTACCATTTTTAATAGCGGGTATGGTTTCTACCCGTGTAAATAATTTACCATCACAGTCTGTATTAATAATTTGGTTGTAAGCTGAGTCGGTAATTGTTTGTTGCCCAAAGCAGAGAACCGGGAGTGAGGTCAATGCAATCAGAAGGAATTTTTTGGTGATCATTTTTAACAGTATTGTTTTTTATAACTTAGTAACAACAATTTTATTCGTAGCCATATCTTTTACCACAAGGATCGGTGTTATGTTTTCAACCTGAAAATTGATATGACTATTTTCAGTCGCGTTCATAATGTTATGCAAGGCTAATTAAATGTAGCAATTGTTAGCGTTATAAATAAAAACAGCGAAAGTTTTTTATTTGTGCTGCCTGAATAACCATTCTATCATCATCTTATCGCTGTAAGCACCTATCCATGAAAAATGTCCCGTTTCCGGATATTGGGTAAAACCCGGATGGGCACCGGCTTTTGTTAGCGCTTCAAACATTTCAGCAGCATAGGCGGGATTAACTGCAGGATCTTCTGCACCATGAAATATCCAGATAGGTATACCGGCAATGGTTGCAGCTTTAGATACATCACCGCCGCCGCATACCGGCACTGCTGCAGCAAATACATTTGGATAACGCTCAATGGCATCATAAGTACCATAGCCGCCCATGGAAAGACCGGTGATATAAATGCGGTTGGTATCAACAGGTAATTTTTTTATTGCTTCACGGATGAGTTGCATCACCAGCTCCATTGGTTTTGAAGGGGAGGGTAGCAGGTGCATTTCGGTAGAGTTTTTATGCTCCGAAAAATTTGCCCATTCCATATTTGCCGGGCATTGCGGCACTATAACAACAGCAGGGTGCAATTGCATGTTCTCATCGGTAGCAAAATTTTTTACGCCCCATTTTAATGTGGCGTCATTATCAGTGCCCCTTTCGCCTGAGCCGTGTAAAAAAATTATCAACGGATATTTACGCAGCCTGTCTGCATCGGGGTAAAGCAACCGGTAGTTTAAAGTATCGCCTTTATCGTTGGTAAATTTTTGAAAACTGAAAAGCGATGGTTGTGCAAATGCAAAGCAACTGTGCAAAATAAATAACCAGGAAAGAATAGTTTGTTTAGAGCTTAAATTTTTCATGTTGAGATTTTTTAGATTGAACGTATCGGTTCAATAAAGCAAAACGTGTATTAAAGCTACCATTTTTTTTGTTTGGATTGTTGCAGGATCAACTAATGTCAATATACCTGCAGGTAACTTCCAGCCGGTTATTGTCGGGGTCCAGCGTTTCAAATTCATAATAGCCATCGCCTGTTTTTCTTGGCCCACTCAATATTGTAAAGCCAGCTGCTGAAAGTTGTGTTGCTTTTGCATCCACTTCCAGCATCGTAGCTGCACCAAAGGCCAGGTGAATAATGCCTTTATGCTGGGTAATGATGGTGTCGTTTTTGTTTTCAGGAATGGCAGGCATGGACATGATTTCGAGTCTTGCACAGGATTCAAAACCCAGGAAATAACTTTGAAAGCCAGTTGTTTTATTGGTATACTTATCATTGGCTATACCATTAAAATAGGTTACATAATAGTCTTTCAATAATTCAAGGTTATCCGTCCAGATGGCAACATGTTCTAAAGTCATTGGTTTGCTTTTTAAAAAAGACACTGTTAGTTTACAGGTAATTTATTGAAGGGGGAATTTTGATTCAAATGTTTTAAACCTGTCGTCAAGATCTTTTACCAATTTTTGTTTCAAAGCCGGGTCTTCAATAAAACTATATTGAATACTGCTGTACACCAGTTGTTTAATATCGGTATAAGAAAATGCCGCGTACCTTTTAGCCAGTAATACAAATTGCTCGGTCATATTGGTTCTTAAAATACCGGCATCATCAGTACTGATCACTATGGGTACGCCAAATTTTTTGTATAGCGTTATAGGATGCCGGTTTTCTTTCACCTTCAAAATAAATTCATTACTTACTAAATTTATTTCAACTGCAATTTTGTTGGCGGCCATGTACCGGAGCGTTTCATAACAACTGTCCTCATAAGCAATGTCAACGCCGTGGCCAATACGGTTGGCTTTGGCAGTATACACTGCAGCACGAATATGCCAGGTTAATTCTTCAGGCTCAACAAGGCCAAGCGTAAGTTCGCCGGCATGCATGGCATATTTTACATTGGGATAACGGGCATGACAATATTTATACATCATCATATGCAACCAATAATCTTTTAATGATGTCTCTCCATCTTCGGGTGATACAATATTTACGCCATTGATCAACGGGCTGTTGTCTGCAGAAATAAAAGCAAGAATAAAATTTTTAAACAGGTCCACCGGTTCCATAAAACGCAACACAAAATTTTGATAGCGCATGGTAAAACGGGCATCATCAATTTTAAGCGATTGGTGAAGTTTTGCAACAAAATTGGTGTTGAAATTATTGGCATCACCCGCAATATTATTTTGCGCCAGGTAATTGTAAAGCGTATCCAGTATTGCAAAAATTGCTTGTTCGTTTTTGGCAGCTTCAGCTTCATGCAAAAGAACATTGTACTTTATTAAACCGGCGGTATTAATACTGCTTGGTATAATGGTCAATTGCGTTTCAATATAGCTCAGGTTTTCTTTTACGGCCCTGTTCTTCAATTCCAGCAATCCCTGTTCAAAATGGCCGGCAGCTGCAGGCCACAGTTTATCAAAGCTTCCAAAAAACAATTTATCAGAAGGGTAGTCTACATTGTTGTAATCTTTTACCGACCACTTTTGCATGATCTTTTCTTTATACATCGCCAGTTCGCCACGGTTTTGCAGTGCAGAAAATTGTTCCCAGTTTCCTTCAGCCGGTTTGTCTTTGGCCACCTGCATGGTGGTGGTGTTTACATAAAAATTTTCATCGATGGCCCGTTTTAATAAAGGTTCAGCATAGATCGATCCGCTGTAATGATGATGCAGGTCGCCACCTTTGGGCATTTGCGAAAAAAAAGCAGTTAATGCAGCTTCATTATTCCTGATGGACTCGAAGTATCTGGCTACCGGTTGCGCAGTAGCAATAGTAAGCAGGGTGGATAACAAAATGGTGAGCGTAAATTTCATGAAATTCTTTTGATCTGAAAATGGGTTATGATTATTTAAAATTGCCTGCAAAGATATTTATTAGCATGTTGTATCCGGCCTATTGAGGAATAAACTTTTGCTGATGTTGATAATAAATTGGAATGCTATGAAACGCGGTAATTATTCAGGTGCAGCCAAAAATGTTTCAATTCTTTTCAGTTGCTTTAAATGATGCCTCAGGTGCATATCGGCAAACTGCAGCCATTCTTTAGCTGTAAAATAATGCAGGCCCGGGTGTTTTGTTTTGCCTTTGAATGAACTGGTGGCAATCAATATTTCAAGTGTTTTTATTTTTTCTTTTAAGTCAGTTAAACCTTGCAGCAATGCTTCTTTACTGGCAGGCTGTGGTGTAGCGGCATTGGTTGGCGGCCCTTCGATTAATACATCAGGCAGCTCATTATTTTGAAAGAGTTGTTTCGCTGCGGGCAGCATGTCCTCATTGGCATTATCATTGGTGCTTATGCAGATTTCAATTTGTTGTAAATAAAAGCCGGTGGCTTCAATGAGGTGGATGCCCAACTGCCCCAGCGACCAGCTGTTGATGGCTGGTTGGGCGCATAGTTGCTGGAATTTTTTTTGTTGAAAGACCTCTATCCAAATGTCAATGGTGTGGTTAATGCTAGTAACTGGCATTTTGCAAAAATACTACATTGGGTAAAGCGATAAACTTTGGAATAGGACGATGAGCAAATTTTATTTGCTTAATGCTTTTAATGCCCTTAATAAATATTTTGGATTATGTACAGCATCATAAACAGGGTGCACTTCTTTTGGGGTTTCAAACAAGCCGTATACTGCCATCTGTGCTGTGCGTACCGAATATTCAACAGTAAATACACAATCTTTTGGTGCTTCGGCAAACTGGCCTAAAAATGCAAAATTAACAGCGCCGTTTGGTATCACATCCGGCCTGTCGCCCATATCACGGGGCATAAATAAACTATCAATAAATGGCATGGCTACGGGTATGCAGTTTATTTTTCCGGCGTCGGTTACCGGCTTCATCAGGTCTTGTATTTTTAAATGATAATACAGTTCTTCCAGCATCTCGGCCCCGGTACATTCCGCCATGGTTTTGTTAATGTGGTTGCCTTTTCTATCAGGATAAAGCCCATAACCCCAAAATATTTTTACATCTGACGGTTGATTTTGAAAGTGTGGTTGCCGTGCAATTACAAACGACATCAGCCAGTTAGAATCCGTTATCGTAACCAGGCCTCCGGTACCATCCACGTTGCCCGAAAAATTTTCCATATAATCGTGAAAAGTGGCGTCCTTCATTGTTGCAGTAAAGGAATACCATTTTTGCAGGTCGATATTATCGCAAAACGGCCCGGGGTTTCCAAAGGCTTTATCTTTTGCGGCAATTTTTTTCCATAACTTCCATGCACCGGATTCGGCTATGCCTTTCAGTTGTGCAGGCCGGTTCCAGCTGCCATTGTCGGTACTTTCTGTAATTGATCCCACAGATATAAAAACATAATCATTGTCGCCAAGTAGTATTTCATTTTTATCTTTCAGGTGTAATACTGTTGCCCGTTTACTATCGCTGGCAATATTAAAATCAATATCCACCACTTCTTTTCCCATATCAAATTGCACGCCTTTATTTTCCAGGTATTTTCTAATGGGCCTTACTACAGAGTCGTACTGGTTGTATTTGGTTCTTAATACACCGCCCAGGTAGCCCAGCCCGTCAACCAGGTGGATAAACCGTTTCATATACCGTCTCATCTCGGCAAGGCTGCTCCATTTCTGGAAGGCAAACATGGAAGTCCATAAATACCAGAAGTTAGTTTCAAAGAAGGCCTGGTCAAACCAGTCTTCAATGCGTTTATTGCCTAATGAGGTTTCAGAAACATAAGTGAGCTTTAATAGATCAGTTTGCTGACCAAAGGATAGACCAAAGGATGATACATCCATCTTGTTGCCACCTTTTAGCAGGCGTGCCTGGCCGTGCGTAACAAAACGTTCATTAAATTCAAGTGACTCGGCGGTTACCGAAACAGCGGGGTTCTCAAGCGAAGGGATATACGAAAGCAGGTCCCACCAGCATTCATAGTGTAACTCGTGCATTCTCCCGCCCCGTACCACAAAACCTTTTTCGGTTTCGCCGGCGCCGTCAAGTGCACCGCCCGGCAATGCATCTTTTTCCAGTATGTGGATATTTTTGCCGGGTACACCGGCATCTTTTTCTAAATACACGGCACTGGCCAATGCAGAAATGCCACTGCCGATAAGATACACAGTAGCATCTTTGGGATGCTGGTTTTTTGCTGGGGTCATACAATGCAGATTTTTATGAAACCATGGATGCAGCTAAAAATACATACTGTGGATTGCTGTTTATATAATCAAAATGAAGTAGGAACATACCTATGGCGTACTCCTGTATATCAATCCACAAAACACTCAGCCTTTCAGTAGCGTTTTTTTTTGACTTTATGCGCCCGGATACCATGTCAACGCCTGAAACTCCTGGCGACAGGAAGGCCTTCAGTAAGTAGGATGGGGTGTAAAGGCGGGTATTACCATGACCTCATCACGGCGTTGCCACGGCGTCACTGCGGAGTAACCCCAGTATAACCACGGTATACCCCCAGTATAACCTCAGTATAACCACAGTATAACCACAGTATAACCACAGTATAACTCAGTGGTATACTTTGTTAAAGAGAAATTCTTCAGTTGTACTAAGTTCATTTTAAAACTGAAATACCACATGTCTGCTGACGTTGGCAGTTTGAACAAGATCTGTATGTAAACCGAGGGACAGACAAAATCTTAAAGTGAAAGACTAATAAAGTGAAGGGCTACTAAGGGCGAAGAGGAATCTAAAACAAACTCCCAATACCAAGTGTTATCAAGGCCGAAATAGCAAACAGCAGCAACAGTAAAGCGTAATACACTATTGCGTTTTGTTTTTTATAATGGTCAAGAAAATTTTTTGTTTTGGAGGATATTTGCAGTAGCATTAACGCAAGTAGAAAAACTATTGCAGAAGGAATTAAAAACAGGATGAGAAGTATTGCGACAGCGCCATCATTCCATTCTGAGAGAAGTACCATTTTTATTTAGTTGGATTTAGATGTATTCAGATGTTATTTTGGATTCTTTCTTATTTACAGGCAACTAAAATAATTTATAACACCTGTAGTAAAGATTTGCCAAAGGCAATTTGCAGATATTCGCCCTCTTGCGAATTCTTTTGAACTCGCCTCAGGCATGTTCCTACACCTGGAACACACCCATCTTAAAATCCCCCATCTCACTATTATGATTTGCAGCAGCAATGCCTTCTGCAATTACCTGCCTAGTGGCGGCGGGGTCAATAATTTCGTCTACCCAAAGCCGTGCAGCGGCGTAATAGGGGCTGGTTTGTTTGTTGTAGCGGTCGATGATCTCATTAAGGATCACCTGTTCGTCTTCTGCACTGATCTCTTTTCCTTTACTTTTTAATGCAGCCACTTGTATCTGCATTAAAGTTTTAGCCGCCTGTTCACCACCCATTACGGCAATTTTTGCGGTGGGCCAGGCATAAATAAAACGTGGGTCGTAAGCTTTGCCGCACATGGCATAGTTGCCGGCGCCATAACTATTGCCAATGATGATGGTGATCTTAGGCACCACAGAATTGGCCACCGCATTTACTAATTTAGCACCATCTTTTATAATGCCACTGTGTTCGCTACGGCTGCCTACCATAAAGCCGGTAACATCCTGCAGAAAAACCAACGGAATTTTTTTCTGGTTGCAGTTCATAATAAAACGTGCGGCTTTATCGGCGCTGTCGTTATAGATTACGCCGCCCAATTGCATTTCGCCTTTTTTACTTTTTACAATCAGGCGCTGGTTGGCAACAATGCCCACTGCCCAGCCATCAATACGTGCATAACCACAGATGATGGTTTTGCCATACTCTTCTTTAAATTGATCAAAGCTGTCGGCATCAGTAATGCATTCAATAATTTTTACCATATCGTAAGGCTTGGTATTGCCTTCGCTCATGATACCAAATATTTCGCCATGGGCAGGTTTGGGTACCACAGTTTTTATCCTGCTGAAACCGGCATTTTGTGGTGCACCCAGTTTACTCATTATTTTTTTTACCTGGTCAAGGCAGTCTTCTTCGGTTTTAAATTTATAATCGGCAATACCACTTAACGCATTGTGTGTTTCGGCACCGCCTAAAGTTTCGGCATCAATATCTTCGCCAATGGCAGCTTTAACCAAATAGGGGCCTGCTAAAAATATAGAGCCATTGCCTTCCACCATCAATGTTTCATCGCTCATAATGGGTAAGTACGCACCACCCGCCACACAGGCACCCATAACGGCCGCAATTTGTGTAATGCCCATGGCACTCATTTTAGCATTGTTTCTAAACACCCTTCCAAAATGTTCTTTATCAGGAAAAATTTCATCCTGCATGGGCAGAAAAACACCGGCACTATCTACCAGGTAAATGATGGGCAATTTATTTTCCATTGAAATTTCCTGCATGCGCAAATTCTTTTTTCCTGTAATGGGAAACCAGGCACCAGCTTTTACCGTTTGATCGTTGGCTACAATAATACATTGCCTGCCGCTTACATAACCCATTCCACTTACCGTGCCACCAGCGGGACAGCCACCCTGTTCTTCATACATTTCAAAACCTGCAAAAGCTCCCAGTTCAATAAATGGTTTACCGGCATCGCATAAGTAGGCAATGCGTTCACGTGCGGTAAGCTTATTGCGTTCTTTTTGTTTGGCCGCTGCTTTTTTGCCACCCCCTTCGTAAATTTTTTCCAGGTGTTGTTTGGTGCGGCTCCAGGCCATTTTAAGGGCGTCTTCGTTTTTGTTGAATTCGATGTTCATGGTTGATGGTTGATGATTGATAGTTAATGGTTGATAGATCATCGTATACGGAGTATAATTAGTTGTAAATTTGTTATACTGACATCAGGTGCGTATGCTATGACCATGAACTATCATCCATGAACTAATAACAAAAATATGGCTATTGAAATTAACCGCATAGTAAAACTATTTGAAGCGCTGCAGCATGGCGATTGCTGGATAGGTACCAATTTTAAGGCTACTTTACACGGTGTGGATGCTGCTATAGCAGCGGATACCATATCGGCAGATAGCAACAGCATCTGGCAATTAACCAACCATATTATTTATTGGAGAATAACGGTGGTAAACAGATTAACCGGTAGCGACAACCCGCCACCATTCAAAGATTTTTTATTGCCAGGCGAACTGAATGAGCCCAGCTGGAAACAAACCCTGCAGGATTTTGAAGCGGCTTATCATACACTGCGTACTGCCATTCATAATATGAAAGACGAACAACTGGATAAACCTTCGCCAAAGGAAGGCCAAAGTTTTTACCAGTTGATAATGGGTTGCCTGCAACACGATGCGTATCACTTAGGGCAAATGATGTTGCTGAAGAAAAATATTTAGTATAATTTTTCAATATGAGATCATTTTAAAAAAATGATACTTGTTTAACGGAAAATAATATTATTTTCACTGCACTAACGATGGAACAAGCAACATTAAAGCAACTATCTGCAATTTTAAAGATCAGTATTTCTACGGTTTCCCGGGCGCTTAAAAACCACCCGGATATTTCGGAAGAAACCAAGCGAAAGGTAAAAGAACTGGCCGAAACTTTAGAATATGAACCCAACAGCCATGCCATTTCGCTGCGCAACAATACCAGTAACATATTGGGCATAATGGTGCCATCTTTAGATAATTTCTTCTACGATTCTTTTACCGTGGCTGTAGAAGAAGAGGCAAGGGCCAAGGGCTATTCGGTAATGATCATGCAATCGGGCGAAAGTAAAGACATTGAAACAGCCAACCTTAAACTCTTAAAAAATAACCGTATTGCAGGTGTATTTGTCTCTATCACCGGCGAAACAGAAGACCTGAACCCATTTTTAAGGTTGCAGGAAAAAAAAGTGCCGGTAATATTTTTCGACCGGGTACCTGATTATGAACTGTGCAATAAAATTTGCCTGGCCGACAGGGTGGCTGCAACTGTGGCTGCCGAAGCGTTGATCAAGAAAAATAAAAAAAGGGTGCTGGCACTTTTCGGGCATCCCAAATTAACGATATCTAAAAAAAGGTACGAAGCCTTTAATGAAACGTATACAACCAAATCGCCTGCAACTGAAGTGATCAATAAATTTCCATTAACTATTGCAGAAGCAAAAGAATGTACGCTTGCCGCACTGGAAAGTAAAAACAAGCCCGATGCTGTTTTTGGTATGGGCGACCTGATACTGATTGGTGTGATGCATGCCATTCATGAAAAAGGTTTGCGGGTGCCGGAAGATATTGCAGTGGTATCTATCAGCAACGGGTTGATACCAACTTTGTACAACCCTAAAATTACCTACATAGAAACCAGTGGTTATAAACTGGGTAAACTTGCTTTTAAAAGAATGACCGAATGTATTGGCGGCAGTACTTTTATGCAGGAACTTACGGTAGATTCAATGCTGGTGGAAGGAGGATCTTTGTAGATTTTTGGTTTAGAGGTTTAGCCCCTCGCCTTCGCTCAGGATGAGTTTAGGGTTGATGATTGCTTTTTGATTGCTAACTATATAAAAATTGCCCATGTCTAATTGGAAAATTAAAACTTCCCTGTTTTTTAATTACTTTGTATTTGCCATATTGCTCAACAGCTCGGGAATTGCTATTACCCAGGTACAAAATAATTTTCGTGTAGGCAGCTCAGCTGCGTCATGGATAGATCCCTGCAAAGATTTCAGCATCGCTATCATGTCATTTATAGTTTCTTCTTTTATAGTACGCTTAGGTTATAAAAGGGCAATGCTTATTGCGCTGGCCGTGGTTGCAGGGTGTTGTTTTATAATTCCTAATGTACCACAGTTTTTGGCGATAAAATTATTGTTTGTAATTGTTGGGGCAAGCTTTGCACTAATAAAAATGTCCGTATACAGCACAATTGGTATCATTACAAAAGATTCGAATGAGCATATTCGTTTTATGAATTTCATTGAATCTTTTTTTACGGTAGGAAATTTTGCATTGTATTTTATCTTTAGTTTTTTTATTGATAATGCACACCCGGAGTCAACTGCATGGCTAAAGTCGTATTACCTGATCGGAGCTATCGCAATTGTTGCATTTATATTATTGGTTTCATCCCCACTGGATGAATCAGGTGTAAAAAAGACCGAGGCAGAAGCGCCGGTAAATTTTTGGGATATGTTTACATTAATGGCAAAACCAATTATCATCGCTTTTTTATGTGCCGCTTTTTTTTATGTATTGATCGAACAAAGTATACAGAATTTCTTACCCACCTTTAATCAAAAGGTATTAAAGTTGCCTAATTCCCTAAGTATTCAGATGGGTAGTATACTTGCCGGCTCTTATGCACTGGGGCGATTTTTAGCGGGGATTGTACTCAAAAAAATTCATTGGTTTTATGTTTTGATCTGTTGTTTACTATTAGCCGCAGGCATGGTACTTATTGCAATGCCATTAGCAAAGAATGTTACCATCAATGCTAATGCAGGATGGTTTGATGCGCCACTTGCTGCATATATTTTCCCTCTTATCGGATTGTTTTTAGCGCCTATATATCCATCAATCAATTCGGCGATACTCAGTTCATTGCCCAAGGCAAAACATGGTTTAATGTCTGGCCTTATTATTGTTTTTTCTGCCGTGGGGGGAACTGCAGGTTCTTTGATTACCGGAGGTATTTTTGAGCACTATGACGGGCAAACAGCATTTTATTTTACACTCATCCCCATTACCATTTTAATCATCAGTTTATTTGTTTTTAACAGGCTGCATAATAAATCTTTAGCTGTTAAAGCAACCGCTTAATTCATTTGCACATGACAGCAACTAATTTATTTTTTATAGAATCACTCGGCGCATTGTATGAAGCTGTGCAAACGAAAAGCATTTTTGCAGACAGTAAATATTTTGTGGATTGTATACCAAAATATGAAGCAACAGCAATTGCAGCAAAGTATGAGCAGGTGAAAAATGATCCGGATTTTGAACTGGATAAATTTGTGCAGGCCAATTTCGATTTGCCAGATGAAACAATTTCTGATTATTCTTCTGCAAAAAAAACGATTCTCCGGCATTTGAATGATCTGTGGGATGAACTGAAAAGAACACCGGCGCAGGGTGGCGGCACATTAATTCCATTGCCGCACCAATACATTGTACCCGGCGGCAGGTTCCGCGAAATATATTACTGGGACAGTTATTTTACCATGCTGGGTTTGCAGGTGAGTAAACGTACAGACATCATTGAAAACATGGTGGATAATTTTGCCTACCTCATCAATTCATTTGGTTTTATACCCAATGGCAACCGCACTTATTATTTAGGCCGGTCTCAACCACCATTTTTTGCATTGATGATACATGTATTAAGCGAAGAAAAAGGCAACGCTATTCTTACAAAGTATAAACCTGCTTTAGAAAAAGAATATCAATTCTGGATGCAGGGCGAGTTTGAATTAAATGATCCGCAGCAGGCCATCAACCACGTGGTAATGCTGGAAAACCAGATGGTGCTTAACCGTTACTGGGATAGTAAGGATGAGCCCAGGCCCGAA
>Ga0302322_100002328_pt1 | contig 16016 bp, 12 predicted proteins | sample Fen_T0_2_FD_203757 | JGI IMG/M metagenome (GOLD analysis project Ga0302322, IMG submission 203757) | Peat permafrost microbial communities from Stordalen Mire near Abisko, Sweden - Fen_T0_2 | ecosystem: Environmental > Terrestrial > Soil > Wetlands > Permafrost | place: Sweden: Abisko... | reverse complement strand
TTTTAGTTTTTTATACATTAAAATATTATTTATTTAAAAATAAATAAATTTAGTAATAATTTTAGAATTATTTTTAAATTTAAAATTTTATCTTTTATCTCTTTACAATATAAATTTTTATTTTAAATAAGTATTTTAAAATAAATATAAATGTTATATATTAATTTTTATTATATATATATATACACATGTATATTTATTAATTAATATTTATTTATATAATATATTATATATATATATATAGTTATTTATTTTTATTATAAAAATAAATTTTAATAATTAAATTTTTTATTATTTATATTAAAATTTTATTATTTCTTTCTAAAAAAATTAATTTATATTAAATTTTAATATATTTAATAAAGATTATATATTAATTATTATAATAATAATAAAATTAATTTATTTTATTATTTAATTATATATAAAATTTTATATTAATTTTTAAAATTTTGCACCATTTTTTTTATTTTTTTTATTAAAAAAAATGAATTGCCTGAAAGAGGATTACCTTGATAGGGTAAAACATATAATTTTAATAATTATATTCATTAATATCAATAATTTTATCAATAATTTTATATTTAATAGAATCCAACTATCCCCAAAAGAATCAAAATCTTTTATGCTACATACACTAAAATATATTCATATATAAATATATTTTAAAATAAATCTTTTTTTATAAATATAAATATAAAAAGATAAGCTAATAAAGCTTCTAGGTTCATACCCTATATATAAAGGTTATAATCCTTTTCTTTTTAATTTTAAAAAATTCATATAAAATATTATTTTTATTTACATTATTTTTAGGAACAATAATTAGAATCAGTTCCTCTTCTTGATTTAGAATTTGAATAGGTTTAGAAATCAATTTATTATCTTTTATCCCCTTAACGATAAAATTAAATAATTTATTTTCTTCTGAAGCCTCATTAAAATATTTTCTTACACAAGCATTAGCATCAAGTATATTATTATTTTCTATTATTTTATTTTCATTTTTTATAGAATGACAAATATTATTAAATTTTACTTCAAAAATTTATATTATTTTAGCATCTTCATTAATAATAAAAATAGGAATAGCTCCATTTCATTTTTGATTCCCAATTGTTATAGAAGGCCTAAATTGAATTAATAACATTATTTTAATAACATGACAAAAAATTGCTCCCATTATTTTACTTTCATTTTGCTTAAACAATTTATTTTTTTATTTTTCTATTATTATATCAACAATTTTTGGTTCTTTAGGTGGATTAAACCAAACTTCTTTACGAAAAATTATAGCATTTTCTTCTATCAATCATTTAGGATGAATAACCGCAAGAATTTTAAATAATCAAAATTTATGAAAAATTTACTTTATTTTCTATTGTTTTTTATCAATTAATGTAATTTTTTTATTCAATAGAATAAAAATTTTTAATTTAAATCAAATTTTTTCATTATTTAATTTTAAATTTTTAATGAAAACCATTATTTTTATTCCTCTACTTTCTTTAGGGGGATTGCCCCCATTTTTAGGATTTTTCCCAAAATGATTAATTATTGACTTATTAATAAAAACTAATATATTTTTTTTATTAATCATCATAATTAATTTTACATTAATTACCCTATATTTTTATTTACGAATTTCTTATTCTGCTCTTTTATTAAACCATAATGAAATAAATTGAAATTTCAACAATTTTTTTAATAATAAAAAAAAAATTATTTTTTCATTTTTATTGTTTATTTCAATTTTTGGGTTATTATTTATTAATTTAATATTTTTAATAATTTAAAATTTTAAGTTAAATAAACTAATGGCCTTCAAAGCTATAAATAAAAGAATTATCTTTTAAATTTTATTATTAAACTTTAATAAAATTAATTTTTATTCCTTTAGAATTGCAGTCTAATATCATTTTTTTGACTATAAAGTTAAATTTAATTTTTTGATTAAAAAGAATATATTAATTCTTATATATAGATTTACAATCTATTACTTTTATCAGCCATTTAATCTTAAATATTGCAACAATGATTATTTTCTACAAATCATAAAGACATCGGTACATTATATTTTATTTTTGGGGCATGATCAGGAATAGTAGGGACATCTTTAAGAATACTTATTCGAGCAGAATTAGGACGCCCAGGAACTTTTATTGGTGATGATCAAATTTATAATGTAATTGTTACAGCCCACGCATTCATTATAATTTTTTTTATAGTTATACCTATTTTAATTGGAGGGTTTGGAAATTGATTAGTTCCTTTAATATTAGGAGCCCCAGACATGGCCTTCCCCCGAATAAATAACATAAGTTTTTGACTTTTACCCCCCTCTCTTACTCTTCTTCTTTCTAGTTCAATTGTAGAAAATGGAGCAGGAACAGGATGAACAGTATACCCTCCTCTATCTGCAGCCATTGCTCATAGAGGAGCTTCTGTAGATTTAGCAATTTTTTCTTTACATTTAGCAGGAGTATCCTCAATTTTAGGATCAGTCAATTTTATTACTACTGTAATTAATATGCGAGCAAACGGAATTACCTTAGATCGAATACCTTTATTTGTATGATCAGTAGTAATTACCACAATCTTACTACTTCTTTCTCTTCCTGTTTTAGCCGGAGCTATTACAATATTATTAACTGATCGAAATTTAAATACATCATTTTTTGATCCTGCAGGAGGGGGTGACCCTATCCTTTATCAACATTTATTTTGATTTTTTGGACACCCAGAAGTTTATATTTTGATTCTACCCGGATTTGGGATAATCTCTCACATTATTAGTCAAGAAAGAGGAAAAAAAGAAACATTTGGAACTTTAGGAATAATTTATGCTATGTTGGCAATTGGATTATTAGGGTTTATTGTATGAGCACATCATATATTTACTGTGGGTATAGACGTTGATACACGAGCTTACTTCACATCAGCCACAATAATTATTGCTGTACCAACCGGAATCAAAATTTTCAGTTGAATAGCTACATTACACGGAACACAAATTAATTACTCACCCTCTATTCTTTGAGCATTAGGGTTTGTTTTTTTATTTACTGTAGGGGGTATCACAGGGGTAGTTTTAGCTAATTCTTCAATTGATGTAATTCTTCATGACACATATTACGTAGTAGCTCATTTCCATTACGTATTGTCAATAGGGGCTGTATTTGCTATTATAGCAGGATTTGTACACTGATATCCTCTTTTAACTGGTTTAACTTTAAATGAAAACTGATTAAAATCACAATTTGCTATAATATTTTTTGGAGTTAATTTAACATTTTTCCCACAACATTTCTTAGGATTAGCTGGGATACCTCGACGTTATTCAGATTATCCTGACGCTTATACTTCATGAAATATTATTTCAACTATTGGCTCTACTATTTCTATAATTGCAACATTATTTTTCATTTTTATTATTTGAGAAAGATTTATTACTCATCGAAGCCAAATTTACCCTCTACAATTTACATCTTCTGTAGAATGATACCAAAATTTACCCCCTATGGAACATTCCTATAATGAACTTCCTCTTTTAACAAATTAAAATAATTAATCTAATATGGCAGAAAAGTGCAATGAATTTAAGCTTCATATATAAAGTTTTAAACTTTTATTAGAATAAAATGGCAACATGATCAAATTTAGGCATACAAGATAGAAATTCCCCAATTATAGAACAACTTAATTTTTTTCACGATCACGCATTATTAATTTTAATTTTAGTAACAACTTTAGTAGGATATCTAATAGGAACTTTATTTTTTAATAAACTTAATAATCGTTATTTACTTCATGGACAAACGATTGAAGTAATCTGAACAATTTTACCAGCTATTATTTTATTATTTATTGCATTTCCATCTCTCCGTATTCTTTATCTTTTAGATGAAGTTAATAATCCTTCAATTTCTTTAAAAACTATTGGACATCAATGATACTGAAGTTATGAATATTCTGACTTTTCAGGTATTGAATTTGATTCTTATATAATCCCTCAAAATGAAATAAATACTGATAGATTTCGACTTTTAGATGTAGATAATCGAGTAATTTTACCTATTAATAATCAAATCCGTATTCTTGTTTCAGCGACCGATGTTCTTCATTCATGAACTGTTCCTTCTTTAGGAGTAAAAATTGATGCATCTCCGGGACGATTAAATCAAACTAATTTTTTTATTAATCGACCGGGACTATATTTTGGGCAATGTTCAGAAATTTGTGGGGCAAATCACAGTTTTATACCAATTGTAATTGAAAGTATCCCTACAAACCATTTTATTAAATGAATTTCTAATATAATTTAAAATTCATTAGATGACTGAAAAGCAAGTAATGGTCTCTTAAACCAAAATATAGTAAATTAGTAATTACTTCTAATGAATAAATATAAAAAATTAGTTAAGTTTATAACATTAGTATGTCAAACTAAAATTATCAAAAAATTGATATTTTTTAATCCCACAAATATCACCTATATTATGAACTATCCTATTTTTTATATTCATCCTATTATTTTTATTTTTTAATATTTTAAATTACTTCAATTTTAATATCATTTTTAAAACTGAAAAAAAAGATAAAAAAATAATAAATAATTTAAAAACATACCTAATTTGAAAATGATAATAAATTTATTTTCTATTTTTGATCCATCTACTAATATTTTTAATTTATCTTTAAACTGATTAAGAACAATACTAGGGGTTTTATTTTTCCCTATAATTTTTTGATTTATCCCATCCCGAATAACTTTATTTTGAAACAAAATTTTTTTCACTCTCCATAAAGAATTTAAAACATTATTAGGAATTCATAGATTTAATGGGACTACCTTTATATTTATTTCTCTATTTACCTTTATCCTTTTCAATAATTTTTTAGGCCTATTCCCATATATTTTTACAAGAACTAGTCATCTTACATTAACTCTATCTTTAGCCCTACCGTTATGATTAAGTTTTATATTTTTTGGATGAATTAATAACACAAAACATATATTTGCTCATTTAGTTCCCCAAGGCACACCCCCGGTATTAATACCATTTATAGTTTTAATTGAAACAATTAGAAATATCATTCGTCCTGGAACTTTAGCCGTTCGACTTTCAGCAAATATAATTGCAGGACACTTACTTTTAACTTTATTAGGAAATACCGGTAATTCTTTATCATTATTTATAGTTTCATTATTAATTATTGCACAATTATTATTATTAGCTCTGGAAACAGCTGTAGCCGTAATTCAATCATATGTATTTACTATTCTTAGAACCCTTTACTCAAGAGAAATTATTTAAAAATTAATAATGATAACACACTCAAATCATCCATTTCATCTAGTTAATTACAGCCCCTGACCTTTAACAGGATCTATCGGAGCACTAACTTTAACTGCAGGACTAACAAAATGGTTTCATCAATATGAAATTAACTTATTTTTATTAGGAAATTTAATTACTTTATTAACTATAATTCAATGATGACGGGATATTTCACGAGAAGGCACATTTCAAGGGTTACACACTTTCCCTGTAACTTTAGGATTACGATGAGGTATAATTTTATTTATTGTTTCTGAAGTATTTTTTTTTATTAGTTTTTTCTGGGCTTTTTTTCATAGAAGATTATCGCCTACAATTGAATTAGGAAAAATTTGACCCCCAATAGGAATTTTTGCTTTTAATCCATTTCAAGTACCACTACTAAATACAGCAATTCTTTTATCATCTGGGGTTACTGTTACATGAGCACATCATAGACTAATGGAAGGAAATCACTCACAAACAACTCAAGGATTATTTTTTACAGTCCTTTTAGGAATTTATTTCTCTGCTCTTCAAGCCTATGAATATATAGAAGCACCTTTCACTATTGCTGATGCTGTTTATGGGTCAACATTTTTTATAGCAACAGGATTCCATGGGTTACATGTTTTAATTGGAACAACATTTCTATTAATTTGTTTAATTCGTCACTTACAAAACCATTTTTCTAAAAACCACCATTTTGGATTTGAAGCCGCAGCATGATATTGACACTTCGTAGATGTTGTTTGACTATTTCTTTATATTTCAATTTATTGATGAGGGGGGTAAATATTTATTAAAATAAATTTATATAGTATAATTTGTATATGTGACTTCCAATCACAAGGTTTAAAATAACTTTAATATAAATAATTTTAAATTTATTAATCATAAGTTGTATCATTTTTATTATTGCTTTTATTGTTATATTAATTTCTTCATTATTAAGAAAGAAAAAAAATTCAGATCGAGAAAAACTTTCCCCTTTTGAATGTGGATTCAACCCAATAAATTCTTCACGATTACCTTTTTCTATTCGATTTTTTTTAATTGCAATTATTTTTTTAATTTTTGATGTAGAAATTGCCTTAATCCTCCCAATAATTATTACTTTAAAATCATCTAATTTAATTATCTGAACTTATACAAGATTTTTATTTATTATTATTTTAATTATTGGGCTATTCCATGAATGAAACCAGGGCTCATTAAACTGAACATTCTAAATATTAAATTAATTCATAAATAAAATAAAGGTAGTAGTTAATTATAACATTTGATTTGCATTCAAAAAGTATTGATTTAATCAATCTTCCTTAAAAGAAATAATATAAAATAAGAAGCAAAAATATTGCGATTAGTTTCGACCTAATTTATTGATATAAAAAAATATCCTTATTTTCTTTAAAAAAAAAATTAATTGAAACCAAAAAGAGGTATATCACTGTTAATGATAAAACTGAATAATTCTACTATTCCAATTAAAGAAATATGGCACACAAGAGAAAGCTGCTAACTTTTTTCTTTAATGGTTCAACTCCATTTATATTTCTTTTTAAGATTTTATATAGTTTAATAAAACATTATATTTTCATTATAAAAATAAAGATTAAACTTCTTTTATAAAATTTATTTAAGAATTACAATAATTTCCTTAGCTGCTTCAAAACTACGCTCTAATTTTATAAGCTACTTAAATATTATTAAACTTTTTTAAACTATTTCAATTAATATAATTAAAAAAACTATTCAAAAAACAAACAAACTTAAATGAATTTTTAAATTATTAAACTGAATAAACTGAATTATTGTAGAAAACTTAATAAAAATTTTAAAAATTTGTTGAATACCAAAATATTCAAATCAACCTTGATCTAAATTTTTATATAATTTAAATCTAAATAAAATAGGGTAATAAACAGACCCAATCGTAGATAAAGTAGGTATAAATCATATAGAACTAGAAAAAAAAGAAAACATATAAAGATTTAAAGATTTATTAAAAGAAAAAAAATTAATATTTGAAACCATATACCCAAAAATACCCCCAACTAAACATACAAATAAAGTTAAAAATTTTAAAAAAATGGGTAAACATAATATAGAAGAAAAAGGAAAAATTATCCAATTTAATATTGAACCCCCAAAAATTGCAAAAATTAATAGACCAAATATACTTTTAAATATAATAAAACTTTTATCATTTAAAATATTTATTGAACTTTGTCCTATTGTTATAATAAAAGAATAATAAAATAAACGAAATGAATAACTAACTGTTAACCCAGTAGAAAAAAAAAATAAAAATACTGAAAACAAATTTAAATCAGAAACTAAAACAGTTTCTAAAATTAAATCCTTAGAATAAAATCCAGCTAAAAAAGGAAAACCACATAAAGCTAAATTAGCTACATTTAAACAAGAAATAGTTAAAGGCATAAAAACTGTTAAACTCCCCATATCCCGAATATCTTGAGAATTTTTTATATTATGAATAATGGCCCCTGCACATATAAATAACAAAGCTTTAAATAAAGCATGGGTTAATAAATGAAAAAAAGCCAACTTATAAAACCCTATTGCCAAAATTCTTATTATTAATCCTAATTGTCTTAATGTAGATAACGCAATAATTTTTTTTAAATCAAATTCAAAATTAGCACCCAACCCCGCTATAAATATTGTTAAACCAGAAATTAATAATAAAATCTTCCCGATAAACGAACCATTGATTAAACAACTAAATCGAATTAATAAATAAACCCCAGCTGTCACCAAAGTAGAAGAATGAACTAGTGCAGAAACCGGAGTGGGGGCAGCTATAGCCGCAGGCAACCAGGAAGAAAAAGGAATTTGGGCTCTTTTCGTTATAGCAGCTAAAACCACTATTAAACAAACAACTTGCATATATAAATCTATTTTCATAAACTCAAGATAAAATAAAAAATTTCAACTCCCATAATTTAATATTCAAGCAACAGACATTAATAAGGCAACATCCCCCAAACGATTAGACAATGCAGTTAATATTCCTGCATTATAAGATTTTACATTTTGATAATAAATTACTAAACAATAAGAAACTAAACCTAAACCATCCCAACCTAATAAAATTCTAACTAAATTTGGTCTTAAAATTATTATTATCATTGAAAATACAAACAATAAAACTAAAAGAATAAAACGATTAATATAAACATCCCCTATTATATAATCTTTTCTGTAATAAATTACTAAAGAAGAAATAAACAAAACAAAGGATATGAATAATAATCTAATTCAATCAAAAATCAAGACTATTACTACCATTGTTCTATTAATTCTAAAAATTTCTCATTCTAAAAAATAAACTAAATCAAAAATTAAAAAATTAAGCCCAAAAAAAAATAAACCTATTCTTAAACAAAATAAAAAAACATAAGAAATAAAACAAATAGAAATAAATTCCACGATTTAAAATAAATTATTTTTATATCTTTGACACCACAAATCAAAATTTTAATTAAACTATTTAAATTAAATAAAAAAAACCATCAATTCACTCTTTAAAAATAATAAATTTACAGGCAATCAATGTAAAATTAAAACTAAATATTCCCGATTTAAGGCAAAAGAAAAACTATAGTTTCTATTATTAAACTTCCCATGTTGACTAAAAGAATATAAATACAAAGAATAAACAGCACTAAAAAAAGAAACTAATATTAATAAAATTATTGAATAACATGATCAGCTTAAAATTCTATTTAATAACCCAATTTCCCCTATTAAATTTAAAGAAGGAGGGGCTGCTATATTTCTAGAACACAACAAAAACCACCATATTGAAATTCTTGGCATAAAATTTAATAAACCCTTATTAATTAATAAACTTCGTCTCCCTAGTCGCTCATAAGTTAAATTAACTAGATAGAATAGCCCGGAAGAACATAATCCATGTGCAATCATTAAAGAATAAGAAAACCCCCAACCCCATCTTAATAGCACCATCAAGCCTCCAATCACAAGTCTTATATGGGCCACAGATGAATAAGCAACCAAAGCCTTCAAATCAATTTGTCGTAAACAAACAAGTCTAACTAAAAACCCCCCTACTAATCTTAACACTACCCAAAAAAAATTAAATTTTAAAGAAACGTTAATAATTAAAGAAAAAATACGGATTAATCCATAGCCTCCCAATTTAAGCAAAACTCCCGCCAAAATCATGGAACCTGAAACAGGGGCTTCAACATGAGCCTTAGGCAACCATAAATGAACCAAAAATATAGGTATTTTTACTAAAAAAGCAAAAACTAAAAATAAATATAATAAAAAATTATCAATTTGAAATTCTTTTATAAAAATAAAATTTAAAGAATAAAAATTATTTATAATATAAAATAAACCTATTAATAAAGGCAAAGAAGCAAATAATGTATAAAACAATAAATACAAGCCCGCTTGAAGACGTTCAGGTTGGTATCCTCAACCTAAAATTAAAAATAAAGTTGGAATTAATCTTCTTTCAAAAAAAACATAAAATAAAAATAAATTTATAGAACTAAAGGTTAATAATAGTATAAACAATAAAAAAATAATATTAAATAAAAAATAATTATAATTTAATTTAATAAAATAAACCCCTCTTCTTGACATAATTATTAATGCACAAATTCAAAAACTTAACAAAATTAAACCAAATGATAAAACATCTAAGCTAAAAAATATTACAGAATTAAATAATCTAATATTATATGATATAAATAAAAAAATAAAAAAACAAAAAAAAATTATATTTTGAACCATTCAAAATATATTTTTTATAAAACAAATAGGAATTAAAAATAATAAATATAAAAAAATCTTTAACATTGTAAAAAAGAAAAATTTAAAAAATAGTCATTCCCATGAGAACGAATTATAGAAACTAAAATAGATAACCCTAAAACACCCTCACAAACTGAAAATACTAAAAAATATATTCTAAAATATTGTTCAAAATCTAAAAAATTTAAATAAAAAAATAAAAAAATAAACAATCTTAAAACAATAAATTCTAAACTTAATAGTATATTTAATAAATGTTTATAAGAAAAAATAAAAGAAAAAACACCTATAAAAAAAATTAAAAAAAATAAATAAAATAAAATTGTTAACATTAAAATTTAAATAGTTTAATAAAAACATTGGTCTTGTAAACCAAAAATAAGAACATTTCTTTTTAAATATCAGAAAAGAATAAAATTAACCCTTCTTTAATCCCCAAAATTAATATTTTAAATAAACTATTTTCTGTTCTGAAATTATTCAAAATTTTATATTCTTTTTAATAATTATTATTTCTTTTACTTTTTTTTTTATAAACCACCCTCTTTCAATAGGAATTTTACTGATAACCCAAACAATTTTTATTTCTATTTTTACAGGAATTTTAACAAAAACCTTTTGATTTTCCTATTCTTTATTTTTAATTTTTTTAGGGGGAATACTAATCTTATTTATATATATAACATCAATTGCTTCTAATGAAATATTTAAATTTTCAATAAAAATTAAAATTTTTTTATTATACCTTATATGTATTTTTATCTTAATTACTATAATATTTATACTTGATATCAAAAGATTATTTTTTAATAAAATTTTTAACTATGAAAATTTAAATATTTATGATATAAAAAATCTATTTTTAGAGAATAATTTTACTTTAAATAAACTATATAACTTCCCAATAAATATAATTACTATTTTATTAATTAATTATTTATTTTTAACTTTAATTGCCACAGTAAAAATTACAAATATTTTTGAAGGACCTTTACGGCCAAAAATAAAAAATTAATTTACCAATGAATAAACCTATTCGAAAAAATCACCCATTACTAAAAATTATAAATAATGCCTTAGTTGATCTTCCGGCCCCTTCAAACATTTCTAGATGATGAAATTTTGGATCTTTATTAGGACTTTGTTTAATTATTCAAATTGCTACAGGACTTTTTTTAGCCATACACTACACTGCTGATACTGCAATAGCTTTTAATTCAGTTAATCATATTTGCCGAGACGTAAATTATGGTTGAATTTTACGAACACTACACGCAAATGGCGCCTCTTTTTTTTTTATCTGTATTTATTTACATGTAGGCCGAGGAATTTACTATGGTTCTTACAAATATTTTTATACTTGAAATGTAGGAGTTATTTTATTTTTTCTTACTATAGGAACAGCATTTATAGGGTATGTATTACCATGAGGACAAATATCATTTTGAGGGGCTACTGTAATTACTAATTTATTATCAGCTATCCCCTATATAGGAACAGATTTAGTTCAATGGCTATGAGGGGGCTTTGCTGTAGACAATGCAACACTTACACGATTTTTTTCTTTTCATTTTCTCTTCCCTTTTATTATTCTTGCATTTACAATAATTCATTTATTATTTTTACATCAAACAGGGTCTAATAACCCATTAGGTATCAATAGAAACTTTGATAAAATTCCATTCCACCCATATTACTCTTATAAGGATATTTTTGGATTTATAATAATATTAATATTTTTAACATGTTTAACTTTAATTGCACCTTATGCCCTAGGAGACCCAGATAATTTTATCCCAGCAAACCCCCTAGTAACTCCTCCTCATATCCAACCAGAATGATATTTTTTATTCGCATATGCAATTCTTCGCTCTATTCCTAACAAATTAGGGGGAGTTATTGCTTTAGTTATATCAATTGCAATTTTATTTATCTTACCTTTTACTAATAAATTTTCTTTTCGTAGAAATCAATTTTACTTAATAAATCAAATTATATTTTGAATTATAGCTGTTACTGTAATTTTATTAACTTGAATTGGGGCACGCCCTGTTGAAGACCCTTATATTAACACCGGCCAAATTTTAACAATTATTTATTTTTTATATTTTATTATTAATCCTTTAATTGCAATCTGATGAGAAAATTTATTAAAATAAAAATTAAATTTATCTTAAATAATAATATATTGAACACTTAAAAAACTTAAAGTCAATGAGCTTGAATAAGCATATGTTTTGAAAACATAATATAGAAATTTTTAATTTTCTATTGACTTATTATACTAATTTTAATTATTAAAAAATAAAAATAAATAACCCAATAAATAAAAATAAAAAATATAAAACAATAGGTAAATAACTCTTTCAAGCTATATTTATTAATTTATCATAACGATAACGAGGTAATGCCCCACGAACCCAAATAAATAAAAAAGAAATAAAATTCAATTTTAAAAAAAACAAAAAAGAACTAACCTGAGATCCTAAAAATAATAAAGAAAATAATATTCTTATAAATAAAATTCTCGCATACTCAGCTAAAAAAATTAAAGCAAACCCCCCTGCCCCATACTCCACATTAAAGCCAGAAACTAATTCTGATTCTCCTTCAGCAAAATCAAAAGGAGTCCGATTAGTCTCAGCTAATCTAGAAATTATTCATATTATACCAATAGGAAAAAATAATATTAAAAATCAAATGTTTTTTTGATATAAATCAAAATAAATTAAATTAAAAGACCCAATAATAAACAAAACAGATATTAATATTAAAACTAAAGCAACTTCGTAAGAAATTGTTTGAGCAATTGCCCGCAAAGACCCTAATAAAGCATAAACAGAATTAGACGATCAACCGGCTAATATAACTATATAAACACCAAATCTTATACAACAAAAAAAAAATAAAACCCCTAAATTAAAAGAAAACAATTTAACTAAAAAAGGGATACACAATCAAATAAATAAAGATAAAAACAATGAAAAAATAGGAGAAAAATAATAAACAATTTTATTAGATAAAAAAGGCAAAATCTGTTCTTTTGTAAATAATTTAATTGCATCACAAAAAGGTTGAAAAACCCCAAAATACCCTACTTTATTCGGGCCTTTCCGAATTTGAATATAACCCAAAACTTTACGCTCTAATAAAGTTAAAAAAGCAACACTAACTATTACACAAATAATTAATAATAATCTTCTAATTAAAGGTATAAATAAATCTAAATTAAAAACCAATACTATTTATAGACTTTAACTATATAAATAAATTCTAAATTTATTGCACTTTATCTGCCAAAATAGTTTAAAAAACCTTATTATTAAATTTTTTTATATTGTATTAATTTTATTCATAAATTTTTAAAATAAAATTTTTATATTTGGTCCTTTCGTACTAAAATATAATAATTTAATAAAGATAGAAACCAACCTGGCTTAAACCGGTTTGAACTCAGATCATGTAAGAATAAATAGTCGAACAGACTAAAACTTTAAACTTCTACGCCTAAAATTGTATCTTAATCCAACATCGAGGTCGCAAACTTTTTTATCGATTTGAACTCTCCAAAAAAATTACGCTGTTATCCCTAAAGTAACTTAATTTTTAAATCCAAAAAATTAGGATCTTTAATATTAATTATTATTAAAATATTTATATAAAGAGTTAAATTAATCTTTAAATCACCCCAATTAAATAATTAAAAAATAAAATTTTTAATATTCTATAAAAATTATATTAAATATTATTATAAAGCTTTATAGGGTCTTATCGTCTTTTACCAATATTTTAGTTTTTTTACTAAAATAAAAAATTCATTTATTTTTAAAATAATAAAGATTATTTTTTATTAAACCTTTCATCCCAGTCTTCAATTAAAAAACTAATGATTATGCTACCTTTGCACAGTCAAATTACCGCGGCTCTTTAAAAATTTTCAGTGTGCAGGTCTTATTTTATAAAATTTTAAAAAAACAATGTTTTTGTTAAACAGTTAAAAATAATTTTGCCTAATTTATAATTTTAAAAAATCCTTTTATTTATTTTTTAAAATAAAAATAAAAATTACTAATTTAATTATTATTAAATTATTTATTAAATTCAAATAATTATTTAAATAAATAATTAAAATTTAAAAAATAATAAATTAAAAAAAAAATTAAAATTAATTAAAACAAATTAATTATAAATTTCTATTTTTAAGAATATTTTTTGTTTTTTTTTAAATTTATTTTTAAAATTTTATTTTAAAGCTCAACCCTTAAAATATTAAAATAATTTAATTATAAAAATAAAAAAAAATTATATTTATAATTAAAAATTATTTTAAAATTAAATTTTTTTCTTTAAAAATTATATAACTTTAAAAACGATTAACATTTCATTTCAATAAATTTTTAATTAATATTTTTTATATAATAAAAATCAAAAATTTATAAATCTTTTAAATTATAAATTATTTTAAATTAAAACTTATTAAATTAATTAATCCTGATACACAAGGAACAAAAAATGAATTTTTCTTTTTAAAAAATTATTTTTCAAATTATTTCAATTTTCTTTTTCAATACTTTAAACTATAAATAATAATTTATTTTTTCTTTTATAATTACTAAAACAAAAAAAAATATTTTTATTAAAAAATAAAAATTAAATTTAAAAATAACAAAATAATTTATTAAATTTATATTTTTCAATTTAAAATGAATCGCACATTTTTCTTTTTAATGTAAATAAAATGCTTTACTTTTTAAGCTTTAAACTGTATTTCTAGATACACTTTCCAGTATATCTACTATGTTACGACTTATCTCATTTAAAAAATTAATAACGAGAGCGACGGGCGATATGTGCATATTTTAAAACTTTAATCAAATAATTTTTATTAATTAATTTACTTTTAAATCCACCTTCAAATTTATATTTCAATAAATCATTCATTTATTTAAATAAATTTTATTGTAATTCATTTCTACTTTTTCATAAACTACACCTTGATTTGACATTCTTTTTAATTTAAAATTAAGAAAATTTTTTATTCTATTAAAATATTCTTATGACAACGATATATAAACTGAAAACAAAAAAAAGTAAAATATTCGAGGATTATCAATTACAGAACAAATTCCTCTAAACAGAATAAAATACCGCCAAATTTTTTAAGTTTTAAAAAATTAATTAATACTACCTAAATATTTTATATCAACCATTTAAATAATAGGGTATCTAATCCTAGTTTAAAAATTAAATTTTTTAAGCTTCAAAATTACTTTTTATAAAAATTTTAAATAAAATTTAAATTTCACTTAAAAATTTATTTTTCCTTTATTTTTTTTTATTTTAACTTTTATTAAAAAAATTTAATTATAATATTTGTATAACCGCGAATGCTGGCACAAATTTAATCATTAATTTTAAATAATAACTACAATTTAACTTAAATTAAATTAATAATATTAATTACTACTTTTAAAAAATATTAAATTTTTATTATAAAATTTTATTTAAAAATTTTAATTTTTATTGAAAAATTTATATGTAAAATCTTATTTTATTAAATTTTTTAATTTAAATAAAATTATTTTTTAATATAAATTTTTATTTTAAATAAGTATTTATAAAACAAATATAATTTTTAATATTAAACTTTTTAGTTTTTTATACATTAAAATATTATTTATTTAAAAATAAATAAATTTAGTAATAATTTTAGAATTATTTTTAAATTTAAAATTTTATCTTTTATCCCCTTATAATATAAATTTTTATTTTAAATAAGTATTTATAAAACAAATATAATTTTTAATATTAAACTTTTTAGTTTTTTATACATTAAAATATTATTTATTTAAAAATAAATAAATTTAGTAATAATTTTAG
>Ga0302322_100002327_pt1 | contig 16017 bp, 11 predicted proteins | sample Fen_T0_2_FD_203757 | JGI IMG/M metagenome (GOLD analysis project Ga0302322, IMG submission 203757) | Peat permafrost microbial communities from Stordalen Mire near Abisko, Sweden - Fen_T0_2 | ecosystem: Environmental > Terrestrial > Soil > Wetlands > Permafrost | place: Sweden: Abisko... | reverse complement strand
CGGACCGTGGCTCGGCCCGATGAGCTCGATCGGGTACTGCGTCACCTTGTCGATGTTCTTCAGCACCTGGCTGCCGAACGGCATCATGATCTCGGCGTAGTAGCGCTTGGCGCCGTCGTACACCTCGTGCTTGTCGGCGAACACGTCGTTGGTGGCGTAGTGCGAGCCGAAGAAGTCGCAGCTGAAGAGGACCTTGTCTTCGTCCAGCCAGGTACTCATGGTCTCCGGCCAGTGCACCCACGGCGTGAAGAGGAACTTCAGCGTCTTGTCCCCGAGGTCGAGCGTCTCGCCGTCGGCGACGACCTGGAAGTGCGCATCGTCCACGTGCAAGTGGTCGATGAGCATGGCCCTGGCCTTCTCGTTGCACACGATGACGAGCTCGGGGAAGCGCTCGAGCAGCAGCGGGGTGCAGCCGGAGTGATCCTGCTCCACGTGGTTGATGACCAGGTAGTCCGGCGCGGGCAGCTCGTCGAGCTGCGCCATGAGCGCCGAGCAGCGCGCCGGGTCCACCGTGTCGATGAGGACCTTCTTCTCGCTGCCGGCGACGAAGTAGCAGTTGTAGCTGGTGCCGTGGGGCAAGGGGATGAGCGCGTCGAACAGGCGGCGGTCCCAGTCGACGGCGCCGAGCAGGTAGACGTTCTCGCGCATGCGGCGTGGCTTCATGATCACCTCGGGAGAGGTCGTGGCGGTACGCTCTGGTCTCACGAGTATAACCACGCTGCTGGCGCGGGGTGACCGCTGGCGATGTCGAAAACTCGGCGCACGGCTTGGACACGCCGGCAGGGCGGCGGACGGCAACGCTTGCCGCCCTGGCCGGTCCAGGGCAAGAGGTGTCACAGACGCTGGCAAGTACGTTTCGACGTACGTCTGGACACCCCACGGCACGTCTGGATGTAGGCCCAGACGTGCCTGTCTGCTGCGCCCGTTCACCGCTCGCGCGACGGACGAACGCCGCGGACACGGCCCGCGCGGCCGGCGGGGCGCTCACGGCCTCCTCAAGGCGCGCCCGCGCGCCGCTGACACGACGCTCACGGTCCGCTCACACTCGCCGGGTAGCGTGCCTACCGGCGCGGTCAGCCGCGTCCCGAATCGGCCAGGGAACGCCTGAGAAGGAAGGTACGCATGAAGAAGTCGAGTGGTCCGCTGAGCGCGGCCATCATCATCGCCATCGTGGCCGTCATGGCGGCGACCGCACTCGGCCTCGCGGGCTGCGGCTCCGGCACGAGCGGCAAGAACATCCCGGACGCTGCCGCGGCGACCGACAACGCCACCACGTGGGCGGACGCCGTCGGGACCAACGGCCTCACTGACACGCTCAACGGCACCGGACCGTTCGTGGCCTTCGTCTCGTCCAACGCCGCCGTCGACAAGGCGGGAGCGAGCGCCCTCACCGGCGATGTCCAGAAGGCGATGATCATCGCGGCGACAGACGGCAAGGTCCCCACAGATGAAGAACTCCACACAGGACTCAAGAGCGCCAGCATGCTCGACGGCAACGACGTCACGACCTACACGGGCAGCGACGGGAAGTTCTACATGAACGCGATGGAGGTCACAGCAGGCCCCATCGAGGCCAAGAACGGCACGATCTACGTGGTCGAGGGGCTCGTCACCCCGAAGTGACGGCCTGACGAGCCACACCGCCCGGCCGCAGGCACGGCCGGGCTGCATGCGGGGACGGCGGGAGGCCGATTGGGCCGCCCGCCGCCCTCGCCGCGTTCAGCCGCCGAGATCCTCTGAGAGCGTCCCGTCCAGCATGGTCCCCCACTGGCGGTCGGAGGCGATGCGCCAGGACCCGCCGACTTTCTTCAGCGTGTACTCCTGGGTGTAGAAGGGGCCGTTGGACCCGCTCCAGAGCGTGTGGTCCCAGTACACGATGCGCACGACGACCGAGCCGTCCGCGTTGCGTTGCACGAAGTCGAGGTCGCTCAAGGATGCGCCGCTGGCGGCATGACTCCAGCCCCACACGATAGGGAAGCTGTGGGCAGACGCGACGGCCCTCGAGAGCCCACCCGCGATGAGGTGTGGAAGCCTGTACCTCGCCGTCTCCCGCACGTACGCCTCAGGTGTGAGGACCTGCTGCAGACGCCGCTCAGTGCTGGACTCGACCTGCGCGCGCTGCTGCGCCGTCAGCGGCCGGCCGGGCTTGGCGCCGAGAGGCGGCTGCGGCTGGTCGATCATCTCTCGCGAGAACACGACCGTGCGGAGCTGCGCCATCGTGCCCGCGCTCGGCGGCAGCCAGCGCCAGAGCACAGCCCCGACCACCAGGGCGATGACGAGGATCAGAAGGACCCACGGCCACTTCTTGCGACGCGGCTGTTCCGCAAGGCGACCCCAGATGCGAGCCTCCAGGCCCGCGTCCAACGGCGCGGGATCGTCCGCGCGTCCCACCAACGAGCCGAGCTCGTCGTCGCGGTACTCCCTCATCACGCCTCCGATCCGTGTCCGTCGTCCAAGCCGAGCGCCTCGCGAAGATGCGTTCGGGCGACGCTGAGCCGCGACGCGACAGTCCCGCGCGGAATCCTCAGCACCTTGGCCGCCGCGCGGTAGTCATAGCCGTCGCGATCCACGAGGAGAACGACGATCCGCTGCTCCGCGGGCAGCCGGCCGAGTGCGTCTCGGACCCGCTGCCGATCACCGAGCACCTCGGCGTGGTCGGCCACTCCAGGGTCTCGCTGGTCCGACGTCGCCGGTCCCGCGAACTGCGCCCGGCGGCGAGCTCGGCGGAGATACTGGGCGCAGGTCGTGTAGGTGATGCGGTGCAGCCACGTGCTGAGGGCCGCGTCGCCGCGGAATCTGGGCAGTCCACGGTACGCGGCGATGAAGACGTCTTGGAGGACGTCGTCCACGAGCTGGTCGTCGCGGAGCACCTGATGCGCCGTCGCGCGGAGGCGCGGAGCGTAGGTGCGCATGATCACGGCGAATGCCTCACCGTCCCCCCCGGCTGCGGCAAGGACCACGGGACGCGCGACCTCGTCAACGCTCCCGGCCGTGGCCACCGGCTCCGTCGCTGCACGCACCCGGTCCCGCGGGAGAGCACCATCGGGGCACGCAGCAGACACCAGGTCGCGACCCTTGGCGCTCTCCAATGGGACTCCTGGTCCGCGCACGGTGACCTCCACGACACCTCTCCGGGCAAGGCCGGCCTTGTCACACGTTGGATGCTGCGGCGGCGCGAAACGTTCATCGGAAGAGGCCGGCGGACCCGCCGTCTCTCCGCGTGCACACGCCGCCGGACGCGCCCATCCTGACCTCTTGGGAGGGCGCTGCCAATGGGGCGCAGGCCGGACGAAGATGGACCGGGGGCTCGCCCGATCGCGTCCGGGCGCCGCAGTATGCTTCCGTCATGGACGAGTCCCGCGTGCCCACAGCCTTCCTGCTCACGCCCTTCAGCGCCAGGGCCGCCGGCGACGAGAAGCCGGCCACCTACCGCGCCGTGCAGCGCGCCGTCCGCGACGCCTGCCTCGAGGCAGGCGTCGAGCTCCGGCGCGCCGACAGCATCTTCCGCAGCGGCGTCATCGTGGACCAGATCCGAGAGGCTATGGCCGACGCCGACCTCGTCATCGCCGTCTGCACCGGCACCAACGCCAACGTCTTCTACGAGCTCGGCATGGCCGAGGCCATGGGCCATCAGCCCATTCTCATCGCTCCCGACGCCCGCCATCTGCCATTCGACAAGGCCCACTGCCGCTGTCACATGTACGGCGGCAAGCGGCTGACTACCAGGAATCTGCGCGCGCGCCTGGTCAAGGCGATCGCCGAGACGCTGGCGGAAGCCGAGCCGCGCCGGTAGAGGCACGCACCGCCCGGGCCTTCCACAACGGACGCGCTCACCTTCACGCACATCGCGCGCCGTACTAGGATGCAAACGGGGCCGGTGAGGCGAGGCCGAACGGGAGGACGTCGCAATGCTGTGCGGCGGACTGGACAGCGGACGCACACCTGAGTCGCCCGCATGGGCGCCGTGACCATGTCGTGCCCCGCCTGTCGCGCCGAGACGCCTGATGGCGCCCGCTTCTGCCCCGCCTGTGGCGCTCGCCTCGAGGCCGATGGGCCGGAGGCCACCGAGCGCAAGGTCGTGACGACCCTGTTCGCCGACCTCGTCGGTTTCACAGCGCTCGGCGAGCGCCACGACCCCGAAGATGTCGACGCAGCCCTGCGCAGCTACTACACCCTCGCCCGCACGATCATCGAGCGCTTCGGCGGCGTCGTGGAGAAGTTCATCGGCGACGCCATCGTCGGGCTCTTCGGCGTACCGCTCGCGCACGAGGACGACGCGGAGCGCGCTGTGCGCGCAGCGCTCGAGCTGGTCGCGCACCTGCACGAGCTGCCGCCCATCGGCGACGAGCACTTGCAGCTGCGCGCCGCCGTCAACACCGGCCCCGCGCTCGTGCGCCTCAACGCTCGTCCCGAGAGCGGCGAGGGCGTGCTCGTCGGCGACGCCGTGAACACGGCGGCGCGGCTGCTGGAAGAGGCTCCGGCGATGGGCGTGGTGGTAGGCGAGATGACGCAGCGCCTCAGCACGCGAGCAATCGCCTACGAGGCGCTTCCCGAGGTCGTCGCCAAGGGCAAGGCAAGGCCGGTCGAGCGTTGGCTGGCGCGCGGCGTTGTCGCACGTCGTGGGGTCGATGCACGACCGCTTGAAGAGTCGAAGATGGTCGGACGCGAAGTCGAGCTCGGCATCCTGTCCGGTCTTCTGGACAGGGCCCTTGCGGCGCAGTCGCCTCAGCGGGCCCTGGTGGTGGGGGAAGCGGGAATCGGCAAGTCGCGTCTCGTTCGCGAGCTGTTCCGCAGGGTGGACGCGAGGCCGGGCCTCCTGTGCACCTGGAGGCAGGGGCGCTGTGCGCCCTACGGCGTCGGCACCGCGCTGCAGTCGCTTCGTGAGATCGTCACGGCCCACGCCGGCATCTTGCACACAGACGCGCCCGCGACCATCGAGGCCAAGCTGCAGCGCGCCATGGGAGCCGATGCCACAGACGAGTGGTTCATGAACCAGATGCGGCCGCTGGCCGGCCTGCCTTCGACACCCACGGACCGGGAGAGCAGCTTCGCCGCCTGGCAACGGTTCATCGAAGCGATGGCGCGCAGCCGCCCCACGATCCTCGTGTTCGAGGACCTTCACTGGGCGAGCGACACGACACTCGACTTCCTGCGACACCTCGCCCGCAGTGCCAGCGATGTCCCGCTACTCGTCCTCGGCACTGCGCGACCGGAGTTCCTAGACGGGAGTGAGGACTCAGGCCTGGGGATCACACGCATCGACCTGAGATCTCTCGACCGAGCGGAGAGTGAACGACTTGCGCGGGGGCTGACCGGCACCTCAGGAACTTCGCAGATTGTCGAGGCGGCCGCAGAGCGTTCGGGTGGCAATCCGCTCTTCATCGAAGAACTCGTCCGGTTTTCGCTGACGAACACATCCGCAACCGAGGATGGACAAGAGGCCGCGAGTCGGCGAGACGCCAGGGCAGCCCCCGAGTCCATCCTCCTGCTCATCGGCGCCCGGCTCGACGCGCTGCCGACAGACCAGAGAGCCCTGCTCTCGGACGCGGCCGTGATCGGCTCCGTCTTCTGGCCGGACGCGCTGTGTCACCTCGGGAACCGCGAGCTCTCGGCGGTCGTTCGAATGCTCAATGAGCTGGAGGAGCGGGAGTTCATCCGTCGTCTTGACGCCTCTACCATGACCGGAGCAGCGGAGTACAAGTTCTGGCACGCTTTCACCCAAGAAGTGGGGTACGACAGACTGCCAAGACCGCTGGGGGCAGCGAAGCATGCGGCTGCCGCGCGGTGGATGCAGAGCGTAGCCGGCAACGTGGCGACGGACCTGACACAGATGGCCGCATATCACTACTCGACGGCGATTCGTCTGGCGACGGCAGCCCACGACCAGACCTTGGCGGACGCACTGGTGCCCGCTGCCATCGACTCGTTGGAACTAGCCGGCGAACGTGCGCTGGCTCTCGATGTACGCGCAGCCGAGGCGCAGTTCGCCCGCGCAGTCGAGCTATCTGGGAATGACAACGAGCGCCGTCCCTATGCGTTGGTGAAGTGGGCCAACGCTCTTCGCCAGAAGGGGCAGCTGCAGGAAACCGCAGACGTGCTCGACGAGGCGGTCTCGCAGCTCGTGGCTCGCGGCGACGAAGTCGCCGCGAAGGCTGCGGAGTCGCGACGCTGGTACGCGCACTGGTTGCTGGCCGATGGGCAGGAGACGGCAATCGAGACGGAGCAGGCCGGGGAGTGGGAGACGCCATCCGCCGAGATGGTGGACGTGCTGAGCGCTCGGGCGAGCAAGGCCCTCTACGCCGGCCAGAGTGCGGCTGGCCTGGCGCTGTTGGGACGCGTCATCACGCTGTGTGCCGACTTGGACTTCCCGGAACCGATGGATGCACTCTCGACCCGAGGCGCGGTGCGCTGCGACATGGGCGATGTCGGGGGACTCGAGGATCACCGTCGGGCTCTAAAACTGGCCCAAGACCGTGGTGCCGCCCATTTCTGTTGCTCCTTCTACGCCAACCTGGGCGAGTACACGAACCCCTACAAGGGCCCGCGCGCTGCACTCGAGTTTCATGAGGCAGGCCTCCAGTTGGCTCGAAGCCGACGCGACGAAATGGCGGAATGCTACTGCCGAGCACTCCGCTTCCTTGACCTCGTCCTTGCCGGAGAGTGGGACTCCTGTGTCGAAGAGGCAGGGGAGCTCGACACGTACCTGGAAGCCCGTGAGGATAATTGGGACCTCCAATTGGTACGGGCGACCACAGGCCTTCTGTACGTTTGGCGGGGAGACCCGCACGCAGCCGATGCGAAGACCGCGTGGGCCGAGGAGCGAAGCCGTCTCTCGCACATCGCGTCGACCCGGTTCGCGTGCCTTGCCTCACGTGCGGTCGTTGCGGAAGCGCTCGGGGGAGAGACCGAGGCGCGAGAGCTCCTCGCCGCCTGCGGCAAGCTGCAGTATGCGGTCCACATGACCGATTCCGCCTTGCGCATGCCCGCGGTGGTCCGGCTTTGCCTCCTTCTCGACCTGGATGCGCAGGCTCGGGCCTTGGGCGCGGAGTTGCCCCCCTCGCGACCGTACGACATGGGCACGCTCGCATCACTTGACGCCGGATTGGCCGAGAAGCGCGGAGAGCCAGCCAGCGCAGCACAGCTCTACGAGGCTGCTGAGCGACAGTGGACGAATCTCGGCATCGCCTATGAACGCGCCCAGGCGGCGCTGGGTCGAGCGAGGTGCCTCGCCGCCGTTGGGCAGAGGGAGTCCGCTGCGGAATCAGCGACGGCGGCTCGCGACACGTTTACCACCCTTGGCGCGAAGCCGGCGCTCTCTGAGGCCGAGTCACTCCTTTCCACACTGCACGTCTGAGCTGCTTGCTCCGGTAGTCCGGCGGGAGCGGGCGCGACGCTACGACGTTGCGGGCAAGGCGAGGCTCAGGTAGCGCTCGCCGACGGCGACCATGAGCCGCCGCGCCACGAGAGACTCGAGCGCGGCGTCGATCGTCGCCTGATCGACCCTCCCGCCACTTCGCCGGTGGATGTGGGGTGCGAGCTCCAGGCGGGAGGCGATGTCGTCGCACGCCGCGTACAGGATGCTCTCGAGTCCGTCCAGTTCGACGATCGGCGCAGTCGCGCACGCCCGCCGATCGGACAGCGTGATGCAGTCGCCCGTATCCTCAAGCACCCGCAGACAACCCTTGGAGCTCTCACGTCGCCAGAGTCCCGCCTCGGTCTCCAGCGCGGCGCCGACATCGGGAAGCGCTTGGCCGGGAGCGCACGCGAAACCGAACGAGTAGGCGATGTCGGCAAGGTCCCGGGCCGGAAACGGATACAGGTAGCGATACGGATCCAGCGGACGCAACTCCGCGATGCCGTAGGACTCCGGCGCCTCGAAATACGGGCTGTAGCGGTCGACCGTCACTGGCTGGGTGGACTGCGGCGGCGCCAGGAACCGAATCGACGGCAGGATTGCGAACATGGCCTCGTAGTCCTCTTGGGTCTCCCCCGGGAGACCATGAAGCAGGTTCCAGGACACGTCGACGCCCGCGGCCCGACACCATTTCAGCAGCCGGATGTTCTCGAGCACGCCGGTCCCCTTGTGCATCAGGCGAAGAACATGCCCGCTGAAGCTCTCGATCCCGGGCTGGATCTCCGCCCGCGCCGCGGCGATGGAGTCCACCTGCGCTTTCGACAGCGTGGGCCGCACCTCGAAGAACAGCCGACGTGCTCGCGGCTCGATGGCCAGCGCGGGAAGCACGTCATCCAGAAAGCCCTCTGACACGACCGTGTCCGCCAAGTGGATGGAGCTGCAGGGCCAGAGAGCGGCGAGAGTCCGCAGTTCTTCGAGAATGCGTCGCGGACTCTTCGCGCGGTAGACACGCTCACGTCGGTCCATCCCGCAGAAGGTGCAGGGCCCAGTCGTCGCCCACCAGCATCCTCGGGAAGTCTCGACGGTGAGCGACGGTAGCGTGGCGCGAACGCCCGGGTTTGAGTGCCGGGCTTCGTAGAAGTCGCTGAAGTCCGGCACCGGCAGGGCGTCGAGGTCGGGAACCGGCTCCTCTTCTGCTGCGACACACGTCGTCGGCCCTGTGCGACGGATCAGACCGGGAATCCCTCCAAGCTCGACAGTAGGGTCGCCAGCGAGGTGGCGCACCAACTGGGGGAACGAGTGATCCGCCTCTCCCGAGATGGCGAAGTCGACGAACGGCAGATGCCCGTGCAAAGCCGGTCCCGGCGCACCGTGCCAGTTCGCGCCACCGAACACGATCTGGATGACGGGGTGCGCCTCTTTCGCAAGGCGCGCCAAAGCCAGACTCGCCAGGTTCTGGGCCGTATACGATGAGAAACCGACGACGTCGTACGCCGCCCAGGGGATGGCCCCGGCCCACGTCTTGAGAAAGCCGGGCGCAAGGTCCCGGGCCTGCCGTACGAGGTCGATGTCGCTCGCCGCGACGTGCCAGCGATCTCGCAGCACATCCTCGAGATAGGTTACCGGCAGACCCTTCGCGCGCCCCCACATGCAGTCAGCGAAGACCCATTCCCCCGGCAGAGCACGGAACGGCAGACCCTCGAGCATGCGCTCGTACTCCTCGGGTCCCAACAGCTCCGCGAAGGCGACATTTAGGTATCTGACGTCGCAAGCCACCCCTTCTTCCAGCAGCCGCGCCTTGAGAAGGCTGACGCCGAGGGACGGCCGCTCGAGCGAGGCGAACGGCATCACGACGAGGAGGACTCTCAGCGACTCGTCCTGGCCCTAGGGGCGCACACACTGCCGCGCGCGTCAGGAGTCTGTCAGTGATGCCTCTTCCCGGTGTGGTGGCGCGGCGTCGGCAGCTTCCACTCCTTGGGGTGGTACCCGACGTGGGTGTCCGTCACATACACGCCATCCTCCTGTGTCGCGGCCAGCAGTCGCATCAGCGCGTCCAGGTCGGGGACGTCTCCAGCAAGCATGGCGTCGTAGGCCCCGTAGGTCATCATCACCGTGTGGCAATGGCCGCCGATCTCCTCGACGCGCGCGGTGAGCCCCAGCAGACTCTCGGACGCTCGCTCCGCGCTGTCCCTGCCCCTCGTGGTGAGCTTGAGCAACGTCATGAACTGGACTGGGTTGTCGCTGGCACTCGGCATGGCCGATCCTCCCTCTCGTCGTAGCCCTCTCCTTCGCCCGGCGACCACCCTCGAGACACGGTGCAGGCGACTCCACGAGAGGCCGAGACGATTCTACGCCCCATCCGCCCCTTGACCGCTAGTCCTCGGACGTCAGCGCCAGGCTCAAGAACCGCTCGCCGGACCTGACCATTTGGCGACGATCGACAAAGGATTCCAGGCGGTCGTCGACCTGGTCGAGCGTCGCGGTCAAGGCGCGCCTCCGGAGAATGAGCTCGTGAAGCCAGCGGCGCGTACGGATGTCGTCGCACGCCGCATAAAGCAGCGTGTCGAGCGGGTCGAGGCGCGTCATTCGAGCTACGGCGCCGGGCCGAGAGTCGAAGAGGACGGCCGACTCGCCCTGAGTGACGAGGCGCAGGTCTCCCTGGACATACTGACGCTCCCATCGCTCGACGGCGTCCGCCAGTTCTCGCTCCCGCCGCGGCGGCTGGCGCCCAGACGCATAACCATAGTCGAAGGTCGCCGCGACGGCACCCAAATCTACCTCGGACTCGGGGTACAGATAGGAGTAGGACGCCCGCGGCACGACGTCCGTGATCCCGAACCGCCGGGCCCGCGCAAAGTAGACGCTGCGCCTGTCCAGGCTGAGCCTGCCGATCCCGCCGGGTGGGTGCATGAACATGATTGACGGCAGCAGGTCAAGGAGCTCGTCGTAGTCCGCGTCGGTCTCCCCGGGGAACCCGAAAAGCAGGTTCCAGTGCGGGCGCACGCCGAAAGCACGACACCACTTCAGGAGCCGGATGTTCTCCAGCATTCCCACGCCCTTTCCCATGAGCCGAAGGACATGGTCGCTGAAGCTCTCGATGCCCGGCTGGATACTTGCCGAGATTGCGCCCATGCGCCGCACGGTCGCCTTGTCGATGTCAGGCCGCACGTTGAAGTACACGGGCACTGGCAAAGGATGTGCAACCAGTTCCGGAAGCACCTCGTCCAAGAACAGGTGCGACACGATGTTGTCAATGATGTAGAGAGTCGCCGTCGGCCAGCGGGCAGAGAGCTCGCGGAGTTCCGCGATGATACGGCTCGGGCTCTTGGTCCTGAACCGCCGATCCTCTCCGTCCAGCCCGCAGAACCGGCACGGCGAAGTCTCCGCCCACCAACAGCCACGCGATGTCTCGAGAACGACGGTCGCGAGCGAGCTGCGGACGCCGTCTTGACTTCGCCGCGCCGCAAAGAAGTCGGAGAAGTCGGGGACGGGGAGATCGTCGAGCCTCTCAACGAGTGCCGGTTCGCCGGTGCTGCGCACGATTCCGAGCGAACCGTCCGTCGTGCGTTCACGGTAGGTCAGCCCCGGAATCCCGGCGAGCCTCTCGTGATCACCGTCCCTGAGTGCTTCGACCAGAGCCGGGAACGAGTCGTCAGCGTCACCGCTGCACAGGAAATCGACAAAGGGGAACACGCGGTGTAACTCGCGACCGGCTTCGGCCCGCCAGTTGGGACCGCCGAAGGCGATCAGGGGGGAGGGGAACCGGTCGCGGATGCGCCGGGCCAACGCGAGGGAGGCGAGGTTCTGAGCACACCACGAGCTGAACCCGATCAGGTCGTACTCTCGAAAGGCGAGAGACGAAACGGTGTCCTCAAGGAACCGCCGGGCGAGGCTCCGGGCGACGAGCACCTGAGAGATGGCCTGCTCTGAGAGCCGATAGCGCCCCCGCAGGATCGCCTCCACGTAGTCGTCCCTCGGGCGCGCCTCTCCATCCCAAAGGCACTCAGCGAACACCCACTCGCCCGCGAGCGCACCGACGGGCAGTTCGAGCGCCACGGCGCGATAGACATCAAGCCCGATCAGCTTCGCGAAGGCGAGATTGGGATACAGCACGTCGCACGGGACGCCCATCTGCCCCAACCTCGCCTTCAGGAGACTCACCCCGAGCGCCGGACGGTCTACCGAGTTGAACGGCATCGTGACGAGCGCGACCCTCACTGTTCGGTCCCCAGCGCCCGACGCCCGCCGAGATCAGGACGGGTCGTGCTGCTCCTGCTTATCGAAGAACTTGGGCAGCTCGGCGATGTCAAATGCACGCATCGAAGTCGTTCGGAAGTAGCCCTGTCGAGCCTGCAGCAGCGCGAATGCGGCGGCAGTGTCATCGTCGGCCTCGCCAATGGCCACCAGGTCGTACTTACCCATCGTGAGGCAGACCATCAAGTCAGAGCCGGCCATGTCCGACCACTCCTTCTTGCGCGCCTCGACCACACCCTCGAGGTCGGCGACCTCTTTCGCCGCCTTGTCCGTCAGGTTGAACAGGAAGACCCACTGCGCCATGGCACACCCCTCTCCTCACCTCTCGTGGCCCCGAGGTCGGTCGCGTGGACTCGAGTCGGACTCGCGTGAAGCGGCTTCGGAGCCGTGACGAAGAGATTCTATGCGAGAACTACGCACGCAAGAACAGTGTCAGCGCGTCAGCTCATCCGCCAACTGCTCGACGAAGAGGCCGACGTCCGTGACGATGCCGATGGCCTGGAACGAGCCGCGATCCGCCAGCTTGGTGACGACCGCGGGGTTGATGTCGGCGCACACGGTGCGCACGCTGGCCGGCAGCATGTTGCCGACGGCGATGCTGTGCAGCATGGTGCTGAGCATGAGGCAGGCGCCGGCCTGCTGCGCGTAGCGCCGCATCTCTCTCTGCGCCTGCATCACGTCGGTGATCACCTCGGGCATCGGCCCGTCGTCGCGGATGCTGCCGGCGAGCACGAAGGGCGTGTCCGTGGTCGTGAGCGTGTACATGAGGCCGCCGGTCAGGATGCCCTTGTCGACGGCGGCCCGGATGCCGCCGGCGCGCCGGATGGTGTTGATGGCGCGCAGGTGGTGCTCGTGCCCGCCCGGCACGGGAGCGCCTGACTTGAGGTTGATGCCGAGCGACGTGCCGTACAGGCTGCTCTCGATGTCGTGGGTGGCGACGGCGTTGCCGCCGAACACGCAGCCCACGTAGCCGGCCTCGATGAGGCGGGCCAGCTGCGGCGCCGCCCCCGTGTGCACCACGGCGGGGCCGACCACCGCGATCGTGAGCCGGCCCTCTTCCTTGACCTGGCGCAGGATGTGCGCCACTTCGTGGACTATCTGCGCCTTGGGCTTCTCGCTGCTGACGGCGCTCGCCATGAACTCGAACGGCTGGCTCTCGCGCGGCCGTTCGAGCGGCAGCACGCGGATGCCCTTGTGGCCGGTGACGAAGAGGTCGCCGGCCACCACGTCGCTCATCGCCACCGTCTCGGCCGTGCCCTCCTCGAGGTCGACGCGGATGCCGCAGTCCATCTCGGGATGGCCGACGCGGATCCACTCGCCGCCGATGCGGATGAATGTCGCCAGGTTGGTCGTGGAGTAGAAACGCTCGGGGAACACGCCGTCCATGTCGGCCGCCTCCAGGACGACGTCCTGCGGCCGCACGGCGACGACGCCGAACTCGGTGATCGCCGTGAGGAGCTCGTCCAGGTGCCCGGCGTCGCGGCCGAAGATGCGCATCACGGCGTGCGACGGGTCGTCCTTCATGCGCCCGACCTCGAAAGTGAGCATCTCGAACTCGCCGTCGAGGTCCATCACCTGGTCCATGATGTGCGGCATCATGAGCGAGTCGATGAGGTGTCCCTCGATCTCGACGTCTTCGTATGGCAGGTCGGGCATGATGCCTCCCGTGAAGTGGCGCGACTGGGGCGGGAGCGGCCCTCCGGGCCCCGCCCGCCCCAGTCTACCAGCCGTCCCTTGACGCCTCTTCGACTGGTCCCTATCGTCTGGCAACACGGAAGTGGCGCCTGGCGACGCCGCTCCATCCGCACCAGGGGGATCCGCATGACAACTCGCACCCGGCCGGCAGGCCTGCTCCTCAAGGCGTCGATGGCCCTGCTTCTCTTGCTGGTGGTCGCGGCGGTGGTGGGAGTCGCCCGCGCGGGCGCGTCCTCCAGCCCCGCCCCCGCCGCCAAGGTCTCGCTCCACATCGGCTGGGTGCAGGAGCCCGACAACCTGAACCCGTTCATCGGCATCCAGGGCACCGACTACATGCTCTGGCACATGAACTACGACTTCCTCGTCGGCTTCGACGCCAAGACGCTGGAGCCACGGCCGGAGCTCGCCACCAAGTGGGAGGTGTCCCCCGACGGCAAGATGTGGACGTTCACGATCCGCGGCGACTCGAAGTGGCAGGACGGTGTGCCCGTCACCGCCCGCGACGTGGCGTTCACGTTCAACTACATCAACGACAACAAGCTGCTGAACCTCGCCACCTACACGTCCGGCATCACGAAGGCCGTGGCCGTCGACGACACGCACGTCCAGATCTACACGGCCAAGCCCAAGGCGAACATGCTCCGGATGATCGTCCCCATCCTGCCGGAGCACATCTGGAGCAAGATCAGCGGCAAGGCGGCGACCACCAGCTACCAGAACAAGCCGCCGATCGTCGGCGACGGTCCGTTCCAGATCGTCGAGTGGCAGAAGGGCAAGTTCATCCGCCTCGCCGCCAACCCGACGTACTGGGGCGGCAAGCCCAAGGTGGACGAGGTCGTCCTCGAGCTCTACACCAACCCGGACACGATGGCGCAGGACCTCAAGCTGGGGACCATCGACGGCGCCGTTGACATCCCGCCGGCTCAGTTCAAGCCGCTGAGCGGCGAGCCGGGTCTCGCCACCAGCCAGTCCACCTCGTGGAGCTTCATCGAGCTCGCGATGAACAGCTACGACAGCCCGGACTCCAAGGGCAACCCGGTGCTCAAGGACCAGCAGTTCCGCACCGCGGTCAACTGGGCCGTCGACCGGCAGAAGGTCGTCGACGTGGCCTGCCAGAAGTACGGCACGCTCGGCTCCACGCTCGTCGTGCCGTACTCCAAGTATCACTGGGAGCCGCCGACGGACCAGGCGTTCGCCTACGACCCCGCAAAGGCCAGGCAGATCCTCGACGCCGCCGGTTACAAGGACGTCAACGGCGACGGCTACCGTGAGACCAAAGACGGCAAGAAGCTCGTGCTGCGCTTCTACGCCACCACCGACTCCACCCAGAACCAGACCGCCGGCAAGCTCATCGTCGGCTGGCTCAAGGACGTCGGCATCAAGCTGGACTACCAGGTCATCGACTCCGGCGCGCTCATCAACTACCAGTACGAGTACACCGGCAGCAAGTACACGCCCGACTGGGACATGTTCATCTGGTACTGGGTCGAGGACGTGGACCCCAACTTCATCATGGACATCTACACGCCGCAGCAGATCGAGGGCTGGAACGACTGCCTGTGGACCGACCCGGCGTACACCGCGCTGGACGCCCAGCAGGCGACGACGATCGACGAGGCCAAGCGCATCCCGATCGTCCAGCAGATGCAGCAGCTCTTCTACGAGGGAGCGGCCTACTCGATCCTGGCCTACCCCTACCAGCTCGAGGCCTACAACACCGACAAGTGGCAGGGCTGGGTGCACGTGCCCGGCAACGCGCCGGGCGGGCAGCAAGGCGCGGTCATCTACAACTACAACAACATCGACACGTACCGGTTCGTCGAGCAGAAGACGGCCACGACGGCCCCCAAGAAACAGCCGACCGTGAACTGGACCTGGTTGGCCGTAGGGCTCGGCGGGTCGCTCATCCTGGTCGTGGCGATGTTCCTGCTGACGCGGGTGTTCGGGAAGCGGCGCCGGGAAGAGGAGTAGCCGGCAGGGCTGCCGAGCCCCGGAGCGATCCGGGGTCAGACCTCGGGACCGTCCGGGCCGCTGCCGCCGTCCAGGGTGAGCAGCGGCCCGTACAGTTCCGGCCGCCGGTCGCGGAAGAACGACCAGTCCTCGCGCTGGTAGCGCACTGCGTCGAGGTCGACCGTCGCGGTGACGACCTCCTCGCGGTCGCGCGATGCCTCCGCGAGGACAACGCCGGTCTGGGCGGCGATGAACGACGAGCCGTAGAAACGGATGCTCGGCTCGCCGCCGGGCGCCGCCTCCACGCCGATCCGGTTGGAGGCCACCAGCGGCATGGCGTTGGCGATCGCGTGGCCGCGCTGCGCGAGCTGCCACATGTCCCGCGAGTCGTCATCCGGCGCCGGCGGATCGCTGCCGATGGCCGTGGGATACAACAGCACCTCGGCGCCCTGCAGCGCCATGCTGCGAGCGCTCTCGGGGAACCACTGGTCCCAGCAGATGCCAACGCCGATGCGCGCGAAGGCGGTGTCCCACACGCGGAAGCCGGTGTCGCCGGGCGAGAAGTAGTACTTCTCCTGGTAGCCGCCGGAGTCGGGGATGTGGCTCTTGCGATAGACGCCGAGGTAGGCCCCGTCGACGTCCACGACTGCGACGGAGTTGAAGAACGCGTGGCCGGCGCGCTCGAAGAAGCTCACCGGCAGCACCACGCCGAGCTCGCCGGCCAGCCGGCTGAAGCGTGCGATGACCGGGTGACCCTCCGCCGG
>Ga0302322_100002326_pt1 | contig 16023 bp, 11 predicted proteins | sample Fen_T0_2_FD_203757 | JGI IMG/M metagenome (GOLD analysis project Ga0302322, IMG submission 203757) | Peat permafrost microbial communities from Stordalen Mire near Abisko, Sweden - Fen_T0_2 | ecosystem: Environmental > Terrestrial > Soil > Wetlands > Permafrost | place: Sweden: Abisko... | reverse complement strand
ATGTCGTGGTGCTTCACCAGGTTGATCCATCGCTCGAGGTCCGGCAGCTGGCGCAGCCTGCCGTCATAGAGCCCGTGGTCCTCGTAGAACGCCCGTCGGATGAGCATGCTGGGATGGCACAAGGCGTTCCCGTGCTCGAAGAAGTAGCGCAGCCACTGCGCTCGAGTCCGGTTCGGCTGGCGGAAGATGTTGTTGCCGAAGGGAATGCGCTCCTGCGGCAGTGCGACCCCGTCCTCTCCGATGAATCGTGCGGAGGAGAAGACAGCGGTCACGTCAGGGCGGGCCGAGAGTGCGTCGAGCTGACGCTGGAGCTTGTGCGGCTCCCACACGTCGTCGGAGTTGATGAGGGCGACGAGGCCGCCGCGCGTCTGCTGGATGGCGAGGTTCGTCGCTGCGCACGCGCCCTGGTTCTCTGCGAGCCGGTAGACCCGTACGCGCGGGTCGGTGAGCGTCGACAGGATCTTGAGCGAGTCGTCGGCCGATCCGTCGTCCACGATCACCAGCTCGAGGTCGGCCATGGTCTGGTCGAGGACGCTGTTGACCGCCTCCAGCACGTAGGGGGCGTGGTTGTACGACGCCATGATCACCGACGCGCGCGGACGCTCGAGTCGAGTGACGCGCGGGATGGGTAGAGCAACGGGGTCCGCGTGGACGCGAGCGTCCTCCTCGCCGGCCTCGCTCTGCTTCGCCACTGCTCCCGCGTTGCGCTGCTCGACCAGCGCGGATGGCTCCGACTCGAGCAGTCGTGCGTCGCGCAGCAAAGCGTCGAGTGCGTGAAGCAGTCGGGTGAGCTCACGTCCGGCCTCCCCTCCCAGCAGCTCGACGTACCGCGGGATGACCCTGCGGATCTGGTCGGTGCGATTGAGCTCAGTGGTGCTCGACCAGGTTCCTGTGCTGTGGATCCGGTAGAGGGTCGCCACGACCGGGACGAATCCGGCGGGACCGTGGACGGTCACGGCCATGTTGATGAGCCAGTCGTAGGCGGTCGTCTCGAAGATAGCCGGGTCGAGGCGTTCGAGGATCTCCGCTCGGAACATGCAGCAGCTGAAGGTCGCGAACCAGTTGTAGGCCGCGAGCTCGTCGCTGGTGACCGTGGCGGTCAGCGCGTCGAGGGCCAGCATCGGCTCCGCGGCTGAGGCACCTGTGGCGTCGTCGTAGACCAGGATCCGGCTTGCGGCCATGGTGAGTGCGGGGTCCGACTCGAGCAGGTCGACCTGGAGCTGGAGCTTGTCGATGGTGAGCCACTCGTCGTCGCCCTCGAGGACCGCGACGTAGCGACCCCGGCACGAGGCGAATCCGCGGGCGTAGTTGAGCGTGATTCCCAGGCGAGGCTGCGCGGGGAGGATGCGCACCGGGATGTCGACGGTCTCGGCCCAGGCGCTCACCAGTGCGAGTGTGGCGTCGGACGACGAGTCGTCGGAGACGACGACCTCGAACGGTGCGTCGAGTCGTTGCATCGCGATCGAGCTCAACGCTCGTTCGATGAAGCGCTCGTGGTTGTACGTGACCAGCAGGACGCTGACCATGAGGTCGTCCACGTCTCATTCCCCCTGTTCGTGCTGCCAGGCGATGGCGTCGCAGATGAGTTCGACTGTCTCGGCGGAGAGGCCGCCGTAGAAGGGAAGCGCCAGGCACTCGTCCGCTGCGCGACGCGCGTTGGGCAGGTCGCGTGCGGAGGGGTGCGCGGAGTAGGGCGCGATGTCGCTGCACAGCGGATAGAAGTAGCGGCGGCTGATGATGTTCAGGCTGCGGAGTGTCTCGTGCAGCTGGTCGCGGCTGCTGCCGAACGTCTTTGGGTCGATGCGGAGCACGAGATACTGCCGGGACTCTCCGGTGCCGGCCACGATCTCGAGGCCGTCGAGTCCTGCGAGTCGCCGCCGGTAGATCTCGGCGAGTGCGGCCCGCCGGTCGATCTCGGCGTCGAGCCGCTGGAGCACTCGGAGACCCATGGCGGCGTGCAGCTCGCTCATCTTGCCGTTGAGCCCGATGCCCTCGACGACGTCCTCCGAGCGGATGCCGAAGTTGCGGATACCGAGCAGACGCTCGTGCAACGCCGGGTCGGTCGTGACGAGCGCGCCGCCCTCGACGGTGTGGAACAGCTTGGTGGCGTGGAAGCTGAGCATCGTCACGTCGCCGAGCGAGGCGGCGCCGTCCGGGAACACCGGGGTGTGCCGTCCGAAGGAGTGCGCGCCGTCGTAGATGACCCGCACCCCGGTCTCGCGGGACAGTGCGGCGAAAGCCTGCGTGTCGCAGAAGGCCCCGTAGATGTGTGTCGCCATGACCGCGGTCGTGGACGAGGTGAGCGCCTCTGCCACCGCGTCCGCGGACAGCGTCATGTCGTCCTCGGTGATGTCCGCGAACACGGGAGTGAGTCCCATCGCCGCGACGGCGTGGACGGTCGCGGGGAACGTGAACGGAGTCACGACGACCTCGCCCGTCAGGTCGAGAGAGGCGACCGCTGCGGTCAGGGCGTTGGTGCCGTTGTTCCAGAGCGAGACGTGCCCGAGACCCACGCGCTCCTGCAGCGCCGCTTCGAGGCGCGAGTGGAACGGCCCCATGTTCGTGAGGTACTGGGATCGCCAGATCTCCTCCAGGTCGCCGACGTACTCCTCCAACGGAGGGAGGATGGGGCGGCTCACGAAGAGCGGCTCCGTGAATCGGGGCGGCCGTGTCGTCACCGTGCTCTCCCACGCCAGGTGGTGCCTCGGTCGTTGACCTCAGGATGCATGGAGGGACGTCCTCTCGTAGACGAATCGCGGAGCTGCCATCCACGTGAAGCTCAAGACGGGAGCGAGGCACGGACTGACGATGTTCGCGCTCACGACCACGTAGTGCACTCCGAGGGTGTCGAGCCCCTTGTCGCAGGGATCGATGCTCACGTGCACCGAGTCCGGTGCTGACAGGGACATCGACGTCTCCCCCGTGCTCCAGTCGAACGTCACGAACGAGGCTCCACGATTCCATATCTCGCGGAACCGACCATCAGGATCGAGCGCGGCCCAGGCCGCGCCGTTCGGACCGATCGACTGCTGACCCGAGAGCGTCGGGACCGAGTTGGCGACGAGCAGGGAGTCGATGTAGAAGCGGTCAGCCGCCCAGCGGCCGTCGTCGCGGGCACCGAGGTCCTGGACCGTCTTCGCCGCCGGGGAGTTCCACAGGTCGCCGACACCCTGGACGACCGGGTTCACGCGATAGGTCGAGAGCGCCGCGACGAGGACGAGCGGGAGGACCGCCCAGAGTCGTCCCGGGAACCGGAGCACCACGGCCAGAACGAGCGCTGCGACTGTCGCCGTGCCCCAGACGTCGACCGGTCTCAGCGCCGGCAGGGCCGAGGCCTGGAGCGCGCCACCAGCGGCCACGACGACGACGAAGACCGCTGCGCTCAACGCGGTGATCGTCGCAGCCGTCACCTGTGTCGGGGCCCGGCTCGCCAGGAGCTCGAGGCTGAACGCGAACGCCAGCGCCGCCAGCAGGGCAGCCGCGACCGGAGCGCGCTCCGTGGGGATGAGCGTGAGCGGGTTCAGGTGCAGGAGCGATGCCGGCCACGGGGCGGACGCCCACAGGACCAGCAGGGCAGCGGCGACCACCGGGACGGCCGCGCCGAGGTAGGTCCCGCTCCGCCAGCGCCGTCGTTCCGCGACGACCGTCCACGCCGAGGGGATCAGGAGCACGAGCCAGCCGGTCGCCAGCTCGCTCTGGTTGGTGCCGACCGCGCCGTCGCCGAGAGCCGGCAGCCGCCACATCAACGGGCCGCCCCAGACACTCCCGATCGACTCGGCCGCCCCTGACACCCGGCGTGAACCCGGGTAGACCGTCGAGGCGAGCACCTGCAGGTCGGCGTGAGCCGCCAGCCAGAACATCGCGAGCGCCGCCGCGCCCGACACGGCCAGCACGCCGACCGACGCCCATCGGCGTGCCGGGGCGAGCCGGAGGTCCAGGGCCACCGAGGCCACCACGACCACGCCGCACGTGGCGACCACGGGAAGGGACCACGGCGGGTAGAGGAGAGGGACCCGCGCAAGGACGTAGGCCCCTGCGACCACGGAGATCACCCCGACGAGCGCTCGTCGGCGGTCCTCCCGCCCGGATGTCGCGAGACGCCTGGTCCCGAACAGCAGGAGCGCGCCCGCGGCGCAGACGGTGCCGAGGATCTCGAACGGCGAGTAGCTCCACCAGGCGCTGTCGGCGGCGAGGGCGACGACGAGGGTGACCGGGACACCGATCGTGAGGCGGACGCCCAGCAGGAGCAGGAACGCCGGCACCGACAGCAGACCCAGGACCACTGGTCGCCACCAGGCGGCTGCGAAGCCGCGAGCGCCTCCGATGCCCGCGGACATCGTGTCCTCGAGGAACAGGGCCTGCGAGTCGTTGGACGAGAACCGCCAGGTGGACCCGACGCGTGCGTTGCCGGCGTCCAGCTGGGTCCATGTGGCGCCCGTGATGTGGGCATGCATGATGCCGAGTCGCAAGGGGGTGCTGCGCACGTACTCGTCGCTGCGCACGATCCGCGGCCCACCGGCGATCGCGTTCGAGGTGTCGGCTGTCCCGCTGGCGGAGAGCACGCCCATGCTCGACGTCGTGACACCGAGCGCGACGAGCACGCCGAACGCACCGAGCACGACGGCGCAGTAGGCGAGGTAGGCGCGCACCCGGGGGCGGGCCCACGAGCGCATACGCCGTACCTCCTGCCGCGGGGCCCCCGTGACCGTGCGCGCGCGTAGCCTATCTGCGGCCATTGCCCGACGCGGACCTGGGCAGGGCTGCGTCGGAGGCGTCGTCCGCCGTCCGCGACCGCCCGAATGCTCCCAACGCGGTCAGCAGCAGGGGCGGCAGGGTGCAGGCGCCGACGAGCGCCAGCAGCAGGAGGTCGCGCCCCCCGACGTCCACGACGGCGACGGCGAGCAGCGACACCAAGCCGAGCAACCAGCCGACGGCGACGAACCGCTCACGGCTTCGGGTGATCGCCACGGCCATCATGGCGAACGTCGGGATCAGCACCACGATCGGCCCGGCGGCGAGGGCGGTGAACAGCGGGCCGGCCGAGACGGAGCCGCGGGTGAGCCAGCTCAGCGCTGGGCCAACGACGGGGAGCATGACCAGCACGGCCAGCGCCGACAGGCCGGCGCCGGCCACCGCGAGCATCCTGCCGGAGCGTCGGAGCTCCTCCGGTGCGAGCCGCGACAGGCGCGCGATGAGCAGCGGGAGGAAGGCGAGCGCCGCCGTCGTGATCAGCCGGCTGGTGCTCACGACGAGCTGGGCGGAGGCGACGGTGGCCTCGGGCAGACTGCCTGCGTGCGAGCGCAGGATGGCCGGCACGGCGAGCAGGTTGGCGATCATGAGCAGGTTCGCGGCGATCAGCCACGCGCTGGTGGCGCCTCCGGCCGCGGCCTCGGCCATGAGGACCGGGCTGACGGTGGAAGGTCGCAGGATCGTGACAGCACCGAGAAAGGCGAGGGGCAGGAGCCACGCCACCACCGGTCCGTAGACGAAGGCGACCAGGGGGTCGACGCCCAGCAGGATGAGCCCGAGCGAGAGCCCCAGCATGGCGATGCCCGTGGCTGCGTTGGCGGAGGCCACCAGCACGTAGCGATGCTGACCGGTCGCGAATCCGCGCAGGACGGCGGCGAGCAGGGCCGCCGGCGTGATCAGCAGGAGGCTCAGCATCACCGGAGAGGTGGCACCGGCGAAGTACGAGTCCCGCCAGCTGCCCGGCGCCAGCAGGGCCGCCGCGGCCACGACAGCCCACACGACGAGCATCGGTGTCCTCAGGCGCCTCAGGCCCTGTCCCGTCGGGAGTCCGCGTCCGCCCAGCTGCGCCGAGCGCTGCTCGAGCGCGCCCGCGGGTCCGAGCACCACCACGCCGAAGACGGCGGAGAACGCGGCGTAGACGGTGTAGTCCGCCGGAGAGAGCTCGCGTGCTGCCAGCACGGCGGTGGCGATCCCGCCCACGAGGAACACGCCGATGCCTGCGGCGAAGAGGATCTCGCCGAGGCCTCGCTGCGGCGGCGCGGACGCCTCGGACGTCACGGCGGGTCCGTGACCAGTGCCGGGTGGACCTCCAGGCTCTCGTGGACGTACCAGGCGTCGAACGCCGACCAGTCCGGCAGCGAGCGTCGGAAGCCGAGCGGGACCAGGAACGCGTCGTACGCGGCCGCCCGCCCCGGTGTGTGGTTGTGCTCGACGGCCAGCAGGCGCACCCCTCGCTCGTGCCACGGGAAGGCGCGCAGGATGTCGAGCTCGGAGCCCTCCGTGTCGATGGACAGGAAGTCGATGACCGCAGGGCTGTCGTGCCGGTCCAGGATCTCGCCCGGGGTGGCGGTCACCACCGATGCGGTCCGCCCGCCGGCGGCGGCGGAGCGACCTCGCGCATGGACGTCTCCTCCGGCGTTGTCCTGGAAGGCGGACATCTCGTCGGCGAGGACGAGCTCGAGGGTGACGCCGGAACGGTCCCAGACGGCCTCGGGGACGACGACCGAACCCGGGCGGGGTATGCGGGCGATGGCGGCGCGAAGATCCGGGTTCGGCTCGCACAGCAGGCCGGTCCAGCCGAAGGACCGTTCGAGCATGACGGTGTTGCTGAGGTAGTAGCCGTCCGCAGCACCGATGTCGACGAAGTAGCCGTCACGCTTGCGGCCGGTGCAGAGCGTGACCCAGGCGTCCTGGAGGAGCTGCCCACGCGGCGAGTGTCCGTCGGCTGCGAGCGAGAACGCCTCGGCCACGAGCCGGGTCCAGCTCGGGGCGGGTCCGTCGGCGACCTCGCGCGAGTAGCCGAGGACCCGTTGCACGACGCCCTGGAGCCGGGCCACCTCCTCGCCGGGGGAGCCGACGAGCGAGCGCGACTCCGAGCCGATGGGCATCACGTCGTAGCCGAGCTTCCAGGCGGTCTCGTGCGCCCAGACCTTGGCGCTCATCGGAACCTTCATCGCGATCCTCCGTCCGGGGGCGGCCCGTCGACTCCGACGGTCGCCCGGATCCATCTCACCAACGCCTCGGGTGAGCGCGTCGCTACGACGTGCTCGCGTCCCCGGCCCCCGAGCGCAACGGCGAACGCCCTGTCCTGCGTCAGTCGGCGCATCCAGTCCACCGCCGCGTCGAGATCCGGCTCGGCCCACGTCCCGTCCGCCGGGTAGACCGGATTCGGGCCGACGGGTACGAGACGGTGACCGACCAGGGCGGCGGTCCCGTCGTCCATGAAGTCCATGTTCCCGGAGTAGTCCGTGGCGATCACCGGGGTCGCGTTCGCCATGGCCTGGGCCATGGTCAGACCGAAACCCTCGCTTCGGTGCAGGGAGACGTAGCAGTCGAGGTCGAGGAAGAAGTCCTCGATGACGTCCTGCGGCCAGAACTCGTCGGCGAGCGTGATGTCCGGGCGCCCGGCACCGAGCCGTCGGACCCGGTCCCATTCCGCAGAGCCCTCGCCGTGCACGACCTTGACGACCAGGTGCTGGTCCGCCGACGGGAGGGCGAACGCGCGCACGTAGGACTCCACCACTGCGCTGGGGTTCTTCCGCTCGCCGCTGCTGGCCAGGTCGGACTGGTGGCCGAACAGGAACGTGTCGTGCAGGCCCAGGCGGGCGCGAAGCCGGCCGCCCTCGCCGAGGTCCGGGACCTCCACGGGGATCGGGATCACCCGCACCGGCTTGTTGGTGGCGGTGCGGAACGCCGCTTGCTGGAAGGTGCTCGTGGTCCACACCTCGTCGACGAAGGGCAGGCCGAGCCGCTGGGCAGGAGGGACCGTCATCAGCTCCCAGTGCCACATGCCCCAGCGTGTGCGGTTGGGCGAGAACAGCCTCGGGAACTGCATCGCCGCGGAGGCGGTGTGGGCGGAGTTGACCAGGGACAGGGTGCGCTCGGTGATGAGGCCGTCCGTGGAGCTGGTACTGGGCGAGGATCCGGGCTCGATCGCCAGTTGGTACGTCGTCGAGGGCAGCCCGGCCTCGCCGAGCGCTGCCACGATGAAGCGCGCCATCGCCTCGAGCCCGAGGCCGCCGCCCTGGTAGCGCACGACATTGACGCCGGGTCCGGTGGATGATCGCTGCTCGAGGGCGAGCCGTCCGCCGCGAAGTGCCGACCGTGCCGTGGCGGCCAGCAGGGCGCCACGTGCCGCCCACTTGTCGTACTCGGCCACGCTGGAACTCCTCTCGGCCATGGTCGAGCAGCGTCGGCAGGGACGCCGCATCGTACCGCCGACAGGTCGCGCTCCCCGCCGTCGAGCGGCCGTCGCGTCGGTCCGCCGCAGCGACGGATACCTGGTCCTCGGGGGCTAGGGTGGTCGGGCGGCCAGTACCCCGGGTGGTCCGGGCTCATTGCGGGACGAGCCGATGACCGGTCGGTCCGCATCGACCGGTCGCACGACGTCGGGGGTTGGCCCCGCGCAGTCACCGAGGAGACGACATGGCACGCCGGGCCCTCATCACGGGCATCACGGGCCAGGACGGCCTGTACCTGTCCGAGCTGCTGCTCGACAAGGGCTACGAGGTCTTCGGGTTGATCCGCGGCCAGAACAACCCGAAGGAGGACCTCGTCCGGACGACGGTTCCGGACGTGACTCTCGTGAGCGGCGACCTGCAGGACCTCTCGAGCCTGTTGCGCGCGCTCGAGGCGTCCGAGCCGGACGAGGTCTACAACCTCGGTGCGATCTCCTACGTGGCCTACTCCTGGGAGCAGGCGGCGCTCACGAGCCAGGTGACGGGTATCGGTGTGCTCAGCATGCTCGAGGCGATCCGGCTCTGGTCCCGCGGCGACGTGAGCAGGGCGCGCTTCTACCAGGCGTCGAGCTCGGAGATGTTCGGCAAGGTGCAGAGCGTGCCGCAGAACGAGTCGACATTGCTCTGGCCGCGATCGCCCTACGGCGTCGCCAAGGTGTTCGGGCACTACATGACGATCAACTACCGCGAGTCGTACGGGATGCACGCGTCGAGCGGGATCCTGTTCAACCATGAGTCCCCCCGGAGGGGACCGGAGTTCGTCACGCGCAAGGTGGCCCAGGCCGTGGCGCGGATCGCGGCAGGCCTCCAGGACGAGCTGCGCCTCGGCAACCTGGAGGCGCGCCGTGACTGGGGCTACGCGGGCGACTACGTCGAGGCGATGTGGCGCATGCTGCAGCAGGACGTTGCTGACGACTACGTCATCTCGACCGGCGAGACCCACTCGATCCGAGAGCTCGTCGAGCTCGCGTTCGACCGCGTCGGCATCCAGGACTGGGAGCGCCACGTCGTCCAGGACCCGGCGTTCCTGCGACCTGCCGAGGTCGACATGCTGGTGGGCGACTCGTCGAAGGCGCACGACGTCCTGGGATGGCGGCCCACCGTCGCCTTCCACCAGCTCGTCGCGATGATGGTCGACGCCGAGGTGGCTGCGCTCGGCGACCAGCCTCCCCGCCGAGCATGACGACAGCGCTCATCACCGGCGTCTACGGGCAGGACGGCGCCTACCTCTCACGCCGCCTGCTGTCTGAGGGATGCCGGGTCGTGGGCCTGAAGCTCGAGGGACCGGTGCCGGCAGCCTTGTCGGACCACCTCGACGGCGTCGAGCTCGTCGACGGCGACGTCACGGATGTCCCGGCCATGGGTGCGCTGCTCGACGCCGTGCGTCCCGACGAGGTGTACAACCTCGCGGGCCTGTCCTCGGTGGCACAGTCCTGGTCCGACCCGTCGGTGACCGCCGAGGTCAACGGTCTCGCGGTCGTGCGGCTCCTCGAGCTGCTCCGGGAGCGAGCGGGATCGATCCCGGCGCGCTTCGTGCAGGCGTCGAGCGCGGAGATGTTCGGGAATCCGCGCGAGACGCCGCAGCGCGAGAGCACGCCGCTGTCACCGACCTCGCCGTACGGCCTGGCCAAGGCGTTCGCCCACCAGTACGTCGGGCTCTCCCGCAACCACTTCGGCCTGCACGCGTCGAGCTTGATCCTCTACAACCACGAGAGCCCGCTGCGCCCCACGGCGTTCGTGACCCGCAAGATCTCCGCCGGGGTGGCCGCCATCTCGCGAGGTCGTCAGGACCGGCTGGTCATGGGCTCACTCGACGTCACCCGCGACTGGGGCTTCGCCGGCGACTACGTCGACGCGATGGTGCGGGCCGCGCGGCACGACGTCGCGAGCGACTACGTGGTCGCGACGGGGGTGGCGCACACGTTGCGCGAGCTGCTCGATGCCGCCTTCGCGCGCGTCGGGATCGCCGACTGGTCGGGCCTGGTCACCACCGATCCGGCGTTCGTCCGTCCCGTGGAGATCTCCTCCATGGTCGGGGACGCCACGAAGGCGCGCGACGTGCTGGGCTGGTCGCCGACGACCACGTTCGCCGACCTCGTCGCCGCCATGGTCGACCACGACCTCGCCCTGCTCGACGCCGACTGACCGGCGACCTCAGACGGTGAGCGGGACCGCCGGCGCCGAACCGAGCTCGGGGGCGGTTGCCTCGTCCGAGCGCGTCGTGCCGGACGGGCGGTGGGCCAGGACGATCGACACCACCGTGGCGACCGCCCCGAACGTCGCCGCCACCAACAGCCACTGGATCGGCACCGGTGGCGTCCACCTCAGCGGCGTCTCCCAGGGAGACCCGGTGATGCCGTAGGAGTTGCGACGTAGCGCCTGCGCGAAGTCGAGCACCTGCACCAGCACCCAGACCCCGGAGATCACCGGGAACGTCCGCCAGGGGAGTACGCCGCCACCCGCGTCGAGCGCTAGCGCGGTGACCAGGATCAGGGCGAACAGCAGCGGGAAGACGTAGCGTCCCTGGGCGAGCGTGCCTCCGGTGGCGGACTGGACGCGGTACTCCATGAGCACCGTGACGACGGCCATCACGAGGACGGACCCGACCGCGGCGACGACGAGCCAGCGGCTCGCTGCGGCCAGGCCTATCAGCACGAGGACGCCGAGACCGGCGTACCAGAGTGCGACGGCCGGGACTGGGGCGGGCGTGTCCAGGCTCCCGGTCTGGCCGACCCACTCCTGGGGGAAGGCCTGCGCGCGCGCGAACAGGTAGAGGACCACGTGCTTGAGCATGGTCATCCCGCCGCCCGGTCCCGGTGGCGCGGATGCGGGCGCCTGGGCGGCGAGCTTGTCCCACGCGTAGCCGGCCGCGAGCCCCACCACGGCCCCGGCCCCGACCATCAGCGCCCACGTCCGGGACCTCCCGGGAGCCGACCCCTCGGCGGGGACTGAGCGCCGCAACGCGAGCAGGCGCGACGGAGCGGTGAGTGCGAGAAGTCCGAGGAGCACCACGATCCAGGCCCAGCCCAGGGGCCGCACCAGTCCGATGCCGACGAGGGCGAGCGCGAGGTAGCACGCAGCGAATCGTCGTTGTGCCGGCCCTGGGTCGCCGTGCAGCAGCACCAGCCCCGAGGTGAGGATCGCGACGACGAAGGCAAGCTCGAGCGCCTGCGGGTTGTAGCCGCCGGCGAAGAAGGCGACCATCGGCGACACGCAGAAGAGCACGCCGAAGGCCAGTGCGCGGAACCCCGCGGAGCGCAGAAGCGACAGGCACGCGGCGAGCAACGCCGCGACGATCGCGGCGTTGACCAGCCGGCCGACGTAGACACCGGTGTCGTTCGGCCAGATGCGCAGCGCCCACCCCGTCAGTGCGTAGAACGCCGGGGGGTAGAAGTTCGCGGTCGTGCCGACCCGGACGAGCTTGTCGAGGTCCTGGCCCTCGAGGGTCTTGTCGCAGTCGGGCGTGACCGTCGGCTGGAAGGCGTAGCACGTGATCCGGTTCGAGGTGAACAGCACCGGGACGAGGTACTCCGACGTCCCGGCGTGAACCTGACCGGTCCACAGCGCGTAGCCCCACTTGTAGTGCATGTACTCGTCCGGCACGCTGCCGATCGGACTCGCGATCGCCCACGAGCCGAACAGGATGGACAGCGCCACCGTGACCACCGCCCAGTAGCGACGCGCGCCCACGATGCCCCCTGCTCGGACTGACGTCAGCCGGGCGCTCCCGGTGACACGAGGTCACAGCATAGGTGAGGGGGCGTCCCAGGACCGCGGACCGCCGAGCAGCCAGACGCTGCCGGGTCGGCGAGCCTCGGTCAGCTGCAGCCGGAGGGTGCGCCAGCGTGCCGCGTCGCCCTCGGGACGCCGCGTCACGCTGCGCAGCAGGAACTCCACGACGCTCGTGCCGATCCCGAGCGCTCGCGGGAAGCGCCCGACTCCGGCGAGGTGGTAGTAGCGGACCCGGCTCACACCGAGGAGCGCGTATGCGAGGGCGCGTGCGCTCCCCGCACTGGAACCGCCGCGGTGCGCTCCGACCAGGACGGGCACGCAGAGCAGCCGCCCCGACACGGCGACCCTGCGACAGAGGTCGACGTCCTCGTAGTACAGCTCGAAGCGACGGTCCAGACCTCCGAGCCGGTTCCAGGTGGTGCGACGCGCCAGCAGCCAGGCACCGTCAGCCTGCGGCACGTCTGTGGCCGCGGTGAGCGGTCGCCGCCAGCGGTAGGCGCGGTAGGACACGACGCTGCGCCAGACCTCACGTCCCGGGGTCGGGAGGGGGTGCACGTTCGGGGGCGGCTGGTCGGGGGACCATGAATCGCCGGACATCTGCAGGACGCCGGTGACGATGGTGTCCTCGTCGGGTGCGATCTCGCACGGGTCGCGCATCAGCGTCATGTCCGGGTTCAGCACCAGCACCAGTTCGGTGCTGAGCCGCCGGAGGCCGAGATCCACGCCGGCGGCATAGCCGAGGTTGCTGCCCGGGTCGATGTAGTCGACGTCGACGCCGTGGCCGGCGCAGGCCGCGGCCGTGGCCGCGTCGCGCGAGTTGTCCACCACGACGACGACCGCGGTGGGGCAGAACTGCGACACGGACCCGATCAGGCCTGGGATCTCGGCGGCGGAGTTGTAGGCGACGACCACGATGCCGAGGCCGGGCTCAGACATCGAGGTAGCCCTCGACTCCTCGGTTCGTGTCATCGACGGGGCGGCGCCAGGCAGGCACCGTCCCGGAGGCGGCAGCCTCCGCCACGACGTCGACGAGGATCGCCACGAGATCGCGCACGTGGTCGTCCTGATCCGCGACCGGGGTCGGGTCGAGCTGACGCGAGCGTGCGAGCGCAGGGTCGTCGAGGACTGCCGCGATGGCCCGCGCCAGGGCGTCGGCGGTGCCATCCATCGGCACGACGTGCCCGTTGACGCCCTCGACGATGTCCTCGGCGGAGCCACCGCTGTCGGTGGCGATGACCCAGCGACCCCGTACGAGCGCTTCCCGCACCGTGAGCCCGTAGCTCTCCTTGGTCTGCGAGGGGAACAGCAGGACGTCGATCCCCTCGAAGAAGTCGTCCATCGAGGACGCGTCGTAGGCCGGCACGATGTCGACCCTTCCCGGCACCTGCCACTGGCCCTCGTGCGTGCCGGAGAACCCGAGGTTCCCGGTGTTGTCGACCACCCGGAGCACGTAGTCGTCGCGTCCGAGGGCCGTGAGGGCCTTGACGACGAGGTCGCTGCCCTTGATCGGCCCGACTCCGCCGACGTAGCCGAGGACGAGCGGCGCCGAGGCGTCACGGGGAGCACTTCGTCGCGATGGCCGTGCGACTCCGTTCCCATGGACCCTGAGACGCTCCGGCGGGACGCCGTTGTCGGCCCAGAAGTCGCGCGCGTAGCGGCTCGGCGCCAGGACCCGCGACGCGAGATCCAGCACCCGGTGCCCGGTGTCGTGACGAGTCACGTTGAACGCGACGTCCGCGACACAGGTCGCGCACACGTCCGGATCGATCCGACGCTGCCCGCAGAAGGTGTTGTCGCTGCGCACCATGAACTGCCTGGAGCACAGCAGCCACGGGTCGTGCATGGTCATCACGAACGGGACGCCCCGCCGGGCGCACTCGAAGGCCAGGGAGGTGCTCAGCGTCTGGATGGCGTGCAGGTGCACGACATCGGGGCGGAACGACTCGAGGATCTCACCGAAGCGCCCCCCGGCGTCGACGTCGAGGAAGATGGACTGCTCCGTCAGGGGCGTGCGCACGCGCATCGAGATCACCGGGACGCCGAGGGCCGAGTAGCGCGTGATCGCGTGGTTGGGCTGCTGGGGATCGGTGTTCGCCGTGACGACGAGGACGTCGTGGCCCTCGGCCACGAGCCCCTGCGCGGCCCGCTCGACCACGTGGGTGGCGCCGCCGAACGACGAGGGCGAGAAGTAGACGTTCGCCAGCAGGATCCTCATCGGTCCTCCGCCTCCACGTCGAGGCCGAGAGCGCGCAGGGTGGCACGAGTCTCCGGAGTCACGGGCCCGTCGATCCGGCGGTGCGCCAACGTGGAGCGGGCTGCGTCGACCAGGGCGCTGCCCAGGGGCGAATCCTCGAGCAGCGACAGCACCGCGTCGTGCCACTCGGACGGTGTCCTCGCCACGAGCGCGTTCACGCCATGCTGTGCGCTGTCGCCGTACACGGTCGGTGACACCACACTGGGCACCCCGACCAGCGTGGCCTCGAGGAGCTTGATGTCGCTCTTGAACACGTTGAAGGGGCTCGGCAGGAGCGGGGCCAACGACACGTCCATCGACGCGAGGGCCCGGAGGTAGGAGCCGAACGTCATGGGCTCCAACCGCAGCACGCGGTCCGCGACCGACCGTGCCGAGTCGGGGAGGCGCACGGGACCCGCGACGACGAGCCGGGTGTCGGGACGCTCCCGCAGCACAGCGACCAGACCCGGGAGGGCGTGCGCGAAGTCCTCGTCGTGGGCCCGGGAGCCCGACCCGTAGAACAGGCTGCGAGCAGGCCGCGTTCCAGGCTTGAGCGGATCGGCGAGGATCCCACGCACGGTCGCCTGCATCCGCGAGTCCACCGAGTTGGCGATGACGAACGAGGGGCGCCCCGTCGTTCGAGCCATGTCGTCGGCGAGGGCGGGGGTCGACGCGAGGGTGAGGTCCGACTCCTGCATGGCGCGCAGGAACTTGTCGGCCCCGCGCAGGATCCCGAGCTGGACGGTGCGGGGGAGCGACTTGACGTTGCGGTCCTCCGAGAGCAGGTCGCGCCGGTAGACGGCGTCGTCGGTCTCGAAGACGATGGTGGCTCCGACCCGTCGGGCCTCGCGGACGATGGTCTCCACCTTCCGCGACCAGGGCACGCGGTAGAGGATCACCGTGCCCGCGAGCTGCACGGCGGTCAGCGCCTCCTCGAGGTCGTCCTGGCTCATCACGGTGGCCGCAAGGCCTGCGCGGCGAAGCAGCTCGGTCTTCTGGTCCACCCGGTAGAAGCGGCACTGGGGGATCGCGATGTTGGACACGATCAGGACGCTGCGGCGGAACGCCGACCGGGACTCGGGAGCCGCTGCCACCCGCAGCTCGCGTGCGCGGGCCTCGAGCGAGACCCGGGTGTCGACCGACCGCCGGCCGCGGTGCAGCACCCCCGCGATGCCCTCGTCCCTGAGCACCTCCCGGGTGCGCTCGTACGCCCAGCGCGGCCCGACGTCGCGCACGATCGTCACGGCGTGGCCGACGCGGCCGCCCGGAGTTCGGGAGGTCCCGGGATCGCTCATCGGGCGCTCGTGACTGTCCAGGACGCCGGCGGAGCCAGGATCGCCGCGCCGCCGGTGCCGGCGGCGCCGACCTCGAACTCGGCGTGCACCGTCCGGTGGTCGGCCCGGACCTGCTGGCCGACGGGTGAGACCGAGACCCGGACCTCGTAGCGACCCGGCGCGAGGCTCATGCCGGCGAGGTCGACGACGGCACGCAGGGTGCTCGCTTCGGGGGCGGTCGTGGTCGGCGACTCGACGTCGGCCACGACCACTCCGGCGGTCGTCATGACCGCGACGGAGATGACGGCGTCGCCCCCCGGCGCGTAGCGACCGAGGTCGACCTGGATCGAGAACGGGCGGTCGGGCTCGATGCGCGGGGCGAGACCGTCCTGCACGACCCGGACGTCGTCGACGTGCCATCCGCAGTCGTTGCCGGTGTTCTCGTGGGCGTAGACGGCCTCGAGGTAGGACGTCACGATGGAGGTCGCGGTGCCCTGGGCCATGAGACGGCCGTGGTCGAGCCACGCACCCTGGTCGCAGAGCTGGCGGGCGGCGCCCATGCCGTGGGTGACGAGCA
>Ga0302322_100002325_pt1 | contig 16026 bp, 12 predicted proteins | sample Fen_T0_2_FD_203757 | JGI IMG/M metagenome (GOLD analysis project Ga0302322, IMG submission 203757) | Peat permafrost microbial communities from Stordalen Mire near Abisko, Sweden - Fen_T0_2 | ecosystem: Environmental > Terrestrial > Soil > Wetlands > Permafrost | place: Sweden: Abisko... | reverse complement strand
GCTCTCTGGCTTAGGTGGGGCCTTTCGGGGTCGTTGGGGGGCCCCCCCCGCCCCCCCCCCCCCACAACTACCCCCAAAATAAAAAATGAGCTGTCATTCCGAATGAAGCGCAGCGAAATGAGGAATCTCAAATCGTATGGTAAAATATCGAAATGAAACTGTTATAATATATAGCATGAGAAAATATATATTTTTTATTTGCAGCATCTTTTTATTCTTCTCCTGTTCCAAATCCACGAAGTTCAAGCTATTAAGTTCAAAGGAAACCGGTATAGATTTCAGGAACACTATTACCGAGACAGACAGTTTTAATGTCATGAAATATGAATATATATATAATGGTGCAGGAGTTGGTATTGCAGATCTTAACAATGACGGATTAGAAGATATCATTTTTGCTGGAAACCAGGTCTCGCCGAAGGTTTATTTGAATCTGGGGAACTTCAAATTCAAAGATATCACAGCTAATTTTGCAGGACTTACAAACAACCAGTGGTATAGCAGTGTGTCAATTGTGGATATAAACAGCGACGGATGGCCCGATGTGTATTTAACCTCAACAAAAAGTGCCGATCCCGAAAAGCGCAAAAACAGACTCTGGGTCAATAACGGATCAAAAAATGGTGCCGATCCTACATTCACCGAGATGGCGGAAAAGTATGGAATTGCTGACACCGGTTACGCCACCAATGCAGCATTTTTTGATTACGATCGTGATGGATATCTTGATCTGTATATCTTAAATAATACTGAAACCCAAAGGATGTTGACCACATATCATAAGAGAGTGGTCGATGGTAGTGCTTCAAACAATGACAGACTTTATCATAATAATGGGGATGGTACTTTCACTGATGTTACAAAGCAGGCAGGAATTGTTTATGAAGGATACGGCCTCGGCCTCGCTTTAGGTGATGTTAATAAGGACGGTTATCCGGATATATATATATCTAATGATTTTATGTCGAATGATTTATTATATATTAATCAGGGTGACGGAACCTTCAAAAATGAAATCAGCAAACTCATGTCTTATCAGTCAAAATCTTCAATGGGTAATGATATGGCTGACGTGAACAACGATGGAAATCTGGATATGTACACACTTGATATGTTGCCGGAAAGTTACTACAAGAGAAAACAAACTATCAATGGTTTCAGCTATATCTTCTACATAAATGATGAGAAATTTGGTTATGAACACCAGTATTTGCGGAATATGCTTCACGTGCATAATGGATTTTTGAACAGAGAGATGCTTCCTTACAGTGAGGAGGGCCAGATGATGGGTATTGACAAGTCCGATTGGAGCTGGTCGCCATTATTTGCTGATTATGATAACGACGGGGATAAAGATCTTATTATCGCAAATGGGTTTCCTAAAGACATGACTGACAAAGACTGGACCCGTTTTAAAGTAAAAGCCGAAGGAAACTATGCTTCCGATCAGACCCTTATAAACATGGCCCCGGCTATAAAAGTACCTAATCTTGCTTTTGAAAACACATTGAATACAGGTATTCTGGGATTCACCAAAAGAACGGATTGGCTGCCACCCGTTCCCTCTTTTTCTTACGGAGCTTCATTTGTTGATCTCGATAACGATGGTGATCTTGACTACGTCGCAAATAACTTAAATGATGAGGCTTTTATTCTGAAGAATACTACAATTGAAAAATCCGGGAAAAAGGCATCTTATATAAGGATAAAATTGACTGGGAAAACCGGGAATACTATGGCTATCGGTGCGAAGGTCGAGTTATGGGACAAAGGTAAATACCAGTATACCGAACATTTTCTGACAAGAGGATATGCTTCCTCTGTTGATCCGATCATTCATTTTGGTCTTGGACAGGTTACTTCAATCGATTCAATAAAAGTTACGTGGCCGGCGACCGGTTATGCAACTGTTCTAAAGAATGTTCCTGCAAATCAAATGATTGAAATAAATGAAGTTAATTCAGCCAAAGCACAAAAAGTTGTTAAAAATCCGGTTAATGAACACCTGTTATTTAGAAAGCAGGAAAATGTAATAAATTATGTACATCAGCAAACTGATTATGTTGACTATTCACTCCCTCAAAGAATTATTCCCCATAAATTTTCACAGATCGGACCACGTATGGCCAAAGGGGATCTTAATAACGATGGTCTCGAGGATTTGATAATTGGTTCAACAAATATACTTCCAACTACTGTATATTTAAGAAAAGGAAATGGTTTTGAAAAGGCTGATATTGAAGGATTAACTACAAAGAAAGACTTCTCAGAATCAGATCTTGCGATACTGGATTTTGATAAAGATGGTGATATGGATGTGGTAGCCGTCGCCGGAGGATATGAAAACCCGGAAAGTGATTACAAACATTACCTCTACGAAAACCGTAATGGAACTTTTGTAAGAACAGAACTTCCAATTCCTTCATTTCCTGCTTCGGTAGTCCGTCCTTGCGATTTCAATCACGATGGTTATCCTGATTTATTTATCGGTTCAAGGGTAAAAAGAGGTATGTTCCCATATGCTAACCATTCATGGCTTATTATAAATGATAAAGGAAAACCCACAGTTAATTCTTCTTCGAAATTAGACCTTGGAATGGTTACCGATGCTATCTGGACCGATTATGATAATGATGGGTGGGAAGACCTGTTGGTCGCAAGGGAATATAATTCTGTATTACTATTAAAGAATATGAGGGGGAAAGAACTTGTCCCGGTAAAAATACCTGAGCTTGAAGGTAAACGTGGTATCTGGTTCTCCCTGGCTGCAGGCGATTTTAATAAAGATGGTTATGAAGATTATATTATTGGTAATCTGGGTGAAAATAACAGATTCAGTGCAAGTGATAAATATCCTTTAAATCTTTATGCAATCGATCTGGATATGAATGGAACGATAGATCCGATAATTACAGCTTACTGGCCCGATCAGGCAGGACAAATGAAGGAATATCCGCTAAATTATCTTGATGAGCTCTCGTCACAATCAGTTTATTTTCAAAAGAAAGTCAAAGATTACACCGCATTCAGCTATGCGTCTGTTGATCAATTGTTTGATAAAAACATTTTGAGCAGATTAGAGTTTAAGCTTGACGTAAATACAACCTCAAGTTACATATTATGGAATGAAAAAGGTAAATTCAGATGGGAAAAACTTCCCGCTGCTTTCCAGGTTTCTCCGGTTAAAAAAATGATAGTGCAGGATTTTAATGGTGATGGTTATCCCGATGTGCTGGTTGGCGGAAATGACTATACCTATGAAGTATCAACAGGATACTATGATGCAAATAAAGGACTCCTCTTGCTTAATAAAGGTGAGAAACAGGAAAAGGGAAAGCCTGCTTTTGATGTTCTGTCGCCATCTCAGAGTGGAATAATGCTGCAGGGTATGTTAGAGTCATTGCTCTATTTTAAAGGTGATACGTCTCTGGTTGTGGCAGGTTTTAACAGGGCAAAAGTTTCAGTGTTTGATTTACTGAAAAAGGGGAATAAATAACTAATTATTCTACTTTTATAAGTTCCCCGGTCTTAAATTTATAATGCACCACCTCCTTACATTCGTGACAATCGCGTAATGGATTATTAAGTGAGCGGGATGAAACTTCAGCAGTAATTATTCTGTCTTTGATCCCAAGTACCCTCATATTTGATTCGGTGACGGAGTTCAGAACAAATTTTCCATCTGTCTTAATAAAAATCAGATTTTCAGGAGTTTCCATATTTGCCGGACTGACAGAGATCACATTGATAATTGCATCTTCATCAGAATCATCATTTATAAGTCCGATGGTAATTTTTGAAGGGTCAATAATATATTTCGCCGGATTGGAATGAGCTATGACGAAGTTGGTTTGATTATCGGTGACAATTATTGTACCATCCTGTGCGACTGTTTCTTTTGAGACTTTATATTTACTCATCGCATATTTTATAGCTGATTCAAGTACATCTTTTTTAACCTGGTTATCGTAACTGGTTTTATTACCATTTTGTGTACATGATAAAACGAAAGCGATAAGAAATATTGAAAAAAGACTCTTTTTCATAGTTTCAGTAACATTGAATGAGTCAAAAATATAACAAAAAAGGTGGATAAGAAAAGGAGAGTGGTAATTTATTATTAAAAGCATTTAAAGTCCTGAAGATTATGTTGCAGGTTGCAAGTTGCAGGGGAAGAGTTGCCAGGTGAATTACTTTTATCTTGTGACTTTTATCTTTTATCTTAATTCCTCAACTTTCTCCTTTCTCCTTATTTAGTGTATTTCAGCCTGAGGTCAATATCCCTGTCATAAACAAAGTAGCAGGGATTGTCGCATAGCTTCTTATCATATCTGACTCTGGGTGTAGCGGAGTCGAACGCGACATAATAATTATCATTAATAAAATATGTCGCTGTTACTGTATACTTTTTATTTAGTGTTACCGTAACTGAAGCTTCCGAAGAAAAAGTTTTGAAAGAATCGTATAATACACTGTCTTCGGCATTACCTTCATAAACATTTATCTGTGTGGTAAGACCAGAATCAACTCCATCCAATTTTATTTTTAGAGAGGTATCTTTTGGTTCATCTGTCGTGCAATCGGGGCATTTTACGAAAAGACCCCGATCTTCACATGAAAAGCACATGAAGAATGCAAAGACCAGATATATTTTAATAGTAACTTTCATAATATTAATTAATACCACTTTAATGTTTTACCCTTTGTTCTTACATTATCGAAATAGAGATTATAAGATACACCGAATCTTAACCATGCTGGCCCAATGTGATAGAAATCAGTTTTCATATAATCGGCGCCAAGAGAAAATGAAAGATCCTTTTTTGACCATTTAAATGTCAGGGACGGAATAACCATGAATTTGTTTTTAGGTGTATAAAGTGTCCCTTTGAGCTGATTTCCAAAAGAATAACCTGCTGACAAAGAAGTTGAAAGCTCAAAATTGCCTCTGAAAGCATAGTTTGTAAGGGCAAAATTTTTAAACAATCCTGCATAAACAACAGAACCTTTATTCATGTACTGAAAGAACATATGCTCAGATTGTTGCTGCAAAACTCTTGTATACCATAGTTTAACATCACAACCTACTAAAATACCTCCATTCAGATAGGGTTCCTTGAATGAAAGACTGGCTCCGGTATAAATATCATGCAGAAAAAACCTTGTAGACACCATTATATCTACCTGGTCTATTTCATACCTTATATTACCAGGAACTTTATGATCTTCAAGGATGCCTATCATGTCCTTTCTTCTGTATTTTGATGCAACACTATATGGACTAATAGCCTGGCTTCCTTTATTAGCCCATTTGTCACCAATTTTAAGCAGAAATGATGCGGCATCCCTTTGATCAGCAATTATTGCAAGCACCAAAGCATTTTGATTCAACTTATTGGTTGCATAAATGTTAACGCCCTTTTTAAGAAGCATTTGCATAATCAAGGTATCACCGTTGAGTGCTGCCATCAGAAAAGGGGTAAATCCCTCATTATCTATTGCCTCCGGATCAGCACCATTCTGGATGAGAAGATCAGCAACATCAGCATTCCCAGCCCATATCGAAGCCAGCAAAGGTGTAGATCCTTCAATCGTCTTTTTATCAATTGAAGCTTCATAATACAGGAGCATATCAACAATCTCAAGATATCCGTATGCTGAAGCATAATGCAAAGCTGTTGCATCATACCTGTCAGCGAAATCAATGTCAGCACCCTCTCTTATCAGACTTTCCGTAATTTTTGAATTTTGATTTTTAACAGCCATCAGAAGAGGAGTTACATGTCGTGAAGTGGCTTTGTTTACATCTGATCCATAACCAATAAGCAAATCCGCAACTTCAGTATGATTACCTGAAACAGCAAAAATAAGAGGAGTGGCACCTTCATAAGTTTCTGCAAATACATCTGCCCCGTTCAGAATAAGCCGGCCAATTTCCATTGTATACCCTTTGGAAGCAGCAATCATAAGGTTATAGTCAAGAGAACCTCTATAGAGCCCTGAAACGTAATCAGTTGTATCATAATAGGCTGTATCGGGACCTGTAACTTGTGAGTAGATGCCTCCTGATATGGATAGAAGTGTGAGTCCAAAAAAAATCTTTATGACTTGTAGCCTCAATGACAGCATATAGGACAAAGTTAATTTTTTGATTCTTCTTTGTTAAAGTTTTAGGGCAAAAAATAGTTTAAAAACGATACGATCTTTCAAATGCGATTCAAATCGTGTGCCAATAATTTAACATTTTTACAATTTAAACGTATAAGTTGAGTTATGTAATCAATAATTGTGTTTAACTTTTATTAAAAAACCTGATTTATTAACTAAAATAATATAATTTTATGATAAACTTGATTTGTGAACAGGAATACTTTTTATTTTTGTCTCGTGAAAATTAAAATGGATTTGGGGGGTAGAGCCAAAATATTGTTTGTAACGATCTTATTATTATTGGTAAGTATTAATCCTGGGGCAAAAGAAAATAGTTTTGTCCTTATTGATAAGCTTGTGCCAAATAATGTGAGACTAACAAATAGTATCTCGTCGGGAAATGAATTTGTGGGAGTTGAGAAAACTGTTAATGCTTTTTTGAGAAAGTGGTCAATTGCAGGTGCTTCAGTAGCCATTGCCAAAGATGGGAAACTTATTTTTGCCAGAGGATTTGGATATTCCGATACTGCATCAAAGACTGAAACTCAGCCATATAGCCGATTCAGGATCGCAAGCATTTCAAAATTGGTTACAGCTGTCGGTGTAATGAAACTCCAGGAAGAGGGAAAGTTAGCCCTTGCCGATAGTGTTTTTGGTCCAACCGGCATACTTAATGATCCATATTTCGATAAGCCTAAAGACAAAAGAGTCTACCACATAACAGTAGCGGAGCTCTTAAGTCATGAGGCTGGATGGACTCAACGTTATGGTGATCAGATGTTCATGCCGATCGTTGTAGCTCAAAAGATGGGTGTTCCACCACCAGTAGACACAAAGACTATATTGAGATTTGCCCTTGATAAAAGGCTAAATTATACACCTGGAACAGGAAAAGCTTATTCAAATCTTGGATACAGTGTCCTTGGTCTTGTAATAGAAAAAGTAACAGGCATGTCATATGAAGATTATTGCAGAAAGTCAATTCTGGAACCTCTTGGCATTTATGATATGAAGATTGCAGGGAATCTTCCTTCTGAAAAGGCTCCTTTTGAGGTTACTTATTACGAACCTCCGGATGTCGGACTGAAACCTTCAATATACGGAACAGGTGAAATGGTAACTCCCAGTTATGGTGGTAATGATATCAGGGCTCTGGGTGCAGCCGGAGCATGGGTTGCAACTGCTCCTGATCTTATGCGATTATTGCTGGCGGTAGATGGGTTTAATAGTCGTCCGGATATTCTTAACAATCAGAGCATAAGATTCATGACAGATAATGATAATGGCTTTGCACCGGTAGGATGGAAGGGTACCGTTTTAGATGGTACATGGTGGAGGACCGGTTCTTTCCCTGGCAGCGCAGGAATGATGAAAAGACAATCCGATGGAATATCGTGGGTCGTCCTTTTCAATTCCAGTGCGTGGAATGGCCCAGAAATATATTCCTATATCAGTAGCATGATGAACCATGCATTATCTAAAATAGAACCATGGCCCGATTATGACCTTTTCGATTACTCATTGCCTATCCCGCTGAAGACAACTTTAAATGAATATTCTATCAGGTAGACATGTGTTTTACTGTAAATGTAAACCTTATTAAGGAAGAACTCGAAAACAGGTATGGAGCCACCTTAATAGATCCTGACAAATACAGGCCAAGTTATTATTATCATGCCTTCAGTCTCCCGTCTGTTCCAGCCATCTGTTCAGGAGATACTTCAAAAATTAAACTTTTAAAATGGGGATTGATTCCGGAATGGACTAAAAGTCAGGAGCAGGCAAATATTATAAGATATAAGACTTTTAATGCCCGATCTGAGAGTATTGCAACAAAACCATCATTTTCTTCATCCTTCCGGTCAAAAAGATGTATTATTCCAGTTAAAGGCTTCTTTGAATGGCAACACCTTGGGAATGAGAAGATACCATGGTATATCTATCATACGGAAAATGAAGTTTTATCGTTAGCTGGTCTATATGATGACTGGATTGAGAGCAATACAGGAGAGGTTTTAAGTACTTTTTCTATTGTTACAACCGAAGCGAATGATCTGATGGCCGTTATTCATAACTCCGGAAAAAGGATGCCTGTAATACTCAATAAATCTACTGAAAACAGGTGGATTGATGTTTCAATTTCAACTGATGAGGCTATTAGCCTGATTTATCCTGCTCCGTCTGAAATTCTTAAGGCTCATACTATAAGTCCGTTGATTAACGACAGATCAGCAAACCGGAATACGCCGGAGGTGATAAAACCATATAACTACTCTAAGGAGAATCTGTTATTTTAAGCCTTTTATTGCGCTACAAACTCATAAGTCAGCATCCCAAGCTGTATACGTGGTGAACTCACATCAGGATTAAATCTTGATAACAGGGCGGTATTAATAGCTGTTTCCACAAGACAAGGATCTGTTGCAGTACTTTCTCTCTCAGCGATTTGTGCCTTCTCTACAACTCCATTCTGGTCGACTTCAATTGACAGAACAACTTTGCCAGATCCTTCACATTTATATATAGGTATTGGAAGATAAAGATGGTTACGTCCTATCAGATCATAATAAATTCTTGTAGGGCCCTTGTAATTGGCAGCCATTTCCTGTGAAGCTTTAGGTTTGGCTTTTACTTTTTCACTAATAGTATCTTTTTTAACCATAATGTTTTCGTCACCCTTTGATTCATTAAGTTTTTTTTGTTCGTCAATATAATTATCAACTCCGAGTTTACCACTTTTTATAAGCTCATCTTTGACTTTGTCGATATAATCCGAAGCATTTATTTTCTCAGCAGGTTTACTTGAAAGATTCCTGGCAATATTCAGCATTTCCTCATCCCCCTTGAGAACTTTTTCAACCGAGGTTGCCGGAACCTCAATAATCTTTTTCATTTTTACTACAGTCTCCGGTTCAGGAGCAAGCTCTACCTCATATTGTTTTGATATAGCTTTCTGTAATGAGCTTAGCTGTAATGACATGAATATAATTCCTGCAATAAGATGAATGATTAGTGTACCCAGTAAACCGGCAAGATTACCTTTATTCTTTCTCATATACTGCGAAATTATAAATTATTAGTTTTGTATCCCTATATGTGCCATCTAATAATTGTTCAAAAGCCTGGTTAATATATAAATACTTTTTGTGCCTTTGTGAATTCCTTTGTGCAACTTTGTGGCTGATTTTTTTGCTACTAAGGGATACAAAGTTTGTCGCAAAGTAACACTAAGGGTTAGATCCAACGAAATATAAATGAACATAAATCAACTCAAATTCTCCATTATGAAAAAAGAACTGATCCTTGAGATAATACAGGAACGATGGAGTCCTTATGCTTTTTCTTCAATTCCTGTTGAAGAATTCAAATTGAAAGCAATGTTTGAAGCTGCAGGATACGCTCCTTCATGTAATAATGAGCAACCATGGTTATTCCTGTTTTCAACTCAGGACCAACAGAATGTTTTTAATGATTTTGTAGGATTTCTTAACGATGGAAATAAGATATGGGCCAGGTACGCATATGCACTGATTATAAGTATGGCAAGAACTAAATTCTCTCATAATGGTAAACCGAACAGGTTTGCTTTTCACGATACCGGAATGGCTGTAGCCAATCTTCTTTTACAGGCTCTTGCTCTGGATGTTTATGTTCATCAGATGGGGGGATATTCAGTAGCGAGAGTAAAGGAATACTTCAACTTAGGAGATGATGTTGAACCTGTTTCTATGATGGCGGTTGGATATATTGGTGACGGAGCATTACTTACTCCTGAATTATTAAGGAGAGATGAAATCAGAAGGCCAAGGAAATCAATCCATGAATTTGTTTTTAAAAACTCATATTTGCATCAGGCTTTTTAATTTACAGAATCAGAGGATTAATCGCTACTGGCTTTCTTAACCTTTTTTCTGACCTTGGCTTTGGTAGGTTTGTTGAACTTCTGACTTTTAAACAGTCCGTTTTTAATACCTCTGATAAATTTGGCCCAGGCAAATGGATTGAGAAGATTGTTGATCGGAAATTGTTCCCTTGTTGACATTGCTGTAAAATTCTGCTCCATCGCATATCTGTAACCAGCTTCAGCAGCAACTTTGCTTGCCGGATTTGCAATTGCAACATAAATTGAGGCAATATTGTCATTCATATTTTCAATAATAGGATCAACAGGCTTTGGCTTTGTGACATCTTTTATAAATTCAGCGTAATTCTTCCACGGCATAATACTCACTTCTTTAATCTGAATGGTGTCTATATCCAGTGCAATGTCAACTTCGCAATGTCTTTCTGTGAATGTTTCAGGAATTATTGTATGATATCTTTTGAATCCTAATGCTCTGAAAAAAATGGTATCACCTGGCGTGCTGGTAATAGAATAAATTCCTGATCTTTCACTCAGAGTCCCTTTCTTAAACTTCCTGGATACCACAGCAACTCCGGGAACAGGCCTGAAGGATTGATCTGTTATTATACCGCTTACCTGAACATATTTCTCATTTTCAACAGTCTGGCCATAACATACAGATACAAAAAGAATGAAAACTGCGGTTATATATAATAATTTACTCAATTTATTCCGTTGCATTATTTAAAAACGATAAATCAAATAGCGATGCAAAATAAACATTATTGATTGTAACGATGAAACATTTAACTATATTTTAACGTGACGTGAAAACAGATATCAGTAAATCGTCAATTTTGAACCTAATACCAGATTAAACTTATTCGTCATACTAAAGTCTGGAAAATATTCCAATATTTGCGTCTGAAAATTTCTGATTATTGTTTCTTTTTTAACAATAACCTAATATTCAAATAACTATCTAACTTTATTATAAAAGTTAAATATTTAACAACGTATGAAAAAACTTTTACTTCTTGGAGATGAAGCGATAGCACAGGCAGCATTGGATGCAGGCTTAAGCGGGATGTATGCGTACCCTGGAACTCCATCAACTGAGATCATGGAATATATTCAGTCATCTGAAGAAAGCTCTGGCCGCAAGGTTCACAGGGAGTGGTCCTCCAATGAAAAAACAGCAATAGAGGCTGCGCTTGGAATGTCATATGCCGGAAAGAGAGCAATGGTTGCAATGAAACATGTTGGTTTGAATGTGGCTTCCGATGGTTTTATTAATTCAGCAATTACGGGTGTAAATGGGGGTTTGATAGTAGTTTCTGCTGATGATCCATCCATGCATTCCTCTCAGAATGAGCAGGATTCGAGGTTTTATGGAAAATTCGCTTTTGTGCCGTGTTTTGAACCTTCAAGCCAGCAGGAAGCCTATGACATGGTTTTTGACGCTTTTAAAATCTCCGAAAAATATAAGCTGCCGGTTCTTCTCAGAATAACCACACGCCTGGCTCATTCACGAGCCAGCATAAAATTAAAGCCTGCCATCCCTCAGAGAATGCTTTCCCTGCCTGTCGATCCTTTGCAGTTTGTGCTTCTTCCTGCCATTGCGAGGAAAAAGTACAAGTTATTATTATCTACTTATGAATCATTAAGATACGAAAGTCGTATTTCAAAATACAATAATTTCAAGGAAGGTTCAAAAAGAGACCTGGGTATAATAACATGTGGAATTGCATATAACTACCTGTTAGAAAATATTAGGGAATCTGTTGACGACTTCCCTGTTCTTAAAATCTCGGCTTACCCTTTTCCAAAGGACCTGATTAAGGACATAACCGGAAGATGCAAAGAAATCCTTATTCTTGAGGAAGGAGCTCCCGTTCTGGAAGAAGCTATAAGAGGAATTCTTGATGACGGAATAAAAGTCTTTGGAAGACTTGATGGAACTGTTCCGCGTGACGGAGAATTAAACCCGGCCGTTGTTGCAAAAGCCATGCGATTACCTGTCAGCTATGGCAAGGATGTTCCGTCACTTGTCAGGATGAGGCCGCCTTCCTTTTGCAGTGGTTGCGGACATGCTGATATGTTCAACTCTTTAAACGAAGCAATTAAACCATTTGGAGCAGGACATGTTTTTTCCGATATAGGTTGCTACACACTTGCGGCTCTTCCTCCGTATAGCGCAATCAATTCGTGTGTCGATATGGGCGCTTCAGTAACAATGGCTATCGGAGCTTCTGATGCCGGGTTATTCCCTTCAGTAGCTGTAATCGGCGATTCAACTTTTACTCATTCAGGAATGACCGGGTTGCTGGATGCCGTTGTTAAAAACTCATCCGTAACAATTATTATATCAGATAATTCCACCACAGGCATGACCGGTGGGCAGAAATCTCAGGCAACAGGCAGGCTTGAACAGATATGTGCAGGTATAGGAGTTAGCCGGGAACATTTGAGAATCATTATTCCGTTACGTAAAAATCATGCAGAAAATGTCCGTATTCTGAAAGAGGAATTTGAATATAAAGGTGTCTCAGTCATAATTGCTTCAAGGGAATGTATTCAGACTGCTACTAAAAGAAAGAGATCAGAAAACACAAATGAGTAACTCTATAATTTAGATGATGAAAAACGACATTATATTATCCGGAGTAGGAGGTCAGGGAATTTTATCAATTGCCGCTACAATAGGACTGGCTGCGGTTGCTAATGATCTTTTTCTCAAACAATCGGAAGTCCACGGTATGAGCCAGCGTGGTGGTGATGTTCAGTCGCATCTCAGGCTCTCTGACAGACCGGTTTCATCCGATCTTATACCTTATGGAAAAGCGGACATTATTATTTCAGTTGAACCTATGGAATCGCTGAGATACCTTCCATGGCTTTCGGACAAGGGGTGGCTTGTGACCAATTCCAACCCTTTTATTAATATCCCGGATTATCCCCCTTTGGAAGATATTCTGAAAGAGATAAAAAAAATTAAAAATCATTTAATAATTGATGCTGATGGAATTGCAAAAAAATCCGGATCGGCACGATCGGGTAATATTGTAATCCTTGGCGCAGCCTCAGCATTTATCGATATGCCATTTAAAAGTCTTGAAAATGCAATAAAAGCTCTTTTCGGCAGGAAGGGTGACAAAATTGTTGAAGCCAATCTTAAAGCCCTGAATGCCGGAAGAGAATGCTCGGTCGTTCCCGGAATTTAAATAATACTTTGACCTATATTGCACTTTTAATCTGCAGATTCCTCGAATTTATTAATAATATTGTGCAACCTTAAGATATTAATTGAAAAAACAAAGCTTATGATCCGTTTATCGTTTTTAATTGTCCTTCTAGCTATCTCTCAGTTCTCAGGTGCGCAGAAGGCTGATTTTAAAGCAGCTGAAAAATTCCGGGCTGATAACCTTACTCCAAAATACGGAGATCTGGCGGTAACTGCAAACTGGATTGAAGAATCGGACATTTTCTGGTATTCCTTTAAAACATCTGCAGGTAAGAACTATTTCTATGTAAATGCTTCTACTAAATCGAAGCTTCCGATGTTTGAAAGCAAGTACATGGCTGCAGAATTGCACAAACTGGTTCATCATCCTTATAATGATCTGGACCTACCGATAAAAGATATAAAATTTGATAAAAAGAGTACTACCAAATTTACCTTCATTGTTGATTCAACGAGATTCAAATTTGATATCGTGACACAGAAATTGTCAATAAAGGATTCTCTCTGGAAGGAAAAAAAGAAACCATCATGGATAACCTACTCATCAGACAGTACATGGATTTCATATGCTAAAAACCATAACCTGTATCTGATGAAGGCTAAAGATAAAGACAGTGTTGAAATTCAGCTAACCACCGACGGAGAACGGTATTATAGTTACGCCCGGAATTCTGAGGATACAACAAAAAATAAAAAAGTTAAAGCAAATGCAGAGTGGTTCAAGAATTCAAAAAAGCTTTATGTTGAAAGAGAGGACGAGAGGAAAGTAAAAGATCTGTTTGTTGTAGATGTTCTTGCACAGCCACGTCCAAAACTCCAGACTTACAGATATTCGATGCCAGGAGAAGAATTTGTACCTCAATCTGAGTTGGCAATCTTTGATGTCGCTACAAAGAAAAAGGTAAATGTTGATCTGAAAAAGTGGAAAGACCAGACTATAAATGTAGAATGGTCATCTCAGAAATCAGCGGACAAATTAATTCTTATTCGTAAAGACAGGCCACTTAAACACCTTGATGTATGTCTTGTCAATGTCCAAAGCGGAGCTCTGTCAGTTCTTTTCAGCGAGGAAACCTGGCCATATTTTAATGATGATTATACCAGGTTATCAGTGCTTAACGAAGGTAATGATATAATTTGGTGGTCAGAAAGAACCGGCTGGGGACAGCTTTATCTGTACGACGGGAAAGGAAACCTCAGGAACCAGATCACCAACGGGTATTTTGTTACCGGCAGGGTGGAGCGTATCGATACTCTTGGAAGGCAGGTATATTTTGAAGCTTTTGGAAAAGAGGAAGGGGTGCATCCCTATTATAGTATGAAATATAAAGCCTCCATTGACAAGGGAGCAATGACTCTCATTACAAAAGAAGGGGCAAACCATTCCTTCAGTATGTCAAAGTCAAACAAATATTTCGTCGATACTTACTCTACAGTTGATAAAGTTCCTGAAGCGGTTATGCGGGATAATAATGGAAACATAATTATGAAACTTGAAACGGCTGATATTTCTCAGCTTCTAAAAGCAGGATGGAAGATGCCGGAAACAATTGTTGTTAAAGCAAAAGATGGTGTAACAGATCTGTATGGGGTTATGTATAAACCCTTTAATTTTGATTCCACAAAAAAGTATCCTGTTATCTCATATGTTTATCCTGGACCCCAGACAGAATCTGTCCAGTATTCTTTTACTGTTACAGGAGGTAAAAATGTGGCTCTTGCCCAGCTAGGATTTATTGTGGTTAACTTTGGCCACAGGGGTGGCAGCCCGATGAGAAACAGCTATTACCATACATATGGATATAATTCTCTCAGAGACTACCCCCTTGCTGATGACAAATATGGAATCGAGCAGCTTGCAGATAAATATAAATTTATTGATATTAACAGGGTTGGAATATATGGTCATTCTGGTGGAGGATTTATGTCAACCGCTGCAATTCTTTCATATCCTGATTTTTACAAGGTTGCTGTTTCTTCATCAGGAAATCACGACAATAATATATATAATCAGTGGTGGGGAGAAACTCATAACGGTGTAACTGAGATCGATAAAAAAACAGCCAGAAAGCAGGAGGTGAAAGATAGCCTTAATAGAAAGCAGGAGCTAAAAGATAGCCTTAATAAAAAGCGGGAGGTGAAAGATAGCCTTAATAAAAAGAATGAGGTTGAAATCAGTTTTAAGGGATCAGTAGAGAAGAACCAGGATATAGCGAAAAACCTAAAAGGTTACCTGCTCCTTGTAACCGGCGACGTTGATGATAATGTGCATCCTGGGAACACACTCAGAGTAGTGGATGCACTTATAAAGGCAAATAAAAGGTTTGATTTTATGATGCTGCCCGGTCAGCGTCATGGGTACGGGAATGAAGTTCCCTATTTCGACAGGCTGATGTGGTATTATTTTGCTGAGCATCTGCTGGGTGATTACAGGACTAATGTTGATTTGCTCGACTTTTAATAAACGGCGCAACGACACAACGAAACAACTATTAGGTAAAAATGATGAACGATTCAGATAAAAAAGCAGAAGAATTTCTTTCAATCGCCGATCAGTATAAACTTGGTAAACTTGTCACGGAAGCCTCTCATCCATATACCAGAGACCTGTCATATCTGGCTTCAGATAATCTGCGCGAGGCCATCTCAAAGCTTAAAAAACTTGATGATTCGACGATAAATGTTCTCTCGGAAAAATTAGTCTCGATTTACTATCTTAAAGATATTATCAGGGATACATTAAACTCGGGAAATAACATATATTTCTGTGGGTGCGGTGCTACGGGAA
>Ga0302322_100002324_pt1 | contig 16030 bp, 17 predicted proteins | sample Fen_T0_2_FD_203757 | JGI IMG/M metagenome (GOLD analysis project Ga0302322, IMG submission 203757) | Peat permafrost microbial communities from Stordalen Mire near Abisko, Sweden - Fen_T0_2 | ecosystem: Environmental > Terrestrial > Soil > Wetlands > Permafrost | place: Sweden: Abisko... | reverse complement strand
TGCCGAACATCACGCCGATCTTCTCGCGCAGCTGGTTCGTGAAGATGAGGCTCGTGTTCGAGCGGCTGACTACGCCGGCAAGCTTGCGGAGGGCCTGGCTCATCAAGCGTGCCTGGATGCCCACGAAGGAGTCGCCGATCTCGCCTTCGATCTCGGCCTTGGGAACGAGGGCCGCCACCGAGTCCACGACGACGCAGTCCACTCCGCCCGAGCGGATCAACGTTTCGGTGATCTGGAGGGCGTCCTCGCCGGTGTCTGGCTGGCTGACGAGCAGCTCGTCGACGTTGACGCCGCAGGCGCGAGCGTAGCCCGGATCGAGGGCATGCTCGACGTCGATGAAGGCGACGACGCCGCCCTTGCGCTGCGCTTCGGCCAGGATGTGCTGGCAGAGCGTCGTCTTGCCCGACGACTCGGGGCCGAAGATCTCGGTCATGCGACCGCGCGGGATCCCACCCACGCCGAGAGCGAGATCGAGGGCGATGGAGCCCGTCGGAATCACGTCGACAGCCTGCCGCTCGGCCGAACCGAGGCGCATGATCGAGCCGCGCCCGAACTGCTTCTCGATGGCCAGAATGGCTGCGTCGACGGCCTTGCCGCGCTCGCCTGGACGCTCCGCCGGGGTTACTCGGGTCTCGGCCCCTCGATCGGTCATCGCCACCTTGCTCCTCGCTCCTGTCCTCGATCGCCTGGACGATGACTCGCCAGACGACTTCTGGGATTAGCGGAACGGGTCGCCCGATGGCGTCCGCCCGCGAGTTAGCTCTCGGGTTCTTCCGTCCGCGGCTTCCGCTTGGGCTTCCAGACCTCGACGTTGGTCGGCGGCTCGAGCATGGGCTGCAGCTTGGGGGCCTTCAGCCCCGCGTCCTTCGGCTTCTTCTTCTCTTGTTTCTTGGGGCGGTCTCGGCTCGCCATGGGGTGCGCCTCCGCGTTCAGTAGGGTATGGCTGGACTCTTCACTCCGGCTGCACTGGCAATGCACTCGACCCTGTCGGCGACGCCCAGGCCCGGAGTTCGGGCAAGCGGGCCGTGAACGTTCCGGAGCGCAGTGCAGAGCGGATTTCGGACATAAAGTCTAGGGTGAAGGTCAGGTTGTGACAAGTTGAGAGGCGGTAGGCGAGCAACTCTTGCGTCCGGAACAGATGAGCCAGGTACGCTCGAGAGAAGGTCCGGCAGAGCAGGCAGCGACAGCCTTCCTGGACCGGCCGCGGGTCTTCCACGAACTGGGCGTTGCGCATGTTGAGGTGGGCGCCGGGGATCCATAGCTGGCCGTTGCGCGCGACCCGGGCCGGCAGCACGGAGTCGAACAGGTCGACGCCGCGATCCACGGCTTCGAGAAGATCCGCCGGCGAGCCCAGCCCCATCAAGTACCGCGGCCGCGGATCGTCCTGCAAGAGACCGACGGCCACGTCGAGGGCCGCCGCGCGCTGAACCGGCGTCTCGTCGCCGGCCAGACCGCCGATGCAGATCCCGTCGAACGGAAGGTTCGTCATGAAGCGGGTCGACTCCGCTCGAAGCTCCGGATCGAGACCGCCCTGGACGATGCCGAACAGAGCCTGGTCCGGTCGCGTGTGGGCGGCGAGCGAACGTTCGGCCCAGCGATGCGTTCTCACGGTCGCCTCCGCGACTGCTTCTCGGGTCGAGGAGGCGGGCGGGACCGGCTGGTCGAAGGCGACGGCGATGTCGGCGCCGAGGGCTTCCTGGACGGCGATCGAATGCTCGGGCGTGAAGCGGTGGTACGAGCCATCGAGATGGCTCTGGAACGTGACGCCGTCGTCGTCGATCTTGCGCAGCTCGCCCATGGACACGACCTGGAAGCCGCCCGAGTCGGTCAGGATCGGACCGTCCCACGCCATGAAGCTGTGCAGCCCGCCGAGTCGAGCGATCCGCTGGTGGCCGGGGCGCAGGTAGAGGTGGTAGGTGTTGGCCAGGATGATGGTCGCGCCGACTTCGCGGATGTCGTCCGGCGAGAGCGCCTTCACCGTCGCGTTCGTGCCGACGGGCATGAACTGCGGCGTCTCCACGACACCATGGGGCAGCGTCAGCCGCCCGACCCGAGCATGAGTTGAGCCGTCCCCCGGCGGCGGGACGTCAACTTCGTAATGGGCCGGCGAGGAGCCAACGGCCGGCGACTGGCCTGGAACGGCTGCCATCAGCCGGCGGGGTCGTCGGGTTCGGTGGCGCGGTCCCAGAGCGCCGGCTGATCAGCTTCGCCGCGACGTGGCGGCGGGACGTCGTACCCGAGCCGCGCCAGGTGCTGCCGGGCGCCGTCCGTGGCGATGCGGCCCTGCGGGGTGCGATCGAGGAAGCCCAGCCGCAAGAGGAACGGCTCGTATACGTCTTCGACCGTCTCGGGCTCTTCCGCCAGAACCGCGGCCAAAGCCTGAACGCCGACCGGGCCACTCCCGAACTTCTGCACGATTGCCGCGAGAAGCTTGCGATCGGTCCCGTCGAGGCCCTCGTCGTCGATCTCGAGGGCGGCTAGCGCCCTGTCCGCGGTCGCGGCATTCACCGTGCCGTCGCCGTGGATCTGAGCGTAGTCGCGGACGCGGCGCAGGAGCCGGTTCACGACGCGGGGCGTGCCGCGGCCGCGGCGGGCAATTGCAGTGGCGCCGTCCGTGTGGAGCTCAACTCCGAGAAGTCGCGCGGAGCGCTCGACGATCGCCGTCAGGTCCGCGACGTCGTAGAAGTCCAGCCGGTAAGTGGCGCCGAAGCGGTCTCGTAAGGGACTGGAGATGCGGCCGGCCCGCGTCGTGGCGCCGACGATCGTGAAAGGCTTGAGGCTGAGTCGCAGGCTGCGCGCGGACGGCCCTTTGCCGATCATCACGTCGAGCGCGTAGTCCTCCATCGCCGGGTAAAGGATCTCCTCCACCGCGCGGTTGAGGCGGTGGATCTCGTCGATGAAGAGCACGTCACGCTCGTCCAGCGAGGTCAGGATGGCGGCCAGATCCCCTGCCCGCTCGATCGCGGGGCCGCTGGCGTACCGGATGTTGGCACCGAGCTCGCGCGCGATGATCGTGGCGAGGGTCGTCTTGCCGAGTCCGGGCGGGCCATGGAGCAGGACGTGATCCGCGGCGTCCCCTCTCTGGCGGGCGGCGCCCAACAGGATCGAAAGGTTCGACTTCAGCTCGCGCTGACCGATGTATTCGTCCAGGGTGTGCGGCCGCAGCGACCGGTCGACAACGATGTCCGCCTCTTCCTGGACGTCGGGGGCCAGAATGCGCGAGATGTCGCTCACGAGGGACGCTCGGTCATGTGCGGATCATACCAGATAGAACGGGCGTTCTGCGCGTGAAATAAGCTCGGGGCGGCCCACTACCCCCTCACGAGCGTTCGCAGGGCTGCCTTTACGCGCTCCTCCAGCCCGGTTCCTACCGAGGTGTCGATGAGCGCGTCACGGGCTGCCTGGCGCGCCTCGCCGGCCGAATAGCCGAGGGCCAGGAGCGCGGCCACGACATCGGACTCACCGGCCGGTCCGCCGCCGGCAGCCACGCCGGCTGCCATGCCAGCGGCCGCCACCTTCTCCTTGAGTTCGAGCACCACGCGGGCGGCCAGCTTCTTGCCGACGCCGGGCACCGCGGTCAGAAGAGCAATGTCGTCCGACAGGATCGCCAGCTGTAGATCGCCAACGGCGCGTGACCCGACGATCCCGAGCGCGACCTTCGGGCCGACGCCGGTCACGGTCAGCAGCAGACCGAAGAAACCCAGTTCCTCGGGAGTGCGGAAGCCGTACAGGGCTTGCAGGTCTTCACGGATCACGTGGTGCGTGAAGAGTCTGGTTCGGCCGCCGACCGGCGTCGAAGCCAGCACGGACGGCGCCGCGAACACGCGATAACCGACGCCGCCGACTTCGAGGATCAGGCAATCCGCGAACACTGCTCCGACCAGACCATCCAGCGAGGCAATCACGGCGGGCCCCTCTCGCGAAACTAGGAAGCGGTCTTGGGCTCGGGCAGCCGCGACGAGTGCCCGTCCGGATCGAGGCCGAGCCGCTCGCGGCGCAAAGCCTCGCGGACTGCCTTTTCGTACGGTGTAGTGCCGCTCGGCGCCGGCAGCAAGGCGGACCTGTCAAGCGCGCCGGTTGGAATGCGGCTGACCGACCGTTCGCGGTTAGCCACGCAGATCGCAATTGCCAGCGCATCGGCGGCGTCATCGGGAGTCGGCATCTCGGCCATGCCCAGAATCGCCTGGACCATGCGCTGGACTTGCTCCTTGGCCGCGCCACCGTGGCCGGCAGTGGCCACTTTCACCTCGTTCGGGGTGGCCTCGCGCACTTCCAGATCGTGCTGCGCGGCGGCGAGCAACACCACTCCCCTGGCCTGGCCGACGGCGAACGCCGTTTGGACGTTCTTGGTGAAGAACAGCCGCTCGACGCCGACCATCGCCGGCGCGTGGAGCTCCATCAGATCGTTCAGAGCGAGGTAGATCGCCTCGAGTCGTTCGGGCAGGGAGAGCGTGGCGGGAGTCGAGATGACGCCGTAATCGATGGCGCGGAGGCGCGGGCCGGTTCGCTCGATGACTCCGTACCCGAGCATCGCCGTCCCGGGATCTATTCCAAGGATGATCACCCGCCGACCTCGGCGAGGAGCGCTTCGGAGATCTCGAAATTGGCGGTCACTCGCTGCACGTCGTCCTGGTCTTCGAGAAGCTCGACCAGTCGAAGAGCCTGACGAGCCTTGCCCTCGTCCAACTCGACTGTGTTCTTGGGCGACATCGACAGTTCGGCCGACTCGATCTTGACTCCGGCAGCCTCGAGCCCGCGGCGGACCGATTCGAGTTGGTGGGGCTCCGTGTAGACCTCGACCTGATCGCCGGTCGAGTCGACATCGTCCGCACCGGCATCGATCGCCAGGAGCGACAGCTCGTCGGGATCGCCGCCCGGAGCGAGGAGGATCACGCCGCGCTGCTCGAATTGCCAGGCGACGCTGCCGGAAACCGCCAGCTGGCCGCCGGCCTTGGTCAGGATCGAGCGCACGTCGGCCGCCGTCCGGTTCTTGTTGTTGGTGGCCGTCTCGACGATGATCGCGACCCCGCCCGGGCCGTAGCCCTCGTACATAATCTCTTCGAACTGTTCGCCTTCGCCGCCGCCGGTCGCCTTTTCGATTGCGCGCTTTATCGTGTCGAGCGGCATGTTCTCGGCGCGGGCGCGTTCGATCGCCAGCCGGAGTCTGAAGTTGCCGTCGACGTCACCGCCGCCGGCTCTCGCGGCAACGCTGATCTCGCGGCCCATCTTCGTGAAGACGGCACCGCGCTTGACGTCGTTGACGCCTTTCTGGCGCTTGATCTGTGACCACTTGGAGTGTCCTGACATCGGGCCGAGTATAGCGCCGGCAGAGCGCCCGAGCCGTGGCCTACGACCGACGGCTCGCCCGCCGCGAGGTACGAAAAGGCGTCACGCCGTCCTCGTCCGCGGACACGCGCCCGGCTATCATGGCGCCACTGCGGCCGGCCCCCTCGTCAGGCCGCTTGTCCTACGCGATCTGAAGCCACCAGAGGATCGATAGAGCAGATGACAACCAAGAGTGTCGACCTCCTCCACCTCCGCAGCGTCGTCATTGCGGCCCATGCCGGGGCCGGTAAGACGACGCTGGCCGAGCACCTCCTTTTCGATGCCGGTGCCAACACGCGGCTCGGCCGCGTCGATGACGGCACGGCGAGCCTGGACTACGAGCCGGAGGAGCAGAAGCGCAAGCAGTCGCTCACCCTCGCCGTGGCCAGCCTGGAGCACGAGGGAACCAGGGTTCAGATCGTCGACACCCCCGGATACGCGGACTTCGCGGCCGAAGTCGTCGAGGGCTTTGCGGCCACCGACTCCGCCGTCCTGCTCATGGACGCTTCGGGTCACGTCGAGGCCGGTCTCGAGTCGGCGGTGGCGCTGGCTCGCGCAAACGGCAGGCCCGCGCTTTTCTTCATCAACAAGTGCGACCGCGAGAATGCCAATCCCGGCAACGCGTTGGACGCGCTTCGAGCCGCCTTCGGACAGAAGGTCGCTCCGCTTCATGTCGCCATCGGCGCCGGCGAGTCGTTCGTGGGCTACGTCGATCTGGTTCATCGCAAGGCCTATCAGCTGCAGGGCGGCAAGGAGACCGAAGTCGCAGTCCCGGCCAACCTTGCGGCCGAGGTCGCGTCGCGCCGAGACCAGCTGCTCGAGGCCGCGTCCGAGGCCGACGACGACGTCATGACGAAGTACCTCGAAGGCGAGGAGATCAGCGACGCCGAGCTCGAGTCGTGCCTCCACACGGCCGTCCGGTCCGGCATGGTGGCGCCCGTCCTGGTCGGCAGCGCCTCGAAGGACATCGGCGTTCGCGCACTGATCGATGCGATCGTCCATTACCTCCCGTCGGCCGCGGAGCTTGGCGAGATCGTCGCCACGGACTCCAAGGGCAAGGAAGTCAAGATCGTCCCGAGTGCCACCGGCCCGCTCGTCGCCCGCGTGTTCAAGACGACGGCGGACCCGTTCGTCGGCCGTCTGACGTATCTGCACGTGCTATCGGGGACGCTGCATGGCCAGGGCCAGGCGTGGAACGCGACCCGCGGCGAGGCCGAGCGGATCGGCCAGCTGCTGCTGCTCCACGGCAAGGACCAGGAAACGATCGGCCAGCTGCAGGCCGGCGAGATCGGCGCCATCTCCAAGCTCACCGTGACCGCCACCGGCGACGTGCTCTCGTCCTCTCGTGAGCAGGCCTACACGCTTCCGCCCCTCTCGTTTCCCATTCCGACACTTCAGGTCGCGATCGAGCCGCAAACGAAGGCCGACCTGGACAAGATGGGCTCGGCCCTCCAGCGCATGCTCGAAGAAGAGCCCTCAGCACGAGTCGACCGCTCCGACACGGGCGAGCAAATCCTCGTTTCGATGGGCGACGCGCATGTGGCGGTGCTGGGCGAACGCCTCAAGCGCAAGTTCGGCGCCGCGATCGTGACCAAGACCCCCCGAGTCCCCTACAAGGAGACGATCCGAGGCAAGACCCAGGCCCACGGCCGATACAAGAAGCAGACCGGCGGTCATGGCATGTTCGGCGACGTCTGGATCACGATCGAGCCAAACCCGGGCGGCGGCGTCGAATTCGCCGAGCACGTGGTTGGCGGCACCGTGCCCAAGAACTTCTTCCCCGGCGTCGAGAAAGGCATCCGCGAGTCGGCGGCAGAAGGCGTGCTGGCCGGTTACCCACTCAGCGACTTCAAGGCGACGCTATATGACGGCTCGTTCCATGCAGTCGACTCCAACGAGCTGTCTTTCAAGATCGCGGCCTCAATGGCCCTCAAGGCGGGCGTCCTCGAATGCAAGCCGGCTCTCATGGAGCCGATCATGACGGCCGAGATCCACATCCCCGAGGCCTACCTGGGTGACGTGAACCGCGACCTCAACGGCCGCCGCGGACGCGTCCTGGGTATGGACACCAAGGACGGGATGCAGATCATCACGGCCCACGTGCCCCAGGCGGAGTTGTTCTCATACGCCACTGAGTTGCGCTCGATTACCGGCGGACGCGGCACCTTCAGCGCCGTGTTGGACCGCTACGAGGACGTGCCGGCACACATTGCCGAAAAGGTGATCGAGGCCCACCGCAAGGTCGTCGAGGCCGCGCACAAGGAATAGGCAGCCGGGAGGATACGTGTCCGACAGGCCGGCCGGAGGCCCGGGGACCTACGAGCCAAAGGCCGGCAAGGTAGCCTGGGTCGTCTTCTACGTCTGTGCCCTCGCGACCGTGGCACTTGGCCTGTATGCCGTGAGCGTTCCGGGCTTGGACTTCTTCTTGGCGATCGCTGTGATCTATGCCGGCGTGGCAATCGGGCTGACGTGGGTCTTGTGCTTCTCCATAACCGCGTTTCGGGCTCGGTTGCACATTACCCCTACCGGATGGATGCGCTGGCTCGGGATCCCGATCCTTGGGACCCTGTTCGTCGTACTGGTGGCAATGGACGTGCCACTGCGCGTCCGTTTCGAGTTGAGCAGACCCGCTCTCGAACAAGCCGAGGCCCGGGTGGAGGCCGGTGAGACGATCCAGCCCGGCTGGATCGGCCTCTATCCCATCGAACGGATCGACCGTCTCCCGAACGGGGCCCGATTCCTCGTCAGCGGTAGCGGATTCCTCGATCCGTGCGGCTTCGCATACAACCGCGGCGAGCGGCCGCCCGTCCTTGGTGAAGACTCGTATTACGAGCTCGTCGGCGGCTGGTGGGTCTGGCGCGAGAGCTGGTGACGCTTCGACCCAGACACAAATAGCGGGCCCCGTACAGGCCGGTACGAAGCCCGCTTGTATGACTGCGACATGGCCGGTCGGCGCACGGCCGTCCTCGCGCCGGGTCCGGAGAGTGTCGCAAGGCGACGTCGACAGGACCGCGGCCGTAGCCCGTGAAGACCGACCTCGGTGCCGACGCCTCCAATTGAGGGATCGGCCGGCGCCGGGGCGGCTTTAGGCGGCGATAGTCCTATCGCCCCTGTACGCTTCGACGAACCGTCGGAGCCAGGAGCCCGAACTTGAATTCAACGGACCGTCCCCTGCAGATTTCCGCCCACTACACCCTGACGGCGCGGGAATGGGTATGGGTGACGGCTCGGCTTCGGCCGGTAGCGCTGATCTACGACTCTCTTGCCGCGGCCGCGCTCCTCGCGTTCGGCGTGTGGGAGTCGGACCTGGCGTACCTGCTCGTCTTCTGGGCGCTGTCGGTGCTCGTTATCACGTCCTATTTGTGGGTACCGTGGGTGGCCGGGCTTGTGTCCGGCACGCTCCGGCGCGCAACCTCACCCACGCAGCTCCAGATCGATGCGACGGGGCTCAGTGCCCGAACCGCCGCCGGTACCGCCCTGATGGAATGGGGCGCGGTCAAGAGCGTCAAGGAGATCGGGGGTTGCCTGGTGTTCGTCCGGCATTCGGGCAGGTGGCGGATCGTTCCGAAGCGGGCCTTCTCGGCCGAACAACTCGCGGAGCTCCGGACCTACCTCAAGACCGAAGGGCTTCTGGACGACAGATCGCTCTGGGCGAAGATCCAGAAGGTTGCCAACGAAGGGCCCGATTCGTAGGCAACACCTTGGCCCATTAGCGCTCCGGCTCAGCCGCCGTTCACCAGTCGCACCGCTTCGGCGAGGTTGACGCGGCCTTCGTAAAGGGCCCTGCCGACGACGGCTCCCACGCAGCCGATGGCCCGGACGGCCGAGATATCCTCTAGCGACGAGACGCCGGCCGAGGCGATGATGTCGCCCCTTCCCAGCTGCACCATCAGGCGGAGGAGATCCAGGTTCGGGCCGGTCAGAAGGCCGTCTCGTTCGATCGCCGTCACGATGAAGGTGCGAGCGCCGCGATCCGCCAGGGTGCTCAGCGCATCCGCGACCGGCACTCCCTCGGCCCCGGGAACCCAGCCCTCCCCGACGGCAACACCCTCGCGCACGTCCAGCGCGATCGCAATCCGCTCGGCGCCGAATCTGGCCACGAGGCGCTCAACGAAGGCCGGGTTACGCAGTGCCGCCGTTCCTACGACCGCCCGACCGGCCCCGGCGTCGAGCGTGGCCCCGACCGCCGCCTCGTCACGCAACCCGCCGGCAACCTCACACGCGACCGACTCCCCTACTGCGGCCACGATGCGGGCGACTGCCTCCGTCTGCCGCCGAGCGCCGTCTCGCGCTCCGTCCAGATCGACTACGTGGATCCACCTCGCCCCCGCGGCCGCGAAGCTCCGGGCCACCTCTGCCGGGTCGGAGCCGTACACCGTCTCCCGCGCGAAGTCGCCTTCGGCCAGCCGAACGACCCGACCATCGCGCAGGTCGATGGCCGGCAGTAGCTGGAAGGCGTTCGGCCGCACCACTTGCTCTCGTATCACCATGCTACTATGCTACTACACCAGCAGGGCGGCCGAACGGCCGGCAAATCGAGGAAGTGACGATGAGCGCGATCGAAGCATGGCGCGACGAGGCAACCGCTGAGCTGTTCGGTGCAGTCGTCCGCCTCGAAACGGTGGACGAGGCGTCCGCCTTCTTCCGCGATCTGTGCACGCTCGGTGAACTGCACGACATGGCGCAGCGTTGGGCCGTTGTCCGGCTGCTCGATCAGGGTCTCCACTATGCGGACATCTCGCACCGGACCGGCGCGAGCACGGCCACGATCACTCGCATCGCCCAATGGCTGCATCACGGCGAAGGCGGCTACCTGCGCGCCCTGGAGCGGCTGCGCGCCGCAAACGCCGATGCCACCACCGGAGACAACGCCCGATGACGCGACGCCTTCGCCTCGCAATTCCAAACAAGGGCCGGCTCGTCGAGCCGACCGTCCGCCTGCTGCGCGACGCCGGGCTCGTGTTCGAAGCCGGCGAGAGGGCGCTGGTGGCGCGCGTCCAGAACTTCGATCTCGACATCCTCTTCGTGAGGACCAACGACGTTGTCGAGTTCGTGGCCGACGGGGTCGCCGAACTCGGAGTGACCGGGCTCGATCTTGTCGCCGAATCGGGCTCCGACGTGCCCCAGTTGCGCAAGCTCGGTTTCGGGAAATGCCGCCTCACGATCGCAGTCCCGAACGACTCGCCCTTTCGAGCCGCCGAGGACCTCGCGGGCTTGCGCGTCGCGACGTCGCACATGAGCCTGACGAAGAGCTTCTTCGCGAGCCGTTCCATCCCGGTGGACGTGATCCCGGTATCCGGGGCGGCCGAAGTCGCCCCAAGGCTGGGCCTGGCCGAAGCAATCGTCGATCTCGTCTCGACCGGCTCGACGATGGTCGTGAACGGTCTCCGTCCGATCGAGGAAGTCTTCGAATCCGAGGCGGTCCTGCTCGCGAACGCCGGCGCCTTGCAGGACCGATCCGACGCACTCGGAACGATCCAGACGATGTTGAGCGCGACGCTGGCCGCTCGGGATCGCAAGTACCTAATGATGAACGCCCCCGAGTCCAGGCTGGCCGAGCTCGAGGACCTCCTGCCCGGCCTGGAGTCGCCCTCGATCATTCCGCTGGCGCACAAGGGAATGGTCGCCATTCACTCGGTCGTCGAAGCCGATGCGGTTTGGTCGCTGCTACCGCGTCTCAAGGCCGCGGGCGCTTCCGGCATCCTGATCCTACCCATCGAGAAGCTCGTCTCATGAGCGCCGCCCCCGTCAAGCTCCACCGCCTCGAGCTGTCTCGCGCGGCCGGGGATCCGTCGGTTGCAGCGGAGGTCCAGGCTCTCGTCCGGCGCGGCGTCGTTCCGGACCGGCGAGTTCGCGAAGGCGCTCGGGCCATCCTCGCCTCGGTCAAGGCCGGCGGCGACGCGGCCGTCCGCGCAGCCAATGCCAGTTACGGCGGCGGGCGAGCCGATGGCTCGCTGCTGGTCGGCAAAGCCGAGATGGAAGCTGCGCGCGATGCGCTGCCGCCGCGGATCCGGGCCGGGCTCGAGCAGATGATCGAGAACATCCGCCGTTTCGCGGTCACGGAACTTCCGGCGACCCGCACCACCACCATCGTGCCGGGCGTGGAGATCGAGCGGCGCTGGGTGCCCTTGTCGCGCGTCGGCGTCTACGCCCCGGGCGGCTCGGCGGCATATCCCAGCTCACTGCTGATGGGCGTCGTTCCAGCCAAAGTGGCCGGCGTCGGCACGATCGTCGTGGCGTCGCCCGCGGATGCCGAAGGGGCGATCAACCGGACGCTGCTCGGAGCGGCTGGCCTCGTCGGGGTGGACGTCTTCATCGTCGCCGGCGGCGCCCAGGCTGTCGGGGCGATGGCATATGGATTGCCGGACGCGGGCATCGCGCCGGTGGACCGCGTCGTCGGTCCGGGCAACTCCTGGGTCACGGCCGCCAAGCTCGAGGTCTTCGGCGAGTGCGGCATCGACCTGCCCGCCGGCCCGTCCGAAGTGATGGTAGTGGCGGACCGTACCGCCGACCCCGTGCACGTGGCCGCGGACCTGCTCTCGCAAGCGGAACACGGCCCTGACTCCCCTGCCCTGCTGGTCACCTGGGACGCGTCCTTCGCTGCGACGGTCGAGGCCGAACTCGGGGGCCAGCTGGCCACGGCCGCACGGCGCGAGATCCTGGAGCGTTCGCTCGGCAAGGGTGCGCTCATCGTTCTGGCGCCCAACCGCGACGCAGCGATCGGCTTCGTCAACGACTACGCCCCGGAGCACCTCTCCGTTGTCGTGGAGGATGTCGAAGAGGCCGTTGCGCGGCTCCGAAATGCGGGCTCGCTCTTCGTCGGGGCATATGCGCCTGAGTCCGCCGGCGATTACGCGTCGGGAGCCAACCACGTCCTGCCGACCGGCGGCCTGGCACGATCTTGCGGCCCTCTCTCCACCGAGGATTACGGCAAGTTCATCCAGGTCCAGCGCATCACGCGCGACGGCCTCTCCACGATCCGCGACGCCGTCGAGTCGATCGCCGAGGCTGAAGGCCTGATCGCCCACAAGCGCGCCGTCGAAGTCCGGTTCGAGGAGGCCGCCTCGTGAGCGCCTCGATCGAGCCGGGCGACGCGGTCCAGGCCGGACCGCTCCCGACATATGTCTGGGAGCCGACGACCGACTTCCTCGCGGCCAAGTACGGATTGCCCCGCGAGTCGATCGTCCGCTTCGACGTGAACACATCGCCGCTTCCGCCCGATCTGCGAGACGTGCTGGGCGGCCCGTTCGACCCGGTGCTGTCCGAATACCCGCCCAGCGACTACACCGCGCTGGTGGCGGCGGCCGCGGACTCCTACGGCGTCTCCCCGGACGAGATCCTGCCCACGGCCGGCGCCGACGAGGCCCTCGACCTGTCCGCTCGGGCATTTCTGCGCGATTGGTCGGTCGCCGTGGCGGCCGTACCCACCTACGCGATGTACGGCATCGTGACCGAGCAACGGGGAGCATCGTTCATCGGCGTGCCGCGGCTCGCCCGCGAGCAGGGCTTCCGCCTGGACATACCGGCTATTGCGGAGGCGGCCCGCACCGCCCAGCTCGTCTGGCTGTGCGAACCGAACAATCCCACGGGAACCGTCGAGCCGCCCGAACGTGTCTCCGCTCTTCTGGACCGCCTTGCGGCCGACGCGGCCCAAGATGACCGCGAAGCTCCCGCCGTCGTCGTCGACGAGGCGTATGCCGAGTTCGTCGGGAGCTCCGTGCTTCCGCTTCGCGCCCGATACCCGCGCCTGGTCGTGATCCGGACGCTGAGCAAGGCTCACGCTCTGGCGGGGGCCCGCGTCGGTTTCGCCGTGGCTCAGCCGGAGACGCTGGCGCCGATCATCTCGTTTCGGGCGCCGGCGTCGGTCTCGACCGTGTCTGCCGCTCTGGCGACCGCGTCGCTGCGCCGGCCCGAGCTGGCCGCAGCCAACGTCGCCCGAATCACCGAGCAACGTTCGCGACTCATCGCCGAGCTGGCCCAGATCGGCTGGCACCCCTATCCGTCCGAGGCCAACTTCGTCCTGTTCCGCTTCGGTTCGCCGAAGATCGCCGCCGCGGCCGCCGAGGCGCTGTTGCGCCAGGGCCTCGTCCCGCGAACATTCGGCCCCGATCACCCGCTCGCCGACTGTCTGCGGCTGACCGTCCGGTCGGCCCAGGAGAACGACCGCCTCATCCGCGCCGCGAGGGAGATATCAGCATGACCAGCCAGATCGGTACCGTCGTGAAGTCGGGCGATCGCTCGGCCACCGTCAGCAGGAAGACGCGCGAGACCGAGATCACGGTCGCAGTTCGGCTTGATGGCACCGGCGAAACCAAGATCTCGACCGGCGTCGGTTTCTACGACCACCTGCTCGGGTCTCTCGCTCACCACGCCCTCTTCGACCTCGAGATCGAGGCGACGGGCGACCTTGCGATCGACGAGCACCACACCGTGGAGGACGTGGCGCTGGTGTTCGGCGCCGCGCTGGCGGAAGCGCTCGGCGATCGCTCCGGCATCGTCCGCTTCGGCGACGCCGCCGTGCCGATGGACGAGGCGGTGGCTACTGCCGTTGTCGACGTCGGCGGGCGCCCGTATGCCGTGATCGACCTGCCGTTCAAGGGCAAGCGAGCCGGCAAGCTGCCGCTACAGCTGATCGAGCATGTCTTCGAGTCGTTCGCGCGCGCCGGCGGCGTCACGCTCCACCTCAAGGGCAGGGGCCGGAATGATCATCACCTGGCCGAAGCCGCCTTCAAGGCCCTCGGCCGGTCGCTGCGCGCCGCATGCGCCGTGGACCCACGCCGGAGCGGCGTCGCCTCGACGAAGGGATCGCTGGGCTGATGGCCGGGTCGACCGCTGCGCGGGGTCCGCTCGTTGCCGTCCTCGACTACGGCGCGGCGAACATGGTCAGCATCGGGCAGGCGCTCGTGGCCGCGGGCGCTCGCGTGGTCGTGGCCGAGGACGCGGCGGCCCTCCGGGGAGTGGACGCGGTAGTGGTTCCGGGCGTCGGGGCGGCGGTCCCGGCCATGGCCCACATCAGCGACCGAGGCCTGGCAGAGCCGCTGCGCGACTGGGTTCGGGCCGGTCGGCCGTGCCTCGGCATCTGCCTGGGCTATCAAATTCTCTTCGAGCGGAGCGCCGAAGGCGATGAGGGCGACGCCGACACACTGGGGCTGCTTGCGGGGAGAACTGTCGGTCTGACGGACGCTCCGACGCTACCGCACATCGGCTGGAACACGGTCGAGCTGGTGCGGTCGCACCCGCTCTTCGACGGCATCCCCGACGGATCTCATTTCTACTTCGTGCACTCGTTCGCCCCCGCGCCGGAGGACGAGCGCGTCGTCCTGGCTCGGACCACGCACGGACGGCCGTTCGTGAGTGCCGTCGCGTCCGGGTCGCTCTACGGTCTGCAGTTCCATCCCGAAAAGTCCGCGGAGGTCGGCCAGCGGCTGCTGATCAACTTCCTGCGGCTCGTCGCCGACGCTGGCGCAACGGGCGGCGGCAGAGCCCGCGCGGTCGAGGTGGCGTGATGCTTGCCCGCCGCGTGATCCCGTGCCTCGACGTGGCCAACGGCCGCGTCGTGAAGGGAACCCGGTTCGTCGACCTCACCGACGAGGGCGATCCGGCCGAACTGGCGGAACGCTACGCCCGCGAGGGAGCGGACGAGATCGTCTTCCTCGACATAACCGCCGCCCCGGAAGGACGCGGAACGATCCTCGATGCGGTCCGGCGAACGGCGAGTCGGGCATTCGTGCCGCTCACCGTCGGCGGCGGCGTGCGCTCGGTCGACGAGATGCGCGCCGTCCTGCGCGCCGGAGCGGACAAGGTGTCGTTCAACACGGCTGCGGTTGCCGATCCCGAGCTTCTCACGGCCTGTGCCCGCCGATTCGGGCGCCAGGCGGTCGTCTGCGCGATCGACGCCCGGCGCCTGCCTGCCTCCGTCGAATCCGACGCCGGCGTTCCTGTCGCCTGGGAAGTCGTGACGCACGGCGGTCGAACTCGTGTCGGTTTGGACGCCATCGAATGGGCGCAGCGAGCCGTCGATCTCGGCGCCGGCGAGCTGCTCGTGACCTCGATGGACCGCGACGGCACGCGAAGCGGCTTCGACACGGAGTTGCTCACGGCCATCTCGTCGCGCGTTCGAGTGCCGGTGATAGCGTCGGGCGGCGCCGCAGGACCGGCGGACTTCGTCGTTGCCGTGCGCGAGGGCGGCGCCGACGCCGTGCTTGCGGCCTCGATCTTCCACCGCCGTATGTTCTCGATACATACGGTCAAGCAGGCGATGGCCGCGGCGGGATTGCCGGTCCGGCCGGTTGCGGAGGTCGAGGCATGAAATCCGATCAGGTCTTGGACCGGGACGTCTCGTGGGGACCGAGCGGGCTCGTGCCGGCCGTGGTCCAGGACGCGGCCGACGGCCGCGTCCTGATGGTGGCCTACGTCGACGCTGAGGCCCTCGCGGCCACACTTGCCGGCGGCGAGGTTCACTTCCACTCGCGGTCGCGCGACCGCCTCTGGCGCAAGGGCGAGACGAGTGGCAACGTGCTGCGACTCGTCGACCTTGCACTCGACTGCGACGGGGACGCACTGCTATTCCAAGTGGAGCCGGTCGGCCCGACGTGCCACCGCGGAACCCGAAGCTGCTTCGATTCGGCCACGGCCGCGGCGGCGCCCACTTCCGCGGCTCAGGGTTTCGCCTGGCTGGAGACGCTCTGGGCGACCATCGACTCTC
>Ga0302322_100002323_pt1 | contig 16031 bp, 14 predicted proteins | sample Fen_T0_2_FD_203757 | JGI IMG/M metagenome (GOLD analysis project Ga0302322, IMG submission 203757) | Peat permafrost microbial communities from Stordalen Mire near Abisko, Sweden - Fen_T0_2 | ecosystem: Environmental > Terrestrial > Soil > Wetlands > Permafrost | place: Sweden: Abisko... | reverse complement strand
AGGGTGCTGACGCTAGGCGGCGCGGCAGCCGGCCCGCGGGCGGGTACGGCAGTAACGAACGAGCCGTTCTTGCACATCCCTCGCAGAGCGGACCTAGATCGCGAAATCGGGGTCGCCGGCCGAGCCGGGGATGATCTCGCCCAGTGCCGCGATCACGTCGGCCTTGCGCGGCAGTCCGCTCGCATGCTTGCGCTGCACCCCGCTCGCGTCCAGGAACAGGACCGTCGGCGTGCGACGGATATCGAGCTCGCGCACGAGGTCGAGGTGGTCCTCGGCGTCGATCTCGACGTGGGACACGCCGGGAACCATCGTCGTGACCTCCTCGAGGATCCGCCGCGTCGCCCGGCACGGCTGGCAGAACGCGCTGGAGAACTGCACCATCGTGGCGCGCTCCCCCAGACGCCCGTCGAGCACCTGCGTGAGGGCGTTCACGGCAACGGGCACGGGATCGGACTCGATGTCGGCAAGCGGGTCGTTCTCGGACGCCGGCGTGATGCCCGCGGGTGCTGCCACGACCACAGTCTGACGCGCCCCGGCGCCGCTGTCCTTGATGCGGCCAGTCGACCATCGGTGCCAGAAGCCGAATGCGGTGGCCGCGAGCAGCACGCCCACGACGATCCAGACTCCCGCCATACCGACCCTCAACCCTGCCCGGGGAGGGCGCATTCCCGGGCCCAGGCGCCGATGCGGTCGAGGATGTCGGTCGAGACCGCGTTCTCGGCGTGGCCGAAGCCCTTCTCGAGCCACAGGTCCGTCCGCACCCCGGCACCGACGGCAGATCGATGGATGGCCTGCGGATGTTCGATCGGGAAGTACCGATCCACATCGCCATGGACGACGAGGAGGGGAACGTCGATCAGCGCAGCGGCCTCGAAGGGGGCGGCGGGCAGCGGCTCGACCCACTCGCGATCGGTCACCCGGGTGCCGCCCGCCCTCATCACTGCCCGACCCCAGCCCGTCTCGACGAGGAGGTGCACGAACCGGGTGACGCGGGTGCCCTTGTAGTACCAGAACGCGGGGGCGCTGACGGCTACGACGCCATCGACGCGCCCGCCCTCGCCACCGGAGGGGAGTGCCGCTGTCGCAGCCAGACCCGCTTCGCGCAGCACGACGGCGCCGCCGAGCGAGAACCCGACCGTGACCACGCGCTCGTAGCCCAGTTCGCGAGCCCAGTCGACGGCCGCAGCCACGTCGAGCACCTCGCTGTCGCCGAGGGTGGTGACGCCGCCCGAGCGTCCGTGTCCCCGCATGTCCAGCGCGACGACGGACCCGAATGCCAGCAGGCGGACGATGACCTTCTCGACGCGATCCTCGCGCCAGTTGCCGGTGAATCCGTGGACGACCACGAAGCACAGATCGGACACCTCGCCCGGTCGGTGGACGGCGCTGATGTCGACGCCGTCGGCCGCGAGCAGCGTGCGCTCGACGACCCCGTGCGAGGCAGCCATGCCGTCTGCCCTCCTCCGCTGATCCGGGACGGGGGGAAGGCTAACAGCCGGCCGTGCCGTAACCTGTGCCTCGATACGCTGGAATCACTCGGCGGAAGAGGCGAAGGAGGACCCATGCGGCTGATCCTTCTCACGCGCGCCATGGAGCCCTCGGCCGAGGTCCTGCCCGCGCTGGGGCTGCTGGCCCACCACGTGCGCACCATGCCCGCCGAGCCCACCGCCCTGCTCAATGCTCCCGCCTGCGACGCCCTCCTCGTCGATGGCCGCCGCGACCTGCCGGCCGTCCGCGGCCTGACCCGGCTGCTGCGCCAGACCGGCGTCGACGTCCCGCTGCTGCTCGTCACCACGGAGGGCGGCCTCGCGGCCATCCAGTGGGACTGGGGCATGGACGACGTCCTGGTCGACACCAGCTCCCCCGCCGAGGTCGAGGCGCGGCTCCGCCTGGCCGTCTCCCGGCTCCAGGTGGCCCTAGGCGCCCCGACCGACCTCCCCGAGGAGATCCGCAGCGGGGAACTGCACATCGACGAGGCGACCTACACCGCCAAGCTGCGCAGCCGCACGCTCGACCTGACCTTCAAGGAGTTCGAGCTGCTGAAGTTCCTGGCCCAGCACCCGGGGCGCGTCTTCACCCGCGCCGTCCTGCTGCAGGAGGTCTGGGGATACGACTACTTCGGTGGTACGCGCACCGTCGACGTCCACGTGCGTCGCCTGCGCGCCAAGCTCGGCACCGAGCACGAGGGCCTGATCGGCACCGTGCGCAATGTCGGCTACCGCTTCGTCCCGGCCGGTACCGACGACGCAACGCGGGCCAGCCTCGCCGAGTCGGACGAATCCGCACTCCTCGCCTGAGCAGCGCGATCGCGTGACCTCCGGAAGCGACGTCACGATCGACGTCCTCTCTCAACTCGATCCCGAGACGATCCAGGCAGTGAGCGAGCTCATCGAGCACGTCACAGAGCACGACGGGCTGCGACCGGTGTCCGAGCACGTGTGGCTCCACCTGAAGGAGGGCGGCGATCCTCGCGGGCAGCACCTCGTCGCCCGCGCACCGGACGGCTCCCTGATCGGGTACGCGCACCTCGACGTCACGGACGCGGTCGAGGGCCCCAGTGCCGAGGTCGTTGTCGCACCGCATCTGCGCCGCCGGGGCGTGGGCCGCAGCATCGTCGAGGAGCTCATCCGACGTTCGCCGGACGGCCGACTTCGACTCTGGGCACACGGCGAGCAGGCCGGTGCCACGGAACTGGCCACGGGGATGGGCTTCACGCTCGCCAGGGTGCTGTGGCAGATGCGACGCTCCCTCTACGCCCCGCTGCCGCGCACCGAGATCCCCCCTGGCTTCGACGTGCGCCCCTTCCGCGTCGGTGTCGACGAGGACGCCTGGCTCGCCGTGAACGCCCGTGCGTTCGTCCACCTGCCCGATCAGGGCGGCTGGACGCGTGACGACCTCGAGCGCCGGCTGCACGAGCCGTGGTTCGCGGCCGAGGGCTTCCTCATGGCCTGGGCGGGCGACCAGCTGGCCGGGTTCCACTGGACCAAGGTCCACGGTCGGGTCGGTCAGGACAACCAGCACCACCACCAGCCCATGGGCGAGGTGTACGTCGTGGCGGTCGACCCCGCCTATCGCGGCACCGGGCTCGGCCGGGGCCTCACCCTCGCAGGGCTGCACCACCTCCGCTCGCTCGACCTCAGCCAGGCGATGCTCTACGTCGATGCCACCAACACCCAGGCGATCGGCCTGTACGAGGGCCTCGGGTTCGCCCGCTGGGACACCGACGTGCTTTTCCGCCGCTCCCCGTAACGCGCCTGTGAATTCCTCCCCCATGCGGGGTGGGAGCCCTGCCGTTGTGGGACGATCCGGTCGTGAGCACACCCTCGACTGACACCGTCGGGGCACCGGCATCGTCCTCCCCCGAGGCGCCCCTGCCCAAGGACCGCTTCCTCGACCGGGAGCTGTCCTGGCTGGCGTTCAACCGTCGCGTGCTCGAGTTGGCTGAGGACGACGAGCTCCCGCTCCTCGACCGCGCCAAGTTCTGCGCGATCTTCGCGAGCAACCTCGATGAGTTCTTCATGGTCCGGGTGGCCGGCCTGAAGCGCCGCATCGCCACCGGCATCGCCGTACGGGCGGCCAGCGGCTACACGCCGCGCGAGGTCCTCGAGAACATCTGGCAGAGCGCCTACGAGCTCCAGAGGGAGCAGGCCAACCTCTTCCGTCACACGCTGCTGCCCGACCTGGAGGAGCAGGGCATTCAGCTGCTGCGATGGGACCAGCTCACACCGCAGGAGAAGGCCGAGACCGAGCTGTTCTTCGACGCGAAGGTCTTCCCGGTGCTGACCCCCCTGGCCGTCGACCCGTCGCACCCGTTCCCGTACATCAGCGGGCTCTCGCTCAACCTCGCCGTCGTCGTCCGCAACCCGGTCACGGGAACCGAGCTCTTCGCCCGCGTCAAGGTCCCGCCGCTGCTCCCCAGGTTCGTCGAGGTGGCTCCGGCCCGGTTCGTCCCGCTCGAGGACGTCATCGCGGCGCACCTGCACACGCTCTTCCCGGGCATGGAGATCCAGCAGACCCACACCTTCCGTGTCACCCGCAACGAGGACGTCGAGGTCGAGGAGGACGACGCCGAGAACCTGCTGCAGGCTCTCGAGCGCGAGCTGATGCGGCGCCGGTTCGGCCCGCCCGTGCGCCTGGAGGTCGAGGAGTCGATCGATCCCCACGTCCTTGAGCTGCTCATCAGCGAGCTGGGGGTCAACGAGCTCGAGGTCTTCCGGCTGCCCGGCCCGCTGGACCTCACCGGCCTGTGGACCCTCTACGGCCTGGATCGCGACGACCTCAAGCAGCGGCGCTTCGTCCCGAAGACGTCGAGTCAGCTCAACGAGGTCGAGAGCGCCTCGGCGCCCGATGTCCTCGCGGCGGTGCGCGAGCGCGACGTGCTGCTGCACCACCCCTACGACTCGTTCTCGACCAGCGTGCAGCTGTTCCTCGAGCAGGCCGCCCGCGATCCCAATGTGCTCGCCATCAAGCAGACGCTGTACCGCACGTCCGGGGACTCACCGATCATCGACGCCCTCATCGACGCGGCGCAGGAGGGCAAGCAGGTCCTCGCCCTCGTCGAGATCAAGGCGCGGTTCGACGAGCAGAACAACATCGACTGGGCCCGCAAGCTGGAGGAGTCCGGCGTCCACGTCGTCTACGGCGTCGTCGGCCTGAAGACGCACTGCAAGCTGTCGATGGTGGTGCGCGACGACGGCGACCAGCTGCGCCGCTACTGCCATCTCGGCACCGGCAACTACCACCCCAAGACAGCCCGTCTGTACGAGGACTTCGGCCTCATCACGTCCGACTCCGCAGTGGGGGAGGATGTCTCCAACCTGTTCAACGTGCTGTCCGGCTACTCCATGAACACCGACTACGACCGCCTGCTCGTGGCGCCGAACTCGGTACGCACCGGACTCGTCGAGCGCATCGACCAGGAGATCGAGAACCACAAGAAGGGCCTGCCCAGCGGCATCCGCTTCAAGTGCAACTCCATCGTCGACGAGGGCATCATCGATGCCCTGTACCGGGCCTCCCAGACGGGCGTCAAGGTCGACATCTGGGTCCGCGGCATCTGCGCGATCCGCGCCGGTGTCCCGGGGCTGAGCGACAACATCCGCGTCATCAGCATCCTCGGCCGCTTCCTTGAGCACTCGCGCGCCTACTGCTTCGCGAACGCCGGCAACCCCCAGGTGTGGATCGGTTCTGCCGACCTGATGCACCGCAACCTCGACCGCCGCGTCGAGACCCTCGTACGCCTCGCCGACCCCGACCAGGTGGCCGGCATCGAGACCCTGTTCGACTTCGCCTTCGATCCGGAGACGTCGGCCTGGGACCTCGAGCCCGACGGCACCTGGGTGCGACGCCTCTTCGATCCGGATGGAACTCGACTGCGCGACTACCAGGAGTCGCTGATCGAGATCAAGCGGAAGCGGGGCTTCGCACCGTGACGTCCATGTCGTCCCATCGAGAGGTGGAACGAAAACTGCGCGTCCATGGCCTGTTCGACCTGCCCGACCTTGTCGCCACGGGGGTGGCGCCGCAGATCGATCCGCACGAGCCCTTCACGATGCAGGCCACGTATCACGACACTGCGAGCCTCACCCTGTTCCGCTGGGGGATCACGCTGCGACGGCGCGAGGGCGGCGCCGACGAGGGCTGGCACATGAAGCTCCCGGTCGCCGGCGCCGACGGCAGCACGCGCGACGAGATGCGCCTGCCCCTGTCGGCCGGGCCGATCGGGTCCGTCCCCGGGGAGTTCGTGCATGTGATCTCACCCCTGCTGCGCGAGCAGGCACTCATCCCCGTCGTCACGCTGTCGACTCGCCGGGCACCCACGATCCTCATCGACGAGACCGGCGAGCCGCGCGTGGAACTCGTCGACGATGTCGTGTCGATCATCCGCGACGGGCAGATGGTCAGCGCCTTCCGTGAGCTGGAGATCGAAGCGCTCGACTCCGAGGACGACACCGCACTGACGATGATCGAGCGGGCCGCAGACATCCTGCTCGCACATGGGGCCGAGCCCAGCTCCATGAGCAAGGCCGCCAGCGCCCTCGGTCCCCGGACGCAGGAGCCGCCGGATGTGCCGGAGCTCGCGCCCCCCGGGCCCGACGGACTCGCCGTCGACGCCATCCGCTCCGTGTTCTCACAGCATGTCCGGCACCTGCTCATGGCTGACGTCGCGGTACGGCGCAACCTGCCCGACTCCGTGCACCAGATGCGCGTGTCTGCTCGTCGACTGCGCAGTTCGCTGGCGACCTTCGCTCCTCTGCTGGATCCGGAGGAGGCGGACTACCTCAAGGACGAGCTCAGGTGGCTGGCGAGCGAACTCGGGGCCATCCGCGACACCGAGGTGATGATCGAGCGCCTCGACCTGCACGCCCAGGCCCTCGAGGTGCCCGCCGACCAGCACCTGGCGCGCACCGCCCTCGACACACTGCTCGGCCGTCGACTGACAGCGGCCCGTTCGAGCGCCATCGCGGCACTGCGCAGCGATCGTCACCAGCAGCTCGTCGACGACCTGATGTCGGCGGCGATCGAGCCTCCCGTCACGGACCTGGCCTTCGTTCCGTGCGATGAGGCCCTGATCCCGCTCGTCGCGCGCACGTGGCGACGGCTCACGCGCGCCATCGACGGGTTGGAGCTGGACGGGCCCAGCGTCACGTGGCACCTCGCCCGCATCAAGGCCAAGCGCGCCCGCTACGCCGCCGACTCCGTCGCCCCGATCTTCGGCAAGCACGTCGAGAAGCTGGCCGAGGACCTCGCCGTGGTCACCGACCTGCTGGGCGAGCACCAGGACGCCCACGTCGCCCAGGGCATCATCCGAGAGGTGGCGATGCACGGGGACACCGACGGTGCCACCGGCCTGGCGCTCGGACTGCTCTACGAGTACGAGTCCGACGAGGAGATCCGAGACCGGTTCCGCTTCATGGAGTTCTGGCCACGGGCGATTCGCACCGCGCGCAAGGCAGGACTGTCCTGACATGGCCCGCTCGGACGTCATCAGGGCCGCTGGGGTCGTCCTGCTGCGCGATTCGCAGCAGGGCCCGCAGGTGCTGGTCGTCCACCGGCCGTTGCGCCAGGACTGGTCCTTGCCGAAGGGGAAGCTCGACGAGGGCGAGCATGTGATCGCTGCCGCCGTCCGGGAGTGCGACGAGGAGACCGGATTCACCCCGGTCCTCGGCGCTCCCCTGCCCGCACAGCAGTACAGCGTGATGTCCCGGCCGAAGGTCGTCAGCTACTGGACCGCCCGGGTGGGCGCGGAGGAGGGGTTCGCACCAGACGACGAGATCGACGAGATCCTCTGGGTGCCCGCTACGGAGGCCGCCTCGATCCTCACGTACGCCGCGGACGCCCGGCTCGTGGACTGCGCCCTTGCCCAGCCGACGACCGTGCCGTTCATCATCCTTCGCCACACTCAGGCCATGAAGCGGGCCGACTTCTCGGGCAAGGCCGACTCGCAGCGCCCGCTCAGCGGCCGCGGCCGCAGCCAGAGCAAGCAGCTCGTGCCCCTGCTCGACGCCTTCGGGATCGAGGCCGTCCACGCCTCGACGGCGCGGCGCTGCACCGAGACGGTCACCCGATACGCCAAGCACCTGGGCGTGCCGGTCCAGCCCGAGCCGGACCTCACCGAGGAGGCCCATCATGACGCCCCGCCGACCACGGCCAAGCGAGCCAGCGCGCTTGCGCTGACGCCTCAGCCGATCGTCCTGTGCACTCACCGGCCGGTGCTGCCCACCATCCTCGATGCGGTCGCCGAAGCCCTGCGCCTGAGCCCGTCCACGCCCGAGCAGGACCGCGTGTGGGACCCCAAGCTCCCCCCGGGCGCCTTCATCGTCATCCATCGAGCCTTCTCGACCGACGGCACGGTGCAGGTCGTCGGCATCGAACGGCACACGCTGAACGACTGATCACCTCACCGTGATCCACTAGGCCGGTGACCGCCCAGCTCCGCCGACCTCTGTCGCACCTGGTCGGCTCGGCGCTCGCGGTGCTCGCCCTCGGCGCCTGCGGCGCACCGGCCGCCACCGGCACACCGGCTTCTCCCCTGACGCTGCTGCCGTCCGCCGACGCGTTCCACTCCGCCGTGGTCGCGACGCGGTCCATGGGTACCGCGCGCCTGACGATCGACGTCACGCGCCCTTCGACCGGAGGATCGCCATCGGTGCATGCGGCCGGACCGGCGGTGCTGGGTCCCGGGTGGGGTGACCTGCGCTGGAAGTCCTCGAAGGACGCCTTCCGGGAGCTGGTCAACAGTCGCGGGATCTACGTCACGCGCGATGATCGCCAGTGGACGCAGTTCCCCGTGAGCCCGCCCACCACGACCTCCGGCTACGCCAACGCCCTCCGCGGACTGGTGGTCCTGAACGACATCACCGAGACGGACGGCGAGTCGACCGGCGGGGTGCCCGCCACGACGTACCGCGGGTGGCTGCCCATCGACTCCGCCGAGGCGGCACAACTGGGCCTCACGGCGTCCGAGCGCCAGGTGATCGGGCCCGAGGGTCGCGAGCAGGTGACTGCCTGGGTCGATGACTACGGCCATGTGGTCCGCGTCGACCGATCGGTCGCGGATGCCTCCGGTGCGTCGGTCGTGGCGGCGACGACCAGCATGGACGACTTCAGTCTCATGCTCGACCTGGCATCGCCATCGCAGAACGTGGTGCAGGGCACTACAACTGCGCAGTGACACCCTTGCCGAGGCAGACGACCCCGCCGGAACTCACCGTGTAGAGCGAGCGGTCGCGCTCGAGGTCGACACCGATCTGGGCGCCGTCGGGCACGATGACGTTCTTGTCGAGGATCGCCCTCCGGACAACGGCATTGCGGCCGATGCGCACGCCGGGCATGATCACGCTGCCTTCGACGTAGGCGCCAGCGTCGACCGCGACGCTGGTCGCCAGCACCGAGGTGCGCACGTGGGCGCCCGAGATGATCGTGCCGGCCCCGACCATGGACTCGTGAGCGTTGCCGCCCTCGACGAACTTCGCCGGAGGCAGCGACGGCAGGTTCGACAGGATCGGCCAGCGCCGGTTGTAGAGGTTGAAGATCGGGTGCACGGACACGAGGTCCATGTGGGCGTCGTGGTAGCTGTCCAGGGTTCCGACATCGCGCCAGTAGCCCCGATCGCGGTCCGTCGCACCCGGCACGATGTTCTCCGCGAAGTCGTAGACGTAGGCCTCGCCCTGAGCGGTGAGCATCGGGATGATGTTGCCGCCCATGTCGTGGACCGACGCGGGGTCGGCGGCGTCGGCCTTCAGCACCTCGATCAGCGCCGACGTCGTGAACACGTAGTTGCCCATCGAGACGTAGCAGTGATCGTCATCGCCCGGGATCGTGGGCGGGTCGGCGGGCTTCTCGAGGAAGCGGGCGATCTTGACGCCGTCGGGTGCGGTCTGGATCACGCCGAACTCGCTGGCCGTCGCCTTCGGCATGCGCAGACCTGCAACCGTGACCGCGGCGCCGCTGTCGATGTGCGCCGCGATCATCTGCTCGGGATCCATGCGGTAGACGTGGTCGGCACCGAACACGACGACATACTCCGGGCCCTCGTCGTACACGAGGTTGAGGCTCTGGAACAGCGCATCGGCGCTTCCGGTGTACCACCGGGGTCCGAGGCGCTGCTGGGCGGGAACCGGGGTGACGTAGTCGCCGAGGAGGGTCGGCATGCGCCAGGTCTGGGTGACGTGCCGGTCGAGGCTGTGGGACTTGTACTGCGTCAGGACGCAGACCCGTCGGAAGCCCGCGTTGATGAGGTTCGACAGGACGAAGTCGACGAGGCGGTAGGAGCCGCCGAACGGCACTGCGGGCTTGGCCCGATCGGCCGTCAGCGGCATGAGCCGCTTTCCCTCGCCGCCTGCGAGAACCATGGCGAGGACATGGGGATCGGCGCTCACAGTTGCACCCTAGCCGCATCAGGAAGGTCCTGTGTCGCCTTGGCAGCAAGACCTCTAGGCTCGGCTCCGTGCACATCGGAATGCTCACCCGCGAATGGCCGCCGGACATCTACGGAGGGGCCGGCGTTCACGTCGAGCACCTCGTCGCCGAGCTCCGGAAGAAGATCGAGGTTGATGTCCACTGCTTCGGCGAGCCCCGCTCCGACGCCACCGCGCACACCGTGCCGGCGTCCCTCGCCGACGCGAACGCCGCCATCCAGACCCTCGGGGTCGATCTCGAGATGGTGAACTCCACGGCGGGCGTCGAACTGCTCCATTCGCACACCTGGTACGCCAACCTCGCCGGGCACATCGGGGCGCTCCTGCACGGAGTCCCCCACGTCCTGAGCGCCCACAGCCTCGAGCCCCTTCGCCCCTGGAAGGAAGAGCAGCTCGGCGGCGGCTACCGCGTCTCGTCCTGGGTCGAGCGGACCGCCTACGAGGCCGCCTCGGCGATCATCGCCGTCAGCCACGGCATGCGGTCGGACGTGCTCAGCGCGTACCCCATGGTCGACCCGGCCAAGGTGCACGTCGTGCACAACGGCATCGACACCCATGTCTATCGACCCGATCCCGGCACCGACGTCCTCGACGAGTACGGCATCGATGCCGGTCGCCCCTACGTGCTCTTCGTGGGTCGCATCACGCGCCAGAAGGGCCTTGTTCACCTCCTCAACGCGGCCCGGCGGTTCGAGGACGGAGTCGTCCTCGTCCTGTGCGCCTCGTCGCCGGATACGAAGGAGATCGGCGAGGAGACCTCGGCGGCAGTCGACCAGTTGCGCGCCGAGCGGGGCGAGTCGAGCGTGATCTGGATTCAGGAGCAGGTGATGCGCACGAAGCTGATCCAGCTCTTCACGCACGCCCTGGCCTTCGTCTGCCCGTCGATCTACGAGCCTCTTGGCATCGTCAACCTCGAGGCGATGGCCTGCGAGACGGCCGTGGTCGCGAGCGCTGTCGGCGGGATCCCCGAGGTCGTCGTCGACGGCGCCACCGGGCTCCTGGTGCCCTACGACGCCGCGGAACCACGGGCCTTCGAGGTGGCCTTCGCCGACGCCGTCAACAACCTCGCGGCGGATCCCCAGCGGGCTCGGGCGATGGGCGCCGCAGGGCGAGCGCGTGCGGTGTCCGACTTCGCCTGGGACGCCATCGCCGATCGCACCATCGCTGTGTACGACGCCGCTCTGCACCGGTGAGCGACCTCGCCGAACCCCTGCCTGGAGTAGCCCCAGCGGTACGACAGCACGCGACGCGCGGCTACCTGCTGTACCTGTGCGCGGCGACGCTGTTCGCGCTCAACGGCACCGTCTCGAAGTCCATACTCCTCACCGGGTTCGACCCCGCGCGACTGTCGCAGTTGCGCGTCACGGTCGCCTTCCTCATCCTCCTGGCCTTCGTCGCGCTGACGCGACCTGCCGCATTGCGGCTGCGCAGGTCGGAGATCCCGGTACTCCTCGCCTATGGCGTTCTCGGCATCGCCATGACGCAGTACCTGTACTTCGTGTCGATCTCGCGCCTGCCCGTCGGCGTGGCGCTGCTGATCGAGTTCACCGCCCCGATCATGGTCGCGCTGTGGTTCCGGTTCGGCATGCACCAGCCGACGAAGCGCACCGTGTGGGCGGCGTTGGCCATGGCCCTTGTCGGACTCGCCCTCGTCGGGCAGGTGTGGCTGGGGTTCACGCTCGATGGCGTCGGCGTGGTGGCGGGCTTCGGTGCCGCGGCCGCCCTCGCCATCTACTACGTCCTCGCCGACGTCCAGGTCCGTCGGCCCGATGCGCGCGATCCGGTGTCACTGACGATGTGGGGCTTCGGTGCCGCGGCCCTCTTCTGGGCCATCATCCAGCCGTGGTGGTCGTTCCCCTGGTCCGGGCTGACCGGCGACGGCTACCCCCTCGGGACCGACGGAGCGGCGGTGCCGATCTGGGCACTGTGCACCTGGATGATCGTCCTCGGCACCGTCGTCCCGTTCTGGCTCGTGGTCGTGTCGCTGCAGCACATCCGCGCCTCGCAGGCCTCGGTGATCGGCATGACCGAGCCGCTGCTCGCCACGTTCATCGCCTGGGTCGCCCTGGGTGAGGCGATGGCCCCCGTGCAGATCCTCGGCGCGCTCATCGTCCTGGCAGGGGTCTTCCTGGCCGAACGCTCGCGCTGATCCCCCCGCCTACGCGCGCAGCACGAATGGGTCGCCGACCGGCTCGTCCGCCGACTCCACCCACACCGCACGCGGCTGCGTGAACTCGGCAAAGCCGTCGAGGCCGTTCTCGCGGCCGTAACCGGAGAGCTTGTTGCCGCCGAACGGAGTGGCGAACTGCAGGGCGCGGTACATGTTCACCCAGACCGTTCCGGTGTCGAGCTGGCGTGCCACGCGGTGTGCGCGCCCGAGGTCGCGCGTCCACACCCCGGCGGCGAGCGCGAACGGGGAGTCGTTCGCGATCCCGATCGCCTCCTCCTCATCGGCGAACGTGATCACCGAGAGCACCGGACCGAACAGCTCGTTGCGCGCGACGGACATCTGGTTGGTGACCCCTGAGAGGACTGTCGGCGGGTAGAACCAGCCGCGATCGGGTCGGTCGCCGTCGTTACCACCGACGATCAGGTGCGCTCCCTCACCCACGGCCTCGGCCACTCGAGACGAGACTCCGGCGAGGATCTTCTCCTGCGACATCGGTCCCATGTCCGTGTCGGGGTCGACGGGATCGCCGAGTCGGATGGTCCGGGCCCGGGCAGCCACCGCATCGACGAGCTGGGCGGCGATCGACTCGTGGACCAGCAGTCGCGATCCCGCGACGCACGTCTGACCAGCGGCGGCGAAGATGCCGGCGATCACGCCATTGACCACGTCGTCGATGCGCACGTCATCGAAGAAGATGTTGGCGCTCTTGCCACCGAGCTCGAGCACGAGCGGCTTGAGCTGCTGCGCGGCCCGCTCCGCGACGAAGCGTGCGCTGTCCGGTCCGCCGGTGAACCAGAGCTTTCGGACCAACGGGTGCGCCACCAGGGCGTCGCCGGCCTCGTGCCCGAAGCCGGTGACGACATTGAGGCAGCCGTCGGGGAGACCGGCCTCCTGCGCGAGTTCGCCGAGCCGCAGGAGCGAGAGCGAGTTGACCTCCGGTGGCTTGACGACGACGCAGTTGCCTGCTGCCAGCGCCGGGGCGAGACCCATTCCGCCGAGCAGCATCGGCGAGTTGAAGGCCGGGATGACGCCCACCACCCCGAAGGGAATGCGCTGCGTGAACACCGTGACGCTCGCCCGATCCTGCGGGATCGTACGGCCCTCGGTCTGGTACGAGAGGCTCGCGTAGTAGTGGTACCACGCGCGTAGCGACACCATCTGGCCTTTGACCTCGCGCACCACCTTGCCCGCATCGCGGGCCTCGAGGGCGGCGAGCTCATCGGCATGCTCGGCGATGAGGTCACCGAGCCGCCAGAGGACGTCGGCCCTCCTGGTCGGTCCGGCATCGCGCCAGGACGGGAACGCGGCCTGCGCCGACTGGACCGCGGCATCGATGTCGTCGGCACCGCCGCGCGCGATCTCCGCCCAAGGCTCGGTCGTCATCGGGTCCAGCGTGGCGATCACGTCGCCAGATGCGGCGGGCGTGAGGCGTCCATTGATCCAGTGCTGATAGCGGTCCATCACTGCTCCTCGAAGAAGTTCATGTGCTCGAGCACGTCAACCGCGTGCCGGGCGCTGGCGTTGAGGTGGAGTTCCATCGCCCGCTGGGCCGACAGGGGATCGCGACGCTGGAAGGCGTCAACGATCTCGCGATGCTGACGCTGGGCCTCGTCGAGCCATTCGGGCACGAACTCGAAGTAGGGCATCGGCAGAGATCGGGTCAGGAGGCGCAGCATGCTGTCGATCCGCTTGCTGCCGCAGGCCTTGTTGATCGTCCGATGGAACTCGAAGTTCAGCCGCTCCTGCTCGGCGCGGTCCTGGGTGGCGCCGATCGCGTCGTAGATCGCGACGAGCTGCTGCACGCCACCATCGTCGAGACGCACGACGGCGCGGGCGGCGGACAGCCCGGCTACCTGTCCGAACAGCTGGTAGTGGTCGATGATGTCCTCGCGTTCCAGGCGCTGCACGTACGCGCCGCGCCTGGGGATGTTCTCGATGAGCCCCTCCTGATCGAGGGTGATCAGCGCCTCGCGCACGGGCAGGCGACTGACGCCCAGCTCCTCGGCGATGGCGTCCTGGTCGACCCGTGTTCCGGGCTTCATCGTGCCGGTGAGGATGCCCTCGCGAATGTGATCCGCGACGGCGTCGGCAAGGTTGCCCCGGCGTCGGGGCCGCAGCGGGATCGGGGCGGCACTCACGACAGCTCGATCCAGGTGGTCTTCAGGTCGGTGAACTTGTCCATGGCGTGCAGCGACTTGTCGCTGCCGAAGCCGGACTGCTTCACCCCGCCGAACGGGACCGTGAGGTCGCCCTCCTCGTAGCAGTTCACCCACACGGTGCCCATCCGCAAGGCCTTGGAGACGCGGCGGGCGCGACTCAGGTCGTTCGTCCACACCGCGGACGCCAGCCCATAGGCCGTCGCATTGCCGATCTGCACCGCCTCGTCATCAGTGGAGAACGTCAGGACCGACAGCACCGGCCCGAAGACCTCCTTCTGGGCGAGCAGGGAATCCGGCTGGAGGCCGTCGACCACCGTCGGCGGATAGTAGGAGCCGCCCGTCTCGACCAGCACCGGCTCGCCACCGACCAGCAGTCGGCCACCGTCGGCAAGCCCGTCGGTGAGGATGCCGTGCACGGTCGCGAGCTGCCGCGCACTCGCGATCGCTCCGATCGGGGTGTCGTGGTCGAGCGGATCGCCCGGCTGCAGCCCGGCCATCGCCTCGATGATCCGGCCCAGCACCTCATCCTTGATCGACTCATGGACCACCAGCCGGGATCCGGCGGTACACATCTGCCCCGCGTTGTACGTCACCGCCCATGCGGCGGTCGCCGCCGCCTTGTCGAGGTCGGCGTCCGGGAACACGATGTTGGCACCCTTGCCGCCCAGTTCGAGATACGGCCGCTTCATGTTGGACTGGGCCGCCGCCGTCATGATCGCCCGGCCTGTGGCGGTCGACCCGGTGAACGTGATGATGTCGACATCGGGGTGGCTCGCCAGCGCGGCACCGGCAGTGGCACCCAGCCCGTTGACAACGTTGAGCACGCCGGCGGGCAGCCCTGCCTCGAGCGCCAGCTGCGCGACGTAGAGCGCCGTGAGGGGCGAGAGCTCCGCAGGCTTGAGCACCATCGAGCAGCCGACGGCCAGCGCCGGGGCGATCTTCCAGGTCTCCAGTGTCAGCGGGAAGTTCCACGGCGTGATGGCCCCGACGACGCCGGCCGGCTCGCGCTCGATCATCGCCCACGAGGAGTCACCGACACTCGGCATCTCGTCGAGCACCTTGTCGATCGCCTCGCCGTACCAGCGCAGGGTGCGGTGGCAGGCGCGCACATCGATCGCCTGGGCCTCGCGCGCCGGCTTGCCCATCTCCAGGGCGGTGAGGACGGCCAGCTGCTCGGCGTGCTCGTTGACCAGGTGCGCCCACCGGATGAGCACGTCCTTGCGGTCCGTGGGCGCCATGCCCGACCAGCGGCGATCGTCGAAGGCCGCCCGAGCGGCGGAGACCGCGCGATCCACGTCGGCAGCGTCGGCCATGGCCACGTCGGTCAGGACCCGGCCGTCGATCGGGCTGACCACCTCGTGCCGCGACGCACCGGCCGACCAGCGGCCGTCGATCAGCAGGTCGGTGGGGTACTCGACCGTCGCGGCCAGCGCGCTCCAGTCGGGAGCGGTCGTTGTCATGGAAGTCCTCCGCACGTCAGTTTGATAAATGATACAAATAGCGGGTGCTGCTGACTGAGAAACCGGAATACGACGCCCTGCGCGCCGGCGTGCGCCAGATCTGCGCCCCCTACGACGGTGCCTACTGGCGCGGGCTCGAGCCCGACTCCTACCCCGAGGAGTTCGTCCAGGCGCTGACCGAGGCCGGCTTCCTCGCCGCCCTGGTGCCGGAGGAGTACGGCGGCGGCGGTGCCACCCTCACGGAGGCGTCGATCATCCTCGAGGAGATCTCGGCCTCGGGCGGCAACCCGTCGGCCTGCCACGCGCAGATGTACACCATGGG
>Ga0302322_100002322_pt1 | contig 16035 bp, 15 predicted proteins | sample Fen_T0_2_FD_203757 | JGI IMG/M metagenome (GOLD analysis project Ga0302322, IMG submission 203757) | Peat permafrost microbial communities from Stordalen Mire near Abisko, Sweden - Fen_T0_2 | ecosystem: Environmental > Terrestrial > Soil > Wetlands > Permafrost | place: Sweden: Abisko... | reverse complement strand
TGCTTCCGCTACTGCTGGTGACTTCGGGCCTGATCGTCTTCTTTCTGGTCAAACAAGAGCCGATGTTTCGCTTCGTGCAGCAACGACTCGACCGCTTGAACAGCCTGCTGCAGGAAAATGTGGCGGGGATCCGCTTGGTCAAGGCATTCGTCCGCGAACCGTTCGAGGAGCGGCGCTTTGCGCTGGTAAATCGCGCTTATTGCGACGAATCCGCGAAAGTGATGCGTTTCGCGGCCCTGATGCCGCCTGCACTCACGCTCTGCGTCAACGCGGGCTTGGTGGTCGTGATCTGGGCTGGCGGCCTCGAGAGCGCGCGGGGAAAGCTATCTATCGGACAGATCGTGGCCTTCACCAACTACCTTTTGACGACGATGACCCCGCTCGTGATGATGACCATGCTATCGAACATCTGGGCCAGCGGCATCGCTTCTGCCAAGCGCCTCGACGAGCTGCTGAGCGTGGTTCCAGAAGTCCGTGACGCTCCGGACGCGCGCGCGCTGCTGGTAACGCAGCCGCCCCGCCTAGTTTTCGACGAGGTAACGTTCTCCTACAGCGGCGTTGCCGCAGACGCGGTCTTGAAGCAGCTAAGCTTCGTTGCAGAACCCGGGAAGACCATCGCGATCTTGGGCGCCACCGGCGCAGGCAAGTCGACTTTAATCAAACTGATCCCGCGCTTCTACGATGTGACATCCGGCAGGGTGACGATCGACGGCTTCGATGTCCGCAATCTGACGGAAGACTCTTTGCTAGCGGCGATCGGCATCGTGCCGCAGGAGTCCTTGTTGTTCTCGGGTAGCGTGCGCGACAACATTCGCTACGGTCAGCCCACGGCCAGCGAAGAACAGGTCATCAGCGCCGCACGTGCCGCGCAAGCCCATGAGTTCATTACACGACTTGCCAATGGCTACGATAGCCGCGTGGAACAGCGCGGCAGCAATTTCTCGGGCGGGCAACGCCAACGGCTGGCCCTGGCGCGCGCCCTGCTCCTCCGGCCGGTGCTCTTGATCTTGGATGACAGTACGAGTGCCGTCGACGTCGAAACGGAGACCTTGATTCAACATGCGTTGAGCGCGCAAAGCCAAGCGCAGACCAGGATCATCGTTGCACAGCGCATCAGCACGGTGCTCAGAGCAGACAAGATCCTGGTGCTCGACGAAGGCCGCATCGTAGCCGAGGGCAGTCATGCGGACTTGCTGCAAAACAGCCAGATTTACCGGGAGATTTACGCTTCTCAATTGGGCACCGGGAGCCATCCGGCACGGATCGAGCAGCAGGTCGCGCAATGAGCGAGGAGCGACCCGCATCACCCGCTGCAACGCCAGGAAACACGGCGCGCCGCGGAATGGCGCAGCCCACTCACATCGGCAGAATCGAAAAGGCGCGCGACCCAAGCAGCACCCTCCGCCGCCTACTGCCCTACCTGGAGCCGTTTCGCAGCTCGACCCGCTGGGTGCTCCTGATGGTGATTGTTTACACGTTGTTGGGCTTGGTTGGCCCCTATTTGATGGGCGTGGCGATCGACCATTTGTTGCACCGGGGGCGAACGGCGGAGCTTGGCCGCCTCGCCCTCGGCATGCTCGCGGTTTACCTGCTCTACAACCTGCTTCAGGCGGTTGCCGGCAGGCTGATGGCCGACATCTCGCAACGGGCGTTGAAACAACTGCGCGCAGACTTATTCAGTCGCGTGCTCCGATTGCCGGTCTCGTTCTTCGGCGAAGGCTCGACCGGAGATCTGCTGAGTCGCTTGACCAACGACGTCGAGGCGATCAATCAGGCAATCTCTCAAAATGTGACCACCTTGATCGCTAGCTTGCTGTCCATGCTGGGCATCATCGTAGCGATGTTTTTGCTCGATCGCTGGCTGGCGTTGGCCTCGCTGCTGGTCGTACCGATCATGTTTTGGTTCACACAGTTCGTCGCACGCTACACGCGCAAAGGATTCCGCGATTTACAGCGTGATCTCGGACAGCTGAATGGTGTGATGGAAGAGGCAATCAGCGGCCAGAAGACCGCCCAAGCATTCCGCCGCAAGCAGTCGGCAATGGCGGCATTTCAGCGTCACAATCAGCAGGTTTTCACAGCGGGCGTGTACGCCAACAGCTACGCGCTGCTACTCATGCCGATCACCTCGGTGCTCGGCAACCTGTTCGTAATCGTGCTGGCAGCCCTCGGCGGCTGGCTAGCGCTCGCGGGGCTGGTGAGCGTGGGCATCATTGCCACCTTCATCAGCTATGCGCAGCAGTTCGTGAATCCACTGCGGCAATTGGCGAACCTGTACAACTCGATCCAATCCGCGCTGGCCGGCGCGGAGCGCATCTTCGCGGTCTTCGACGAGCGACCCGAGACGGACGAGACGGACGAGACGATGCTGCCGCTGACGGACCTGCGCGGCGATGTCAGCTTCGAGCACGTTCGCTTCGGCTATTCAGCGGACGCGCTGGTGCTGCGAGATCTGTCATTCGAGGCCAAGCCCGGTGAGCTCGTGGCGTTGGTCGGCCCTACTGGCGCGGGGAAGACGACGATCATCAACCTATTGACGCGCTTCTACGAGATCGGAGGGGGAATGATCCGTATCGATGGTCGGGACATCCGCACCATCCGTAAAGGACAACTGCGCCAAAACCTTGGCCTGGTGCTACAGGACGTCTTCCTGTTCTCGGGTTCCGTGCTGGAAAACATTCGCTACGGTCGCCTCGAGGCCAGTGACGATCAAGTGATGGAAGCCGCAAAGCTCGCCGAGGCAGACGCTTTCATCCGATTGTTGCCCAAGGGCTATCAGAGCCAGCTGTCGGAGCGAGCAGGCAACCTAAGCCAAGGTCAACGCCAACTCTTGGCGATCGCCCGGGCAATTTTGGCCGATCCCGCGATTCTAATTTTGGACGAGGCGACCAGCAGCGTCGACACTCGCACCGAGGCGCGTATTCAGCGCGCGCTCTTGACGCTGATGAAGGGGCGCACGAGCTTCGTGATTGCTCACCGCCTGAGCACGATTGCCGAGGCGGATCAGATCTTGGTCATCGACCATGGTGCGCTCGCCGAACGAGGAAAGCACGCCGAACTGCTCGCGCAGCGCGGCGTTTACCACCGCCTGTACACGAGCCAGTTCAAGGGCGAGGCAATCTAGCCGAAAACTAGAATTGTCCGCTGAGCACGCCGCCGTAGCCAAGCTTGCCGATGGGCGCGGGGGTGAAGTGCAGGCTACCCACGAAATCACGGGTGACGACCTTTTTCGACGACGCCAGGCCGTAAATGAGCATGATCGTGCCGGCGGCTTGGGTCAGACCATCGAGGATCAACATGGTCCGGACGCTGTTGTCTGTCTCGTCGTAGCAGCTGGAGTAGCCGCCCCCGCTGTCATAGCTGCAGATCGTTTCCTTCTTGCGCGCGGCGATCGTGATCCACGGTCCCAGCGCGGGCACGACGAGCCAGCCGGACTGGTTCGAGAAATCGTACCCCGAGGCGATGGTCAGACCCAACACCCAAGGCACGCCCAGCACCACCGCACCGCCGATAAGCATCCCACGCCGTGCGCGCTCCTCGACGTGATAGCCAGCCGGCACCGGACCCCCGTTGTAGGGCGCGCTCTCGGGAGCGCGCAGCGGCGTCGGGTAAGTCAGACCGTAGGCGGTCGGCGCCGGATACGCATAGGCATAGCCAGGGGGAGGCGGCGGATACGCATACCCCGCGGGTGGGGGCGACGCAGCGGGCGCGACTGGTGCGGGCGACGCCGGTGGGGCCGTCGCGGGCGCGACACTCGGGGCTGCCGGAGCAGCGCTGGGTGCCGCAGGGGTTTGCGCCGCAGCCGGGGCTGCAGCGGCAATGATCAAGCAAAACATGGACGCCACAGGCGTCACTCGCCAGGAAGAGAAGTCCCTCATTCGAACCGTTCTAGCTCAGCTCGGGCGCACGCTCCAGCGGATCGAGAAAGTGGTAGCTTTGCCTACCTGTGAATCCCAGCAACGCTTCCGAGATCGCACCGGGCGGACGAGCTCTCGAATTGCTATTCGAGCGCGAAGAATGGCCTCATTTGAGTGTGCCTCTGGCGCTCAGTGCCAACTACGGTGGTCGGCTCTGCCTGCCAAAAAAATGCGTGTTCGCGAACTTCGTAGCCTCCCTCGATGGCGTCGTCGCGCTGCCGGGCGATGCCGAGTCGGGACAAATCATCAGCGGACGCAATTCTGCCGATCGCTTCGTGATGGGATTGTTGCGGGCCGCGGCGGATGCGGTGCTGCTCGGCGCGGGCACGTTTCGCAAATCTAGCAGGCATTTGTGGCTGCCTGATCGCATCTATCCCGCCGCAGCCGCTGCCTTCGCAGACATGCGTGGCCAGTTGGGGCTGAGTGAACGCCCGCAATTCGTGCTGGTCAGCGCCTCGGGATCGATCGACGTGAGCGAACCCGCGGTCGAGGGCGCATGGATCTTCACCACGCCCAAGGGCGAAGCCAAGCTTCGCGCCCAACTACCGTCGAGTGTACGCCTCACCGTGCAAGACTCCGATCACATCTCGTTCGTCGACTTGCTGGGTTCATTGCGAGCCGCAGGCTTTGCGCGTGTGTTGACCGAAGGCGGCCCATCGTTGTTCAGCCAACTCATCGTCGATCGGCTGCTCGACCAGCTCTTTCTCACTTCAGCGCCCGCCCTATTCGGACGCTTTCCCGGCGATGATCGAAAATCGCTTGGCCAGGGGCTCGATCTGAGCGGCGCGACCTTCGAGCTGCTCAGCGCACGACGCCACGGCTCACACTTGTTTCTGAGCTACGCAGCTGGCAATGCCGAGACAGAACGCTAATCAATGCCGAACTCGAACACGGCCGAGTCATTGAGCTGCTACCGCTGAATGTGGGCGAGCAATTGGTCTGGACGCCGGAGGGCAGCCGACACCGCGCACGCCGGGCAGAGCTACATCGCTCGAGGCGTGCCGATGTCCTGCGTGACGAGCACGGGCCTGAGTGCGGCAGCCGATGAAGTTCCCGCGCCCGAGCACGAGGCCGCAGCCTGCCTCACACCGTGAGGTAGCGCGCTACCAAGTCGTCGCTCAGCTCGGGCATCTCGCCCTCGGCCACCGAACGGCCGCGATCCATGATCACGAAGCGCTTGCCGACTCGGCGGGCGAAGGTCAACTTCTGTTCGACGAGCAGAATGGTAAGCTTCTCTTTCGTGTTCAGCTCGATCAAGATATCGGCAATCTCGCTGACGATGTTGGGCTGAATACCCTCGGTGGGCTCGTCTAAAATCAGGAGTTTTGGGTGAAGCGTGAGCGCGCGCCCAATCGCCAGCTGCTGCTGCTGGCCGCCGGACAGATCTCCACCACGCCGCCGGAGCATGGATTGCAACACTGGAAAGAGTTTGAAAATGCGCTCCGGTACCTGTTTTTCGCCAGTGACGCCCAGGCCCACGCGTAGGTTCTCACCCACCGACAGTTGGCCAAAGATCTCGCGCCCCTGCGGCACGAAGCCGATGCCCTTCTTGGCTCGGAGTTCCGCGGGGCGGGGCGCCAAATCTTCTCCCTGGAATCTGATCTTACCGGAGCGGCTACGCAAATTGCCCATCACTGTCTTCAGTAACGTGGTCTTGCCGACGCCGTTGCGTCCCATCAGCACGGTGCAGCTACCCTCCGGCACGCGGAGCGCCATGTCCCACAATACGTGGGTCTCGCCGTAGAACTGGTTTAGCGCTTCGATCTCTAGCATCTTCGGGCCTCGTCCTAGTGCTGCCTCAAGTGCGCGGTTCACCCAGGTATACTTCGACCACGCGGGGGTTGTTTTGCACGGAATCGATGTCGCCCTCGGCGAGCACCTTCCCCTCGTGCAGGACGGTCACCTTCTTGGCGATACTGCGAACGAAGTCCATGTCGTGCTCGACCACGACTACGGTGCGCTCGCCTGCCAACGACTTGAGTAGCTCGGCAGTGCGTTCGGTCTCCTGGTGCGTCATCCCCGCGATCGGTTCATCGACCAACAAGACCTTGGGGTTTTGCGCGAGCAGCATGCCGATCTCGAGCCACTGCTTCTGGCCGTGCGCCAGTTGGCCAGCGCGCACCGCAGCGTGCTCGTGCAGGCCGATCTGCTCCAAGATTTGCTCGATGGTCCGCTTCTGTTCGGCGTTCAGGCGGAAGAACAAACTGTTCCAAACGCCCTTGGGGCCCGAAAGCGCGAGCTCCATGTTCTCGTACACCGTATGGCCGGCGAACACGGTCGGGCGCTGAAATTTGCGGCAGATGCCCAGCGCTGCGATTTCGTACTCTGTCAGTTGCGTGAGATCGCGCGAGTCGTGCGGCATGAATACGGTGCCGCTGTCCGGCTTGGTTTTGCCGGTGATGATGTCCATCAGCGTGGTCTTGCCGGCGCCGTTCGGCCCGATCAAGCAGCGGAGCTCACCTCTCTCGAGGATCAACGTGAGCTCAGTGATGGCCTTGAAGCCGTCGAAACTGACGCTCACGTTGTCGACCACGAGCACCGCGGATTTTCCGCCGACAACCGCGTCGCGCCGCGCGGGATCGATCAAGCGGGGGCGCACGGACCAGGCACGCTTGCCGCTCTTGTCGGCTGACTTCGTTTGCTTGTCAGCACGGACCGCGGGCGCTGATTCAGGCGCTTCGGTCGCGGCTTCGGGCTCGGAAGGCACGGAGCTACTCACGGCTGATGATTCCGACATTAGCTCTTCCTCTTCAGGCGGCCGAGTGCCCCCGCTACGCCGTCCGGGAAAAAGAGCGTGACCGCGATGAACAACAAGCCGAGCACGTAGAGCCAGGCGTTGGGCATCGCAGCGGTGAAAAAGCTGCGCATGCCATTGACCACGAACGCCCCCAAAATCGCGCCAAACAGCGTGGCTCGACCACCGACGGCAACCCAAATACCCATCTCGATCGAGTTAGCAGGCTGCATCTCACCCGGGTTGATGATGCCGACTTGCGGCACGTACAGGGCGCCCGCCAGGCCGCACAAGACAGCGCTCAGGGTCCAGGCGAACAGCTTGTAGCTGGTCGGATTGAAGCCGACGAACATGGCACGGCTCTCGGCATCGCGAATCGCCCGCAGCACGCGGCCGGTCTTCGAGGTCACGATGTAGCGGCATAAGAGGTAGGTGAAGAGCAGCGCCAGCGCGGATAGGACATAGAGCGCTACCTTGGTCGACGGCTGATGCAAATCGTAGCCGTACAACGACTTGAAGTCGGTCAAACCGTTGTTGCCACCGAAGCCGGTCTCGTTGCGAAAGAACAAGAGCATCAGAGCGTACGTCAGCGCTTGGGTGATGATCGAGAAGTACACGCCCCGGATGCGAGACCGGAAAGCGAAGTAGCCGAAAGCGAAGGCGAGCAGCCCGGGCAGGACCAAAGCTGCGATCAAGGCCACGCTGAGGTTATCGAAGCCACGCCAAAACCAGGGCAACTCCTTCCAATCGAGGAAGACCATGAAATCCGGCAGGGCGCTCTTGTATACGCCTTGGGCGCCGATGGAGAGCATCAGGTACATACCCATGGCGTAGCCGCCGAGCGCGAAGAACACGCCGTGGCCCAGGCTGAGGATCCCGGTGAAGCCCCAGATCAAGTCGATCGCTAGTGCGACGATGCCGTAGCACAGGAATTTGCCGAGCAATGCGATGAGGTAGTCGGGCAAGTGAAGCGGAGAACTCGCGGGCACAGCCAAACTCAGGGCCGGCACCAGCACGCACAAAAGCAACGTGACTATCGCCACGATCATCCAGCCGCGCTTGTCGTGCAGCGCCAGCAGGCCAACGGCCGGTTCAGCTTTCACGAAACCTCCGCCGCGCGGCCCTTGAGGGCGAAGATGCCCTGCGGGCGGCGCTGAATGAACACGATGATGAAACCCAAAATGAAGATCTTGCCGAGCACAGCCCCTGCCAGCGGCTCGAGGTACTTGTTCACCAAGCCCAGACCCAAGCCGCCCGCAATCGTCCCGGCGAGCTTGCCGACGCCACCGAGCACCACGACCATGAACGAGTCGACGATGTAGCCTTGGCCGAGTTCCGGACCCACGTTGCCGAGCTGCGAGAGCGCGACGCCCCCCAGACCAGCCACGCCGGAGCCAATGCCGAACGTCCACATGTCGACGCGACGAGTGGAAATGCCCATGGCAGCCGCCATGGCGCGATTCTGCGTCACCGCGCGCACCTCCAATCCCAGCCGCGTCTTTTGCATCAGCACCCAGACGAACAGCATCACCACGACGCTGAAGGCAATCACCGCCAGGCGGCTGTAAGTCAGCACTACCTGCGGCAGGATTTCCACGCCACCGGATAGCCAGCTGGGATTGGCGACAGTAACGTTCTGCGCACCGAAGATCAGACGTACGGTTTGAATCAACAAGAGTGAGATCCCCCAGGTGGCGAGCAGCGTCTCGAGCGGGCGGCCATAGAGGTGACGAATCACCGTGCGCTCCATCAGAACCCCGACGGCTCCGCTGACCGCGAACGCGGCGGGCACTGCAACGGCAACATACCAATCTAGATGAGCCGGCAGGTGGGCGATGAAGAAATTTTGTACGACGAACGAGGTGTACGCGCCGATCATCATCATCTCGCCGTGGGCCATGTTGATCACGCCCATCAGCCCGAAGGTGATCGCCAGACCGAGCGCGCACAAGATCAGCACGCTCCCCAAACTCAGGCCGTAGAACGTATTGCCCACGGAATTGATCAAAAATTGACGTGTCTCGATAGCCGAAATGGCAGCGGTCGCGGCCGAACGAACGCGGGCGTCCGACTCGACGTACTTGCCGTCCGGACCCTTGCTGTTCAGGTGTTCGACATCGCTCTTGAACGTGGCGTCTGCGGCAATTCGAATCGCTTCCAGGGCCCGGATGCGATCGGCGGGCTTGTCACTCACCATATCGGCCGGAGCAAGCGCCAAAGACAATGCGACCTTCACGTCCGCGTCGGTTTCTTTGGCCAACACGTTACGCAAAATCGGTACGATATCGTCACTCGGACGACCGAGCTCGTGAGCGGCCTTCAGCCGCACGGCGACCGAAGGAGCAGACAGAGAGAGAGAAGCGAGCGCGGGAGACAAGGCGCGACGCACTTCGTTGTCGCTCGCAGGTTCTTCGACCTTACCTTGTGCGGTCGTAGCCACTCCGGTCAATGCGTCGCTGAACGCGCCGCCATCGGACTTGATTAGCAAGCGCTTGAGCGCGTCGAAGCGCAGCTTGCCGTCGTCCAGCGCGCGCAAGGCGGGCAGCGCTCGCGCATCACCGCGGTTGGCCGCTTTGACGATCGCGGCCGAAACGTCGCTGGCGTCGGTGCTGGCCAGGCCAGAAAGATCCTCGCTCAGCGGGTCTGCCCGTACGCTCTTTGGCAGCGCCAGCAGCGCGAGCGCGATGACAATCAGGACAGCGCGCGGCAACCACGTCGCGACCTTGAACAATCGAATGCGAGTCATGGTCCGTCTTGCTTCGCTCCTGAACGGTGAGAAGAATACCTCGCTGGTGAACTGAGTTTCCCAGCGGGGCAGAGTCCTGCGCGGTGCGCGGCGGCGAGCCGCGCCGCCTGTTTTTTCCAGGCGGCGCGATACTGCCTTCGCTCAGGGCGCGAGGCTGGCGGTCTTGTACTTGCCTTCGGTGCAGTTTCCGCAAACCCAGGGGAAGGTCCAGTCAGCAACCTTCTTCGCGCTGTCCGGCACGTACGGGCTCCAGGGCGCGGCGACAATCGGGCCGTCGGTCTTCCATACCACCTTGAACTGACCGTCGCCCTTGACCTCGGCGATGAAGACCGGCTTGTGCAGATGGTGGTTCTTGGCATCCATCTCGATCTCGAAACCGGACGGTGACTTCACCTTCTGACCACCGACTGCCATGCGCACCGCATCCACATCCGTAGTGCCGGCCTGCTCGACCGCTTGTGCCCACATCGTGATGCCGAGGTAGGTGGCTTCCATCGGATCGTTGGTGACGCGCTTGTCGCCGTCGGGCAGGTTCTTCTCTTTGACGTACGCCTTCCACTGGTCGATGAAACCCTTGTTTTCAGCGTTGTCGATCGACATGAAGTAGTTCCACGCCGCAAGGTGTCCGAGGAGCGGTTTGGTGTCGATACCGCGCAGCTCTTCCTCACCGACGGAGAACGCGACCACCGGGATGTCGGACGCCTTCAAGCCCTGATTGGCAAGCTCCTTGTAGAACGGCACGTTCGAGTCGCCGTTGATGGTCGAGACCACTGCGGTATGCTTGCCGGCCGCGAATTTCTTGACGTCGCTGACGATCGTTTGGTAATCGCTGTGCCCGAACGGCGTGTACTTCTCCATGATGTCCGCTTCGGCAACGCCCTTGGACTTCAGGAAGTAGCGCAAGATCTTGTTCGTGGTGCGGGGATACACGTAGTCGGTGCCGAGCAGAACCCAGCGTTTGGCGCTACCACCCTTATCGCTCATCAGGTATTCGACCGCCGGTATGGCCTGCTGATTGGGAGCCGCACCGGTGTAAAACACGTTGTACGACGACTCTTCACCCTCGTACTGTACTGGGTAGAAGAGTAGACCGTTCAGCTCCTCGAACACCGGCAACACGGATTTGCGCGAGACGGAAGTCCAACAGCCGAAGGTCACGGCGACTTTGTCCTTCTGCAACAGCTCACGCGCCTTCTATGCGAAGAGCGGCCAATTCGAGGCAGGATCGACGACCACGGGCTCCAGCTTGCGGCCGAGCACGCCGCCCTTCTTGTTGATCGCGTCGATAGTCATCAGCGCGACGTCCTTCAGGGACGTTTCACTGATGGCCATGGTTCCGGAGAGCGAATGCAAGATGCCGATCTTGATCGGTGACGTATCCTTGCCCTTGGGCGCCTCCGGCGCGGCAGCGGGTGCGGCAACTGCGGCGGGCGCAGCCCCACTAGCGCTCGGCGCCGCAGGGGCAGGGCTGGCTTCCGGGCCTTTGCACCCCGCGCCTGCGACGCTCAATAAGCAAAGAAACGAAGCAACGGACCAACTATTCATTTCATGCGCTCCTTCGAAGCGGTGTTGACGCGATCTACCGAGAATTCAGCGCAAAGGCGCTGAGGGACCAATCCACGCGTTCTGCCCATGACGCTTTTGCTTGAGTTGATGTTTCGTCTTCGTGTCCGGCATTCGCCGCCCGGATGTCAAAGTCGATGCCGCGGGCGATTACGCCTCAATCGTGAGATTGCTCAGATCTCACAATTTGGGTCGCGGGCCCCCACCCCCAACTCGGATGCGATAGCGCTCAGCGCGCACTCGGCGCGCGCTCGGCTGCAAAGCCCGAACCGACTCGTCAGCAGCCGAGCGACTGGCGATAGCAGCCGAGCGACTGGCGATAGTCGCCGAGCGACTGGCGATCTTGCCAAGCAATCGAAGGACCTTTCGGAAACGCAAACCGTGGTTGGAATTCAACTCAAGATTCGTCACATCTCCGACTCGCGACCAAACCGTGTTCCAGAGGCGCCGCTCACCGGCGCAAAAGTACTTCGTGCACGAAGCAATGCCGTTCCCTCAAGAGTCTGGGGGTCGAGAGTAATGGAAAGGGTGCGCGCGCGTGAGCCGTCGAGGAACGACGGTCGGGAATTCAAACTACCGTTGACGCTTTCTGAGTCTCACTCCGGGTTGCAACCGAGAAGATGACTGGCGTTTCCGAGCGGCCGGCCTACTTCGTCACCGATTGTACTCGGTCTGCCTTCGGTTCCGTGATGCGAGTTACCGTCGGACGAACCCGTGCCAACCCTTGGGTGCTTGGGTGGCAAGAAGCGCGCTGCCCGCGCCGCACCTGGCGGTTAATCCCCTCTCTCACGGCCGCGACGCCGAAGGCTGGGTGCTCTGAGACGTGTTGCTTGACCATCAACAGAACACGGACAGGGCAGGATCTCCGCGCACAGGGACGTGCAGCGCGTTGGAAATCAGGCGTCCAGCAAGCCAGCTCGCACGATGAACTCGCAAACGTCGTCCACGCCGACGCCGGTTTTCAAGTTGGTGAATACGAACGGCTTCGCGCCCCGCATCTTCTTTGCATCGCGGTCCATGACCTCCAGGGAGGCGCCGACGTGCGGGGCGAGATCGATCTTGTTGATGATCAAGAGATCGCTCTTGGTGATCCCCGGGCCACCTTTGCGCGGGATCTTGTCGCCCGCTGCCACATCGATCACATACAAGGTCAAGTCCGAGAGCTCGGGACTGAAGGTCGCCGCCAAGTTGTCTCCGCCGCTTTCGATGATCACCAGATCCAAATCGGTGAATTTGCGATTGAGCGCGGCGACCGCCTCCAAATTGATCGAGGCATCCTCGCGAATGGCGGTATGCGGGCAACCGCCGGTCTCGACGCCCACGATGCGGTCCTCCGCGAGGGCGCCGCTGCGCAACAAAAAATCCGCATCTTCCCGGGTATAGATGTCGTTGGTGACGACAGCGATCTGGTATCGCTCGCGCAAGCGCTTGCACAGCGTGTCGACCAGCGCCGTCTTACCGGATCCGACTGGCCCGCCTACCCCTAGCCGCAACGCAGGTTTGTCTTTCATGACCAATACCTCTGATTTTCTTTCATGATCGGAAGAGCCGGCTATACGTAGTTTCGTGCAGCGCGCTCGCGAGCGCCAAACCTGGTGCCAGGAAACCTGCCGCCGAGATCGGGATCGAAAGTCCGTGAGTCACGGCCGCGGGCAAGCCAACGAGCAGCTGCGACAGCACGCGCTGCGCAGCGATGTGCCCGATTGGGATCAAGCGCGTCGCGGCAGCCACCTGGTTTTCTAGCCAGGTGAACAGGAAGCCGAGCGCGGCGCTGCGCAGCGGGATCTCGAAGTGCACTGCCGCCAGCGAGAACGACGTGGCAAACGTTGCGTCCGGGTCGATGATCCAAGGTTCGGCGCTTGGTACGCCCAGACCGTGGAGCACGCGCGCCAATGCCGCGCCCAAGTGGCGATCTTCAGCGCCAAGCTCGGCCGATTCACGGCAGGCGTGGAGGAACGCGCTGAGCTCTCGAACGCGCGCGAGATCGGAAGCGGACCATGCCACGTACGATGCCGCGAGCACCGGCAGATCCAGACGCGGGAGGACCTCGGTCAGCACGCCCGCGATCCATTGTGCCGCTGTTGCCTCGTCCTTCACCCAGCCGAGTAGCGTCGCTTGTTCGAGACCTTGCGAATAGGCGAAGGCGCCGATCGGCAAGGCCGGACTTGCCAGCTGGAGCAGCCGCAACATCGCCAAATCCGGCAAGACCGACGACTCTGGTTCACGGACGACCGAGACTAGATCGTTCACGGCAGTGCGTGCGCTCTCCCCGCGGAGCTCGGCCGATGCTCTTGATCGTGGCCATGGTCGTGCGCGTGGTCGTGAGGGTAGGAATGCCCGTGCGAATGCACGCCCGGCGGCCTCGAGGCATGAGCATGCCCGTGGCCATAGGCTCCGGATTCGGGCTCGAAGCGTTCTGCCGCAAAGGACACTTGGAAGCCCAGCTCACGCACCATGTCATCGAGCACATGGTCGTGCCGGTAGGCCAAGCGCAGCGCACTGATTTGTAGCGCCACGTGGCGATTGCCCAGGTGATACGCCGCGCGACACAGGTCGAGCGGATCGCTAGCGGTCACGATCGAAAGCCCCTCCAACGCGGCTTGCACGACCACGATCGCGCCGTCGTCCGCGAGCAGCCGATCGCCGTGCTGCAGCCCCGTACCCCGCTCGAGCAAGAGGGCCGCCTCGCTGCCGTCATCCAATTTGAGTAGGCCACGCGATTTTTGACGATCCGAGTGCTCCAAGGTCACGGCCAAGGTCGCAGGCACCGTGTTCGCTACTTTTTCCAGGATTTTGCGCATTCGAGGCTCCCTCTTCAGTCATTTAGAACAAGAAGTAGCGTTGAGCGAGCGGTAGAATACTCGCGGGCTCGCAAGTCAACAGCTGACCGTCTGCACGAACCTCATAGGTTTGCGAGTCGACCTCGATCTTCGGTAGGGCACCGTTGTGGATCAGATCGGCCTTCTTGATGCTGCGCGTGCCGCGCACGGCCACCGCCCGCTTTTTCATTCCCACCCGGCGCACGACGTCGTTTTCCAAAGCGGCTTGCGAGACGAAGCTCACGCTGGTCGCGGCCCGTGCGCCCCCGAGCGCGCCGAACATGCGCCGATAGTGTACCGGCTGCGGCGTGGGGATCGAGGCATTCGGATCGCCCATGGGCGCCGCGACGATCATGCCGCCCTTGATGATCAAGCCCGGCTTCGCGCCGAAGAACATCGGATTCCAGAGCACGATGTCGGCCAACTTGCCGATTTCGATCGAGCCGACCTCGTGCGCGATGCCGTGCGTCAGCGCGGGGTTGATGGTGTACTTGGCAATGTAGCGTTTGATCCGAAAATTATCGTGCTCAGCGGGGTCTTCCGGCAGGCTGCCGCGCTGCACTTTCATCTTGTGAGCGGTCTGCCAAGTGCGAGTCACGACCTCACCCACGCGGCCCATGGCTTGCGAATCGGAAGAGATCATGCTGAACGCGCCGAGGTCGTGCAAGATGTCTTCGGCGGCGATGGTCTCGCGACGGATACGTGATTCGGCGAAGGCGACATCCTCCGAAATGTCCGGATCCAGGTGGTGACAGACCATCAGCATATCCAGATGCTCGTCGATGGTGTTCACGGTATACGGACGCGTGGGGTTCGTGGACGAGGGCAGCACGTTCGGTTCGCCACAAGCCTTGATGATGTCCGGGGCGTGCCCGCCGCCCGCGCCTTCGGTGTGATAGGCGTGAATCGAACGGCCCTTGAAGGCCGCGAAGGTGTCCTCGACGAAACCGGATTCATTCAAAGTATCGCTGTGGATCGCGACCTGCACGTCCAAGCGCTCGGCCACGGACAGGCAGTTGTCGATCGCCGCGGGCGTCGTGCCCCAGTCCTCGTGGAGCTTGAAACCCATCGCGCCGGCCCGCGCTTGTTCGTCCAACGCTTCTGGTAAGCTGGTGTTGCCCTTGCCGAGGAAGCCCAAATTCATCGGCAACTCCTCGGCCGCCTGCAGCATACGCTCGATGTACCACGTGCCCGGAGTACAGGTGGTGGCGTTGGTGCCCGCTGCCGGACCCGTCCCGCCGCCAATCATGGTCGTGACGCCGCTCATCAGCGCGTCTTCGATCTGCTGCGGACAGATGAAGTGAATGTGCGAATCGATGCCCGCGGGGGTCGCGATCAACCCCTCCCCTGCGATGACCTCGGTGCCTGGCCCAACCACGATGTCGACGCCTGGCTGAACATCCGGATTTCCGCCCTTACCGATGCCTACGATACGCCCGTGTTTGATGCCAATGTCGGCCTTGATGATGCCCCAGTGGTCGACAATCAGCGCGTTGGTGATGATCGTGTCGACTACGGCTGCATCCACGCGCTGACTCTGACCCATACCGTCGCGGATCACTTTGCCGCCGCCGAACTTCACCTCTTCGCCGTAAATCGTGCGGTCGGCTTCGACCTGTAAAAAGAGCTCGGTGTCGGCCAAGCGCACGCGGTCGCCGGTGGTCGGCCCGAACATGGCGGCATACGCCGCGCGGTCGATGCGCGGCATCAGCCTGTTCCTCCCAATGGTCCCATGATTTTGCCTTGAAAGCCGTACACTCGACGATCACCCGAGTAAGCCACCAGCTCCACCTCGCGCTCTTGACCGGGCTCGAAACGCACGGCGGTACCCGCCGCGATGTTGAGCCGGAAGCCGCGCGTCGCTTCGCGCTCGAAAGCGAGAGCGTCGTTGGTTTCGTAGAAGTGATAGTGGGAGCCGACTTGGATCGGCCGATCACCGGTATTGGCGACCGTAACCTTCAGCGTCGCGCGGCCCGCGTTCAACTCGATATCGCCCGCGGCCAGCAAAAATTCTCCAGGGATCATCGGATGGCCTCGCTTCAGGGGATTGGATTGTGCACGGTGACGAGCTTGGTGCCGTCGGGGAACGTGGCTTCGACCTGAACCTCGGGGATCATTTCCGGAATGCCTTCCATTACGTCGGCCCGCGTGAGCAACTCGGCGCCATAGCTCATCAGCTCGGCGACCGTGCGGCCGTCGCGCGCGCCTTCGAGAATAGCCGCGCTGATGTACGCGACCGCCTCCGGATAGTTGAGC